>ERZ1673746.58-NODE-58-length-157561-cov-18.009847_pt1 | contig 157561 bp, 163 predicted proteins | sample MGYA00580205_ERZ1673746 | MGnify/ENA primary metagenome ERZ1673746 (study PRJEB41218, sample SAMN15661771) | gut metagenome | host: Homo sapiens | place: Canada: London | collected 2015-08-20/2019-03-30 | study: EMG produced TPA metagenomics assembly of...
AGACAAACTGATCGTCCGCACCGAGTATCCGCAGATCCCGCCGAAGGTGGAATATGCGCTTTCGGAACGTGGAAAATCGCTGATGACTGTGCTGGACCAGCTCTGTGTCTGGGGTGAGGAGAATCGACTGACAGAGTGACAAATCGGGATTTACGGAGGAGAACTTTTGACATGCATATTATTCAAATAGCAAATGATGAGGATAAAAAGAGAATAACCAGAAATATATTGGAAGAACTGCCTGAATGGTTTGGAATCCCTGAGGCACGAGAAGAATATATCCGCAACAGTGCGGGAAGAACTTTCTTTTGTGCTGAAGAAAATGAAAAAGCCGTGGGATTTTTGTATCTCAAGCAGACGGGGAAAGATACGGTTGAGCTTGCGGTTATGGGCGTACTGAAAGAATACCATCGCAAAGGAATCGGAAAAGCGCTATTTAAGTGTGCAAAGGATAGCTTGAAGGAAAGCGGCTATTCATTTATTCAGGTAAAAACTGTTGAAATGGGGAAATACGAAGAATATGATCAAACAAATCAGTTCTACATTTCTCTGGGCTTTAAGGAGTTGGAAGTGTTCCCTACGTTATGGGATGAGTGGAATCCTTGCCAGATTTATGTGATGGGAATATGACAAATTCCAGTTTAACGAACAGAAGATGATGATTGCATGAAGATCCTATATGAACTCTCGTGGCTATGGGGAACGCTGGGCATTGCGCTTTTGACTGCGGCTGTCTGCATGGCTTGCGCCGCGCTGATTGGCAGGGCAGCAAAGCATTGGTACGATACCTGTGGGTGTATATATCGCAAAATTAGGTGCGAGGTGAAGTCCGGAAAAAACTCCGTTTGAGTCGATGGAACGGCTCGTTTCGGCGCTTGCACGATTGGAACTGGATGATGACCTGTATGATGAATGGGAGGGCGAATCCATCCATTTCTTTGATAATATCTGCGATTACGGCGAAGCTCCCGGCAGGCATGATCGGATCGGTGCAGCTGGCTGGGGAGAGATTCTGGAAAATCTCGACAGTCATTTTGTGACTGCAGACAAATGACCTTCTTCAACGCCGCCTGCCGGGATGCTTCCGGTATCGGAGTGTGTTTCCTCAGTCCAGGATTCTTCCGTCGGTGGAGATGGTCACCACCTGCCACGGAATAAATTTTCCGCTCTGCTGCAATGCGGCCTTTGCGGCGTGTTCCAGCCCGCCGCAGCAGGGGACCTCCATCCGCACGATGGTCACACTCTGGATGTCGTTGCTGCGGATGATCTCCGTCAGCTTCTCGGCGTAATCCACGCCGTCCAGCTTCGGGCAGCCCACCAGCGTGATATGCCCCTTGATGAACCGCTCATGGAAGGCGGCGTAGGCGTAGGCCGTGCAGTCGGCGGCAATGAGCAGCTTGGTCCCGTCAAAATACGGCGCCCGCACCGGGACCAGCTTGATCTGCACCGGCCACTGGGACAGCCGGCTGACCGGCTCGGCGCAGACGGTCTCCGCCTGCGGGGTCTCCGTGTGCCGGATGCTTCTGGACTGGCTCCCCGGACATCCGCAGGGCAGGGGAGTACCCTCCTTCCGCATCTTTTCCTGCATCTTCTTCTGCTTATTGGCCAGCACCGCCTGCTCGTCATAGGCGGCTGCCTCCCGCTCCACAAAGGAGATGGCCCCGGTGGGACAGGCAGGCAGACAGTCCCCCAGCCCGTCGCAGTAGTCGTCCCGCATCAGTTGGGCCTTGCCCTCTACCATGGCGATGGCCCCCTCATGACAGGCCTCGGCGCAGGCGCCGCAGCCGTTGCATTTCTCCCGGTCGATTTCAATGATCCTTCTTTTCATGATCATGCCTCCTTGTTTTTTGACCTGATTATAGTAGAATAAAATCAACAAGTCGGTTGAATTTTCAACGAAAGAGGATTTTTTATGAAAGAATTTTTCCCGGTGCTCCGTTCTTCTCAGCTTTTCTCCGGTGTCTCGGAGGAGGAACTCACCGCCATGCTCACCTGTCTGGGAGCAGAAAAACGGAGCTTTCCCAAGGAGGCCTTTCTGCTGCGCTCCGGAGACACGGCGGAGTCCATCGGTCTGGTGCTGTCCGGCAGCGTGCTGGTCATTCAGGAGGATATCTGGGGCAACCGCAATATCCTCTCCAAGGCGGGGCCGGGCCAGACCTTCGCTGCCGCCTATGCCTGCGCTCCCGGCTCGGTGCTGAACGTCAGCGTGGTGGCGGAGACGCCCGTCACGGTGCTGCTCATGAACGTCAAGCGCATCCTGAACGTCTGCCCCTCCGCCTGCACCCACCACAGCCGGATCATCCGCAACCTGCTGGGGGAACTGGCGGAAAAGAACCTGCGCTTTGGCGAAAAGCTCACCCACATGGGCCAGCGCACCACACGGGCCAAGCTCATGTCCTACTTCTCCGCCGAGGCCCAGCGGCTGGGAACGTATGAGTTTGATGTCCCCTTCTCCCGTCAGCAGCTGGCGGATTATCTGGCGGTGGAGCGCAGCGGCCTGTCGCTGGAGCTGGGGAAAATGAAAAAGGACGGCCTTCTGGATTTCCATAAAAGTCATTTCGTACTGAAGGTATAGTTTTTTACCGGGGCTTCCCCACAAGAGGATGTCTCTTTTCCCGCATGGATATGCTGAAGACCCCCAGCGTAGGCTCTGCCTCCGCTGGGGGTCACATTTTCCGATTGCAGCAGCCCATCATGGGGAGCTTACGCATCCAGCTCCTCCAGTGCAGCACGAATGCGGGCGTACTCCTGCCGGACGGGGATCAGCAGCTCACGGGCCTGCTGGGGGATGGTGTCTGCGCCCCGCAGCGCCTCCGTCAGCTGGGAACAGGCAGCAGCCAATTTGGTCAGACTCAGATTCAGGGCAATGCCCTTCAGGGTGTGTACGGCCCGGAAGGCATCGTTGGCCCGCCCGTCGGCCATGGACTCCTCCAGCAGCATCATGCTGCCGTCACGGGGCAGCATCCGCAGGAATTTCACCACGAACATCTCGTTTTGCAGGCGCTCCATGGCGTCCTCATAGTTGCCGTCCACGGCCACGTAAAATTCATTCAGCTTCATTGGCATCCTCCTCATAGACCACCACGCAGTCCTTTTTGATTTTGGCTTTATAAAGGGCGGTATCCGCCTGTAAGATCAGGTCCCGCACCCGCCCCTGCCCGTGGACGCCGCCCACGCTGATGGTCAGGTGCAGCTCGGGAAATTCCGGCAGCGCCAGCTCCCGCACGGCGCAGCACAGAACCTCCAGCTTCTGGTGCAGCACGGCACGGGGCAGACTCTGAAACAGCAGAAAAAATTCGTCGCCGCCGTAGCGCACCAGTGCATCGCTGCTCCGCAGCAGGGAGCGCATCGTCTGGGCCACGCGATACAGGGCGGCATCTCCGGCGGCGTGGCCGAAGCGGTCATTGACCTGCTTGAAGTTGTCCACGTCGATCATAGCCACAGCATATTCGCCGCTGAGTTCCCGCAGCTGCTCGTCATAGTAGCGCCGATTAAAGACTTGGGTGGCCGAGTCCATGTATACCTGCCGGTTCCGCATCAGCAGTTGGTTCAGCAGGTGCTCCTCCTGTCCGCCGGGGCCATTGTCCAGCCGGATGGGATTTATGCACTCCAGTGAATACGGGGTCCCGTCCACCTCGATGCAGACGGCGATGATGTAGTACATATCCTTGCCGATGGACTCCACCTTGTTTTGTATCTGCCGGGTACGCACGGCATCCTGCGAGATACACCGCTCACAGCGTTGCTTTTTGCACCACATGGCATAGCAGTAGTCGTTCTCCCGGACGATGGGTCCGTCCGGCCCCGGTGTCACCTGCATACAGATGCCGGGATCCACCAGCCGCACCGTCTCGAACAGTGGCTGATAGGTGTGGAACAGATGGGACAGCTGATGGTGAGTGATGCGGATCACGCCGTTGCTGGCCGATATCGGCAGGGTAGGCTGCGACAGGGTCTGAGGCGTTTCGGCGTGCTGTATCTCCGCCCGCAGCTGCTCGATGCACTGGCTGCGGTCCTCGATGTCGGTGACTTTCCCCAGCAGAGCGGCGCAGCGCCTCTGCTTCCGGGCAGACCACGTGATCTGCACCGATAGCTGACACCGGCGCAGTCGCCCCCGCAGCCGCAATTTCGTGGTCAGATCCAGCCGTGTCTCCTCCAGCGTCAGGCCCTCCAACTGCCGTTTAAGGCCCTCTGTCAGCTCCTTGCCCAGATACATCTGTAACGTCGGGCTTTGCAGCGGCTCCAGCATCACCGACGGCAAACCCGTCTGCTCTGCCAGTCCACGGGACAGGTGCAGGGAGGAGGGCTGGGCAGTATAGTCGAACCACAGCTCATCGCTGAGGGAGGTAAAGAAGTCCTGCTTGGCGTAGGCATCCTCCAGCTGCTGGGTCATCCGTGCGGCGGCCAGATCCTGCCCTTTATACAGCTCCTCCACCACCCGCCGCAGGGGCGCCACCGTCTGCCCGGCGTCCTTCATGCCCTGCTTGGCAGTGTCGGACACGTCGTCCAGACAGCGCAGCAGCAGGGGATTGTAGCTGCCGCACTCGCCGTTGTGGATCATTTCAACGGCCTTCTCGTGGGAAAAAGCCTGCTTGTAGCTGCGCTTGCTGGTCAGGGCATCATAGGCGTCCGCCAGCGACACCACCTGTGCGGCGATGGGGATGTGATCCCCGGCCAGTCCGTCGGGATACCCCTCGCCGTTCCAGCGCTCATGGTGCCACCGGCAGATCTCAATGGCGTACTTCACCAGCTTCTCGTTGCGGTGCATGGGCAGCTCCGACAGGATCTGCGCCCCCAGCTTGGTGTGGGTCTTGATGATGGCGAACTCCTCGTCCGTCAGCTTGCCGGGCTTTTGCAGGATATCCTCCGGCACCAGCAGTTTCCCGATATCGTGCAGGCCCGACGCTGTGCAGATGAGGTTCACATCCTCCGGGGTCAGGGAGTATTGCGCCGTCACCGCCATCAGCCGCCGCAGCAGAAGCCCTGTCAGGTACTCCACGCCGGACATATGGCCGCCGCCCTCGCCGTTGCGGTATTCCACGGCGAAGTTCAGGATGGACAGCATCACCTCGCTGCTCTTCTCCTGCCGGTAGACCCGGCTGGTGAGGATGTCCATCATCTCCTGCCTCCGGGTGTGGAGCAGGATGGTGTTGATGATGCGCTGCCGCACCACCGTGGCGGAGAAGGGGCGGTTGATGTAGTCCACCGCCCCCAGCTCAAAGGCCCGGTCGATGTAGCCGCTGCCCGTCTCGGCGGAGATCATCACCGTAGGCACGTCCTCCAGCCACTGGCGCTGCTTCATCTCCTCCAGCACCTGAAACCCGTCCATCTCCGGCATAACGATGTCCAGCAGCAGGGCCGACAGGTCCTTGCGATAGATCTGCAATGCGGCGAGGGCCTCCTTGCCGTCGGAGACCTCCATGATCTCGAAATCCTGCTCCAGCATATTGGCCAGAATGGCCCGGTTCATCTCCGAATCGTCTGCGATCAGCAGCTTTTTTCGTTCCATAGTATCCTCCTGCGGGTCCGCCGCCCCAAGGGACGGGTATCCGTAAAACATTCAGCTCATTATACACCGCAATGTCTGGAAAAGGCAATGGTTTCTTCCAGAAAATAACAGGGAAAAACGAAAAAGGACAAAAGCTTCCGGTTTCCCGCCTGAGGAAAACGCCAAGGGGAAGCCGACGGACAGAAAGAGGGCCGCCGTCCCTCTGGACGGCGGCCCGCTTTCTGACCGTTTATCTGACGAAAAAGGCTTCCGCGGCAGATGTTTTTACTTACCCCACCAGCTTGAACAGCAGCACCACGGCTCCCAGCACCACCAGCACCACACCGGTGGCCCGGTTCAGGGTCTTGGGCGCAGCCTTGTTGGCGAACACGGCGGCGATGCGGGCCCACAGCAGGGTGAATACGACGCACAGCGCAAATACCGTCCAGTCCGGCGCTCCGCCGATGGCGAAGTGGGACACGGCGCCGGTGAGAGCGGTGAAGGCCATAATAAACACGCTGGTGCCAACGGCGGTTTTCAGCTCATACCCCAGCACGGAGGTGAGGATCAGCAGCATCATCATGCCGCCGCCGGCCCCGACGAAGCCGCAGATGAAGCCGACGATCACGCCGCACACCACCGACTGCACCGCCCGCTTCTTGGCGCTGACGCTCTGCATGGCCTCCTTGGTGGTCATCACCGGCCGGACGATGAACTTCACACCCAGCAGGAAGGTCATTACCACGGAAAAGCTCCCCATGGTGGCCGAGGGGACGATACTGGCGATGTAGCTGCCCACCACGGTAAAGGCCAGCACGCTGGCCATCATGATCAGTCCATTGCGAATGTCCAAATTTTTGTTCTTCCCGTAGGTATAGGCAGATACGGCACTGGCCAGCACGTCCGAGGACAGGGCGATGCCCACCGCCAGATACGGGTCCATGCCCAGAAAGGTGATGAGCATGGGACTGATGACGGCGGCGGCGCTCATCCCGGCGAAGCCGGTGCCAAGGCCGGCCCCCATCCCGGCGAAAAAGCAGACGAGAACAGTAATCAAAATGTGCATGGAAACCTCCCAAATTGCGAAACATACAAGCGATACGCCCCATTGTAAAGCACTCCCCGGCAAAGTCAACGGGGAAGATTTTCCGGTGTATTAGAAAATAGACAAAACCTACTTCTGCGAAGAATTACTCCCCGGCGGTTCCGCCGGGGAGAAGCACGTCAAACCTTGTAAATGGTGTCCTGCTTGCCGAAGGCGTTCAGGGCCTGCACCACGGTGCTCTCGGACTCCTGCGTGTAGGGCAGCAGCACCAGCATGGGCTGGTGGAAGGTCAGTACGATGACCTCCTGGCTGATGATGCAGCAGTCCCACTGCTCCCATGTGAACTGCTCGGTGTGGTCGGAGGCGTTCCACTCCCGGATACCGGAGGCGGTGAAGGTGACGGTGCCGTCGGGACGGTTGTCCTTCCGGAACTGCGTCCAGGACTTGCGATAGCCCATGCGGCCTGCTTGATAGGTCCAGAAGGTCACCAGCGACATCACCAGACACAGGAAGAACAGCACCTTCAGCTTGGCATAAAAGGCCCAGACCAACACGGCGGCCAGCACCGTCAGCACCGCAAAGGCGATGCACTGGAACAGCAGGCGGCGGCAGGTCTCCGTGAAGGGCTTGACCTTGACGGTCCCGCCCCGCTTCAGGATGCTGCGGCGGCCCGCCAGCCCCTGAGCCACGTCAAACAGCCTTGCCGGATCCTCCGGCAGGTGATAGTGCAGCTCAAAAAACTGGGACATGGCGCTTAACCCTGCTGCAGCGCCTGCTCCAGCGCTGTGGCCAGCTGATCGGGACAGGAGGTGGGCTTGAAGCCGCACTGGATGCCCCTCATCCGGCGGATGGCCTCCTGAGCGTCCATGCCCACCACCAGACGGCTGATGCCCTGCAGATTGCCGTTGCAGCCGCCCTCTACCCGGACGGCCTGAATGGTGTGGTCGTCGTTCAGCTCCACCGTCATCTTCCGGGAACAGACGCCCTTGGGGATATACGTATAGGTCATAGTGAAAAACTCCTTTGTGAATTGGTATCTGAACATCTTATTTTAGCAGAATTCGCAGAAAACTGCAAGCCCTCTCAGCTGTTGCGGGAACATTTTTCGGCGTCGATGGCCAGCACCACCATCAGGGCGCACAGCCCATCCCGCCCGTCGGCCACGTCGATGACGTAGGTATCCGTCCAGTGGAGCAGTTCCTTGGAGATGGCGGCCACCTGCCGCTGCCCGTCTGTGATCCCGTACTCCCAGCCCATGAAGTCCCCCTCCACCTGCCAGCCGTTGAAGTCCAGCGTAAACAGCGGGCGCACGATGGTGAACTCCTTGCAGATGGTGCCGATGCAGGCGTCTCCCAGATACAGGTCGAACTTCGGCAGGAACGTCAGTACCCGCTGCTTCACCGTGGCGATGTGCCGCCCGTCTGCGTCCAGAATGTGCAGACAGTGACCCCAGGCCAGCTGCCCCTCCACCGTATACACCACATCGCCGGTGTCGTAGTCATAGATATCGTAGCTGTCAAACCACGAGAACAAGCGCTGCTTGAAATAGAGCTTCATGTGTCGCACCTCCTTATATGACCTCAGTATACTGCAGTACCACCTGAAACACAAGAGTGTATAGCCCGCTCTCCACCGGCGCAGACTAAGGCGGAAGAAAAGGAGGCGCAGCCATGAACACAGAACCCACCAAGCCCGCACAAGAGGAAGAGGAGGACAGCCGGGTCCGCCAGATCGTGGACCTTGGCTCCTCCGTGGTGACCAACGACCACGGCACCGTCCACTGCCTCACCGTCATCGGCCAGATCGAGGGCCACGGGCAGGCCCCTTCCGGCACCAAGACCACCAAATATGAACACGTCCTGCCCCTACTGGCCTCCATCGAGGAGTCTCAGGAGGTGGACGGCCTGTTGGTGCTGCTGCACACCATGGGCGGCGACGTGGAGGCGGGGCTGGCCATCGCAGAGATGATCGCCGGCATGACCAAGCCCACGGTGACGCTGGTATTGGGCGGCGGCCACTCCATCGGCATCCCGCTGGCGGTGGCCGGCAAGGTGACGCTGATGGCCCCCTCGGCCTCTATGACCATCCACCCCATCCGGATGTCCGGTTTGATGATCGCCGCTCCTCAGACCTACCACTATTTCGAGCGCCTGCAGGACCGTATCACCCGCTTTGTGGCGGCTCACTCCCATATCACCGAGGAGCGCTTCCGCCAGCTGATGCTCTCCAGCGGCGATATGGCCAACGACGTGGGCAGCATCGTCTACGGGGAGGAGGCCGTGGCCGAGGGCCTTATGGACCGGGTGGGGACTCTCTCCGATGCGCTGAACGCCCTGTACCGGCAGATGGAGCAGTGACCCCGCAAGCGCTGCACCATGCAGCTGCCCGCAGCCCCAGCCGCCGCAGCCACAGGCCGCAGCGGCCCGCAGCGCCTGCGGCCTTTGACACCTGTACGCCGTTTCGCCCCAACACAAAAAAGGCGGGGCCGGACAACTTGTCCGGCCCCGCTTTTTGCTGCGTATTCGTGTGCGCTTATTTCTTCTCGCCGTGCCGCACGGCGTGGGCGCAGATGGCGGCAAAGGTCTCGTCGCTGATGTCGTGCTCGATCTTGCAGGCGTCCTCCTCCGCCACCTTGGGGTCCACCCCCAGAGTGATGAGGAAGCGGGTCAGAGTGTGGTGCCGGTCCAGCATACTGGCGGCAATGGCCATGCCGGAGTCCGTCAGGGTGATGAACCCCTCCCGGTCCATGGTGATATAGCCGTTCTCCCGCAGACGCTTGGTGGCGTAGCTGACACTGGGCTTGGTGACACCCAAATGCTCCGCCACATCGATGGAACGGATATAGCCGTGCTCCTGCTGCATCATCAGCATGGACTCCAGATAGTCCTGAGAGGATTTCTGTATCTTCATGGCAAACTGCACCAACCTTTTTCGGGTATTTCTTATAGGTTAACACAGACTAACCAAAAATGCAAGGAGAGAAAAAAATTTTCCAAATCCCCTTGACAAAGTTGGTTAGAGCGGTTAAACTTAGTCGATGGTTAGGGTAACTTAACTTTAATTTTGGCACAGAGGTTAGCGGGTGCTAACCGTTTGGTTGGGAGGAATGATGTGATGATGCCTTTGGCACTGGCCAACCCTGGCGAGGAGAATCTCATTCGGAAGGTGGGCGGAAGCCCGGAAGTAAAGAAGCATCTGGAGGATCTGGGCTTTGTAGCCGGCGGTACGGCTACGGTAGTGGCTACGCTGGGCGGCAATATCATCGTGAAGATCAAGGAATCCCGTATCGCCATCAGTGAAGAGATGGCACGGAAGATCATGATTTGACAAAAAAGGAGAGAAAAGTATGAAAACACTGCGTGAGGTCAAGATCGGCGAGACCGTCAAGGTGGTAAAGCTCCACGGCGAGGGCCCTGTCAAGCGCCGCATCATGGACATGGGCATCACCCGCGGCACCGAGGTATTCGTCCGCAAGGTAGCCCCTCTGGGCGATCCCATGGAGGTCACCGTCCGTGGCTATGAGCTGAGCCTGCGAAAGGCCGACACCGAGATGATCGAGGTCGAGTAAGTGTCCCGTTGCGGATGGAGCGAACCCGGCCTTCATAGGCCCTGATTTTTGTTAGTGATAAGTTAGAGAAATCAAACCAAAAGGAGCAAGCATCAATGGAGAAGCAGATCAAAATTGCCCTGGCGGGCAACCCGAACTGCGGTAAGACCACGCTGTTCAATGCGTTGACGGGCTCGAACCAGTTTGTTGGTAACTGGCCCGGTGTTACCGTGGAGAAGAAGGAAGGCAAGCTGAAGAAGCACGAGGATGTGGTCATCATGGACCTGCCCGGCATCTACTCCCTGTCTCCCTACACGCTGGAGGAGGTGGTGGCCCGTAACTACCTGATCGGTGAGCGGCCCGACGCCATCCTCAACATCATCGACGGCACCAATCTGGAGCGTAACCTCTACCTGACCACCCAGCTTACCGAGCTGGGCATCCCCGTGGTCATCGCCATCAACATGATGGACGTGGTCCGCAAGAACGGCGACCAGATCAACACCAAGGAGCTGTCCCGTGAGCTGGGCTGCCCGGTGGTGGAGATCTCCGCCCTGAAGGGTACCGGTGTCATGGAGGCCGCCGAGGCCGCCGTGGAGGCTGCCAAGAACGGCAAGACCATCCCCATGCACACCTTCTCCGGTCCCGTGGAGCATACCATTGCCCACATCGAGGAGGCCGCCGTACATACCATGCCCGAGGAACAGCAGCGCTGGTACGCCATCAAGATCTTCGAGCGTGACGACAAGGTGCTGGAAAAGCTCAGCATCCCCGCCGACGTGATGCAGCACATCGAGACGGACATTCAGGCCGCCGAGAAGGAGCTGGATGACGATGCCGAGAGCATCATCACCAACGAGCGCTATGTCTACATCGCTGAGCTTATCAAGGGCTGCTACAAGCAGAAGCGCAAGGGTCAGCTTTCCGCCTCCGATAAGATCGACCAGATCGTCACCAACCGCTGGCTGGGCCTGCCCATCTTCGCTCTGGTGATGTTCCTTGTGTACTGGATCGCCATGGTGGCCGTGGGCGCCCCCGCTACCGACTGGGCCAACGACGGCCTGTTCGGCGACGGCTGGCACCTGCTGGGTATCGGCTCCAAGGCCTATAACGAGGTCAACGACGAGTACACCGCCTCCCTGCAGGCTGTGGAGGCCTTTCTGGGCATCGAGATCGATCCCGAGGCCGATGACTTTGATCCCTCTGCCGTCACCGCTCAGATGAACGGCTTCACCGCCAGCAGCAACGCCACCGCCACCGTGGACGTGGAGGATGAGGAGACGCTGGCCATCAACACCATGACCGCCTACTACGACGCCATCCCCGAGGGTGCCGACAAGAAAAGCACCGTGGGTGTCACCTATGTGGATGCCGTGGCCTACCTCAACAAGAACGGCTTTGACGCCCCCGATCCCGCCGACTACGGCGTGTGGGTCCCCGGCGTGCCTGTTCTGGTGGAGAGCGGTCTGGAGTCTGCCGGCGCAGCCGATTGGCTCAGCGGCCTGATCCTTGACGGTATCGTGGCCGGTGTCGGCGCCGTGCTGGGCTTCGTTCCCCAGATGCTGGTGCTGTTCCTGATGCTGGCCTTCCTGGAGGCCTGCGGCTATATGGCCCGTATCGCCTTCGTTCTGGACCGTGTGTTCCGCAAGTTCGGCCTGTCCGGTAAGTCCTTCATCCCCATGCTCATCGGCGTGGGCTGCGGCGTACCCGGCATCATGGCCTCCCGTACCATCGAGAATGAGCGTGACCGCCGCATGACCATCATGACCACCACGTTCATCCCCTGCGGCGCCAAGGTCCCCTTCATCGCCATGATCGCCGGCGCCATCTTCGGCGGCAGCGCATGGGTGTCCACCTCCGCTTACTTCATCGGCATGGCCGCCATCATCATCTCCGGCATCATGCTGAAAAAGACCAAGATGTTCGCCGGCGACCCCGCTCCCTTCGTCATGGAGCTGCCCGCCTACCATTGGCCCACTCTGGGCAACGTCCTGCGCTCCATGTGGGAGCGTGGCTGGTCCTTCATCAAGAAGGCCGGTACCATCATCCTGCTGTCCACCATTTTCGTGTGGTTCACCACCTACTTCGGCTGGGTGGACGGCACCTTCCGTATGCTGGATGAGTCCGAGATCGACTCCTCCATTCTGGCTGCCATCGGCGGCGCCATCTGCTGGATCTTCAAGCCCCTGGGCTGGGGCAACTGGCAGGCGACCGTGGCCTCCATCACTGGTCTGGTGGCTAAGGAGAACATCGTGGGTACGCTGGGTATCCTGTATGGCGGCGGCGACGGCACCGTGTACCAGAATATTGCACAGGCCTTCACCGGCATCACCGGTTACAGCTTCCTGGTATTTAACCTCCTGTGCGCTCCCTGCTTCGCCGCCATCGGCGCCATCAAGCGTGAGATGAACAACCACAAGTGGACTTGGTTTGCCATCGGTTATCAGTGCGGCTTCGCCTATCTCGTCGGCCTGATGATCAACCAGTTCGGCAACGCCTTCACCGGCAGCCTGAACATCATCGGCCTGATCGCTGCTCTGGCTGCGCTGGCCCTGATCGTCTATATGCTGGTCCGCCCCTACAAGGAGGCCACCAAGCTCAGCGCCAAGGTGTAAGCAGCCGATCCATCTTTTCACATCGGTACGCAAGGCCAGCGGTTCCGTCTCCTTCGGGAGACGGGACCCACGCCGCCCTATCGGGCCGGTGTTCCAACATTTTCCAAGTATTTTTGAAAAGGAGTGAGTTTCCATGCTGCAATGGATCAGCGAGAATGTAGGCACCATTTTGATTTGTATGGGACTGATCGTCATCGTAGCGTTGATCGTCCGGAGCCTGATCCGGCAGAAGAAGCAGGGGAAGTCCTCCTGCGGGGCCGGATGCGCCCACTGCGCCATGCATGGCCAGTGCCATAAGGACTGACGGGCGCAGAAAATGGCATAAGGGGAGGGACACGGAAGCACCCCGTGTCCCTTTCTGCCCCTTCGCAGACCCGGAAAATGTCATCCAAATGACAACAAAGAGGCTCTTGCCCATAGGCGAGAGCCTCTTTGTTGCCCTGACAGAAGGGGAAAATAGACGCATCGTCGGTCGCTACCATGCAGCGTTGCCGGAGCGGAGATACGTCCGGACAGGGGAGGAGCGTATCCCCCTCCATAGCGCCCTCAAGGGGGCATCGTATTTTGCACGGCAAACACTTCTTCTTACCCACCGCCCTCTGAACAAAAGGCTGGCCCCCGCTGCGTGCGGGGGCCAGCCTTTTTAGCTTATGCGCTTATGCCTTTACAGGCTGTGCGTCGGGAGGTTTTCCCTTATCCCCGGCGCTTCTTGCCAACCAGCAGGGCCGCACCGGCCATGGCCGTGATCCCCATCAGGGAGACCCACAGCACCAGACGGCTCTCGTCGCCGGTGGCGGGCTTGGTGGGATCGGCGGGCTGATCGGGCTTGCCGGGATTCACAGGCTCCAGCTCAGCGCCGCAGGTATCGCACTTGCCGTCCTTGTCCGCATCCGTATGGCCGGTGGCGGGGAGTACACGGGTCTCCGTCTCACCGCAGGGGCAGGTGCGGGTCTCCACGCCGTCCTCGGTGCAGGTGGCGGGAGTGGTGACGACCCACTCACCGAACTGGTGGGTGTGGGCGGTGCAGATGATGTCGGCACGGTTGCTGATGCGGATACGGGGCGCCATAGCGGTGCCGTCGGCCAGCACGAAGGTGTTGTCGTAGGAGGCCAGACCTGTGGCGGAGATCTCGCAGCCCGGCTCCAGGTTCTTTACCTCATCGTTGGGGCAGATGTAACCGTCGATGAACACACGGGATACCACACCGGCGCTGTCACGAACCAGAATGGTCTGCACCAGGCCGTTGGCCATCTCGATGCCCACCACATAGCCCTTCAGGGTGATGAGTTGGCCCAGCACGGAGCCGTCGTTGACCTGGGTGGAGGTGACCTCTCTGGGGGTCACGGCCTCACCCTCGCCCAGCTTGACGATGTCGGTGACGGCCAGCTGGTGCTCACCCTGATAGGAGCTGGTGGTGCCGGACACACGCACCCGGTCGCCGATCTTGAAGTCACCGGCCACGGGGAAGCAGTTGATGCCGCCGGTCTCGTCCTGCACGTAGATGCAGTCGAAGAAGGCCGTCTCCTTGTCATAGCCGGAGGCGTTGGAGGTGACCACGCCCTCGATGGTGTACTTGTAGCCGTCCTCGGTCTGGGCCTGCACCTCGGCGATGGGCGTGATCTGCACGGGGTTGATGAGCCGCAGCAGATTCTCGCAGATCTTGTAGTTGGAGTAGTTCTTCTCGGAGCCGTTGTCGCTGATGCTGGCCTGCACCTCAAAGTTGGACATGAAGGCCGCACCGGAGACCACCACCATGCCACGGCCCTCCAGCTGCTCGGTGGCCATGACCATCAGGCGGCTGTCGTTTTCGGCAAAGGCATACTTGGGCGTACCGGCGCCGCCCAGACCGTCCTGATCCACGTCCACGGAGTAGGTGGTGGCATGGCCATACACCACGGGGGACACGGCAGCGGGCAGCGTGGAGGTGGCGTTGCCGCTTGCGTCCACGGCATAGATGGACGCACCGCCGTAGTGGCTGAAGCGCTCGGTGTAGAGCTTGTCATAGGGATGGTCGGGATCGACCTCTACGCCGTCCATCAGGGGGTTGTCCATGTTGTAGGAGCTGAAGTACAGCCGCCACTTATCCACGCCGTCGGCGGCGCTGCGAACGTCGTCATAGGTGGCGTCGTCGCTGATGCGGAGGCTGGAGCCCAGAGCGGCCAGCACCTCATTCTGGGTGGCTGCCATGTGCTTGATGGCGGGGTTGCTCTGAATGACGTCGTAGTTCTCGTAGTTGTCGGACCAGCCTGCCAGAATGACGGTACCTCCGGCTGCGTTGAAGGCGTCGATGGCCGCCAGCTCGTCAGCACTGTACGTCTTGGGATCGGCCTGAGCGGCCTCCAGACGGCGGCTGGGAGCGGTGAGGATCAGAGCCTTGAACTTGGGATTGCCACAGGCGGCGATGAGCTCCTCGCTGGAGTTCAGCTGCACGGTCCGGACGCTGTACTTAGCGGCCAGATTGCTGAAGTTGCCCATGGAATCCTTATAGTTGCCCGCCACATACTCGTTGTAGTGGGAAGCGTCGATGCCGATATACACCAGCGCATCCGCATTGAGCACATCCAGATCGATGGTCTTGGTGAAGGTGTACTCCTTGCCGTTCTGCTCCACCACGGCGGTGACCTGAACGGTGAACACACGGGCGGCGGTGGGGGTGTAGTGGAAGGAGACATCCAGCGTGCTGCTCTTGCCCAGCGTGTAGCCCTTGTCGCCCTCACCCTTATCCACGCCAATGACGGTGCCGCCGATGGTGTAGGTCAGGGACTTGATGGTGGCGTCGGTGTCCTCGCTGTTGAAGAGGGTGGTGGTCAGGGTCAGCTCCTCGTCGGTGACGGGAGTGGCGGTGCCGCAGACCATGTTGGAGATGCCCAGCTTCAGGCTCTCACCCACCCACACGGGGGAGGTGACCGCCAGATCGCCGTCACCCTCGGTGACACGGATGAAATAGTAGCTGTAATCCGGATCCAGCGTCACGGACAGGCTGCCCTGATTCAGCTCGGCGGGGTCGGACCAGGTGTGGACCACCTTGCCGGAGTTGACCACCACCTCCACCTTGGAGATGGAGTCGCTCTTGTCGGGATCGTTGACGGTGACCTCAAGATTCAGCTTCTCGGGGACCTCGGTGATACTGGAGCCCATCATCTGACCGTTGACGGTGTAGCCCAGCTCCAGGTTCTTATCCTCGGTGGCGTACATCCGCAGGGCCCGGATGGCCTCGTAGATGCCATCTTCGGTGAAGTTGTCGGTGAGGATAACGTCACGGGCGTCGTTGGCATTGCCCCAGCGGCCCTTGTGGTTGTCCTGATTGTTGGTGGGAGCCAGGTGCCAGCCCTTATCCAGCGCCATGATGTACTGCTCATAGCTGGGATAGTAGCCGCCGGCGCCGATCTGGCCCTCGCCGTTACCCACCTCCACCATATACATACGGCTGTCAATGACGGGATCCCAGTAGGAGAAGTCACTGAAGTTGCCGAAGGTGGTGCCGGGATGGTTGAACTGGCTGATGGAGTCCACGCCCTCGGCCTGACTCAGCAGAGCGTAGTAGGCCTTCATACCGGCGTCGTCGGTCTTGTTGTTGAGGGTGGTGTTGTTGCGGGAGACCACGCCGGGGGTGTTGAAGGTGTTGATGTGGCCGGGGCCGCCGGACCATGTCATCTCGAAGCCGCCCAGCGCCACGATGGAACCGGCGTTCTCGGCGTTGAAGGCATCGATGGTGCTCTTATAGGTGCTCCAGCTGTGGTTGGCATCGGAGTCCTTCACCAGAGAGGTGTCATACAGAGCGCCCTCCACGTTAGCATTGGTCTTGGAGTCGAAGTAGTTGGAGTGGTCGGTGAAGGCTACGAACTGCACGTTGGCGCTGGCGGGGATGCTCTTGATGTAGTCCAGCGCAGAGGTCAGCGTACCGGAGCCGTCGGAATACTGGGTGTGGCTGTGAAGCTGACCGAAGTACAGCTGATACTGAGTCTTGCCCACGGTGAAGAACCAGTTGAAGCTGGCCTCCTTGCCGTCGGTACGCTTGGCGGTGACCACCACCTCCGTGCGGCCGTCGGTGAGGTCGGCAGCGGGCGTGTAAGTGACACGACCATCGGCATACACAGCATCCACGGTCTTGCCGTTCACCGTCATGGTGATGGTGGGCTCCGTCCCGGCATTGGCCAGCGCCACAGAGATGGCGGGCCGCTTGTCGCTGCCGGTCTGAGCGCCCCGCATGGGCATGGGATCGGAGAACACCGGCTCGTCCTTGACGGGGATCTCCACCGTGCGGGTGATGGCCTTGCCCTGATTGTCCACGCCGCTGATGGTTACGGTGAGTTTGTCGCCCGTCACCTTCTCCACGGGGATGGTGACGGTGTAAACACCCTCCTCCTCGGTGACAGTCAGGGCCTCGCCCGCCAGCGTGGCGGTCATATCGCCCTTGACACCGAAGGGAGCATCCACGGTGAAGCTAAAGGTGTAGGCCTGCCCCACATAGGCGTCATACAGGTGGTCGATGACCACGGCGGGCATATTCACGATGCCGCCGGTCAGCTCCGTCCCCTCCGCCACGGGATAGAAGGAGAAGGAGTAGATGGTGTAGTCCAGACTGCCGGTGGAGCTGTACATACTGTACACCTTGAAGCTGTCGCTGTAATACTCCAGCCACTGGCTGTATTTGCCGTTATACTTGGCGGTGCGGCTCTCCATTTCGTAGCCGCCCACATTGCCGGAGCACTCCCGGACCAGCCAGTCGGCGTCCTCACTGGCGGTGAGGGAATAGAAGGCGTTGTTGCCGGTGCCGTTGGCACACAGATAGCCGTAGGTGTCGTTGCGGAAGCGATAGTACTCGCCGCTGCGCTCCACGGTAAAGACCACGGCGCCGTTGGAGCAGACAGCCTTGCCGCTCTCAATGGTGGCGGCCGCCTTGTTGATGGCGGGACTGTCGGTGTTGTCATTTTGCTCCGCCAGAACCGCCTCAGCGTTCTGGTTGTAGATGACCACCTCATCGCCGGCCTGAGGCAGCTGGCCGGGGGTGGGAGGCGTCACGTTGGTGACGTAGTCGGTACTGGCGCCGTTGCGGAGCTGATAGGTGCCGTTGTAGGCGGAGCAGCAGGCATACAGGGCCGTGACATCGACCTCAGTAGTATTGGCGGGCAGCGGCACACCCTTGAAGAGCTTGGTGCTGCCGGTGGCGTCGGTGACGGGGGTGCTGCCGGAAGCGTTGTAGGTACCCAGTGTCACGTCCTTGATGTAGACGTACTCACTGAGATAGTCGGCGCCCATCTGGGAGACGGTGATCTCCTGTGCGGGGATGGCCTCCACACCGGCCTTTACCACCTCCATGGCAGGGGACTGCATCTGAGGCACGCCGCCGTAGGGGCTAACGGTACCGGTGACTTTCACCACGTCGCCTACCTTATAGTTGGCGTGGTTGGCGTAATCATAGATCTGGAAGCCGTAGATCTCACCGCCGATGACGTCCTCCAGAATGATGGAACTGATGCTGGCAGCGCCGTTATAGGCGTTGCCGTAGTGATACACCACCTGACCCACCACGGAGACATTTTCGGTCTTGGTGGTGATGGCCCCGGCCTCCTTGACGGTGAGCGTCCCGTCGGGGATCATGTCGTCCGTAATGGGGTCATTGACGGAACCGGCGGCCCGGATCTCGTCGGCAACGGTATTCCGCAGCTGCAGGGTGCCGTTGTTGGTGCCTACGGCGGCGGTAACATCTACCTTGTCGCCCACGGCAAAGGCCCAGCTGTCGCCGTTCTTGGGCAGAACTGCCTTATAGAGCTGGATGGTCTTACCGTCGGTATCCTTGAAGGTGACATTGGGGCTGGCGTACTGACCGTTGTTGTCATAGATCTCGGTGATCTCCAGCCCCTTCAGCTGCACATAGGTACACACATCGTCGGCGGTCAGGGCGGCGATGGTGGTGGGCTTGGCGTCCAGGGTCAGGCCGCTGGACTTGACGAAGGTGCCGCTGCCCAGCTGCGCCATGCCCCTGAACTCGGCCCGCTTGCCGGTGCCGATGATGGTGTCGCCCAAGGCGATCTCATCGGTCTTGGCGGCCAGACGCAGACAGATAGCACCGGTGGCGTCCTGCAGATAGTAGTTCTGGCCGTCCACCAGTGTCACAACGCCCTTGACGGTGAACTCGGTGTCGGTGGCGCCCTCCAGCGCCGTGCGGATAGGTACGGTGGCGGGCTCCTCCGGATCAGGCTCCGTGGTGGCGTCCACATACTGCTTCTCCTGCGTCAGCTTGTAGAAGGTCATGCCGAAGTCCGCTTCCTTCAGCCGGTCAGTGCTGGTGCAGTAGGCGGAGAACTCGGTGAACTTGGCGAAGTATTCCAGGTAGACCTTGCCGTACTGACCGGTGACGCCGCTGCCGGAGAGGTAGTAGGAGGCGTTCTCGGCATTGCAGGTCTCCACATCCCAGCGAGTGGCGCCCTTGGCGGCCACGTTGAGATGGAACTTGCCATTATTTTCACCCAGCGTCAGGGTCTTGTCGTTCTGGGTGAAGGTATAGGTGCCGTCGTCGTTGGCGGTGACATCCCAGACCAGCGCATCCATGGCGTTGGCAGTCAGCGCATCATTTTCCACCGTGGCGGCCACGGGGGTCAGGTAGTAATTGCTCATCACGGTGGAGCTGACGGCAAAGCCGTTGCCGGCGTTGAAAATGACCACCTTGTCGCCGCCGGTGAGGGCAGCGGTCTTGACGTACTTGTCCACCAGACGATAGGCCTTGTAGATGAACACGACCTCCTGACTGTCGGTCATGCCGTCTTTCACAGCCTTGACGGTGATGGTGCAGGAGGAGGTGATGGTCACGGGGCCGGTGTAGTCCTGATAGGCGCCGTCATCCACCTTGTACCGCAGGGTGGCATCCGCCGTCTTGCAGGCAAAGGCCACGGTGTCGCCCACCTTCACATCGCCGGAGGCGGTGCCGGTGGGGGCAGCTACCTGCTCCAGCCCGCCGCCCAGCTTATAGAGGGTGAAGTGGCAGGGGTAGCCGCCGGGAGACTTCGTAATGGTTTCATTTTTGTAAGCACGGAACTTGTTCTTGGAGCTGGCGTTGCTGGCCAGCTTGACCGTGTCATCGCCCTGTCCGGCGAAGGTAAAGGTTCCGTCGGTGGCATCGAAATCCACGGCCCACCGGTAGCTGTCGCTTTTAATGCCATTGTTGTTGCCGCCTTTGGGAGCAATGGCCTTGCCGTTGGCGTCACTGAGAATGGTACCATTCTTGCCCACGGTCAGCGTCCAGACGCCGCCCGTGGGATCAATGACCTGATCGTTGGCAGCTGTCACGGCCACCGCCGTGACCCATGAGTCGTCCAGCACACCGGGGGCGTAACCGTTGTTGGCTACCATCACATACTCGCCGGTGACCAGTTCATCGGCGGACGTGACCTTGGTGTAGGTCTTTGTCGCTGATTCGTCTGCCAGAACTGCTGTGGGCAGCAGCGAGAGCAGCATCATCAGCGACAGCAGCACAGACATGATCCGACTGCTGAGTCCTCTCTTCTTCAATGAGATCCCTCCTGTTCAATATTACACGTTTACACGGCGGCCTGCTTCTGTCCTTCCGTCCCCCCGGAGATAGTACAAAGCCGCCTGACCCGCATCCGGCGGGCAGACGACCTTCCACAAGCTATCCTGTTTTTGGCACGGAGGCAGCGTCAAGGGCTCCGATCAGCTGAAACAGGCAGACTGTGGGGGATACCGTTGAGCAAAGACAAACCTTTCGTGTATCGTGCTGCCGGTCAAAACCGTGTACGCCGCTTTTGGCCGTACATACCGCCTTTGACCGATGGTAACAGTCTATCATAAAGCTACCCAAATGGCTACCCCTTTTTCAATGATTTTGTCAGAAACGTGCAATAAGTTTGTATAATATCTGCAAAGTCTATTGACAGATGTAGCTGACTAGTGAACACTATTGACATCAGGGGCGGAAGTTGCTATGCTGTAACCAAATATCATTGACGGAGGAAACGCCCATGAAGCGGAAGAAGGGGAATGCGGACCGGCTGACAGCCGGGGCCTGGTGGAGCAGGAACCGGTGGAGCTGCGTCATTCTGGCGGCGGCGCTGGTGCTGTTCATCGTCGTGCGGATGGCGGCTGTGACCTTTGAGCAGCCCCAGCCCCGAGGGGATGAATATGCCGAGTACGAGACCGGCGTCGTCACGGATATCCTGTCGGACAATACCGAGGCAGATGCCGTGGCTGACGGCGGCTATCGGGGGGAGCAGCTGCTGCTGGCGCAGGTGCGCTCCGGCCAGTACAAGGGCGAGACCATGCAGGTGTATAACTATGTGGGGCCGCTGTACGGCCAGCCCCTGAAGGTGGGGCAGCGGGCGGTGCTGCTGATCTCCACTTATAGCGACGGCAGCCATACCGCCACGGTGTACGAATATGACCGGGCGGTGGGTCTGGCGGTGACCGTGGGCCTGTTCCTGCTGGCAACGGTGCTGGTGGGCGGCAAGGTGGGAGCCAAGTCTCTGGTGGCGCTGGCAGTGACGCTGGTGTGCCTGTTCTGGATCCTGATCCCCCTGCTGATGAAGGGAGCGTCCACGCTGCTGACGGTGTTTCTGGTGTGCGCCTACATCACCGTGGTGACGATGGTGATCTTGGGCGGCGTGTGCCGCAAGACGGTGTGTGCTGCGCTGGGTACGGTGGCCGGTACGGCGCTGGCGCTGCTGTTCGCCCTGCTGTCCCAGAGCCTTCTGCGGATCGACGGCCTGCGGCTGACGGATGTGGAACCGCTGCTGCAGCTGCGGCAGACGGGTACGCCTCTGGGCCTGCGGGGCCTGCTGGTGGCGGGGGTAGTCATCAGTGCGCTGGGCGCCGTGATGGACGTGGCCATGAGCATCTCCTCTGCGCTGACGGAGGTACATACCGTGGCCCCGGACCGGGACGGCCGGGCTCTGTTCCGCTCCGGTATGAATATCGGCCGGGATATGGTGGGTACCATGACCAACACCCTGATCCTGGCATTTTTGGGCAGCGGCCTGTCCTTCATCATCTATCTGTATTCGCTGGGGCTGGATCCCCGGCAGCTCATCAGCTCCCCCTATATGGCCACGGAGGTCATCAGCGGCATCGCCAGCAGCATCGGCGTCATTCTGGCGGTCCCCCTGACGGCGCTCATCACCTCGTTCATTTTGGTGAAGGATAAAAAACCGAAGGCCCCCTGCGGATCGAAACCGGAGGATAAGAAGCTTCCCAAAGAGGTTCAATAAGGGAGGCACCACCGGCGGCTGGACAAAAAGGTGTCCAATGCTGGACAAAAGCTGGACAAAAACCGGGACGCTCCAAGGTCAGAAAATGGGGCAGTAACTGGACAAAACCGGCGGATGCAGGCCGAAAAAACGACAGCGCAAAAACCAAAGGGATAAAAGCAGCCCCCTTTGAAATCCAAAAACGGAATACCGGCAGAGAAAAAACTTCCAGGCACCGGACTGCTATCGATTCCGAAAAAGAGAAAATACCGGCATATGATCGGCACCGAAAAGAAGCAGGAGCCGAGATGATAGCAGCGCCGGGAAAAGGCGGGATCCATGCCGATGACAGAGTCGGAAACGGGGGAATATCGGGCCGATCAAGGAAGCCGGAGAAGTGCAAAAGCCGGTCCGGCAGCGGTGCCGAAAGCGCAGGTACCGGAACGATAGCAGAGCCGTGAGAGCGAAAATACGGAGCAATGACAACGCTGAAAATACGAATACCGGCAGAATAGAAAAACAGCAAAAAACAGGCGGGGGAGGCAATTTTGCCTTCCCCGCCTGCTTGCCGCCGGATGCGGCTGTACAGGAGGAGAGCTCACCTGCTTGCGGCGCAGGGAGGAATGACCTATACACCTCCCAGTATATACGAGATCCGGAGAAATAGCAATGATTTTTCGGAAAAATTTTCCTGATGGGAGCATGAATTTTTTGAATATTTCGCATGGGGAAAATACTGAGGTGCAGAAGGGTCACAGAGCCGCTCCGGATTTTTCGATTCTGGCAGCGTGGCGGCATCAGGGAAAAGTGGCAGCAAAAATCGAATCGTATCAGAAGATGAAACGGTATCGAGAAAATCAGGAAGCAGCGGGAAATCAGGCGACGGCGGAGAAGCCGGGTGGATTCGGAAAAGCAAAAGGCGGAGGGGGACCCTACTGGGTCCCCCCTCCGCCTTTACAGAAAGAGAGATGCGCTATTTCAAGGGGCCTTGCCGCCGAAGGGGCTACGCCACCAAGGGGCTACGCCGCCAAGGGGCTACGCCGCCAAGGGGCTACGCCGCCAAGGGGCTACGCCGCCGAAGGGCTTTGCTACCAAGGGGCTTTGCCGCCAAGGGGCTGTGCCGCCAAGGGGCTGTGCCGCCAAGGGCTTTTATCGCCTAAGAGGAGCGCTGCGAAGGGGGGAATCAGGCCCGGGGCGTCTTACCGGCCACCAGAACGGCTCCGGCCAGAACGGCCACGGTCATGAGGCTCAGCCACAGACCCATGGCGGCTCCGTCAGCGGTGTTGGGGCTGTCGGTGCCGTTATTGCCGGTATTGCCGCCGCTGTTGGCGTTGGGATCGGCGGCGCCGCAGACGGTACACTTGCCGTCCTTGTAGCTGTGGCCGGCGGCGGGGATGACCTCGCCGGTCTCGCCGGTCTCGCCGGTCTCGCCGCAGACGGTGCAGACCTTATCGCCGGTGTAGCCGGGCTCGGTGCAGGTGGCGTCCTTGGCGTTTTTCACCACGGTGCTGTGACCGGTGGCGGGCAGCGTCTCGGTAGACAGTACCTCATCGCAGTCATCGCAGATGACGGTGACAGAGCCGTCCTCGGTACAGGTGGCAGGGGTCTCGGTGCGGGTGGTGTGGTCGTGATCGCAGGTGACCTCCACGGCGATGAGGGTGTAGTCACCGGTGTTCAGCAACGCCCGCACCATGCCGGTGCCGGTGTGCAGCGCGGTGACATGCCCACTCGCATCCACGGAGAGGATGCTCTCATCCAGACTGGCATAGTTCACAGGGTTCAGCTCCGGAATCACCACGCCGGACTCGTCCAGCAGGGTCAGGTACTGCGTGAGGTCCGCGCCTTGGCCCAGCTTCAGATGAATGGTATCCTGGGTGGCCTGAATACCGTCGTACCGCTTGGGTACCACAGTGACGAAGCACTGGACGGTATCCTGGGTGGTGCTGGTGGCGGTGGCGGTGATGACGGCATTGCCGGGATTTCTGGCGTCCACAAAGGCGCACTCATCGGGCAGATCACGGTTGGAGGTGGCACGGATCACGGGGTTGGTCAGGTCCACCGCATTGGGATCGCTGTTGGTAAAGGTGATGATCTGATCGTCGCTGGTGGCGGCGGTATCCGTGGCGTGGATACCGTCACGGCCGGCACCCACGATGCCCTGCTTGCCCTGCAGGAAGATGCGGTTGCTGCGGGCCTGGATCCAGCCGTGGTACAGCTCCACAGAGCCTGGGTACGGGCCCACATGGACGGTGAAGGAGGCGGTCATGCCCTGATACTCGGCGGTGACGGTGACGTCGCCGGACTTGCCGTCCTTATTGGCCACCAGTGTGGTCTTGCTGTACTCATCCAAGTCGGCAATGGTGGGATCGGAGACACTCCAGATGAGGCCGTCGGTGCCGTAGGCGTTGTGCTTGCCGGAGAGGGCAAAGCCGTAGGGCTCCAGATACACGCCGGGCAGGTCGATGGTGGAATCGAAGTACATGGTGGTGGTCATCTCATCGAAGTCCAGACGCAGACCGGTGTAGGTCAGCTGATCGCTGACGCCCACCACGCAGGAGACGGAGGCACCGTTGGCGGTAGTGGCGGTGACGGTGGTGACGCCGGGGGCCTTGGCAGTGACCAGACCGTTCTCGTCCACGGAGGCCACGTCGTCGTTGCTGCTGGTCCAAGTGAGAGCGGCCTCGGTATCGGTGTCGAAGACCAACAGCTGCTGCTGTTCACCGGTGAACAGGAAGGCGGTGGTATCGGACAGGGACAGGGTGGTGCCCTCGAAGGTGTCGGGCAGCTGCACCAGATAGGCGGCGTAGTTGTAGCCCCAGTCGGACAGCTGGACATACAGGAGCTTGCCGGCGTAGTCGGTGACATCCACGGACACAGCGTCGGAGGTGACATCGGGCATATCCGCCAGACCCACGTTCTTGTGCAGGAGCTTCTCGGAACTGGTGCTGATGGTGCCGTCGTCATTGGCCACGAAGATCTCGGTATCCAGATACAGATGCTCGTCGGAGACCTGCATCCCCAAGGTGGTGCGGCCGTCGGCGCCAGTGCTCAGGGTCACACGGCCCTGATCCAGCTGGGGAGCCTGAGTATCGATGTACACAGGGAAGGTCAGGGTATCCCGGACATTGCGGCTCTCGTGATCGGTGACGGGATCGGCGGTGATGGTGTAGTAGTACTGGCCGTCAGGCAGGGCGCTGCCCTCGTTGTCCGTGCCGTACCAGGCGTCAGGAGCCATATCCTGATACATGGTGGCGGGAATGGGGCCGCCCTGAGAGGACACATAGATGGTCTTGGGGACGTTGGTAACGGCGTCGCTCCAGACCTCCTGCCCGTCGGCGTTGGTGACGGTGAAGTGCAGGGCGGAGGCGCTGCGCATCTGGCTGACGTTGACAAGTTCCACGCCGTCCATATAGGTATCGCCGTTGGGGGAGATGGTGATATGCCCGGCCTTCAGGGAGGTTTTCTCTGCCCCGTCCATGGTCACGGACAGATTGGCGCCCAGACGATAGGCAAAGCTGCTGGTGAAGTATGCGCCCAGCTCGGTAGAGAGCTGGCTGTAAGGCACGGTATCCTCATTGAGCATAGTGGCGTAGTCCAGCATACCGGGGGCGGACCAGTCGCCGTAGTAGGCCAGGAAGGGGATGGACAGATCTGCGCTGCCATCCTTGGCGGTGAGCACCACGAAACCCTCCACATAGATGCCGTTTTCATAGGCGGCGTCCAGCTTGCCCTTCTGGCTCTGGGAGAGGGAGACGCTGACCTTCACGTCGCCGGTGGCCCCGGCAGCCAGCGTCACGGTCTTGTCGCCGGAAACGGTGACATCCAGCGCCTCATCGTGGCTGCTCATGTAGGTCTTGCCGTCCTGCTCCAGCACGGCGGGGGACATGGCGATGACGGACACGTCATACTGGGCGGTGTCCTTGCCCATGTTTCGGGCGTGGAAGGTCAGGCCGTAGCTGCCGTTCTTGGCAACATCGTCCCCCAGATCCAGCACGGGCTTGGTGTCGCCGTACTGGTCGGCATCGGTGTAGAGTACCACATCGCTGGAGGTGGCGGCGGACAGGTCAATGAGGCCGCTGCCCTGCAGACGGGGGGAGTAGGGGAGCTTCGTCTCCGGGTCAACGACCGGGGAGGCAGTGGACATCATCAGGTTCTCCGTCATGGAGGCGGCATCATAGCTGCCGGTCCAGTTCTCGGCCATGTAGGACTTCACCAGAACGCTGGCACCGGCCACATAGGGGCTGGCCATGGAGGTGCCGCTCATGGAGGCGTAATCACCCTTGCCCTCGATGGTGGGGATGGAGGAGTCATCGGGATGTTCGGTGTCATTATTGTACACCAGAATACCGATGGCGTTCTTCCACAGGGCGTTCTGGATCTTGGTGACGAAGGTGATGGGCTCGCCGTTTTCGTCGGTACCGCCGCGCTGCACCACAGCGATCTTGCCGGTGACGTCGATGCCCTCGTAGTCGGAATCGGCGCCGTAACCGGGAACCATGACATAGTCATAGGGGGCGGCCAGATCGTCAGATACGTCACCGTATATCTTCAGGAGAGAAACGTAGGAGTCCAGGCCCAGGAAGGAGGTCTGGCTGTCAGTATAGGTGTTCTTCTCGTCGCCCAGCAGCACATAGTTGGCGTAGATCTCCTGACCCTCCACGCTGGCGATGGACAGGTTGGCGGGGTACACGGAGGGGGCGGCCACCACCACGCTGTTGTCGGGGTCCCCGGTGAGGGGAGCGTCGGTACCGTAGCTGTTCATATAGCTGGAGGAGGTCTCGTTGCCGGCGGCAGTGATGACCATAATGCCGGCGGCATCCAGCTTGTTGTACACGTCGTTGATGAGGGCGTCCTCGTCCACGGTGAAGCCGCCGTAGGAGCCCAGACTCAGGTTCACGGCGTCCACGCCCAGACGGCCGGCATCCTCCAGAGCCGCCAGAATGGTGATCGTGGCGGCGCCCGTGCCGCTGTCGTCAAAGACCTTCATGGGGATGACCTGAGCGTCGGGAGCCACACCGGAGAAGGTGACGGCGCCCTCGCCGTCCACGGCATAGCCGGCGGAGATGCCGGCCACATGGGTGCCGTGCTCCAGATTTGCTGCATCCCACTTGCTGCCGGGGGCCACCTGAGCGTCCTTACCGGCGTAGTCAAAGGCGAAGGGGATCTTGGCGCTGAGATACACATCGTCGGCGGTGACACCGGGCATCAGGGCCTCGGCGTTGAGGTCGGCCGCCTGCAGAATACCGCTGACGTAGTCCTTGGTGAATTTGGCGTCTGCCGAGGCGTTGGTAAAGGCGGGATGGGCGGTATCCAGCCCGGTATCCAGCACGGCGATGGTCATGCCCTTACCGGTGAACTGATTGGTGGCCAGCGCCACCTGCAGGGCCTGCGTATCGGCCTGCTCCACGGTGGGCAGGGTGTAGGAGCCTGCCACGAAGGCACGGCTGACGCCCTTGGCGGCGGTCTTTTCGGCTGCGGCGATGCCGGGGGTCAGAGACTGGGCCGCCAGCACGGCGGCAGCGGGCTCATCGTCCAGCTCCACCAGAATATCCACCACTTCATTGGGGTCCTGAGGCTGGGCGGTCATCTGCTGGGTGGTGTTGCCCATGGTCTGGGACAGGTCGGCGGGGGTGACGGAACGAACCGTCAGGCGCTTTGCGTTTCTGCCGCCGAGGCGGGCAGGATACATGACAGCGCCAGCACGGCGGCCATGCACAGGGAGAGTATCCTCTTTTTCATTTGCAAGCTTCCTTTCTTTCATAGAGTGTGCAGGGACAAGAGACTATGGGCCGGGGCATCCTCCTCTCGACTTTCACGAACATCAAAACGTTTCTATATTCATGGGCGCATCATAGCGCCGGAATCGAAATTTTTCAATGGGTAAATGCATAAAAGATCAGACCTCGGGGAGGTCTGATCTTTTCGGATGGAGTTGTGCGTCCTTTGGCTACAAAAGAAGGCGGCGGATATCGTCCACCATGGACTCGATGGCCTCCGGGGCCAGACTGCACCGCAGGCGGCTGCCGTCCTTGGCGATACGGATGAATTCGTCCCGCACCAGCACGTTCAGGTGGTGGGAAACGGTGCCTTGGGAGATGCCCAGCTCCTTGGCCAGCTCCTGCCCGCTGCGGTCCTGCTCCTTCAGCAGCTTCAGGATATCCAGACGGCTCTTGTCACCCAGCGTTTTCAGGCAGGCCAGCAGATGCTCGTCGTTGGCGGCGTATTTCTCCGTCAGGCGCAGAATGAGCCAGTACAGCACCCCGGCGATGACGGTGATGTGGTCGTCGCCGGTGAGGAAGCGCATGGAGTTGAAGGACATGACGCAGAGCAGAAAGGTGATGCTCTGGTCGGACAGCGTCTGGGACTGGGCAAAGGCGCTCATAAGACGGGGGGTGTTCTCCCGTGTCTGCTCCAGACACTGCCGCAGCAGACGGTCCGTCTCCGGCGTCTGCATCACTTGTGCCAGCAGGGCGGCGGACTGCTCCACGATGCGGCAGGCGGTGCGCTCGTACTCCTCCAGATGGGCGTACAGCGTCAGCAGCCGCCACCGGTCGGCAGGGGGCAGGCGGGTGAGGTCCATGTAGTCGATGAGGTCGCAGATGGTGTCCAGCTGCTGCGGCGGGGGGAGGGGGTCCTCCTGATACTGGCCCACGGCGGAGATGATGTCCCGCAGCCGCTGCTGGGGTGTGTGGCCTGTATATTTATAAGCTTTTTCGCCGCCGGGGCGAACATAATCCCAGACCAGAAACCATGCCAGACAGGTGTTGCTGCCGGAGAGAGGAGTGAACAGGAATTGCAGCGTCTCCTCGTCCTCTGACAGGTGCTCCAGCAGGTACTCCTCTGCGGCGGCGATATGGCGCACCTGCGGCACCAGCTCCCGCTCCGGGATGCCGTAGGTGTCGCAGATGCGGACGGCCTCTGTGACGGCGGTGCAGTATTTTTCCTCCGTGGGGGTGTAGCGGCGCTCCAAGGCCACCAAGGCCTCTACGCCGTATGCATTGGCCTCCTGATAGATGAAACCCATAAAATCCTCCAGAAAATTTGATGGAGATAGAAACGTTTTAATTATTCTGCAATGTGTTGTACCCCACTTCTGGCGCTGCGTCAAGCATAGGGACTTCCTCTGAGGGCATAGGCTGGCAGAAAAGGAGGGATCTGTATGCTGTCTGCGGCGTTGCTGCTGCTGTCCAACAGCCTGTTTTTGTCCCTGCGTCTGACGGGGAATCCCGGTTCGTTCCCCCGGCCGCTGCCGCCGGAGGAGGAGCGGGCGTGTCTGGAGCGGTGGGCGCAGGGGGATCTGGAGGCCCGGAACCGGCTGGTGGAGCACAATCTCCGGCTGGTGGCCCACATCATCAAGAAATACTATACACAGGCGGACAATCAGGAGGATCTGATCTCCATCGGCACCATTGGACTCATCAAGGCCGTCAACACCTTCCGGGCAGACCGGGGCATCAAGCTGGCTACTTATGCGTCGAGGTGCATTGAAAATGAGATCCTTATGTACTTCCGCTCCCAGCGGAAGCTGCAGGGGGAGGTGTCCCTGTCCGACGCCATCGACACGGATAAGGAGGGGGGCTCGCTGTATCTGCTGGACGTGGTGGGGACCGACGACACCATGCTGTCGGACCTGCAGGACCGGGAGGAGCAGCTATTGCTGCGGCGCTTGGTGCGGGACTGCCTGACGGAGCGGGAGGCGGACATCATCCGGAGGCGGTACGGGCTGGAGGGGCATCCGCCCCAGACCCAGCGGCAGGTGGCGGCGGTATACGGCATCAGCCGAAGCTATGTCTCCCGCATCGAGAAGCGGGCGCTGGAGAAGCTGGAAAAGGAGCTGCGAAAGGGGTAGGAGGATAGCGAAAGGGCTTGTCTTTGGGGCGGGAACATGGTAAGATGATAAAAAACACCTATGCGGCAGCCTGTGGAAATGAGCGGAGACAACATGAGAAAGTTTTTCAGAGGAATATGCGGCGTACTGGCGACGCTTTTGACCCTGTGCATCCTATTGATGGCGGCGGGGCTCATGGGGGTGCGGGCCTTCGGCATCACGCCCTATGTGGTGCCGGAGGACATGGAGGGGCTTCCGTGGTCCGCCGGGGCGCTGCTGTACGTGCGGCAGGAGCAGCCGGAGACGCTGCAGCCGGGGGACACCATCGCCTACGTCACGGACAGTGACCTATCGCTGGAGGGGGGCGTCATCGGTTCTGTGGACACAGAGCGGCGCTTCTTCTATGTGGAGGGAACCCCGGTCTACTGGGACAATGTGCTGGGGCAGCCCCTGTGGGGCATCGATGGGCTGGGCTATGTGTCCGGCTATATCAGCCGGCCGCCGGGACTGTATCTGGTGCTGGGGGCTGCTGTGGTGCTGGCGCTGCTGTGCATCTTCCCCCTGCGACGCCGAAAGGGAGAGAAAACGGAAGGATCCCCCACCGGGAGACGTATGACAACGAATGCGGGAGAGAAAGCTTCCACCGAATCGGTGCAGGCTGCGGCGATGGAGGAGGAAGTCCCCACCTTGACGGAAAAGCCTGCGTCTGCGGAGGTATCTGAGCCTGTGAAGGTGCCTAAGCCTGCGGTAGAGATACCGAAACCTGAGCCTGTGCCGGAAGCGCCTGAGCCTGCGGCGGAGGTACAGCGGCCTGCAGAGACCGGGCGGCGGCAGACCTCCGGCAAGCGGGACGAGGCGGTGGCCCGTCACGGCGGCAAGCGCCTTCAGCGCTGATGAAGTAAATCGAAAGAGGGACCGAAGGGCTTTGCCCTTCGGTCCCTCTTTTGGAAGGGGTCGTTATTGGGGCGTATCGGGCTGGGCCTCGCCGGGGCGGTCAGTCAGCACCAGCTGCACCTGACGCCGCCGCAGGAATACCGTCAGCCAGCAAACCGCCATGGCGATCAAGCCGCAGATGGTCATGCAGAGCCGATAGTCCAGCACCTCGCCCAAAGCACCGATGGCCAGCGACAGCACTGCTCCCGCCGCTGTGCAGAGCATGGACTCATAGGCATTGAGCCGAGCCCGCAGCCGGTCGGGGATGTAGCGCTGCACCGCCGCCTGCCGGATGGTGGCACTCTGGATGCCCAGAAAGCCGCAGACGGCTCGGTTCACCAGCATCAGGGGATACGGCAGCCACAGAAGGCAGGCGTCCATCAGTTCGTAGGTCTGATACACCCCGAACAGGAAGCCGAATCGCTTTCGCTCCGGCAGGGAGTAGCGGTAGCGGACGGCGCCGCCGATGGTGCGCCCGGCGAACTCCGCCACGGAGAAGAAGGAGTACATGGCGGTGGTGAAGCCCGGCGCTGTGCGAAAGAAGGCGATGAGCAGGGGAGAATAGCCCATGGCCATGCCGTTGGTGACGGCCATGTACTCATAGAGGCCGTGGAGGCCGTGCTCCTGCCGAAGATAGGCGGCGGCCTCCCGGATGTCCCGCCACCAGGTTTTCAGGGACAGCAGCGGCTCTTGATCCCGGCGGCTCTCCTGCACATGGATGCGGTTTTCGATGAGGGCGGCCAGCACCGACAGTGCGCCTTGGATCAGCAGCAGCCGTCCCACGCCTAAGGTGTCGTACAGCAGCGCCGCCAGCGGCATCATGAGGACCTTCAGAATGGGATAGAGCATGGCGGAGACGGTGTAGGCCCGCTCCTCCTGCCCCTCCGGCAGCAGCAGGGGGTAGAAGCTGTTGTAGGCCAGCTCATCGAAGGCTGCAAGGCACGATACCAGCAGGGAAAAGGCCAGATAGGCGGTGTAGGAGAAGGCACTGTGCAGCAGGAACAGTCCCGCCCCGGCGTAGCACAAGCCGTTGAGCAGGTCGCCCCACACCAGAAAGGGCTTGCGGGGCAGGCGGTCCATCATGGGGGCGACGACCAGCGGCAGCAGCACCATGGGGATCAGCTGAATGGCCACCACCAGCGCCGAGGCCAGAGTGCTGCCTGTCTCGTCAAAGACCAGAAAGGACAGGGCGAATTGACTGATGATGCCGCCGGCAGCGCCCAGCGTCGTGGCGGCGGTGATGCGGGTAAAATTCCGTGTCCAGAGAGTTTGTTTCATAGCGTTCACCTCACTGCTATGATTATCCCACAGCTGCTTACAAAAGAAAAGAGGGTCATCGTGGGAAAGTTATTCCCATGATGACCCTCTTAATGGGGCAAAAATACTATTTTACAGGAAACTCCTCCAATAGGCGGCAGGCTTGACGGTACTGACGGTTGGCCTTGTACCACGCCAGCACCCACGGCAGGTGGAAGCGGGTGAAGCCCATAGGATATGTGTCTCGCAGACGCTGGAAGCAGTCCAGAAGTTGGGTGCCGTAGGTATCGTCGTGGAGGTAGTCCGGGTGCTCCAGCCGATAGCGCACCAGCGCCAGCATCCGCTGCTCCATTTCGCCGGAGGCCATAGGCTCCGCCTGCTGGACGGCGGTCAGCGCCTGCTCCCGATGGCCCAACTGCTCGTGGCAGATGGCCAGTTTGTGCAGGTCCAGAAAGCCGGGGCGGGGGAGGGAGGCAAAGTAGGGCAGGGCCTTTTCCGGTTGACCCAGCTCCAGTTGAGTGGAGGCAACATTGTAGCGGAGGGCAGACAAGCTGCCGGTATCCCTCAAGGCTTCTGCCAGACGCTCCGCTACAGAGTAGTGGGTCAGCATCTCCTCCATGCGGCCCAGATCCGAGTAGCAGTTGCCCATCCACGCCCGGCAGGACAGCATCAGGTAGGGGTAGCCGGCGTCCGATGCCGAGCGGTAGGCGTCCCGCAGCACCTCGATGGCGGCGGTGTATTCGCCCTCGGCGTAGAGGAACTCTCCGTAGTGGGCAGCCAGCAGCGGCAGCGGCTCCAGCCGCACCGCCTCCTCCCATCGGCCTTGCAGGCCTCGCTGTAAGGCCAGCTGCCGGGTGGAGAGAAAGGGCTCCCACTCCACCGGCAGAGGGCGCATCTCGTCGGCGTAAAAGGCATCCAGCAGCAGGGCATCCGCTGCCAGCGGACTGGATGCAAGAATCTCCCGCCGGGGCTGCACCAGCTGTTCATAGAGGGAATCGAAATTCGGGCTGCCGGAGAGCAGGGCCTTCCAGCAGGGCGCTAAGCCCTCCGGCTCCGGAGTCCAGACAAGACCCAGCCGGTGCAGCAGCAGCTCCGTCACCTCCGGGGAGGGGGCGGCCTTGCCCTGCTCGATTTTGGACAGATAGGAGGGGGCGCAGATGCCACGGCACAGACCTTCCTGACTCCAGTCCCGCTGAAGGCGGGCCTGCCGGATCAGCAGTCCGGCGATGTCGCCGCCCCTCATCCGATGAGGTCCCGCACAATGGCGCCGGCCAGCAGGATACCGGCGGTGGAGGGGACCCATGGCACACTGGCCGGGACGCTGCGGCGGCCGGGGGAGGGGGCCTCCAGCTGGGTGGTGGCGGCGGGCTGCTCCGGGCTGAACACCACCTTCAGGTGGCGGATGCCACGGCTGCGCAGTTCTTTCCGCATGACACGGGCCAGCGGGCAGCCGCTGGTCTGAGAGATATCCGTTACCCGCAGCAGGGTGGGGTCCAGCTTGTTGCCGGTCCCCAGCGCCGACAGGATGGGGATACTTCGGTCCATGGCCTGCTGGATCAGATCCAGCTTGCAGGTTACCAGATCGATGCAGTCGGCAATGTAGTCATATCGGGCGGAGAAGAAATCCTCCCGATGGGCGGCGTCGTAGGTGGCGCAGATGGGGTGGATGACGGCGCTGGGGGAGATGTCCCGGCAACGGCGGGCGGTGACCTCCGCCTTGGACTGGCCCACGGTGGAGTGGAGGGCGCAGAGCTGGCGGTTGATGTTGGTGACGCTGACGGTGTCCTGATCCACCAGCGTCAGCTCACCTACGCCGGAGCGGGCCAGGATCTCGGCGGCATAGCTGCCCACGCCGCCCAGACCGAACACGGCCACATGGGCGTTTTGCAGGCGCTCCAGCGCCGGCTGGCCCAGCACCATCTCGGTGCGCAAAAACTGTTCGTGCATAAATAGGCTCCTTTGCTTCCAGACGGTATCAAAAAAGACCGGCCGAGGCCGGTCTTTTTCGGAAATTCATCAGGCGAGGTACTTCATACCGGAGGCCTCGGTGGCGGTGATATCCTTCACGAGATCGTTGTTCCACTGGGTGTAGTCGGCGTTCTTCATGGCGTTGCGGACCTGCACCTGCCAATAGGGGGCGTCGGTACCCACAAAGTATATGACATGGTAGCCGGTGTAGCTGCCCTCGTTGTAGACGATGCCGGTGTCGCCGGGCTGACGGGACTCGTCGAAGCACCAGTCATTGAACTCGGTGACCATCTGGCCCTTGTACACCTGCGTATACAGACCGCCGTTGGTGTTGGAGCCGGTGTCGGAGGACAGCTCGTTGGCCAGCTCGGCAAAGCTATCCTCGGTGCGGGCGCCCTCCTCCCACTTCTTCAGAGCGGCCTCGGCGGCCTCCTTCTGCTCGGCCTTGCGGGCGTCCAGCTTCTCCTGATAGTCGTCAGCCTTGCTGTCCAGATCGGAGGTATCCACCTTGAACAGAATGTGGCGCACGTCCACGGTGTTGTAGTCGTTGCGGCCGCGGCTGTGGAACAGGACCACATAGTAGTTGTCGCCGCTCTCGATGAGGGTCAGATCACCCTCCTGACGCTCCTCGTTGAACACCCACTCGGTGACGGCGTCGCCGCTGTAGGTACCGGTGGGACGGTCGGTGTAGGTGCCGTTATCGTAGTTGCCGGCGGCCTTCTCCATCAGAAGACCGTTGCGGACAGCCTCCAGAGCGGCGTTGGCATTGGCGGAGGCAGCCTCCTTGGCGGCGGCGTTCTCCTCGTCGGTGGGCTTCACGGTGTTGCCGTCGGCATCCTTGGTGGAGTCGGCAGTACCCTTGAAGTAGATGTACTCGTAGTCGGCCACGTCGAAGTTGTTCTTGTGCTCGTTATAGTAGGTCTCCACTTCCTCGTCGGTGTAGGTGAGGCTGTCGATGTAGTCCTGCTGATAGTGGGAGGCCAGAAGGGTGTCCTTCAGGATGCTCTTGAAGGTGGACATCGTCATGTTATTGCCGTACATCAGCTTCAGGTAAGCGCTGGTGGAGTAGCCGGCCTTCTTGGCGTAGGTGGAGAAGGTCTCCACGGTGCGGTCCACTTCCTTCTGCATATCGTCGTTGAAGGTCATGCCCTTCTCGGCGGCGCCCTTCTTCAGCATGGTCAGCTGAATGAGACTCTTCTTGGCGGCGTCACGGAAGTAGGCGTCCCAGGTCATGTCCTCGCTGACACGCAACATCATCTTGGCGGTGTCGTTCAGGCTCTGCTGAGACAGGGAGGTATTCTTGTCAATGCCGTAGAGACTGGCATACTTGGAGTTGACGATACTGTTATAGGCATTGTGATAGTAGTAGCTGACCTCGGCGGCGGAATAGGACTCGCCCTCCACCGTGACGGCGGTGGTGCCACGCTGGATGATGTTGGAGTTCCACACCACCAGACCAATGGCGACCACCACAAAGGCGATGGCGATGATGGCATAGAGCCGGTTGGAGCGGCGCTCCTTGGCCTGCTCCTGAGCTTGACGGGCAGTCTTGGGGTCTGCGACGCCGCTGGCGGCGACCTCCTGCCGGTTCTTCTTTTCTCTTGATGCGCTCATAGTTGTTTCATCCTCTCAAAATAGGGGTCATTACGACCCGACTTCGTAAAGTTAATCGTTATTATACAGGAAATCTGTCTGCTGTGCAAGGGGGAAACGGAAATTATCCGGCCATAGGCCGAAAAAGCGGTCAGCTCCGGAGGCATTCCGGAGCTGACCGGGCTTTTACCAGTTGTCCCGCCGGGCGTGGGGGCCAAGTTATAACCTGCACCGTTTCAGCAGGTGGGTTGTCTCCAGCGTGCTTCACCGCTTCCAACTTCCAGCCGCAGACGGCAGCCGGGAGGCCTGCGATCCACATACTGATCCGACATCCCCTATAACAAAATGTGAGGATAAAAAAGACCCGTCACATCCCTGCGGGACCTCGCCTTTCGGCGATGGTCTTATTATAACAGACCTGCGGGAAAAATAAAAGGGGTTTTCGCAGAAACGGTCAGGAATTTTCTTCCTCGTCGGCCAGCAGCTGTTCCATGAACAGCTCGTAGATCTTCTCCAGCTCCGCTTCGTCATCCAGCGTGCTGAGCAGCTCCTCGCTGTTTTCCATGACGGATTTCAGGATCACCAGACCATAGTCCTCGGATTCCTCGTCCGCCTCGTCCTCCACGGCGGGGAAGAAGGCCATATAGGTCTGCCCCTCGTACTCCAGTGCGTCCACATACTCCAGCTCGATATCGTTGCCGTCCTCGTCGGTGAGGGTGATAAAGCTGGGGCCAAACTCATCGCTCATGAGAAAATACCTCCTGCATAGGTTGATGTCCCCCTACTATAACGGATTTCCACAGAAATTGCAAGAGGGCGGCGCTGCCGATTTCCGCACAAAAATTGGAAAAGCAGCACAAAACGGAACCTATGTGCCGGGTCAAAGGATACGGTGATTGCATTTTTTGCGCAAAAAGGTATTTTTATCAGTTGACAGGTGTGGTAAAATAACTCTTATATTGGTTTAGTATGTGCTTTTTGCCGCAGCCGGGACCTTCCGGAGCAGGGCGGCAGGGAGAAGCCGTATAAAAAGCCTGAGGCCGCCCGTCGGCGGCCGGAACAACGAAACAGAAAGTGAGGTGCGCTGTCCATGAAAGAACACTCCAACGACCGTGATAAGGCAGAGCAGAGCGCCCATCAGAGGAAAAACCGAGGGAAGGGACGGGCCAAGAGGGTCTGGGGCGTCATCGGCACCATCGTGCTGGTGGGCGTGCTGACCATGGCCATTTTTGTGGGGATCTTCATGACCTACATCAATAAGTCCCTGAAGGGCCACGTAGAGGTGGATATGTCCGAATATGACCGGAAGGTATCCACGGAGCTGTACCGTCTGGGGACGGACGGCGAGACATGGGAGATGTATCAGACGCTGTTCAGCGATGAAAACCGCATCTGGGTGGATATCGGGGACATCCCCGAGTATTTGCAGGAGGCCACCATCGCCATCGAGGACAAGCGCTTCAAGACCCACCACGGGGTGGACTGGAAGGGGACCCTGCGGGCCATTACCAGTACCCTGACCGGCAGCGGCACACAGGGCGGCTCCACCATCACCCAGCAGCTGCTGAAAAACGTCACCGGCGACAATCAGGGGACGGTGAAGCGGAAGGTCACGGAGATCTACCGGGCGCTGGCGCTGGAGAAGGATTACTCCAAGTCCCAGATCCTGGAGATGTATCTCAACACCATCTATCTGGGAGAGCAGTGCTACGGCGTGCAGACGGCTGCCCGGATGTACTTCCACAAGGATGTGAAGGACCTGACGCTGGCGGAGTGTGCCTGTCTCATCGGCATCACCAACAATCCCTCCATGTATGATCCTCTGCTCAGCGACTGGGCCCGTGAGAACAACCGGGAGCGGCAGCTGACCATCCTGGGCGAGATGCTCGGTCAGGAGAAGATCGATCAGGCCACCTACGATGCCGCCGTGGCGGAGGAGGTCCAGTTCAGCGACGGGTATACGAATCTCGGCAATTTCACCGAGCCTACGGAGGATCAGGAGACCCCGGAGAAGCCCACCGTGCAGTCTACCGCCAACAACTCCTATTATACGGATCAGGTCATCTCCGATGTGGCGGCGGCGCTGGTGGAGAAGCTGGGGCTGGAGGACGATGCACCCAACGAGAACGGCAACGTCCGTACGGCACAGGAGAAGGCCGTCAGCAAGATTTACAGCAGCGGCTATAAGATCTATACGCTGCAGGACAGCAAGCTCCAGTCCATTGCGGAGAGCGTTTTTGAAAACAGCGATCTGGTGGAGTATACTGACGACTACGGCAAGCCCTTGCAGGCGGCTATCACGCTGGTGAATAATTCCACCGGCAACGTGGTGGCTATGGTGGGCGGTCTGGGCGCCAAGACGGTGGATCGTGGCTGGAACTGGGCCACGGAGCCCCGGCAGTGCGGTTCTGCTACCAAGCCCATCTCCGACTATGCCCCGGCGCTGGACGACGGTACCATCACCGCTGCCTCCGCTATCGACGACTATCCCGTCCGGGATTTGAGTGGCTACGGCGCATGGCCCAAGAACTCCCACTCCGGCTTCTACGGCTTGACCACCGTGTGGACGGCGCTGGTGGAGTCTCTGAATACCTGCGCCGTGCGGGTCAATGAAAGCTACGGCTCGGCGGCCTCCTATAATTATATGGTGGAGAAGCTGGGCTTCACCACCCTGACCCAGCGGGACAGTCAGCAGTCCGGTAACATGGGCCTGGGCGGTTACGACGTGGGTGTCACCACGGAGGAGATGGCTGCGGCCTATGCCGCCATCGCCAACGACGGCGTATACACCAAGCCCCGGACATGGCTGCGGGTGGAGGACTCCGAGGGGAATGTCGTCATGGAGAACGAGACCTCCGCCCACAGCGCCATGAAGGAGACTACCGCCTATCTACTGCGGGATATACTGGAGAGCGTTATCACCAGCGGTACCGGTACGGAGGCATACTTCTCCGGCATGACCATCGCCGGTAAAACCGGTACCACGGATGACAACCGGGACCGTTATTTTGTGGGCTTCAGCCCCTACTACTGCGCTGCGGTATGGACGGGCTATGAGTCCAACGATGAGCTGTCCTACGGTATGGGCAACGGCTCGGCGCAGCTGTGGAAGCAGGTGATGCGGGAGATCCACGCCGATCTGGAGGACAAGGGCTTCGACAGCTGCACCGGTCTGACGCAGGTGACGGTGTGCTCCGACAGCGGCCTGCTGGCCACGGATGCCTGCACCAAGGATCTGCGGGGCAGCCGGGTCCGCACCGTGACGGTGGCGGCGGATACGGCTCCCACGGCGACCTGTAACGTTCACAAGATGGTGGATTATTGCACCGAGGGGAAGCATATTGCCACCCAGTACTGCCCCAAGGACAAGGTGAAGCAGGTGGCGGTGCTGGACTGGAACCGGGCGCTGTTCAACGATATCAAGGCCAGGGACCATGAGTACCTGTTGAAGGTGCTGGACGGCTCCGCTACGCCCAACGATCCCAAGGATGATATCTGCCCGGCGCACCAGAAGGCCATCACACCGGTGACACCTACCGACCCCACCAAACCGACGACCCCCACCAAACCGACGACCCCCACGGATCCGACAGATCCCACCACGCCGGATACCGGCGGTGCTGAGGACTCCGGCGGCGTTGGGGACTCCGGCGGCGTTAGAGGCGGCGGCAGCTGGTGGAAACGACCGTAAGTAGAGAAACGAAAATGCAGCCTGTGAGCGGTGCTCACAGGCTGCATTCTTGCGAAGCGGTGAAAAAGAAGGGGTATGGCTCGGCCGTACCCCTTCTTTTCTTGCATAATAGGGAGATCAGAAGCTGCGGATGATATCCACGATCTCGGTGCCGATGCGCTTCTGAGCCTCCACGGTGGCAGCGCCGATGTGGGGCGTGCAGGACACCATGGGATGGCTGTACAGAGCGGCGTTGGCAGTGGGCTCGTCGGCGTAGACGTCCAGACCGGCGGCCCGCACCTTGCTGGACTCCAGAGCAGCCAGCAGGGCATCCTCGTCCACGTTGGCACCACGGGAGGTGTTGATGATGACCACGCCGTCCTTCATCTTGGCGATGGTATCGGCGTTGATGAGGGGAGCGCCGGGTGCGGCGGGAGCGTGGAGGGAGATGAAGTCAGACTGGGCCAGCAGTTCCTCCAGCGTCACATAGGGGATGCCGAATTTGGCCTCCACCTCCGGACGGCGGGTGGTGCTGTAAGCGACGACGTTCATGCCGATGGCCTTGGCCATGACGCCCAGATGCTGACCGATGCGGCCGAAGCCGATGATGCCCAGAGTCTTGCCCTGCAGCTCGATGCCCTTGCCGTAGGCCTTCTTCTCCCACTTGCCCTCACGCATGGTGTGACCGGCGATGGAGATATAGCGGGTGCAGGCGAACATATGGCCCATGGCCAGCTCCGCCACGGACTGGGAGGAGGCACCGGGGGTGTTGCGGACGGCAATGCCGTTCTCCTCGGCGTACTTGACGTCGATGTTGTCCACACCCACGCCGCCACGGATGATGAGCTTCAGCTTGCCGCCCTTGGCCTCGTCGATGTGGTTGGCACGGACCTTGGTCTTGGAGCGGACCACCACGGCGTCAAAGTCCCGCAGGGCGGCGCCCAGCTGATCCGGCTCATAGAACTGCTCCACCACCTCGTGGCCCAGCTCACGCAGCTGCGCCATGGCGGCCTTGTCCATACCGTCTGTAATAAGAATACGCATAGTAATATTCTCCTTCGATGATACGTTTTGTTGTCGGAATGTGGCGATTTGTCCGGTTTTCCGGACCTGCGTCCCGAGAGACGGACGTTACGCCTGATGCTCAGCCTCGAACTTGGTGAGGAACTCTACCAGAGCCTCCACACCCTCCTTGGGCATGGCGTTATAGATGGAGGCCCGGAGACCACCCACGGACTTGTGGCCCTTCAGGTTATCGAAGCCGGCCTCCTTGGAGGCGGCCACCACGGCGGCATCCAGATCCTTGTCGCCGGTGACGAAGGGGACGTTCATGAGGCTGCGATCCTGAGGCACCACGGCACCCTTGAAGAGCTTGGAGGAATCCAGGAAGTCATACAGCACCTTGGCCTTTTCAATGTTGCGCTTCTCCATCTCCTCCAGACCGCCCATGTTCAGCAGGTACTTGAATACCTTGCCGCAGCAGTAGATGGCCCAGCAGTTGGGGGTGTTGTACATGGAGCCGTTGTCGGCGTGGGTCTTGTACATCAGGTAGATGGGGGTCTTGGGGTCCAGATCGTCACGAATCAGATCCTCACGGATGATGACCACGGCCATGCCGGCGGGGCCCACGTTCTTCTGCACACCGGCCCAGATCAGGCCGTAGTCAGAGACGTTGCAGGGGCGGGAGAGGAACATGGAGGACTGGTCGGACACCAGCACATGGCCCTTGGTGTTGGGCAGCTTGTTCCAGGTGGTGCCGTTGATGGTCTCGTTTTCGCAGATGTAGACATAATCGCAGTCGTCGGGGATGTCCAGATCGCTGCAATCGGGGATGTAGGAGAAGTTCTTATCCTTGGAGGAGGCGATGACGTCCACCTCGCCGAACTTCTTGGCCTCGGCAATGGCCTTCTTGGACCATGCGCCGGTCTCCACATAGCAGGCCTTACCGTTCTTCATGAGGTTCATGGCCACCATGGCGAACTGCACGGTGCCGCCGCCCTGAATGAACAGGACCTTGTAGTTGTCGGGGATGTGCATCAGCTTGCGCAGGTCGGCCTCGGCCTCGTCGGCGATCTGCTGGAACACCTTGGAGCGGTGGCTCATCTCCATGACGCACATACCGCTGCCACGATAGTTCATCATCTCGTCCCGGATCTCCTCCAGCACGGGCTCCGGCATCATAGCGGGACCGGCGGAGAAATTGAATGTACGACCGTATTTCATCTGGTGGTTCCTCCTTTTTCCATTCAAGCGTTGTTTTCCTTGTTTTTGCCAGTTACCCACATTATAATGCATCCCGTCGTGAGAATCAACAGGGAAAAATAAAAAATGTGAGATGGGCTGAAAGATTTTCAGCTTGACAAAAATTTCGTAGGGCGGCAGCGGCGGCGATTGACAGGCGCCGCAGGAAATGATATAACAGACAGGATATAAAGATACTGTAAAAAAGCGGAGGGACGGGACATGGAACGGCTGAAGGAGCGGGTGGCCCACATCGGACAATATGCGGTGACGCTGCTGAAATGGATGGTACTGGGCGGCGTCATCGGACTGGTGGGCGGGATCATTGGCTCCCTGTTCCACATCGGCGTGGACACCGCCACACAGATGCGTCTGGCCCATCCGTGGGTGCTGTACCTGATGCCGGTGGGGGGCCTTGCCATCGTGGGGCTGTACCGGCTCACCAAAACGGAGGGGAAGGGTACCAACGACATCATCGCCTCCGTCCACTTCGGGGAGCAGGTGCCGGGGCTGCTGGTGCCGGTGATCTTCGTGTCCACGGTCATCACCCACCTGTGCGGCGGCAGCGCCGGACGTGAGGGCGCTGCCCTGCAGATCGGCGGCGGCATCGGCTATCAGGCGGGGCGGCTGCTGCGTCTGGGGGAGAAGGATTTGCCGTTGGCCACCCTGTGCGGCATGAGCGGCGTGTTCGCCGCCCTGTTCGGCACACCCCTGACGGCCACGGTGTTTGCGCTGGAGGTCATCAGCGTGGGCGTACTGTACTATGCCGGACTGGTGCCGTGCCTGACGGCGGCTTTGACGGGCTATCTGGTGTCGGTGCTCATGGGGGTGCCGCCCACCCGGTTCACGGTGACGGTTCCGGGGCTGGAGGTGCGGACCATGCTGCTGGTGATGGTGCTGGCGCTGCTGTGCGCCGTGGTGAGCATCCTGTTCTGCCGGGGGCTCCACGGGGTGGAGCATCTGCTGAAGCGGACGCTGAAAAACCCCTATCTGCGGGTGGCGGTGGGAGCAGCGGTGCTCATCGGCTTGACGCTGCTTACCAATGGCGACTACAACGGCGCAGGCATGGAGGTCATCGGTCGGGCCATCGCCGGACAGGCGGATCCGTGGGCATGGGTGTGGAAGCTGCTCTTTACCGCCATCACCATCGGGTGTGGCTTCAAGGGCGGCGAGGTGGTGCCCTCCTTCTTCGTGGGAGCCGCCTTCGGCTGCGTGGCGGCGGGCTGGCTGGGTCTCCCGGCGGGCTTCGGGGCCGCTATGGGGCTGGTGTCGGTGTTCTGCGGGGCGGTGAACTGCCCGCTGGCCTCCATCATCCTCAGTGTGGAGCTGTTTGGCTCCGGCGATCTGCTGTATTTCGCCATGGCCTGCTCCATCAGCTATCTGATCTCCGGCTACTGTGGGCTGTACAGCAGCCAGACCATCCTCTACTCCAAGCTGCGGGCGGAGTTCATCAACGTCCGGACCCACGAGTAAAGGTACATAAGAATACGCCTGCCGGGGCATACTGAGAGAAAATCAGTGCTTCGGGAGGCGTGTTTTTTATGGAGGATATCCTGCAGCAGGGGGGACAGATCGCCCTGACGGCGCTGGGGTCGCTGGCGGCCCTGTTTCTGCTGACCAAGCTCTCCGGCAACAAGCAGGTGTCCCAGATGAACCTGTTTGACTATGTGATGGGCATTACCATCGGCTCCATCGCCGCCGAAATGGCCTCGGAGCTGGAATCGCCCCTGCGGCCTCTTTGGGCCATGGTGGTGTACGGGCTGGCTGCGTGGGGCATCGCCCTGCTGACCAACAAGTCTATCCGGGTACGGCGGTTCATCACCGGTAAGCCGCTGATCCTCATGGACAGCGGCGTCATCTACCGGAAAAACCTGCGGCGAGCCCGGATGGATCTCAACGAATTTCTCATGTACTGCCGGGTATCGGGGTATTTTGACCTCAACCAGATCCAGACCGCCATTTTAGAGCACAACGGCACGGTGACGTTTCTGCCGGCGGCCATGCAGCGGCCGGTGACGCCGGCGGACCTGTCCATGCAGCCCCAGCAGGAGCTGCTCCAGACCCCGGTGGTGCAAGACGGCCGGGTGCTGCCGGAGAATCTGCGGAAGGCGGGAAGGGACGGCGTGTGGCTGGAGCGGAAGCTGCGGGAGAAGGGATATCACGGCCCGGAGGAGGTGCTGCTGGCCATGGCAGCCACCGGCGATCAGCTGACGGTATACCCCATGGAGACCAAGAAGGAAGCCAGAGAAATGCCGTAAAATCAGCAGGATATTGCGTATGATACGCAATATCCTGCTGATTTTATCGTAGCTGCCCGGCCAGATGGCCGCTGGACCATGCCCATTGCAGATTGTAGCCGCCGCAGTCGCCGTCCACATCCAGCACCTCGCCGCAGGCGTACAGGCCGGGGACCAGACGGCTTTGGAGGGTGTGGGGATCGAACTCGTCGGTACGGAGCCCTCCGGCAGTGACCTGTGCCTGATCGAAGCCGCAGGTGCCGGTGACGGGCAGGTCAAAGCACTTGCAGGTGTGGGCCAGCGCCGCCAGTGCCTCCTCCGGGGCGTCTGCCAGGGGGAGGGAGGGGGAGAGCCCGGCGTACTTGGCCGCCATCTGGCTCAGACGGCTGTGGAGGGCGCCGGTGAAGGCCTGTCCGCAGGTGAATTCCCGATTGCGGAGCGCCAGTGCCTGCCGGCGGCGTAGCCATGCGGCGGTGTCTGTCTCTGACTGCTCCGGCCACAGATCCAGCGACAGGGTCACGTCCTCACCAATGGCATAGCGGGAGATCTCGAAGATGGCGGGGCCGCTGACGCCGTACTCGGTGAAGAGAATTTCTCCGTGGTTCTCCGCCAGCACCTCCCGGCCCCGGCGCAGAGTGATGCGGGCGGTGGTTTTCACGCCCTTCAGGGAGCGGGGATAGGTGGGATCGGTCTTGAGCTGCACCAGTGCCGGGGTCAGCGCCGTGCGGTGATGGCCCAGCCCCTTGGCCAGCCGATAGCCGTCCAGCACGCCGCCCACCTTGCTGCCGGCGGCGCCGCCTGCGGCCAGAATGACGCAGTCCATGCCCCGGAGGACCTCGCCGCTCTCCAGCGTCACGGTAAAGCCCTGCCCCCGGCACTTTAGGGAGGTGACGGGGTCACCGGTCCGCAGGGTCAGCCGATCCGGCTGTCCCTCCAGCGCCAGACGCAGCACATCCAGCACGGAATTGGCGGTGTTGGAGCGGGGATACAGCTTGCCGTCGGGCTCCTCCACCGTGACAAGGCCCAACTGGTGGAAAAAGCGCAGTGTTTCCGCCACCGGGAAGGCCTCCAGCGCAGGGCGGCAGAAGTCCGGGTCGGCTCCGTGGTAGTGAGCCGGGGAGGCATGGCGGTTGGAGAGGTTGCACCGGCCGTTGCCGGTGGACAGCAGCTTGCGGCCTACCCGGCCCTGCCGCTCCAGCAGCGTCACCCGGTTCCGGGGGTCGGAGAGGGCCGTCAGCGCCGCCATCAGGCCGGAGGCCCCGCCGCCGATGATGCAGACCTCACTCATGGCGCTGTGCCTCCAGCCGCTTGCGGGTGAGATAGCCCTCCAGCATCAGGGACGCCGCCACGGCGTCCACCACCTTTTTGCGCTTTTTGGCGTTCTTTCCATTGTTAAATAGGATGTTGTGGGCATCCACCGTGGTGCGCCGCTCGTCCCACAGGGTCACGGGGAGGCCCGCTGCCTGCCGCAGTGTCTCAGCAAAGGCGGCGGCCTTCTCGGCACGGGGACCCACGGTGCCGTCCATGTTCTTGGGATAGCCCAGCACCAGCTCCGTGACCCCGTGCTCCGGGAGCAGCCGGAGGATCTCCTGTACCACCACCTCCGCCTTGCGGCTGTCGATGACGGTGGTGAAGCCCGCCAGCGTGCCGGTGACGTCGGAGATGGCGATGCCGGTGTGGGCGTCGCCGTAATCAATGGCCATGATCTTCATTCTCACATACCTCGCAGGGTGAATTTTTCTCTATCATACACAACTTTTCCCTCCGGCGCAACCGGTGGCAGAGAAAAAAACGGAGAAGGGGGAGAAAAGCGCCGTTTTCATGAAAAATCTTCTCCTTTTCGTGAAAAAACGCCTTGACGGAGGGACTTGCCTGTGTTAGAATAGTCCTTACCTGTGGACATGGGCTTTCTTTTCATGCGTTTTTTCGCTTCTGACGCAGAAAAGAGGCTGCGCCCTTCAGGGAGGCAAGCGGCGGTCCGGCGGGGCCGGAGCCGTCAATCTAATAAGGAGGTGCCGTTAGATGCGAGTGAAGATCACTTTGAGATGCAATGAGTGCAAGCAGAGAAACTACAACACGATGAAGAACAAGAAGAACAACCCTGACCGTCTTGAAATGAACAAGTATTGCCCCTTCTGCAGAAAGCATACGGTCCATACCGAAACCAAGTAATTGGAAGGAGAAACAGCGATGGCAGAGGAAAAGAAAGTCAAGAAGGATCACGGCAAGTGGTTCCGTGAAATGAGAAGCGAACTGATGAAGGTGGTATGGCCCAGCGCCAAGACCACGGCCAAGAACACCGGCACTGTGCTGCTGTGCTCTCTGGGTGTGGGCGCCTGCATCTGGATCTTTGACGGCGTGGCTGTGCTGGCCGTCAAGACGCTGATCGGCCTGTTTACGCACTAAGGAGCGGAGCATGGCTGATAACGCAAAATGGTATGTCATCCACACCTATTCCGGCTATGAAAATGCGGTGAAGGCGGCCATTGAAAAGTCCGTGGTGAACCGCAATATGTCCGACATGGTCCTGAAGATGGAGATCCCTATGGAGACCGTCACCGAGGTCACCGAGTCGGGTGTCATGAAGGAAGTGGAGCGCAAGGTATTCCCCGGTTACGTCCTCATTAAGATGATCTTGACAGATGACACCTGGCATCTGATCCGCAACATCCGTGGCGTCACCGGCTTCGTAGGAGAGGCCAACAAGGCCATCCCCCTGACGGAGGAGGAGGTCGCTGCACTGGGCGTGGAAAAGCACGAGATCGTGGTGCTGTACAACGTGGGCGATACCGTGAAGATCACGGACGGCCCTCTGGCCAGCTTCATGGGTACCGTGGAGGAGATCGACGCCGACAAGAACAAGGTTCGTGTGGTGGTCTCCATGTTCGGGAGAGAGACTCCCGTAGAGCTGGAGCTCGATCAGGTCGAGGTCGTCCAGCCCTGAGTGCGTCGGACGCACACAGGCCGGAGCATCCCCTCCGGCGCAAGTGGGAGAGACGCTGTGCGTCTCGCCAAGAGCAGGTCCGGTATTTGACCGGCTGCTACCACATTTTTATGAAGGAGGTGCCTCTTTATGGCACAGAAAGTCGTTGGTTATGTAAAACTGCAGATCCCTGCAGGCAAGGCAACCCCCGCACCCCCCGTTGGCCCCGCTCTGGGTCAGCACGGCGTGAACATCGCCGCTTTCACCAAGGAGTTCAACGAGCGCACCAAGAATGACATGGGTCTCATCATCCCCGTGGTCATCACCGTGTACGCCGATCGCTCTTTCACCTTCATCACCAAGACCCCCCCGGCTGCGGTGCTGATCAAGAAGGAGTGCAACATCGAGTCCGGCTCCGGTGTGCCTAACAAGACCAAGGTGGCCACCATCTCCAAGGCCTCCATTCAGAAGATCGCTGAGCTGAAGATGCGTGATCTGAACGCTGCTTCTCTGGAAGCTGCCATGAGCATGATCGCCGGCACCGCCCGTTCTATGGGCGTCGTCGTGGGCGAATAAGGAGGGTGTAAGAGATGTTTAGAGGTAAGAAGTATAAAGACAGTGCAAAGCAGATCGACCGTGGGACCCTGTACGATCCCAAGGAGGGTCTGGAGCTGGTATGCAAGACCGCTTCCGCCAAGTTCGACGAGACCGTCGAGCTGCACGTGAAGCTGGGCGTTGACTCCCGTCACGCCGATCAGCAGGTTCGTGGCGCCATCGTGCTGCCCAACGGTACCGGCAAGACCGCCCGTGTGCTGGTGTTCGCCAAGGGCGACAAGGCCGACGCTGCCCGTGAGGCCGGCGCCGATTTCGTGGGCGATATGGACATGGTGGAGAAGATCCAGAAGGAGAACTGGTTCGACTTCGACGTGGTGGTCGCTTCCCCCGACATGATGGGTGTTGTGGGCCGTCTGGGTAAGCTGCTGGGCCCCAAGGGCCTGATGCCCTCCCCCAAGGCCGGCACCGTCACTCCCGACGTGGCCAAGGCCGTGAAGGAGGTCAAGGCCGGTAAGGTGGAGTATCGTCTGGACAAGACCAACATCATCCACTGCCCCATCGGCAAGGTGTCCTTCGGCGCTGACAAGCTGTATGAGAACTATTCTGCTCTCATCGGCGCCATCATCAAGGCCAAGCCCGCCGCTGCCAAGGGCCAGTATATCAAGTCCTGCGTGGCTGCCGCCACCATGGGCCCCGGCGTGAAGATGAACGCCAACAAGCAGATCTGACGCTGCACCGGGCCGATTCGACCCGAAACGCTTCAATATCTTCGGTAGGGTGCTTGACAAAGCGCCCGGCCGCTGGTATAATACTTGATGCGTTCCAAAGACAGCAGGTGGCGCAAGCCGTAAGTCCTGCCGAGGATGGCAAATCGATTTTGATTGCTTACACCGTCCTTGTGTCCTTGGATACAGGGACGGTTTCCTTTTTTTGAACGCACCGACAATTTTTCCGGAGGTGAAATCAAAGAATGCCCAACGCAAAAGTTCTGTCTGAGAAGCAGGCCGTCGTGGCGGCGCTGACCGAGAAGCTGCAGAACGCAGCTGCCGGTGTCATCGTTGATTACAAGGGCATCACGGTGGCAGAGGATACCACTCTGCGTACCCAGTGCCGTGAGAACAACATTGACTACGCTGTCGTCAAGAACACCCTGCTGCGCTTTGCTTTCAACAATGTGGGCCTGAACGAGCTGGACGATCAGCTCAACGGCGCCACGTCTCTGGCCGTGTGCATGGATGACCCCGTCGCTCCGGCCCGTGTGATCGCAGAGTTCGCAAAGAAACTCAACGGCAAGTTCGAGATCAAGGGCGGCTTCATGGACGGCAAGGTCGTCTCCCTGGAGACCGTCAATGCTCTGGCTGCCATCCCCGCTCTGCCCGTGCTGCAGGCTCAGGTTCTGGGTACCATGCTGGCTCCCATTTCCGCTCTGGCCTGCGTGCTGAAGCAAATTGCAGAGAAGCAGGGCGCTCCCGCTGAGGAAGCCGCTGCCGAGTAATGAGACGTTTCGTCTCGACCCCTATCTAAAAAATATCTTACAATTAGGAGGCTTATCAAAATGTCCGAGAAAGTTACTGCTATGATCGAAGAAATCAAGGGCCTGACCGTTCTGGAGCTCAGCGAGCTGGTTCACGCTCTGGAGGAGGAGTTCGGCGTTTCCGCCGCTGCCATGGCTGCTCCTGCTGCCGGCGCTGCTGCTCCCGCTGCTGAGGAGAAGACCGACTTCGACGTCATTCTGACCGGCTTCGATGCCGCTCAGAAGATCAAGGTCATCAAGGTCATCCGTGAGGTCATGGGTCTGGGTCTGGCCGAGGCCAAGGCTGCCGTCGAGGGCGCTCCCACCACCATGAAGGAGGGTCTGTCCAAGGAGGATGCCGAGGCTCTGAAGAAGCAGGTTGAGGAAGTCGGCGGCAAGGTCGAGCTGAAGTAAGTAATTCTTCATATGGAAAAGAGCGTTCCGCAGGGAACGCTCTTTTTTTGTCGCCTCGCTCCGGTTTGGCCTGAGCTGCACGGAGCATCGGCCCGACGTTCCACAGATGAAATTTTTTCCACGCTGACTATCCAACGCTCCGCCACATTGGGGCGTGTTTTCATGTGGAGAGATGGCTGACATCGGGGAATAAAAGGAGCCTGCATGGAGTTTTTCGCGAATTTTTTGACGCTGCGGGGGGAGTATTATGCGCTGGTACTGGTGGCCTGCGCCGAGCTGGTGGCGGCTGGAGATGAAAAAGGACGAGAGCAAGCGCATGGACATTGACGATTTTCTTGAAACGGTACGGCGATACACGGACGCGACCACCATTACAAAGCGGATGGTTGCAGAGCTGATCGACCACATTGAGGTGTACCACGCCGAAAAGCAGGACGGCGTTACCAATCAGCGTGTCGTGATCTGCTACAACTGCATCGGTGCCTTTGATGTGCCGGATCGCCGGAAAATCCCGGAGGCGACATTATCATGGAAAAAAGAAAAGGCGTAGCACTCAGCTACGCCCCGGAACGCCTTGCAGTATGAACTTTGTGGGAAATAAAAAAGCAGAGTGTCCATTACAGGATACTCAGATCCTATAAGGACACTCTGCATGGTCGGAGTGGGGGGACTTGAACCCCCGGCCTCTTGGTCCCGAACCAAGCGCGCTACCAGCTGCGCTACACCCCGTCAGCCTAACTATTATACGGTGCAGAAACGTTTCTGTCAAGAGGGAAATTTCCCTCCGCCCCGGAGGTTCTGCCCTGCCCGAAGGGCGCATACACTGAACGCAAAAGGAGGGGATGGCATGACCGAGACAAAGCACCGCCGGCCCGCCCGCCGCACACTGGCACACGGGCAGCCTCTGCGCCGCCCGATGGCCCGCCACACACCGCGGCGCAGGCCCACCGCAGGCCGGAGGCCCCGCCCCGCCGTGGGCCGCCTGTGGCAACTGGTGGTGTGCGGAGCGCTGCTGCTGGGGGTGGTGGCCATAAAGCTGACGGCCCCGGACACGCTGGAGCCCTACCGCCAGCGGCTCTTGACGCTGATGGGCGGCGACACAGATTTTACGGCGGCCTTTTCGGCCGTAGGTCACGCCTTTGACGGCTCTCTGACCGGAGCACTGGACGACGCCTACACGGCGGTGTTCGGCCCCCGGCAGGCGCAGCCCACCGCAGCCACCTACACGGCGGAGAACACCCCAGAGGACGTGTGCCTGACCCAGCAGGTGCTGGGCTTTGCCTACGCCGCCCCGGTGCAGGGGACCGTCACCGACGGCTTCGGATGGCGGGAGAACGCCTTCCACTACGGCACGGACATCGCCGCCGATGCCGGGACCGTCATCTCCAGCTTCGCTGACGGCACCGTCACGGCGGTGGGGGACAGCAGCCAACTGGGCAACTATGTGACCGTGTCCCACGCCGGGGCCTTTACCACCCTGTATGCCCATTGCAGCCGCATTACTGCCTCCTCCGGCCAGCAGGTGGCGCTGGGCGATCCCATTGCCGAGGTGGGGGAGACCGGCAACGCCACTGGCCCGCACCTGCACTTCGCACTCCAGAAGGACACCGTCTATCTGGATCCCGCCTACTATGGCATTGGCTGAGCGCCTGCGGATCTCGCCGGGGGTGCCGCTGCTGCTGGCGGCCTTCGTGTGGCTGGCCTCCCCACTGCTGCTGGGGGCTATCCTGTCGGCGGCGGTGTGCCATGAGCTGGGCCACTGGTTGGTGCTGCGAAGGGTAGGAGGCCGGATCCAAAGACTGCATATCACCGTGTTCGGCGCCGAGATGCAGGTGGATGACCGCCGCATCTCCTACGGCGGCGAGCTGCTGACCGCCGCCGCAGGCCCGGTAATCAATCTGCTGCTGGCGGCGGCCATGGGCCTTCTGGGCCGGTGGTGGGAGCCGCTGTATCTCTTTGCCGGGGCGCAGCTGGTGCTGGGGGCCTTCAACCTGCTGCCTGCCCTGCCGCTGGATGGCGGCCGTATCCTGTGGCTGGCGCTGGCGTGGCTGACAGAACCCTATACCGCCCAGCGGGTACTGTCGGCGGTGAGCCTTGCGGTGTCGCTGGCTCTGCTGTTGGGTGGCGGATGGTTCATCTGGCGGCTGGGGGGCAGCCCCTTTTTGCTGGTGGGGGCCGTGGGGCTGACCGGATGGAATCTGCGGGAAATAAAGCTTGCCAAAGGGGGATAAAACGGGTAAAATAAGATGTTAAACCAAAGAATACAGGAGATATACTGTGGATAAACGATTGGAACGTATTCTGCCGCGAGTGCAGAAGCCTGCCCGCTATGTGGGCGGGGAATATAATGCTGTGAAAAAGGACCCGGCGCAGGTGGATACCCGCATCGCCTTCTGCTTCCCGGATACCTACGAGATCGGGATGTCCAATCTGGGGATGCGGATCCTCTACGGCGTCATGAACAACATGGACGGTGTATGGTGCCAGCGGGTCTTTGCCCCTTGGGGGGACATGGAGGAGGAGATGCGCCGGGCCGGGATGCCTCTGTTTGCCCTGGAGTCCGGGGAGCCTATCACGGACTTTGATATCGTGGCCTTTTCCGTGGGCTATGAGATGGCCTTTCCTGCCATTCTGAATATGCTGGATCTGGCGGGCATCCCCATCCATAGCGCAGAGCGCACCGGTCTGACGCCGCTGGTCATCGCCGGCGGCACCGCCATGTATAACGCCGAACCCATTGCCGACTTCATCGATCTGGTGAGTCTGGGGGAGGGAGAGGACATCACCGTGGAGTTGGTGGAGCTGCACCGCAAGGCCCGCCGGGAGGGCTGGAGCAAGACGCAGTTTCTCCGTGCGGCGGCCCAGCTGCCGGGCATCTACGTCCCCAGCCTGTACGAGGTGACGTATCATGATGACGGCACCGTGGCGGAGATCACGCCGCTGGAGGGCGCTCCGGCGGTGGTCACCAAGCGTATCGTCCACGATATGGACAAGTCCTTTTTCCCTACCCAGACCATCGTCCCCTCCACGGAGATCGTGCAGGATCGGGTGATGCTGGAGCTGTTCCGGGGCTGCATCCGGGGCTGCCGGTTCTGTCAGGCGGGGTATGTGTACCGTCCGGTCCGCAACCGCAGCGAGGCCCTGTGCGCCCAGTACGCCGTGGAGAGCTGCGACGGCTCCGGGTATCAGGAGGTGACGCTGTCCAGCCTCTCCACCAGCGACTACCCGCCCCTGACCCAGCTGTGCGACCAGCTGGAGGATTTCTGTCAGCAGCGCCATGTGAATCTGTCCCTGCCCAGTCTGCGGGCGGACAACTTCTCCATGAACCTGATGGAGCGGCTGGCCAAGGGCCGCAAGAGCGGCCTGACCTTCGCCCCGGAGGCCGGTACCCAGCGGCTGCGGGATGTCATCAACAAAAATGTCACTCAGGAGGACCTGCTTCAGTCCTGCCGCACGGCCTTTGCCGGGGGCTACAATGCCGTGAAGCTGTACTTCATGCTGGGCCTGCCCACGGAGACCGACGAGGACGTGCTGGGCATTGCCGATCTGGCGGCCCGTGTCATGCATACATGGCGGGAGAGCGCCAGCAATAAAAACCGGGGCGTCCGCATCACCGTCTCCACCTCGTGGTTCGTTCCCAAGCCCCATACGGCCTTTCAGTGGGAGCCGCAGATCTCCAAGGAGGAGTATGAGCGGCGGGTGGCCTTGCTGCGGGAGGCCATCAAGACCAAAACCGTCACCTATAACTGGCACGACTCCGACACCAGCTTTCTGGAGGCTGTACTGGCCCGTGGCGACCGCCGGATGTGCAAGGTGCTGGAGACGGCGTGGCGCAAGGGCTCCAAGCTGGATGCGTGGGAGGAGTATTTCTCGCTGGACCGCTGGCTGGAGGCCTTTGAGGAGTGCGGGCTGGATCCCCACTTCTACGCCAACCGCACCCGTTCGCTGGATGAAAAGATGCCCTGGGACATGATCTCCAGCGGCGTCACCACGGCATACCTCCGCCGGGAGCGGGAGCGTGCCTTTGCCGGGGTCACCACCCCGGACTGCCGCACCCACTGCAACGGCTGCGGCGCCAATCGACTGGTAGGGGGGAAGTGCGATGTCTAAGCTGCGGCTTCTATTCGTGAAGGAGGGGACGGCGGCCTATATCTCCCATCTGGATCTGCTGCGGACGGTGCAGCGGGCCTTCCCCCGGACGGAGTTGGAGATCAAGCACTCTCAGGGCTTCCACCCCCATCCCATCATCTCCATTGTGCTGCCCCTGCCGGTGGCCCAGTCCAGCGACTGCGAGCTGCTGGACTTCGAGGTGACGCAGGATACCGACGGCAGCGGCATCGCCGAAAAGCTCAATGAGGGCCTGCCGGAGGGGCTGCGGGTGCTGGATTGCTACGAGGCCAAGCGCCCGGTGCGGGAGCTGGCGTATTTGCAGGCGGATATGGAGATGGAGTATGACCACGGTGTACCGGAGGGCGCCGCAGAGGCGCTGACGGAGCTGTTTCACCGCCCGGAGCTGCTGATCGAAAAGCGCACCAAGCGCAAGCAGCTGGCGGAGGTGGATATCGCCCCCATGATCCGGAGCATCGCCTTTGCGGAGGAGAAGGATCTTCTCCGGGCGGCGGTAACGGTCCGGGCGCAGAACCCCGGCCTGAACCCTCAGCTGCTGGAAAAGGCTATCGCCCGCTACCGGCCGGACCTGTCCCCGGACTTTGTTCGGGTCCGCCGCCGGGAGCTGCTGGACGAGGCAGGGGAAATTTTCCGGTAGAAAAACCGTACCACCCGGAGGGATGCTTTTTCCCTCCGGGCGTGATTTTGCCCGTAAAAATGGACGGATTGCGGACATATAACGGACGCATCAGTGGACGTTTTGATGGACGGCTCCGGTACTTTTTGGTACAATGGGGACAGAGGAACAAAGGAGGATGCCCTGATGAAGCGACTGCCCTTAGTTTTGCTGCCCCTGACGACGTTGGCCACCGTTGTGTTCTGTCTCCTGTGGCAAGGAGCACGGCGGGACCATTCAGACCTTGTGACGCTGGCCCGCTCCGGAGCGGCGGAGACCTGTACCCGATTTTCGGACAATCAGTCCCACGGAGATGACGGCGATGATTGGGGCGGCGTGGCTGCTTTCCGAACCTTCCAGCAGGCCTGCGCCCTTTTGCCGGAGCAGGGGAGCGATGCCGTATGCAGCGCCGTTTACGGGCAGCTGCTGCACCCGGATGGAGCCAAGGCCCATCTGCCGGAGATCATCGCCGTCATGGAACCTCTGGCCCAAGACCCCACGGACGCATCCGCCCGGCTGCGGCTGTATGAGCTGCGGGATCTTTTGCAGGAGGATGCGTGATTTTCGACCGTACCATGCTGGCGTACATGGATGAACAAGGGGAAATGGGCTTGTTGGAGCCTATTTCGATACTTTTTTTGTCAAAACAGGAAATAATGCTTGCATTTGGCGGGCATCTGTGATATTCTATCATGGCATGAAAAGGGCGGTCCTCTGTCGCCGGTGTCCCCAAAAAGATGGGACGCCACGGAAATGACGGCATGAACGCCTATAATTTAGGAGGAAAAATCCATGGATCTCATCAAAGCACTGAATGAAAAGCAGCTGCAGAACGACGTGCCTCAGGTGGAAGTGGGCGATACCGTCCGTGTCCACGTGAAGGTCAAGGAAGGCGCCCGTGAGCGTGTTCAGGTGTTCGAGGGTACCGTCATCGCCAAGAAGCACGGCGGCATCGAGGAGACCTTCACCGTCCGTCGTATCTCCTACGGCGTGGGCGTGGAGAAGGTGTTCCCCGTTCACTCTCCCTCTATCGTGAAGGTGGAGACCGTGCGCCACGGCTATGTCCGTCGTGCCAAGCTCTACTACCTGCGTGACCGTGTTGGCAAGGCCGCCAAGGTCCGGGAGAAGCTGTAAGCCATTTTGTGATCCAAGGCCGGGGCATCCCGGCGTGAAAAAGAGACGCACCTGCGGGTGCGTCTCTTTTTTATGCAGTTACGTTTTTGCGCCGACGCACTTCTATGCCGTCATACTTTTATGCAGTACGATTTTGTGCCATTTATACGGCCACATTCTTATGCGGCTGCGCTTTTTATGCAGCCATGCTTTTACGCTGTACTGGATGGAAATGGTTCTCAGGGGAACGGACCTGAGGGCGGAAGTTGGGAGCCTTTGGGGATGGCCCTGCCCCTGTGCGGTGCTATGGGTCAGTCGTCCCAGCCAGCCCGTTCCTCTCCCGGTAGGCCGAAGGAGATGGAACCCCGGCCGTATTTTCCACGGATGGCGTCCATGGTGCGCTCCAGCTTCTCCTGCTTTTCCTGCTGCCGGGAAACCACCGGTGCCTCCAACAGATCCAGCTGCTGGAAGGAGTCGGCGCTGTCGGTGATATACAGGGCGGTGACGGTGAGCATCCGCACCGGCTCCGGGGCCTTCCACAGCCGCCGGGTCAGCTCCGTGGCCGACTGCCAGATGTCCTTCATCAGGTGGGTGGGGGCCGGGAGCCGCATCTGCCGGGACACGGTGCGGAACTGGGCGTTCCGCAGGGACACGGATACGCCGCCGCAGTACAGCCCCTGCTGCCGCAGCCGCATGGCCACACTGTCGGACAGCACCGCCAGACCACGCTGTACCTCCTCCCAGCGGGTGAGGTTTTTGGGGAAGGTGGTGCCGTTTCCCACGGATTTCACCGGCTCTTGCTGGCCCGCCGGGCGGACGGGGCTGCCGTCCAGCCCGTTGGCGTACTCATGGAGCTGAAGCCCCAGCTTGCCCAGCAGCGTTTCCAGCATCTGGGGGGAGCAGGCCGCCAGCTGACCGATGGTCTCCACACCGTACTGGTGCAGCACCCGTCCGGCTGCCCGGCCCACGAACAGCAGATCCCCCACCGGCAAGGGCCAGACGATATCCTGCCAGTTTTCCCGGCTGATGACGGTAGTGGCATCGGGCTTTTTATAGTCACTGCCCAGCTTGGCGAACACCTTGTTGAAGGACACGCCCACAGAGATGGTCAGCCCCAGCTCCTGCCGCAGCCGCCGACGCAGAGTATCGGCAATGGCCTTGGGGTCGCCGCCGAAGAGGTGCATACTGCCGGTGATATCCAGCCAGCTCTCGTCGATGCCGAAGGGCTCCACCAGATCGGTGTACTGCTCATAGATGGCGTTGACCCGCCGGGAGTACTCCCGGTACAGGCCGTGGTGGGGCGGCAGCAGCACCAGACCGGGACACTTCTTTTTGGCCTGCCAGATGGTCTCCGCCGTCTGGATGCCCAGCCGCTTGGCAGGCTCGTTCTTGGCCAGAATGATGCCGTGGCGGGAGGCGGGGTCGCCGCAGACAGCGGTGGGGATGTCCCGCAGATCGGGATGGCTCAGCAGCTCCACCGAGGCAAAAAAGCAGTTCAGGTCACAGTGCAAGATCACCCGATCACCCATGCGGCACACCTCCTTAGACTCAATCGTTTGTTCTATTATATCATGGCCTGCGCCGCTGCACAAGAGAAAAACGCAGTCCCCTGAGAGAACGGAGGACTGCGTTTCGGGCTTACGGATGTTATTTATGCAGCAGGGGGGACAGGGGCTTGTAGATGAGGAGGCAGATGCCCACATTCAGCAGCCCCTTGAACAGGGTAAAGGGAACGTTGAACACCACCAGGCAGTTCAGCAGCGCATTGCCGGTAGGGACGTGGGCGATGGAGCCCATGATGGCCTCATACATCCCGACGATGCCCGTCATGGGCAGACCGTAGAGGACCTCGTAGGCCGGATACACCACAAAATAGTTGGAGGGCAGGCTCACCAGCGCCATCAGCACGGCGCCCAGCAGGGAGCCCCACAGGGCCGATTTGCGGCTCTTATGCCGCCGGTACACAAGGCCCGCCACCAGCACGAACACGCTGCCCAGCAGGAAGTTGCTGAGCTCACCTACGCCGGCGCTGGAGCCGAAGGGCAGGTGCAGCAGATTCTTCACCAACTGGATCACCACGCCGTACACAGGTCCCAGCGAGAAGGTACCCAGCAGGGCAGGCAGATCCGACAGGTCCAGCTTTACGAAGGAGGGGATCAGGGGGATGGAGAACTCGATGAACTGGAGGACGAAGGCCACGGCGCACAGCATGGCGGCCACGGCAATGTGATGGGTCTTTTGCTTTTGAGTCATAAAAAAATACTCCCTTTTGATGTAGTAAACCCCCGGAAAGGCTTGCCTTCCAAGGTGTACGCATCAAAAAAGAGCATCACGAAAATGCCATACACGCCTTCTCTCATCCAGACTATACTGTCGGTACCGGGATCGCACCGGTTCATGCAGCTTGCACCGCTTGCGGACTATACCGCCGGTGGGGAATCACACCCCGCCTCGAAGACAGCTATTCGGTTGTTTCCGAAGGATAGTATACGACATCCTGCGGCAAAAAGCAACCCCCTGATTTGCAAATTAGATAAACAGAAAATATTTATCGTAAAACAATAAAAAATAGTTGACAAACAGAAATGATGCTGCTATGATAGGTACAACAACGAAAGGAGTGAGCCTCATGAAGACCAAAACCATGACGAACCTGCTGCGACTGGTGCTGATAGCGGCAGCGGCGCTGTGCGGTGTATTTTTCTTCTTGTGTCTGCCTTCTTATGGGCAGGAGATCGTGCAGGCGGATCCGGAGTTTGCGTGGGCCTACTGGCCGTGCCTAGTGTGGGCGTGGCTGTTTGCGCTGCCCATCTTCGGGGCGATGATCCCCGGATGGCGCATCTTCGGCAGCATCAGCGCCCCCGGCGGGGCTTTTACCCGGAAGAATTCCCGTGATATGCAGAGGATCTCTGTGCTGGCTTTTGCTGATGCGCTGGTCTTTCCGGCGGGGATGCTTACCATAGGCATTATGGGGGCGGGCAGCGCCCCGCTGACCATTGTGATTACGCCCATGGTGGTGTTCTGCTGTGCGGCGGTGGGGGTCGTGTGCTATGTGCTCAGCCGTCTCATCGGGGACGCCGCCGCTCTCCGTGAGGAGAACGACATGACCATTTAAGGAGGGCGGAGCATGATCGTATTCAACATTGACGTAATGCTGGCCCGGCGGAAAATGAGTCTGACGGAGCTGTCGGAGCGGGTGGGCATCACCATGGCCAACCTCTCTATCCTGAAAACCGGCAAGGCCAAGGCGGTGCGGGTGGAGACGCTGAACAAGCTCTGCCATGCGCTGGACTGTCAGCCCGGCGATCTGCTGGAGTACCGGCCGGACGAGGAAGCCTGAAGAAAGTGAAAAGGGACAGGCGCTGCGTAGCAGCGCCTGTCCCTTTTTTGGCGGAATGAGGATCATTTACCCAACAAATGCTGCTCCACGCCGCCATAGAGATATTGGTAATTCCTGTGCATCATATTCTTGAAGAACGGCACCAGCAGCACCAGATCCGCCGCCAGCCACGCCAGAGGATCGGCGGCGCACAGGGCGTAGAAGGCCAGCTCAGGGGACTGGGCGCTGACCACGCCGCCGGACAGCAGGGCCGGGAGGGTCAGGCAGATGGCCACACGGGCGATCAGCTCGGATGCTCCGGCCCACAGCACGAAGGGGGCTCGCTGGATGCCCTGCACGCAGTTGCGGACCACGAACAGGAAGCACAGCAGCAGGTACATGGAGAAGTCCACATACAGGAAGTGGTTGCCGAAGCGGATGGTGTCGGCGGTGACCTTGTCGGCGCTGAGGAAGATGTGGAGATATGCGCCGTCGATGGTCAGGAGCAGACCCAGCCCTACGGAGCAGACGCCGATGATGGCGGCCATGACCAGACCCTGCAGGATGCCCTTGCGGATGCGGTGGGTGTACCCGGCACCCAGATTCTGGGCGGTGAAGCTGGTCATGGCGGCGCCAAGGCCGTTCACCGGAGTCATGATGAGGCTATTGAGTTTGTTGGCGGCGCCGAAGCCGTTCTGGGCGGCGTGGGACACCATCTGGCCGTCGATCATATCGAACTTCACCACCACGCTTTGCATGACGATGATGCCGATGGCCAGCACGGAGAACTGGAGGCCCAGCGGCACGCCCTGAACGATGTGACGCTTCAGGTCCAGTCCGGTGATGTGCCAGTCCTCCTTGTGGAGCCGCAGGTCCGGATACTTGGAAAAGGCATAGGCGAAGCAGGCCACGGTGCTGATGAGCTGGGCGGTGACGGTGGCTCCGGCGGCTCCGGCCACGCCCCAGCGCAGTACCAGAATGAACAGCAGATCCAGCGCCACATTCAGCACCGTGGAGCCCAGCAGGAACAGCAGCGGCGTTACGGAGTCGCCCATGCTCCGCAGGAAGGAACAGATGAAGTTATAAAACAGCTGGGCGCCGATGCCGGCAAAGATGATGCCGCAGTAGGTGTAGGCGGCCCGGTATACCTCCGGGTTCTCCGGCGTCACGTTGATCCAGGCCAGCATGGGGTTCAGCAGCACCAGCGCCAGAGCCGTCAGCAGCACCGTCAGCCCCGCCGACAGCACCAGCTGGGCGGCCATGGAGCGGCGCACACCGGCCTGATCCCGGCAGCCCACGCAGCAGGAGGTGATGACGCAGAACCCGGCGCTGACGCCGAAGGCGAATTGCAGGAAGATGAACACCAACGAGGTGGTGTCGTTGACGCCGGCCACCTCCTGCGCCGTCAGGGTTTGGCCCACGATGGCGGCGTCGCTGATGGTATACACCTGCTGCAGCAGGTACGACAGGATCACCGGCAGGGAGAACTGCAAAATGGTGCGCCAGCAGGTGCCGTGGGTCAGGTCCACCGGGTGGAACAGGTCACGAAGGGCCTGAAAAGGTTTTCTATTCTGAGATTTTTCCATAGTTTACGCTCTTTTCTCTCGCTTTTTCTACGACGGCAAATTATAGCCTGTTGGGCGGCGGAAGTCAAGTGGAGAAGGGATTGCAAACTTCACAAACTTCGTCATTTTAACCTAAAAAGAGGTATACAAATTGACGGAATGCACAAATAAGACGGGCGGCATACTTGGGTCGGGACGAGCATATAGTGGAGCATCACAGAGGAAAGGGCGTGGAGCGTGTGGACGAGGCATACGCCATCCGGCGGTATCAGCAGGCGGCGGCTCTGCTGCCGCTGCGATGGCAGCGGCTGTGCCGTCAGGTGCCGGAGGAGCAGCAGGCGGAGGCGGAGGAGCTGCGGCTGCGGGCCGGGCAGACGTTGACGCTGCTGCTGCGGGGAGGGGAGGTGCCGGCGGCACGGGAGCGGCCCTACCCGGTGGTGACTCAAACGGAGCTGGAGCAGCTGTGCGACGGGGTGACGGACTACTCCCGGTATGCGGCGGCGGATACCCTGAGCCGGGGGTATCTCACGGCACGGGGCGGCTTCCGCATCGGCGTGTGCGGCACGGCGGTGCTGCGGGACGGGGTCAACACCAATCTGCGGGATATCTCCTCCGTCACCATTCGCATCGCACGGGAGCAGCCGGGGCTTTCGACGGAGGTGCTGCCCCAGCTGTTCCGGGAGGGCAGCTTTTGCAGCACCCTTCTTCTGGCCCCGCCGGGGCTGGGCAAGACCACCCTGCTGCGGGATCTGATCCGGGGACTGTCCGACGGTGCAGAGGGCGTCCCACCTCATCGGGTGGCGGTGGTGGACGAGCGGGGGGAGATCGCCGTCATGTTTCAGGGCATCCCCCAGATGGCGCTGGGCAGCCACACCGATGTGCTGGACGCCTGTCCCAAGGCGCTGGGCATCCCCATTCTGCTGCGGTCGGCCAACCCGCAGGTCATTGCCGTGGACGAGATCACTGTTCGGGAGGATCTGATGGCCATGTCCGCTGCCGCCAACTGCGGGGTACGGTTTCTGGCCACCATCCATGCTGCTGACCGGCGGGAGCTGGGGCGAAGGCCGCTGTTTTCCCATCTGCTGAAGGAGAAGGTCTTTGAAAAGCTGGTGACCATCCGGCGAGAGGAGGGGCAGCGGCAGTATCTGGTGGAGGAGCTGTGGTAAGGGACGTGCTGGGGAGCCTTCTGCTGCTGGGAGGCGCCCTGTGGCTGTGGCTGGGACTGGTACAGGCCCAGCGGCGGCAGCTGCGGCTGCTGGAGGAGCTGGCGGCGTCGCTGGAGCAGATGGCCTCCGCCATTCGCTTCCGGCGGGAGACGCTGCTGCGGCTGCTGGCGGCTCAGCGGCAGCGCCCATTGGCGGGACCGTACTATGGAGCGGTGCTGGCGGCGCTGGAGGAGGGCATCTCTTTTCCGGCGGCATGGCGGCAGGGCTTTGCGGCTCTCTCCGGGGAGGGTGGTCGTATCCTGCGGCGGCTGGAGCCGGAGGGGGACGAGCAGAGGATATTGGGTGAGCTGACATGGGCCGCCGGGGAGCTGACGGAACTGCGGAGAGGACTGGAGCAGGAGAGCCGCCAGCGGGAAAAGCTCTGGTTTGCGGGGCTGTTTTCCGGGGCGGGCCTGCTGCTGATCCTGCTGATTTGAGGACGAGCAATGGATGTGGACCTGATTTTCAAGATCGCAGCGGTGGGGATCCTGGTGGCGGTGCTGAACCTGCTGTTGGTACGCAGCGGCCGGGAGGAGCAGGCTATGATGACCACGCTGGCCGGTCTGGTGGTGGTGCTGATGATGCTGGTGCAGCAGATCAGCGACCTGTTCCAGCTGGTCAAGACGCTGTTTGGGTTATAAGAGATGGAGGCTGTATGGCAGATCGTGGCGTTGGGACTGCTGGGCGCTGTGCTGGCCGCTTTACTGAAAAAGCATACGCCGGAGCTGGCGCTGCTGCTGGCCGTGGCGGTATGCGGGGCGGCGGCGCTGGCAGCCGTCCGTGGTGTGCGGGAGGTATGGGCCTTTCTGGAGGACCTGCTGGCGGCGGTGGAGATCTCCTCCACGCTGTTTCTCCCCCTGCTGAAAACGGCGGGCATCGCCGTGGTGACCCGCATCGGCGCAGACCTGTGCCGGGATGCCGGGGAGAGCGCTGTGGCCTCGGCGGTGGAGATGGCCGGGGCCATGGGGGCGCTGCTGGCGGTGCTGCCCCTGATGCAGGCAGCGTGGGAGGTGCTGCGGTCGCTGCTGTAAGGGCGGTGTGGCTGGCGTGCCTGCTGCTTCTGGCGATGGTACCTGCGTGGGCGGCGGACCTGCCGCAGGAGGTGACGGACGCCGCTCCCCCGGCGGCGGAGGAGCTGGAGGGAAAGGACTTCTCCGGCGGCGTCACCGCTCTGCTGGAGCAGGGGACGACTCTTCTGGGGGAGGCTCTGCGGGGGAACCTGCGGGGAGCGGTGCTGATCTTAGGGGTGGTGCTGCTGTGCGGGGCGGCGGATGCCGTGCTTCGCACCCCGGAGAGCCCCATGCGCCGTTTTTTGCCCATGGCCGGGGCGGCGGCCATTGCGGTGCTGTCGCTGGGCAGCATGAAGAGCCTGCTGGGGCTGGGGACCCAGACCATCGAGGAATTGGACGTGTTCTCCAAGGCGCTGCTGCCGACGCTGGCCGCCGCTGTGGCCGCCGGAGGGGGCGCCGTTACCGCCGGAACGGGACAGGTCATCGCCGTGTGCTTTGCCGATGCCCTCATTACCCTCATCCGGGGACTACTGCTGCCTATGACGTACTTTTTGGCGGCGGCGGCCACGGCGGATGCCATGCTGCCCCGGCACGGGCTGGGGACCGTCGCCAAGGCGGCCAGCCGGGTGGTGACGTGGCTTTTGACGGGCTCACTGGTGCTGTTTACCGGCTACCTGACCCTGTCCGGGGCCGTCAGTACCTCGGCGGACGCACTGACGGTGCAGGTGACCCGCTCCGCCGTAGGGGCCATGCCAGTGGTGGGGCGCATCCTCTCCGATGCGGCGGGCAGTGTGCTGGCCGGGGCGGGCGTGGTGAAAAACGCCATCGGCGTATTCGGCCTGCTGGGGGTGCTGGCGGCGTGTCTGGGACCCTTTGTACGTCTGGGGGTGCAGTATCTTTTGTACAAGCTGACGGCGTTTCTGGCGGGGATGACCGCCGCTCCGGAGCTGGCGAAGCTCATCGATGCGCTGGGTGGCGTGTTCGGCCTGATGCTGGGTATGACCGGCAGCTGCGCCCTGCTGCTGCTCATCTCCATCTCCTCGGCCATTCTGGTGGTGACGCCATGATGGAAACGCTGCGAGGGTGGCTGCTGGGCCTGACCGCTGCGGCGCTGGCGGTGTCTCTGCTGACGGCGATGCTGCCCAAGGGGGAGACCATCCGCCGCATCGCCGGGCTGGCGGGAGGACTGATCCTGCTGCTGGCGGTGGTGCAGCCGCTGCTGCGGGTGCGGTGGGAGGAGCTGACGTGGCGGTACGAGACGTATCAGCGGGAGATGGACCGGCAGACGGAGGCGTATCAGGCGGCCTACGCCGACAGTCTGTCCGGGGACATAGCCGACCGCACCGCCGCATATATATCGGAAAAAGCGGCGTCGCTGGGCATCGACTGCCGGGTGCAGGTGGAGGTTCGCACGGAGGATGGCCTGCCCCTGCCCTATGGGGCGTCGCTGGACGTGGAAAGGGATCAGGTGCTGTCGGACTACATGGCGCAGGAGCTGGGTATCCCGGCCTCCCGCCAGAGCTGGCAGCCGGAGGAGTGAGGGATGGACAGGGAAAAGCTAAGGGATATCTTCCGGAAATACCGGGCCGTGGGGCTGGTGCTGCTGGCGGGCCTTTTGCTGCTGCTTCTGCCCACGGGCAAGAGCAGCGGACAGGAGCGGCAGACGAGCGACGATACCCAGCTCTACTCGCTGGAGGAGACAGAGCAGCGCATGGCCCAGCTGCTGGGCAGAATGAGCGGCGTGGGCCGGGTGCAGGTGATGCTGACCTTAAAGACCGGCCCAACCCTCCAGCTGGCCCAGGACATGGATCTGGAGCAGGAGGAGGGCAGCCTGCGGCAGCGGAGCCAGCCGGTGACGGTGAACCGGGGCAGCGGCTGGCAAGAGGCGCTGGTGACCCGGCAGGACTACCCGGTGTATCAGGGAGCGGTGGTGGTGTGTCAGGGGGCCGGCAGCAGTGCCGTGCGTCTGGCGGTGACGGAGGCCGTGGCGGCGCTGACGGGGCTGTCCACGGAGAAGATCACAGTGGTGCAATGGGAACAATAACAGGAGGGACGGACATGAAAACGGTGTGGAAACGGCGAGGTGTGGCGGCGGCGGTACTGCTGCTGGTGTGCGGTGCGGTGTACATGAACTGGCGGTACAGCGACAGCGTCAAGGACAACAAGGTGCTGGGCCAGTCGGAGTTGGTCAACGCCAATGAGGAGACGGCAGGGGATCCGGCCCCGGCGGAGGACGATTATTTCGCCACGGCACGGCTCAGCCGCAAGCAGGCACGGGACAACGCCATCCATATGCTGCAGGAGGCGGAGAACGACGAAAACGCCGAGGAGAGTGTTCTCAACGAGGCATCCCGGACCTTGCAGGTGCTGGCGTCGTACACGGTGGCCGAGTCCCAGATCGAGAGTCTGGTGACGGCCAAGGGCTACGCCGACTGCGTGGTGTTCATGGGGGAGGACAGCGTCAGCGTGGTGGTGGCGGCTCCGGAGACGGGACTGAACACGGCGGACGTGGCTCGCATCAAGGACATTGTGGTCAACGAGACGGACTACACCCCGGAGCAGATCAAGATCATGGAGGCAAATTAGTGGTTGTATTTTCCCGCTGCCGATGGTATAATACCAATGATTCGAATATACCAAAAGAACGGGAGTAAGATTGCTATGGCTGAAAATAAAGAGTATATCACCCGTCAGGAGAGCATGGGTACCATCCAGATCTCCGAGGATGTGGTGGCGTCCATCTCCAGCTCTGTGGCGCTGGAGACGGAGGGCGTGGGCGGCCTGCTCAACGCCAATATGGCGGATCTGGTGGGCGGCAAGAAGATGACCGCCAAGGGCGTCCGGGTGGAGATGGCCGAGGACGGCGTGGTGGTGAACCTGTTTCTCATGATCCGCTACGGTTTTGCCATCGCTGAGGTGGCTCAGAAGGTCCAGAACGCCGTCTATTCGGCGCTGGAGGGCATGACCGGCTTCCCGGTGAAGGCGGTCAACGTCCATGTGGGCGGCATCAGCTTCGACTGAGCAGGCATAGGATACGAGAGAAAAGGACGAAACGGGTATGACACGCAACACGGCACGGGAGATCGCCGCCCATCTGGCGTATGAATGGAATTTTACGGACCTCCCGGTGGGGGAGTTTCTGGACCGGCGGCTGGCGCCGGAGTGCTTTGCGGAGCTGGCGCCGGAGTGCGGGCTGTACGCCGATGCCCCCAACGCCAAGCAGGCGCAGTATATCCGCCGTCTGGTGGCGGGCGTGGCGGACCATGCGGCGGAGCTGGACGACTACATCGCCCGGTACGCACAGGGCTGGCGCTTCGAACGCATCCCGCTGATGGCCTCTGCCGTCATGCGGGTGGCCATGTATGAGATCCTGTATATGCCGGATATTCCCCACGGTGTGGCCATCAGTCAGGCGGTGCAGATCGCCGGCAAGTACGAGTCCGCCGAGGTGGTGAAGTTCATCAACGGCATTCTGGCCAGCTTCCTGCGGGAAGAGGTCAAGGACTGACACATCACAGGCAGAGCAGGTGCGCTTGCTCTGCCTGCACTGCATTTTCAGGAAGGAGGAAGCGATGGAAGGCCAGATCTATACCGTATCGGAGGTCAACGGCTTCATCAAAAACGTCATCGACGGCATCCCTCAGCTCTCCGGCATCTACATCCGGGGGGAGCTGTCCAACTATAAGATATACCCCTCCGGGCATCACTACTTCACCCTGAAGGACGGGGAGGGCGCTCTGCGGTGCGTCATGTTCAAGGGCAGCGCCATGAAGCTGCGGTTCCGGCCGGAGAACGGGATGCAGGTCATCGCCTATGGCCGCATCAGCGTGTTTCCACGGGACGGGGCCTATCAGCTCTACTGCTCCCAGCTGTCGCCGGACGGCGTGGGGGATCTGTATGTGGCCTTTGAACAGCTGAAGGACAAGCTGTACCGGGAGGGACTGTTCGACGAGGGACACAAGAAGCCTCTGCCCCGATACCCCCAGCGCATCGCCATCGTCACCAGCTCTGCCGGGGCGGCGATCCACGACATGATCCGCATCCTGCGGCGGCGCTACCCCATTGCCAGGGTGCTGCTGCTGCCGGTGCGGGTACAGGGCGTGGAGGCTCCGCCGGAGATCGTGGGGGCCATCCGCTACGCCAACCGCTGGAAGCTGGCGGACGTACTCATCACCGGCCGGGGCGGCGGCTCCATGGAGGATCTGTGGGCTTTCAACGACGAGCGGGTGGCACGGGCCATCTATGCCTCGGAGATCCCGGTGATCTCCGCCGTGGGACATGAGCCGGATGTGACCATTGCCGACTTCGTGGCGGACCGCCGGGCCTCCACCCCCAGCAATGCCGCCGAGATCGCCGTGCCGGACATGGCGGAGCTGCTGCAGCGGCTGGACAGCTTCCGCAGTCGTATGGCGCAGGGGACGCTGAACGGGCTGGAGCGGCAGGAGCGGCGGCTGAAGGCACTGGCGGAGAAGCGGGTGCTGACAGACCCGCTGGCCTTTGTGCAGGATAAGCGGCTGCAGCTGGACTATGTGCAGCAGAAGCTGCTGACGGCGGCCAATACCCAGTGGCAGGAGGAGCAGCGGCGCTTTGCGGCACTGGCGGCCAAGCTGGATGCCCTGAGCCCCCTGAAGGTGCTGGGCCGGGGCTACGCCATGGCCCGGACGGAGGACGGCGCAGTGCTGCGGACGGCGGCACAGGTGCAGTCCGGAGATACCATTCATTTGCGGCTGGCGCAGGGCGGCCTGCGCTGCACGGTAACGGAAAAGGAGGAAGCGTGATGGCAGACAAGACCTTTGAAGAGAATATGACCCGGCTGGAGGAGATCGTCACCCGGCTGGAAAAGGGGGACGTGCCTCTGAGCCAGTCCCTGTCCCTGTTCGAGGAGGGGACCCGACTGGCGGCAGCCTGCCGCGCGGAGCTGGATCAGGCGGAGCAGCAGGTGGTGCGGCTGATGAAGGGCCCCGACGGCGCTCCGGTGGAAACGGAATTTGCAAGCGAGGAATGACCATGGATTTTCACACCCGATATGCCGCCTATCAGGCGGCCATTGAACAGTATCTGGAGGGACTTTTCTCCACGGATAAGCCCTATGGAAGATTGCAGGAGGCCATGCGGTACAGCCTTCTGAGCGGCGGCAAGCGCATTCGGCCGGTGCTGACGCTGGAGCTGGCCCGTCTGGGTGGGATAGACTGGCACCTGGCCCTGCCTTATGCCTGTGCGCTGGAGCTGGTCCACACCTACTCCCTCATTCACGACGACCTGCCCTGTATGGATGACGACGATCTGCGGCGGGGAAAGCCTACCTGCCATAAGGCCTACGGCGAGACGCTGGCGGTGCTGGCAGGGGATGCCCTCCAGCCGGAGGCCTTCCGGCTTATTGCCGAGGCCCCCTGTATGTCGGCGGAGAGCCGGGTGGAGGCCATCCGGGTGCTGTCCCACGCCGCCGGCGCCGACGGTATGGTGGCCGGTCAGGTGATCGATACCCTGTGCGGTGTATCCACCCAACAGGAGCTGACGGGGATGTACCGGCTGAAAACCGGGGTCATGATCTCGGCGGCGGCGGAATTGGGCTGCGTGGCGTCGGGGATGCCGGCGGCCATGCGGCAGCAGGCCATCGCTTTTGCCGATGAATTGGGCTTGGCCTTCCAGATCCGGGACGATATGCTGGACGTGGTGGGCGACGAGGCTGTGTTCGGCAAGCCCATCGGTTCCGATCGAGAGGAGGGGAAGGTCACCTTTGTGGACGTGCTGGGGCTGGAAGGCTGCCGCACGGCCGTGGAGGAGTGTACCCGCCGGGCCGAGGAGGCCATCCTCCCGTGGCCGGATCACGACTTCCTACTGACGCTGGCTCACTCGCTGGAGGAGAGAAAGAAGTAAGGGATAGATAAAAAGGATCGGTAAATAAAATACCCCGCCAGTCAGGCGGGGTATTTTGCTGCCGATGGGAGGAGCGGAAACTCATGGCGGCGGCTCCCGTGGCGCAGAAGCAGCGCACCACCAGCGCAAGGGCCGCCTTCCCCGGCGGCCACGGCAAAGGTCAGGCCCTCCGCCGTCCCGGCCAGCAGGGCGCTCAGCAGGGCGGAGATGGCGGACATCATGGCGATGTTGGCCGCCAGCGCACACCATAGAGCGGCGGGATTCGCAAATAAAATCTCCTTTGGGGTGAAGGAGGTCGGGATACGGGGCGTTTGGCGGCGGGACTTGACAGCGGAGAGAGGGTGTGGTACATTTGAAACAAATGTTCTGGACAAGAGGAACGGATGCAGGCAGGGGGCGGAGAGATGTATTTCGGCTATGGTGAGACGGAGCTTCAGTATCTGCGGAGCAGAGACAAGCGGCTAGGGGAGGTCATCGACCGGGTGGGGATGATCCGGCGGGAGGTGGACCCGGATCTGTTCGCCGCCGTGGTACACCACATCGTGGGGCAGCAGATATCCACCAAGGCGCAGGCCACCGTCTGGCGGCGGATGCAGGAGGCGCTGGAGACCGTGGACGCCGGGAGCGTACTGGCGGCGGGACCGGAGGGCTTGCAGGCGCTGGGCATCAGTGGACGCAAGGCGGCCTACATTACGGACTTTGCCCTCCGAGTTCAGAGCGGAGCCTTCGACCCGGAAACGGTGCGGGAGAGCAGCGATGCGGAGGCCATCCGGCAGCTGTGTACCCTGAAGGGCGTGGGGGCGTGGACGGCGGAGATGATCCTGCTGTTCTGCCTGCAAAGACCGGATATTTTCAGCTATGACGATCTGGCCATCCAGCGGGGACTGCGGATGGTGTATCACCACCGGCAGGTGGGCCGGGAGCTGTTTGAGAAGTATCGGCGGCGGTACAGCCCCTATGGCAGCGTGGCCAGTCTCTATTTGTGGGCGGTGGCCGGAGGTGCTGTGCCGGAGCTGCGGGACTATGCGCCGCAGGGAAAGAAAGGGGCGAAGTGATATGACAGCGTGGCAGAGCTATGCTTCCCCGGTGGGAGAGCTGCTGCTGGCGGCGGACGAGGAGGGCCTGACGGGCCTGTGGTTGGCGGGGGAGAAGTATTTCCCGGGCGTACCGGAGGACGCTCCGCAGGAGACGCCGGTGCTGGAGGAGACCAAGCGGTGGTTGGATATCTATTTTACAGGCCGGGAGCCGGACTTCCTGCCGCCGCTTCATCCGGCAGGCTCCCCCTTCCGGCAGGAGGCGTGGGCGCTGCTGCGGCAGATCCCCTACGGCGAGACCACCACCTATAGGGCGCTGGCGGAGGCCGTGGCCCGGAAGCGGGGCCTGCGGCAGATGTCGGCCCAAGCGGTGGGTGGCGCTGTGGGACACAACCCCATCTCCATCATCGTCCCCTGTCATCGGGTGGTGGGCAGCGACGGGAGTCTCACCGGCTATGCCGGGGGACTGGAGCGCAAGGTGCAGCTGCTGAGGCTGGAGGGTGTGGACATGAGCCGCCTGTATGTCCCCAAGAAGGGGACGGCCCTGTAAGGAGGAGCGATATGGAGATCAAGAAGCTGGATCCCGTCCAGTGGCGGGGGTATGGCTTCACGGCACGGTATCAGACCGGAGGCTGCTGGGATATCGTCCCGGTGGAGGAGGGATTCCGGATGGAGCACCATTCCTTCGGAAAGGTGGAGGAGCGGTCCTTCAACGACACCCTGTTCGGGGAGTGGCTGGAGGCTCCGGTGGTGTACGGCGCTTTTCAGGATGGGGAACTGCTGGGCATTGCGGAGGGCTCTCCGGAGTCGTGGAACCACCGATGGCGCATCAGCAATCTGTGCATTTTTCAGGAGAAGCACCGGCGCTGCGGCGTGGCCACCGCTCTGATGGAGAAGATGCTGGAGGAGGCGGTTCCCATGCGGATGGCGGTGCTGGAGACACAGACCTGCAACGAGCGGGCCATTGCCTTTTATCGGAAGTGCGGGTTTCAGGTCATCGGCTTCGACCTGTACGCCTACACCAATCACGACCCGGAGGCCCACAAGGTGCGGCTGGAGATGGGAAAGAAGCTCACATGAAAGAGAGATGCCGTATGCCACTGGCATACGGCGTCTCTTCTTCATGTATGGGGGATCACAGGGAGGCAAAGATGCGGCTGCCGGTCTTTTTCACCCAAAGGGACAGCACGGCGGAGAGGATCAGCAGCAGCGCCGTGACGACGGAGAGATAGAGCAGCGGGTCCAAGCTGCCGATGCCTGTCAGCAGATAGAGGGCGCCGGGGATCATGGCCACGGCCCAACCGCCGAAGAGGGAGAGGGCCACGCAGGCACTCTGCTTGATGGGGACCACCTCGTTGGTCCAGCTGAGGTTGGGCATTTTCAGGCCCAGGAACAGGCCCAGCAGAGCCATCAGCAGGGCATAGGACAGGGCGGTGACGGCGATGAACAGCAGCTCCAGAGGGGAACCGGGGTACACCGCCAGCAGGCACACAAGGCACAGCAGCATAGGCGGTATAGTAATCAGCAGCTGGAGCCGCAGCTTGGCCCGCAGCACCTGCCACGGGGATACCGGCAGAGACTGGGCCAGCCAGAGCTGCTTGCCCTCCAGCGAGACGGAGGGGGCGGTGGTGTCGTTCATGGCGCTGAGCAGGCACAGGACGAAGGCCAGCAGCACCGGCATGGCACCGGATCTTTCAGGGAAGGACTGCGACACCAGCTCCAGCAGCTCCCGGCCCTGCCACAGGAGGAAGCCGGAGGCCAGCACCAGAAACAGCTGCCGAAGCCGCAGTTGAGCATATAGTTGGCGCTGGAGGTGAAGCGGCGCAGCTCCCGGTCCAGCAGGGCGGAGGAAATGCTCCGGCACCGGACGGCCTTGGCCCGGTAGACCTTGCGGCCCACATGGCCGGAGGCCGTGGCGATGGAGAGGAAGCTGCGGGAGAGCAGCAGCCACGTCAGGCCGAACAGCACGGCGATGGCCACCGTCAGAAGCAGCATGGACAGGGGATCGCCGGCGCCCGCCTGACCGAAGAGGTACACGGGGTAGGCGGAGGAGCGGACCTTGTCGCCATAGAGGGCGATGTTCTGCAGCAGCTCCGTCAGCAGAGAGGTGGCCTTGAAGGAGAAGAAGTAGTAGTACAGGCCGAAGAACACCAGCGACAGCACCACGGTGACGAAGCTTTTGTTCTTCAGCTTCAGGCTGACCTTGGCCACCACCCAGCCCAGCAGGCAGGAGATAGCCATGACGAACAGGGAGATCAGCAGCAGGAACAGAACGCCCGCCAGCAGGTGCAGCGGGGCGGCGGACACCGTCGCCCAATAGACGATGATGGCTGGCAGCACCACCACACCGGAGTACATGAGGCCCATGAGGTACACCCCCAGCAGCCGGGCGGCGATGAGGGTATCCACCGGAATGGGGAGGGAGAGCATCTGGTCATTGTCCTTGGGCAGGTAGAGGCTGGAATAGGTGGTGAACACGCTGCCGAAGGCACCCAGCAGGATGGCCATAAGGCCCATGATGGCGAAATAGAACCAGCTCATGCCGGCCTTGGCCATGCTCCGGCACATGGTAAGGGACAGGACGGTGAACATACCGCCGATGACGCCTACCATCAGAAGGACGAAGAAGATGATGTAGCCCACGGTGGCCGCCTTGGAGCGGGCCCGGTTCTTCTTGGCGTCGTAGATATAGGCACGGAAGATCTCCGTCAGCTGCTTTTTGACAAGAAGCTTCAGCATGACTCGCCCTCCAGCTCCAGAAAGACCTCCTCCAGAGAGTCGTCGCCCTTGACCTCCTCCATGGTGCCGGAGCGGATCAGCTTGCCGCCACGGATGATGGCTACCTTGTCGCAGAGCTTCTCCGCCACCTCCAGCACGTGGGTGGAGAAGAAGATGGCGCCGCCTGCGTCGCAGAACTCCCGCATCATGCCCTTGAGCAGATGGGCGGCCTTGGGGTCAAGACCCACAAAGGGCTCATCCATGATGATGAGACGGGGCTGGTGGAGCCATGCGGAGATGATGGCCAGCTTCTGCTTCATGCCGTGGGAGTAGGAGGCGATGGGCTGAGCCAGATCGTCCGTCAGCTCGAAGCGGGCGGCGTAGTCGTGGATGCGCTGCCCGCGCACCTCGGCGCTGACGCCGAAGATGTCAGCGATGAAGTTGAGATACCGGATGCCGGTCATATAGTCGTACAGGTCGGGGTTATCGGGGATATAAGCCAGCTCCCGCTTGCAGGCGATGGGGTCGGTGCGGATGGATTTGCCGCCGATGGTGATCTCCCCGGCGTCGAATTGCAGGATGCCCACCACGGAACGGAGGGTGGTGGTCTTACCGGCACCGTTGTGGCCGATGAAGCCGTAAATTTCGCCGGGGGCGATGTGCAGGGACAGATCGTCCACCGCCTTTTTTCCGCTGTAGGTCTTGGTCAGATGTTGGATGTTCAGCGTAACAATGGTCCTCATAGTCCGCAGAGATGGATAGAGATGATAGACATACGATACAGTGTATGATGGATACTATAACAGATGTGGCAGAAGATGTCAATGTGCGGCGGCGGGAGAGGGGAAAAAGAACACCCGGAGGATATCCTCCGGTCGTCCCTTTTTTACTTGCGGAGGGGCATCAGTCGATGTCCAGATAATTCTTCACCAGAGCCTGCAGCAGCTCGTCCCGATCCACCTTGCAGATGAGGGTGCGGGCGGAGTTGTGGTTGGTGATGTAGGTGGGGTCCTCGGACAGGATGTAGCCCACGATCTGGTTGATGGGGTCGTAGCCCTTCTCCTTCAGCGCCTCGTAAACGGTGGTCAAAACGTGATGAATTTGCACGGATTTGTCCTGTGCGGCGTTGAATTTGCGGGTGAAATCTTCCATGGGGACATACCTCCTTCCGTACTCTGTGACTCATTATACGGCTTTTTTCCCGTTCTGTAAAGAGGGAAAGCGGCAAATGACGGTTCTTTTATTTTCCCCGCAGCTCGGCGCCCACGTGCTTTGCCAGCCGCTTCACGGCGGAGGCGGCGCAGGCCTCGATCTCCTGAGAGGTCAGGGTCTTTTCCGCAGAACCGATGGTCAGACGCAGGGTCACGGACTTCTTGCCCTCCGGCACCTGCTTGCCCCGGTACTCGTCCACAAAGGATACGCCGTGGAGCAGCTCGTGGCGCTTTTCCAGAATGGCGTCCCGCATAGCATCCCACCGGGTCTCGCCGTCCACCAGCACCGACACGTCGTAGTCCGTCATGGGGTACTCCGGCAGGTGGGTGAAGGTGTTGGTGCGGGAGCGGAAGGGGATCAATGCGTCCATATCCAGCTCCAGCAGCATCACCGCCAGATTCTTGATGCCGCACTCCATGGATACCTTTTTGCTCAGCAGGGCCAGATCACCGATGTGCTCCTCTCCCAGATACAGGTTCAGCCACACCACGGTGTCGGCCCACACGGGCTTTTCCACCTGACGGAGGGTATAGTCCTCCATATGGGTGTAGCGGGGCATGGCCTCCACCACGCCCTTGGCCCGGCGGAACAGGGCAGTGATGTCCTTGTCGCTGCCCACGAAGGCGGCACCCAGATGCTTGCGCTGGGAGGGCAGCTTCTCCCGTTCATCGTAGGGAGCGGTGTAGTTCTCGTCCCGGAATACCTGCGCCGTTTCAAAGAGGGAGAAGTCGGTGAAGTAGCGCTCGTTCTTCACCACTGCCTTGCAGAGATTGGGCAGCAGGGAGGAGCGGATCATCTTCTCCGTGGGGGAGGGGGGCGTGGACAGGGACAGGATGCCGGTGGTGTCCTGCAGGATGGCGTTTACATACTGCTCGTCCATCCACGGGTAGGTGAAGATCTCCTGCAGCCCGCAGCGGATGGCCAGATACTCCTTGATGCGCCGCTCCAGATCCTTATCCAGCTGGTTGATGGCCCCGTCGAAGGAGGTGGTGATGGGGGCGGCCTCGAAGTTCTCGTAGCCGTACATCCGGGCGACCTCCTCCATGATGTCCGCCTGAATGGACACGTCGCCGGTGGAGCGCCAGGAGGGAACGGTGACGTGCATGGTGTCGCCGCTGAAGGAGGTGGTAAAGCCCAGCAGGCCCAGCTTATGGGATACATCCTCCTGCGTCAGAGGCTTGCCGAGACGGCGCTCCAGCCAGCTGAGAGCCACGTCCAGCTCCTTGCAGGCCATGGGGGCGGGGTAGTGGTCCACAAGGCCCGTGAACTGCACCTCCGGATACAGCTGGCGGAACAGCTCCGCCGCCAGCTCCAGCGCCTGATCGCAGCGCTGGGGGTCGATGGCCTTTTCATAGCGGGAGGAGGCCTCGGTGCGGTTATCGTACCGCAGAGCCGTCCGGCGGACGCCGGCGGCGTTGAAGTTGGCTACCTCCAGAATGACCTTGTGGGTGGTGGGCAGGATGGAATCCTTGGCGCCGCCCATGACGCCCGCCAGCGCCACCACACCGGCATCGTCGGCAATGACCAGATCGTCGGCGGAGAGGGAGAGATCCTTGCCGTTGAGCAGCAGCAGCTTTTCGCCCTCCTGCGCCCGGCGGACGATGATATGGCCTTGAATGTTGTCGGAGTCGAAGGCATGGGTGGGCTGGCCGGTGGCCAGCATCACATAGTTGGTGATATCCACCAGCGCATTGATGGGCCGCATCCCCGCACGCCACAGGCGGCTCTGCATCCAGAAGGGGGAGGGCTTGACGCACACGCCGGTGAGCTCGGCCCCGATGTAGCGGGGGCAGCGCTCCGGGTCCTCCACCGTCACCGTCAGTCCGCCGGCGGGCAGATCACGGGGGAAGGGGCGGAACCGGGACAGGGGCAGCCCGTACAGGGCGGCGATCTCACGGGCCAGACCGTAGTGGCCCCACAGGTCGGGGCGGTTGGTCATGGACTTGTTGTCGATCTCCAGAATGATGTCGTGGAGATCCAGCGCATCGGCAATGGGGGTGCCGGCGGGTACGTCAAAGGCGCTGAGATCCAGAATGTGGGCCTCCTCGTCGGTGGGGAACAGATCCCCCAGACCGATTTCCGAGGCGGCGCAGATCATGCCGTAGCTCTTGACGCCCCGCAGCTTGGATTCCTTAATTTCCACCGGCTCACCCTCGCCGTGCCAGCGGCACAGGGCGCCGGGGCAGGCCACGGCCACCCGCATCCCGGCGGTGAGGTTGGTGCCGCCGCAGACGATCTCCCGGATGTCGCCGCCGCCGATGTCCGTTTTGCAGATCCGCAGCTTGTCGGCGTTGGGATGGGGGCAGACCTCCGTCACCACGCCCACCAGCATATGCTCGAAGCGCTTGGCCAGGTCCTCGGCCCCCTCCACCTCCACGGTGGACATGGTCAGGTCATAGGCCAGACGGGTCAGGTCCATATCCTCCGGGAGCTTTACATAATCCTTGATCCAATTCAGTGAAACTTTCATGTGTCGTACCCTCCCTTAATGGAACTGACGCAGGAACCGGAGATCGGCGCTGTGGAACAGGCGGACGTCGTCCACGCCGTAGCGCATCATCACCAGCCGGTCCAGACCGATGTTGACATAGAAACCGGTGTATTCATCCGGGTCCAGCCCTGCCGCCCGCAGGACATTGGGGTGAGGCGTGCCGCCGGGCATGATCTCGATCCAGCCCACGTGCTTGCACACGCTGCAGCCCTTGCCGCCGCAGACCAGACAGCCCATGTCGATCTCGAAGCCGGGCTCCACGAAGGGGAAGAAGCCCGCCCGCATCCGCACCGGGACATCCCGGCCGAACACCTTGGAGAGGATGCTCTTGATCATCACCTTGCCGGAGGCGAAGGTGAAGTCCTTGTCCACGATGAGGGCCTCATACTGGAAGAAGGCACGCTCGTGGCGGGCATCGGTGGTCTCGTTGCGGTACACCCGGCCGGGGTACACGAAGCGATAGGGGGGCTTGTGGGTCTGCATATACCGCACGGAGCCGCCGGTGAGGTGGGGACGCAGGCAGAGCTTATCCCAGCACTCGCCCTTGTCGTGACCCTCCAGCCAGTAGGTGTCCATGCTCTCGCGGGCGGGGTGGTTGGGGGGGAAGTTCAGATTGTCGAAGCCGTACAGCTCACTGGTGATGTCGGACTCCTCAAAGATCTCGAAGCCCATGGAGCGGAAGGCGTCGTTGAGGTCGTAGCACATCTGGGTGATGGGGTGCAGGCCACCGGACGGAGGCAGGATGCCGGGGACGGAGATATCGAAGTCCGGCGATACCTCGGAGGCCTTCAGCTTCAGCTCCTCCCGCCGCTGATCCAGCAGCGCCGTCAGCTGGGCCTTGGCCTGATTCACCGCCTTGCCCATCTCCGGCCGCAGGGCGGCGTCCAGCTTGGGAAGCTCCTTCAGCAGCCCCGTCAGGCTGCCCTGCTTGCCCAGCAGCAGGGCCTTGACCTCCTGCAGCTCCGCTTCACTGCGGACGGCATCGATGCGGTCCTTGCCCTCCTGCAGCAGTTGTGTCAGTTTTTCTTTCATGTGGGTCCTCCTCCGTATCGGATCAGATTTTTGGGACGAAAAAAGCCCTTCCTCCCAAATAACTTGGGACGAAAGGCATAGAACTTCCGTGGTACCACCCAGCTTCGCAGCAGCAGCTGCGCACTCGTTTCCCCATAACGGAGGATGACCCGTCCGTGCATTTCCTCACGGCTGCTCCCGGGCGAACACCACAGCGCCTGACGAACCGGCTTCCAGCCGATGGCCGGTCCTCTCTTGGAAAGGCGTTTCCTGCGGAACTTCCCGTTCAACGCATTTACCTACCATACTTATACCACAGCCGGGAGAAACTTGCAAGGGGGAATTTGTCCGCCGCCGGGAGAAAACGGCGAAAAACCGGAGGAGGGACGGCTGTCCCTCCTCCGACGGGGTCGGTATGGCGCTCAGCCCCAGAGGGCCTTCATCAGTTCCGGGTAGGCATCGTCACAGATGTTGATGCACCGGGAGACATACTCCAGACAGATATCCCCCACATCGTGGCTGCGGAAGGCCACGTCGGCCTCCACCTGCACGGTGTGGTCATTGGTATCGATGACGAACTTCACGAAGCGGAACCTGGCGTTCTGCTGATTGATGGCAGCCAGCATGGTGGGCAGCTTGCTCTCCGGGAATTTCACCAGATCGAACATCCGGATGGCCACCGCCTCGCAGTCCTCATCGAAGAAGAAGCGCAGCGTCAGGGTGGAGATGTTCTCGCAGGTATAGCCCAGCACGACAATGTCTTTGCCGGAGTCGGTAGTACCCTTGTACTCATATTTGATGCCCTTGTTGTCCATGGCATCGGTGAACTGTCTGGTGGAAGAAAGCATAGGTCGTACCTCCTGAAGATTTCGTTTATCCAAGTATAGGGGATACGGCGGCGGATGTCAATACGGCCCCGGCCAAAATGGGGAGGGGGTGTGTTTTTTGGAGAAAGTGTGGTATACTCGCCTCAGAATTTACGATGCGGGAGGGCGGATCATGGCGTATGAGAGGAAGGCCGAGCCCATCGGCCGGGAGCTTGTGAGGCGGCTGTTGCCTCGCCGGGACCCGGAGGGCCACAAGGGTACCTTCGGTAAGGTGCTGTGTCTGTGCGGCAGCGTGGGCTATACCGGAGCGCCGGTATTTGCCAGCCGTGGGGCGGTGCGTTCCGGGGCGGGACTGGTGTTTCTGGGGGTGCCGGAGAGTATCTGGCCGGTGGCGGCGGTGAAAAGCGACGAGGCCATGCCCTTTCCCCTGCCGGAGGCGGAGGGAAGGCTGTCCCTGCTGGCGGAGGAGACTATCCGGCGGCGTGCGGCGGGCTGCGACGCCGTGCTGCTGGGCTGCGGTCTGGGCCGGGGCCGGCAGACGGATGCGCTGGTGCGGCGGCTGATGGATCTGCCCCAGCCGCTGGTGCTGGATGCCGACGGCATAAATGCGCTGGCGGGGCATATGGATGAATGGGAGCGACGGCGTGGCCGGGTGACGGTGCTGACACCCCATGAGGGAGAGTTCCTCCGGGTAGGCGGCAATCTGTCCCAAGGGCGGACTGCGGCGGCGGAGGACTTTGCCCGCCGGTCCGAGGCCGTGGTGGTGCTGAAGGGGCCGGGGACCGTGGTGGCCGGGCCGGACGGCCGGTGCCGGGTGAACACCACCGGCAACTGCGGCATGGCCAAGGGCGGCAGCGGCGACGTACTGTCCGGGGTGGTGCTGGCTCTGCTGGGACTGGGCATGGACGCCTTCGATGCCTGCTGCTGCGCCGTATGGCTCCACGGCCGGGCCGGGGATCTGGCGGCGCAGGAGAAGGGGCAGTGGGGCATGACACCCACGGATCTTCTGGAGCGTCTGCCACAGGCCCTGCGGGAAGTGACGGAATAGAGAGACGGCGGGAAACGGAGAGCCTTCCGGAAGGGAGGAGACGTTGAGACGAGGAATGTATCTGGCGGCGGCGCTGTGCCTGCTGCTGTGCGGCTGCGGGAAGAAGAATGCGGCTGAGGCGCAGGCGGTGCAGCAGCGGTATGCGGCCCTGACGGGGGCCGTGGCAGAGGCGGAGATCGTGAGCCATCCGGAGGGGGAGACTCGCAGCTTTACGGTGCGCTGCACCTGTGACCGGACAAAAGACACGGCCACCACCACGGTGATGGCCCCGGAGGAGCTGGCGGGGCTGTCCGCCACCGTCACCGGGGAGAAGCTGCTGATCCAGTATGACGGTCCGGCGCTGGCGGCGGGAGTGGGGGACACCGTGTCCCCGGCCAACTGCATCCCCTATCTGCTGCGGGCGCTGGCGGAGGGGTATGTGCTGGAGGTGGGGGAGGAGACGCTGGAGGATACCCCCTGCCTGCGGCTGGCGCTGGACACCACAGACGCCGACGGCGAGAAGGTGGTGTGTACCGTGTGGCTGGCAGAGGAGGAGCCGGTGTATGCAGAGCTTTCACGGGAAGGGAAGCTGCTGCTGTCGGTGCGCTTCACGGCGTTTCAGCAGACCAAAAGCGACGGTGGAGAATAAAGGCAAGCCTTGACCGTCCTGTGAGCCTATCAAAAAAGGGAGAGCCCTTCGTCAACGGGGCGGAAGGGTGTGTGCGGGAAACCCGGGAAGGGTGTCCTGCACGATGATGATCCCCATTTTTCAGAACTTTTTGAAGTTCTGAAAAATGCCTCAGCGTGTCGAAAAGGCTTTTTCGACACGCTGACAGGCCGGAAGTACTTGACTTCCGGCCTGTTTCTTACATTTATTTCTTCCGCACGGCATAGATGACCACCAGTAGACCCACTGTGGCGCAGATGGTGCAGAACAGCAGCATCCCATTTACGCCGGTTCGATCCAGCAGCTGGCCGCTGACGAAGTTGCCGAAGGCGGAGCCAACGCCGGTAGTGGCCATGCCCATGAGGGACTGGCCCTTCACCTGATTGGCCGGGTCGATGTGTTCGGCCACATAGTATACCGTGGCGGGGATGAAAATGCCGTACTCGAAGAAGTCCAGCGCCGCCGCCAGATACAGCACCGGCACCGACCGGGCTGCCCAGAACAGCCCGGCCCGGATGACGAAGAAGACGGCGCAGAAGATCAGCAGCCACGCCAACGGTACCTTCCGCCGCACCCGGCTGAACAGGCCCATGGCGGGCAGCTCCAGAAACGCCGCTACCGCCAGCGCCGAGCCCATCATGCTCTCGCTGCCGCCCACCTTGCCCACGATATGGATCATGTAGGTACAGGTGGCGCTGTGGCAGGCCATCAGCAGCGCACAGCCCACCAGAAGCCATGTGTAGGCGGGGTAGCACCGCAATAGCTGTCCCACGGACAGCACCGGGCCGCTTCCTGCGGCGGCCGCCGCCGTGGGGGAGGCCCGGAAGCGCCACGTCAGCAGCAGGAGCAGCAGCATTTCCCCGGCAAATACCGGCAGCACCGCCGTGGGGGCGTACCGCTCCACCACCACGCCCAGCACCAGCACCGATGCGGCGTAGCAGGCGGAACCGAGACCCCGGCTCAGGCCGTAGTTCAGGGCCACGCCATGCTGCTGCAGCTCCATGGCCATGGCGCTGTGGAAGGGGGCCGTGGCCGTCAGAGAGATGCCCACCAGCACATACAGGGCCGCCGTCACCACCATGCTCCCGGCGGAGCACCACAGCCCCACGGCGCACAGCAGCAGAAGTCCCGTCAGGGCCATGGCCAGACGGCGGCTGGTGAAGCGTCGGTCCCGGTCCGCCAGCGACGCCAGCACCGGCTGCACCGCCAAGGGCATCAGCAGCGCCAGCGCAGACACCGTACCGATCTGGCTGTTGCTGAAGCCACGGTATAGAAGCAGCACCGACAAAAAGGCCCATATGGCGGCAAAGCCCGCCCAGTAAAGGCTCTGGATCCCGGCGTAGCACAGGTTCAGCTTTCGCAGCTGTCCGCTCTCCATGAACATCCCTCCCTATGGTTCAAAAGTGTAGTATCAAAAGCGGGCCATGTCAAGAAACGATTTTTCTTGACATTTTTTGTCCTGCTATTATACTTAAATGCGATCGATTCCATTGTCCGGGAGGAACACGCCATGTCTGTCATTATCCGGGACGCCTGTATCTCCGATGCGCCCCGTCTGCTGGAAATTTACAGCTACTATGTTCAGCATACCGCCATCAGCTTCGAATACACCACCCCCACGCAGGAGGAGTTTTGCCGACGGATGCGGCACATCATGAGCCGCTACCCCTATCTGGTGGCGGAGGTGGACGGCACGGTGCAGGGCTACGCCTACGCCGGGGCTTTTGTGGGTCGGGCCGCTTATGACTGGAGCTGTGAGCTGACCATCTATCTGGCCCGCGACGCCCGGAAAATGGGGCTGGGGCGGCAGCTGTATACGGCGCTGGAACAGCGGTTGGCGCAGATGGGGGTGCTGAACCTCTACGCCTGCATCGGCTGGCCGGAGGCGGAGGACGAGTATCTCACCTGCAACAGCGCCCAGTTCCATGAGCATCTGGGCTTCACGCTGGCCGGGACCTTCCGCCGCTGCGGCTATAAGTTCGGCCGCTGGTACGACATGGTCTGGATGGAGAAGCTCCTTGCGCCCCACCGGCCCCAGCAGCCAGCCATTATTCCCTATCCGGACCTGCCCCACGGCGAAAACGTGTGAGGGAGAGAAATAAAAAACCTGCGGTACACGGTACCGCAGGTTTTTGTTGATTTTTTCGGTTTTCCGCAGGAAAAACGGGACAGAGAGCCTACTCCACCGTGACGCTCTTGGCCAGATTCCGGGGCTTGTCGATGTCGCAGCCACGCTCCAGCGCAATGTAGTAGCTCAGCAGCTGCAGCGGCACCACGCCCAGCTGGGGCAGCAGCATCTCCTCGGTGTCGGGAATGGTCATCAGCATGGGGACACGCTTGCCCATCTCCCCGGCATGGCTCTCGGTGGTCAGGGCCAGTACCTGTGCGCCACGGGCCTGCACCTCCACCACGTTGCTCATGGCCTTGTCAAACAGCGGGGTATATGTCCCCAGCGCAATGACCAGCGTGCCATCCTCAATGAGGGAGATGGTGCCATGCTTCAGCTCGCCGGAGGCGTAGGCCTCGGAGTGGATATAGCTGATCTCCTTGAGCTTCAGGCTCCCCTCCAGCGACAGGGCGTAGTCCAGATTCCGACCGATGAAGAACACATCCTCCCGGTCGGCGCAGCGCTTGGCGATGTCGTGGATGTGCTCCGCCTGCTCCAGAATACGCTCCATCTGCTCCGGCAGCTTTTCGATGCCTCGAACCATAGCGCTGTACACCGCATGATCCAGCGTCCCCATGACCTGACTGAAATACAGCCCCAGCAGATTCAGCACTGCCATCTGGGTGCTGTATGCCTTGGTAGTGGCCACGGCGATCTCCGGCCCGGCCCACGTATAGAGCACCGTATGGGATTCCCGTGCGATAGAGGAGCCTACCACGTTAACGATGCTCAGGATGTGGGCGCCCCGGCGCTTGGCCTCCCGCAGGGCCGCCATGGTGTCCAGCGTCTCGCCGGACTGACTGATGACGATGACCAGATCGCCCTTGCCCACGATGGGATCGCTGTACCGGAACTCGGAGGCCAGACACACCTCCACGCTGCGCCGCAGCATCCGCTCCAGATTGTACTTGCCCACCATCCCCACGTGGTACGACGATCCGCAGGCCACAATGAAGATCTTGTTGATGTCCCGGATCTGCTGATCCGTCATGTTCAGGTCCCGCAGCACCACCTGACCACCTTGGATGCGGGCGGCAGTGGCCTCTCGGATGGCACGGGGCTGCTCATGGATCTCCTTGAGCATGAAGTGCTCGTACCCGCCCTTCTCGGCGGCGGCCACGTCCCAGTCCACATGGCGATGCTCCTTCTCGATGGGCCGCATCTGGCTGTCATATACCCGAATGCCCTTAGCGCTGAGAATGGCCAGCTCGCCGTCATCCAGATAGGCGATGTCCCGTGTGTGGCGGATGATGGCTGTCACGTCGGAGGCGATCATGTTCTCCCCCTCACCGAAGCCCAGCAGCAGCGGCGCATCCTTCCGGGCGCACAGCAGACGGTCCGGGTAGTCGGCGCAGATGATGCCCAGAGCATAGGCCCCGTCCACGGCGTGGAGCATCCGGATCATGGCCTCAAAGATGTCGCCGCAGTCGGCATAGTAGTAGTCCAGCAGCTGGGTTACCACCTCCGTGTCCGTCTCGGACCGGAAGCTGTAGCCCTTGTGGAGCAGCTGCTCCTTCAGCTCGGCATAGTTTTCGATGATGCCATTGTGTACCACGGCGATGCGGCCACTCTGGCTCACATGGGGGTGGGCATTGATGTCGTTGGGCTCCCCGTGGGTGGCCCAGCGGGTGTGACCGATGCCCAGATGGCCCGGCAGATCCGCCCCGTCGTGGGTCAGATCGCTGAGCACCTGCAGTCGGCCACGGGACTTCTTCACCCGCAGCTGCCCATCGCCGCACACGGCGATGCCCGCCGAGTCGTAGCCCCGGTACTCCAGACGGCGCAGACCGTCCAACAGGATGGGAGCCGCTTCCTGCTGGCCCACATATCCTACAATTCCGCACATATCTTAAAATTCCTCCTGAAATCGCTTGATTCATCGGCCCATGCGGATACGCAGTCCATCCGCATGAGCCACTCCGGTCACAGCCTCTCTGTTTTGCGGTCACCCGCATATTTACCGGCTGCGTCACGCACCCGAAGCGGCACGGGAGAGCTTCCGCCGAAACGCTCGATCCTCTCTCCTCCTCGTTGTCCTGCCGGAGGGCAGGCACTGGCGCTTGTGATGGGATATTCCCATGGCCTCCTTTCTCTGCTGCGTCTTTATAAAAACAGCCCTGGCTGCTTCTATCGTGGATAATTTTCCCTCCTGCGGCAAATACTGCCGGAAAAGGAGGGCGCTTATTCATGGCAACGGCATTTTTCCGCACCGTCATTCTTTATCTCCTGCTGATTGCAGGACTTCGCATCACCGGCAAGCGTCAGATCGGAGAACTGGAGCCCATCGAGCTGGTGCTGACCATGCTTCTCAGCGATCTGGCCTCCGTCCCCATGCAGGATTTCGGCATCCCTCTGGTTAACGGCATCGTCCCCATCGTCACGCTGCTGTCGCTGTCCATGCTCCTCAGCTATGGAAGTCTCCGCAGCGTCCGCTTCCGCACGCTTCTGTGCGGGGAGCCGACGCTCATCATCCGCAGCGGCCACATCCTGCAGGATGCCATGCGCCGCAACCGCCTGACAGTGGATGAACTGCTGGAGGCTCTGCGGGGACAGGGCATCTCCGATCTGCAGGAGGTGAAGTACGCTGTGCTGGAGACCAGCGGTCAGTTGTCCGTCCTGCCACGGGCGGACTGCCAGCCGGTGACGCCACGGCAGCTGTCTCTCCAGCCGGAGGATCCACAGACCCTGCCCACCGTGGTCATCAGCGACGGCCGCCTGCTGCGCCGCAGCATGGAGCGGCTGGGGCTGGACGATGGGTGGCTTCAGGCCCGGCTTCGGGACGCCGGGGTCCGGTCACCCCGTGAGGTGTTCCTGCTGTCGGTGGATGAGGCGGGCAGCGTGGTATGCCTGCCCAAGGAGGGGAAGGCATGAGACGTGCGCTGATCCTGCCGACGGTGACGATCCTTCTGCTGCTGGGACTGTGCATCGCCAACGGGCTTTTGCTGCGGCAGCACACGGACCGGTGGTCCGGCATGGCTGCCGAGACCGCCCGATACGCCCGGTCGGAGCGCTGGCCGGAGGCCCGCCGGGAACTGGACGCTCTGGCGGCAGACTGGGACGAAGCCCAGATCTATCTGCACATCGTGGTGCACCATAGCACCCTCGATGAGGTGCAGACGCTGCTGACCCGCTGCCGTACCCTGTGCGATACCGGGGACCCGCAGGCCCTGCTGCCGGAGCTGGCAGAGCTGCAATGTCAGCTGGATGCGCTGGATGCGCTGGAGCGCATCAGCATTCGGAATATCCTGTGATCATTTTTCGCTGAGGAGCTTGTTCAGCTCACTCATGAAGGTGTTGATGTCCTTGAACTGACGATACACCGAGGCAAAGCGCACATAGGCCACCTCGTCGGCCTTTTTCAGTTTCTCCATGACCTTCTCGCCGATGATCTCGGTGCTGACCTCCCGCTCCAGAGAGTTCTGCACCTCCTGCTCGATCTCGCTGGCCATGCGTTCCATGTCCGCCACCGGCACCGGCCGCTTCTCGCAGGAGCGCTGGATGCCCCGAAGGATCTTGCTGCGGTCAAAGCTCTGGCGGCTGCCGTCCTTCTTGATGACCACCATGGGCAGGCTCTCCACCGTCTCGTAGGTGGTGAAACGCTTCTCGCAGGACAGGCACTCCCGCCTGCGGCGAATGCTGCTGCCCTCGTCGGCGGGCCGTGAATCCACGACCTTACTCTCCCGGAATCCGCAATAGGGACATCTCATATGCTTCCGCCTCCCGTTTTTCGGCGGATAGTCCGCCAGTTTGGGAGTAGTATACCACATTCCTACAAGATATGGTAGCATAAATGTAAATTTTTTTATGTCTCCCGGTCCTCCAGTGCAAAAATGGCCCACTCCCGGCCCCGGAGGGTTCGGACACTGGCCAGACAGAACAGCCCCGTCAGCGGGAAGGGGCCGTCCTCCCGGAAGGGCAGGGCCAGATACCGCCGCCGTCCGGCCCGGCGGCACAGAGCACCCTCCGGCAGTGCCAGTCCGGGAAACTCTCCGGCCCATACGGGACGCCAATCCTCCGGGGCGGATACCGGCTCCGCTGCCCCGCCCAGCAGCGCTCCCAGCCCCTCCGTCAGCTGCCGGGAGAATCGCCGCTGGAGGATACCCTGCCCGCCCTCGGCGCAGCCCAGCAGCAGCCGGTTCTGACGGCCCACAGCGTAGAGCCGCCACAGGCCCTCCGTCAGCCGGTATTCTGCCCGGAAGCAGGTGTCTGCTCCCTCCGGCGCCGCCGTCAGGCGGCCCACCTCCTGTGCGCCCCAGCGCAGGGTGGTTCGATTTTCCATGGTGACCTCCTTTCAGTGGAGCATTTTGCATAAGGAACGTGCCTCCGGCGGCCTACTTTTCCCAGCAGCTGGAAAAGTGGGCAAAAGAGCCGCCAGACACCGATGGTTTCTGGACTTCCTTTGCCTTCAAGAGTTTCATTCGATAGGGGACGTAAGGGGAATTGACTCAGCAACAGACCCGCTGCCGCTCCCACTCTGATGACGGGACCTGTGCGTCTACCGCTAAGAAATGCGGATTCCCACGACCAGTTTGGACTGGTTTCGGAATGACAGGATGAGAGGTATTTTCCGGCGGGCGAAAGCTGATCTCCCCCACAACAAATAAAAAGGGAGGGCCAGCGCATTCTATGCACTGGCCCTCCCTTTTATGCTCCGTCCGGTATGTAGCGTCATACCAGACGGCTGCTGGACAGTCCGAAGCTCACGGCAATGGCGGCGTCTACCCGCTGCATCACCGTTCCGTCCACCTTACCCATCCGCTCCCGCAGCCGCCGCTTATCCAGCGTACGGATCTGCTCCAACAGGATCACCGAATCCTTGGGCAGGCCGCAGCACTGGGCCGCCACCTCGATATGGGTGGGCAGCTTGGCCTTCCCCGTCTGGGAGGTGATGGCCGCTGCGATGACGGTGGGGCTGTGGCGGTTGCCGGTGTCGTTCTGCACGATGAGCACCGGACGCACGCCGCCCTGCTCACTGCCCACCACAGGGCTGAGATCGGCATAGTAGATCTCTCCACGTCTGACATTGGTATCCACAAAGTCCACACTCCGCCGGAAGAAGTACCCGCCGCAGCGGGTCAACTTCATTCTCCCACGCAGCCGCCGGATTTATACGCCGCCGGGGAAAATCCCTGACCGGCGCTGCCCCCGCATCATCCTATGCCTGAGCTGTACCGGCGGTTCGCACCTTGGCGGAGCGGCGGAGCAGACGCATCAGCAGCGAGACGCAGCACTCCACCACGGCGGCCAGCAGCAGGGAGATAAGGATGGTGCCGCCCACCGCCAGGGGGAAGTAGTTCAGCTGATCCGTCACCGAGGGGACGGTAGATTTCAGCATGGTGTACAGGTAGTTGTCCGGTATCCACGACACCAGATAAGCACCGAGGGTCAGCTTGGAGAGATAGCCGGTAAAGCGTGTAATGGAAGTAGGGGGGGTGGAATATCGGATGGAGTTCAGCAGAAGAAATACCAGCACCGTGTCCACCACGTTTTGCAGGCTCCCCCAGTCGCACCAGCTGCCCCAGACGAAGGGGATGCCCTGATTGCGCCAGACGTTGTAGCCGCCGAAGCACAGCACCGCCAGCAGCAGAAGGGCCGCCAGCCGCCCGGTCCGCAGGCGCTTGATGTCCACATGGGCCCGGAGATAGCCCCCTAAAAAGTAATAGGTGATGGGATAGAACCGCTGCCACCAGTCCGGCACCAGCTGGTCATAGGAGGTGCTGAGCCACGGATGCAGCAGGGTCTCGGCACTATGCAGATTGTAGATATTGACCATACCGGGCAGCACGGTCAGTACCAGCAGCACCGCCAGCAGGGCCCGCCGGGCGGCGGGGGTGGCGAGACTCTGCCACAGGGCGTTGAGAAACGGCGTCAGAAGCAGCAGCCCGAAGTACATATTCATGTACCACGAATACTGCTGGAAGCTCAGCAGGTTCTTCACGGCGCTGCGGATGGTCTGCTCCTCTCCCAGCCATAGCACCCGATACAGCAGGATGACCCCGGTGGAGAGGGCGTAGGTGAGGAAAATGGGGAGAAGCTTTTTGTAATACCCCAGCAGACCGGAGCGGGTCAGCGGGATGTGCTTTCCCGCAGAGAGGTAGCCGGAGAGCAGCATATACAGGGGAACGCAGACCATAAAGGCGGTACGCATGACGGTCATCAGCGCCATGCGGGGACCGACGATGGCCGTGTCATAGTAGGTGGAATTCAGAAAGAAATGGACAGACGGGACGGCCAGAAAGGCCAGGATTCTGGTCAGATCCAGGCCAATATCCCGCTGTGTGCCGTTAGCAGCAGACATGATGTTCTCCTTACGGTTGAAAATGTGAGATTCCGGGTGAAGGATTTATCGGATGGGGGAGAAGGGCTGGCTGATCTCCACGCTGCCCAAGGAGGAGGCTACCTCGCCGTCCAGCAGAAGCTGTATCTGCCGGACACCACGGGCAGAGCACAGGGAATTCACCAAGCCCTGCACCATGCGCTGCTGCTCCGTCTCGTCCTCCGGCATCAGGTACTGATCCCCCTTGGGGAGGTTCAGGTAGCAGATGCCGCCCTCGGTGCGTACCGTCAGCACCGCAAAGCCGGTGGGCAGCAGGGGAGACAGGCTCTCACTCTCCGGCCCGGCCTTCAGGGCCGACAGGATCACCTCCGCCTGACTTTCGCCCTCGTAGACCGTCAGCAGGCGCTCCTCCGCCGTCAGCTCTCCAGTCTCCCGATCCGGGAAGTAGAGCCGCAGGGAGAGGTTCTGCACCACGTCATCCTGACTGGTCATCAGCACGTCCCCGGCCAGAAAGATGTTGCTGTCCCGGTAGATAAGCTCCGTGCCGTTGACGGTGATGCGGACGGAGTAGATGCCCACGATCTGGGACAGAGACAGAGTTACGCAGTAGTCGGCAATGGTGAGCTCCATGCCGGACAGCTGGCCGTAGGCGCTGGAGAAATCCACCCACGCAGCGCCGGCGGAGACCTGACAAGCCAGTAGCCGGGTGCTGGCAGGGATGGGACTTTCCAGACTGCCGTCGGCGCTGTCCTCCAGCAGAAGGGATACCACCCGGCGCACCTGCTGCTCGGCGGGGAGAGTGCTGTTGGCGGCCCAGTCGACACTGCGGCTGACGATGGCATCGCCGCCGGGGGAGCCGCCGGAGGGGGCGGGATAATACAGCAGTAGGTGAGGACCGTCAGAGGAGGAGCCGCCGCAGCCGGTGAGGGCCAGCAGCGCAAAAAGGGTCAGCAGGGCTGCGAGAAGCCGCTTCATGTGCTCCCTCCTTCCTCTGTGACCTGGGGCAGACGGACGGTGAAGAGGGTACCCTGTCCTGCGGGGCGGTGGGCCACGGACACCGTGCCGCCCCGGCGGCGCACCGTATCGCTGACGATGCTCAGGCCCAGACCGGTGCCGCCCACCTCACGGGAGCGGGCCTTGTCTACCCGGTAAAAGCGCTCGAAAATGTGGGGCATATCCTCGTCGGAGATCCCGACGCCGTTGTCCTCCACCCGGATCACCACGTCTCCGCCCTCCACCGTCAGAGCGGTGTGGACAAAGCCCATGTGGCCGGAATATTTGATGCCGTTTTCCATAAGGTTATATAGAATTTGGTGCAGATCGTCCTCGGTGGCCAGCACCACGGCGGACTCGTCCGCCTCGTAGGAGAGAGTGGTCTCCTGCTCCCGTGCCACCACCGCCAGCATCCGTACCACCCGGCGCAGCACCGGGGCCACCGCCACCGGCGCAGGCTCGGCGGCGGCTCCGCTGTCCAGCCGGGTCAGGCGCAGCAGATCCTCGGTGATACGGGTCAGACGCTGAGCCTCCTCGCCGATGTCCGCCACAAATTCCCGTGTGGTCTCGGCGTTCATGTCGTCGGTCTGAAGGATGGAGTCCGTCAGCAGGCGGATACCCGCCAGCGGCGTTTTCAGCTCGTGGCTGGCATCGGAGACAAACTGGCGGCGGGCGCTCTCCGTGCGCTGGAGACGGTCGGTGAGGCTGTTGAACTCCGCTGCCAGCTGGGCGATCTCGTCGGAGCCAGTCACCTTGGCCCGGTGACTGTAAGCCCCTTCCCGCACCTGACGGATGGCCTGCAGCAGGTCGCTGATGCGGCGGGTGAACATCCGGGAGAGCAGAGCGCTGAGGAACAGCACGAACAGGGCCACCAGAAGAGAGATGCGCATGATATTGGTCTGGAAGCTCCGCAGCAGCTCCGCCTGTACGGTGTCGTACTCGTAGGCGTAGACCGCTCCCACGATCTGGTTGTGGTACACCACCGGGGAGGCGCCCCGGCTCAGGAATGCCTCGCCGTCGTAGCGGCAGTAAAAGGTGTCGTTGCCCCGCAGGGCCTGTGCGATCTCCGTATAAAAGGCGTAGAGTCCACGGGCGTTGTCCCCCTCACGGGTGTCATAGAGGATGCGCCCGGCGGTGTCCGTGACCAGCACACGGGAGACGCCGGTCTCCTCCACGGCGGACATAGCCTGGGCCACGTTGTCCTCCGTCAGGTCGGCCAGACCTGACAGGGCCGCCTCGGCGATCTTGACGCTGCCGACCATGGCGGTTTGCTTGGTGCGGAATACCAGATTCTGGGACACCAGAAGGGGGTAGGTATTCAGCAGCAGCAGCACCGCCAGAATTACCAGAATGTAGCTCAGGCCGAACTTAAATTGTAGGCTGATCTTCCCCGGCAAAATAGTAACCCACTCCCCACTTGGTGATGATATAGGCGGGCTCCGCCGGAACACGCTCCAGCTTCTCCCGCAGGCGGCGGATGTGGACATCCACCGTGCGATAGTCCCCGGCGTAGGAGTAGCCCCACACCAGATCCATCAGGCTCTCCCGGCTGTATACCCGCCGGGGATTTTTCATCAGCAGCTCCACCAGATCGTATTCCTTGGCGGTGAGGTCGATGGCCTTGCCGTCCCGGATGGCTACCCGCTGGCGGGTGTCCAGCGTCAGGTCACCCACCGTCAGCAGCTCCGGATCCGGCTGGGCTGCCGGACGGCTCTGGCCGGAGGAGCGCCGCAGCAGCGCCCGGATGCGGGCTTTCAGTTCCAGAATGTTGAAGGGCTTGGTGACATAGTCGTCGGCCCCGCAGGCAAAGCCCATGATCTTGTCGGCGTCCTCGCTGCGGGCGGTGAGCATGATGATGGGAACGTCGGAGAATTCCCGTATCTTCATGCAGGCCTCGCTGCCGGAGAGGCCGGGCATCATCAGGTCCAGAATGATGAGGCCCAGCGTCTCCTGACGGGCCAGCTCCACGGCGGAGGCGCCGTCGTAGGCGGTGAGGACCTGATAGCCCTCGTTCTCCAGATTGAATTTGATGCCCTTGACCAAGAGCTTTTCGTCGTCTACTACCAGTATTTTCATGTATCGTCCTCCACGGTGATCTGCTGCCGGATGGTTTCAAAAATGCCCGCACCGATGCCGTTGACATCCATGATGGACTCGATATCGGCAAAGGGGCCGTGCTCCTCCCGATAGGCCACGATGCGCTGGGCCAGTGTGGGCCCGATGCCGTCCAGCGCTTCCAGTTGGGCGGCGTCGGCGGTGTTGATGTTCACCTTGCCGGGGACGGCGGGAGGATCGGGAGCCTCCGGCTCCTGCGCTGTATACTGGGGCGTGACGGTGTAGTCCCCGCCGCCGACGCTGCGGTGGTCGGTGAAATACAGCAGCGCCAGACACAGAAGGAAGATGGCTGTCAGAAGCAGCAGATATTTTTCTGTTTTTGTGATCTTTCCCATTTTTCCGCAGTTGACTCCCGGTCGATTTTTGTTATAATAAGAGGAAAGCGACCCTGCGGCCGGGAGGGGGGGCTGCCCCGCTGACGGCCGCTGATGCCGGCGGAGAGCATGAGGGCCGGCTCCTGCTTACGGATGGTAGATAGACTCATTATAGCATAGATGGAGAAAAATTACTATGAAAATTCGCCGTATTCTATCTGTTTTTTTGCTGACCGTGCTGATGGTCAGTCTGATGCTGACCCCGCAGGCCTACGCCCTGCCTGCGCTGGAGATCAAGGCCAAGGCGGCCGTACTGGTGGACGCCGATGAGGGGCGGATCATCTTTGGGCAGAATGAGCAGGAGAGGGAATACCCCGCCAGCATCACCAAGGTGATGACGGCCCTGCTGACGCTGGAGGCCGTGGACGCCGGGAAGCTGTCTCTGGACCAGCCCATCACCGCATCGGCGGTGGTGAACGATCAGGACCCGGAGGGCAGCTCCGCCGGCATCGAGGAGGGCGAGGTGCTGACGGTGGAACAGCTGCTGTACTGCCTGCTGCTGGTGTCCGCCAACGAGGCGGCGGACATTCTGGCGGAGACGGTATCCGGCTCCCGTGAGGCCTTTGTGGAGCTGATGAACCAGCGGGCGCAGGAGCTGGGCTGCACCGGCACCCACTTTGCCAACACCAACGGCCTGCACGATGTGAACCACTATACCACCGCCTACGATATCTATCTGTTCTTCCGGGAGGCCATGAAGCATGAGACCTTCATGACCATCACCGGCTCCGTGGCCTATGAGGTGCCGGCCACCAACAAGTCCGAGGCACGGGAGCTGCACACCACCAACTCGCTGCTCTCCAACTGGCGTATTCTGGATTATCTCTATGACGGGGTGGACTGCGGCAAGACCGGCTCCACGCCGGAGGCGGGGTACTGTCTGGTGTCCAGCTGCCTGCGGGACGGCAAGCGGCTGGTGGCGGTGGTGCTGGGCGCCGAGGGCGAGGGGACTCATATCGAGAGCTTTTCCGAGAGCGCACGGCTCTATGACTACGGCTATGACAACTTCAGCAAGCAGCTGGTGGTCTCCACGGAGGACGTGTTCCGCCAGCCGGTGGCCCTGTCCAAGGAGACGGACTGCGTGATGCTCTATCCGGCGGAGAACGCCGAGGCGTTCCTGCCCTCCGGCGTGACGAAGGATCAGCTGGAGCAGACGGTGACGCTGAAAAATGAGGTGGCGGATGCTCCCATCACCCGGGGGCAGGAGATGGGGACCCTGACCATCTCCTACAACGGGCAGGTGTGCGTCACGGTGCCGCTGCTGGCGCAGGCGGACGTCAGCGCCTCCCGGTTTTTGGTGGCCAAGGCGGCGGTGGAGGAGTTCCTCTCCCGCACCATTGTGAAGGTGGCGCTGGTGGTACTGGTGCTGCTGGTGATCCTGCTGGTGCTTTGGGCGAAGGTGTTCCGCCGCAACCGGCGCTACGGCAGCCGCAGCGGCAGACGGTATCGGAGCAGCTCCTACCGGGGCGGCAGAAGAGGACGCTGAAAAACGATAGACGGGCGGGTCTGCCCTAAGGGCAGACCCGCTTTTTATAAGCGGAGGTGTATGGTATGGCGGAGGAGCTGCGGATCCTCTATGAGGATCCCTATCTGGTGGTGTGCGTGAAGCCGGTGGGGGTGCTGTCGGAAGACAGCGAGAGCGGGCGATCCCTGCCAGGGATGCTGGCGGAGCACTACCGGCAGGCGGGAAAGCCCGACTATATCGCCACGGTGCATCGGCTGGACAAGATCGTGGGAGGAGTGATGGTGCTGTCCCGGCGACGGGAGGTCACGGGCAGGCTGACGACGGCCATAGCCGCTCATGAGATCACCAAGGAGTATCTGGCGGTGCTGCGGGGGCATCCCCAGGAGCCGGCCGCCACGCTGACGGATCTGCTGTTCCGGGACGCCTCCCACAACAAGAGCTATGTGGTGAAGCGGATGCGTAAGGGCGTCCGGGAGGCCCGGCTCTCCTATGAGGAGGTGGGGCGCACGGAGGAGCTGTCGCTGGTGCGGGTGCAGCTCTATACGGGGCGCACCCATCAGATCCGGGTGCAGTTCGCCTCCCGTGGGCTGCCGCTGCTGGGGGATATCCGCTACGGCAGCAAGGCTCCCGGATGTACGGCGGCGCTGTGGTCGTATCATCTGGGCTTCCGGCATCCTGCCACCGGGAAGCCGGTGGATGTGACGTGTCCGCCGCCGCAGGTGTATCCGTGGGATTTGTTTGGCGGGGTAAAATGATAGAGAGCACCGGCGGTCTGTGGGGCCGTCGGTGCTTTTGCGTGGTTGCCAATCGGAGACGGATGTGGTAGAATCCGGGGAGAAGGATCACTGCGAGAGGGGGAGCGCCATGCAGGAGCTGATAAGCGCACTGACGGCCCATGAGGAGGAATGCTCACGGGAGTTTGAGGCAGATCTGTCCGCCTTCTGCACCCGGCATATGGACGCCCAGCTGGTGCAGCAGCTGCGGCAGCTGGTGGCGGAGGGGGAGGAGGATCTGGCCTACCGGGCCTTCTATGCCCTGACCATCATCTACCGCAATCGGAAGGACTATCAGCAGCTGCAGGCGCTGTTCGAGGAGAATCCACGCTTTGCGGGACACCCCTCCTATCACCATCTGCTGATTTTGTTCCAGCTGGAGGCGGAGACCTTCTTCGATGCGCTGGAGCTGCTGGAGCTGGCCCGTGAGGACGCACGGCAGCACCGGGACAATGCAGGGTATCTGCATCTGTTCGCCCATCTGTTCGTCTACACCTGCGAAAAGAGCCGGGGAGAGATGCGGGAACAGGTACGCAGAGAGTACTACGACGACGTGGAGCGAGCGGTGGAGGATGCCATCCGGCTGGACCCGGCCTATGCCAAGTTCTACTGCACCAAGGCCCGTGTGGTGGCCCAGCGGGGGCGTTACGGTGAGGCGTATAGTCTCATTAACAAGGCCGTTGCCACGGAGAGCTCCGCCCGGAAGGACTACGCCCTGCGGCTGCTGGACTATCGCCACTGCGAGACGGTGATCCTGCTGCAGGAGCAGAGGGAGTACTTTCAGGGAGAGATGGAGAAGCTGCGCAGATCTGTGCCGTCCTTGCCTAAGCTCAAGACCTTTGTGCCGGGGCGGGGGCCGAAGGCCTATGAGGGTGCAGAGCCTTACTGCTTCGTCAGCTATGCCCACATCAACAGCGACCGGGTGTACCCCATAGTGGAGCAGCTGATGCAGCGGGGCATCCGGCTGTGGTACGACGACGGCATCGAGGCCGGCAGCGATTTTCGGGAGTTCATCGCAGAGAAGATACGGGATTCGTGGCAGGTACTGCTGTTTGCCTCCCATGAGTCTATCCAGCCGGGCTTTGTCCGCAATGAGATCAACTATGCCCTGCACTGCGGCAAGCCTATCCTGCGGGTGAATCTGGATGATGTGGAACTGACGCCGGGCATGGAGCTGAGCCTGGGCGGGATGCAGTATGTAGATGCTACGGAGCCGGGGGGCGACTATCTGGAGCGCATCGTCCGGACACTGCTGGCGGAACGGAAGGAGAAGGCATGAACATCACACAGCAACTCTGCTGCCCCGGCGCAGCGGAGAATCAGGACTATATCCGGCTGGGAGAGAACATCGCCATGGTGGTGGACGGCTCCACACCGCTGGTGAAGGATCCCCGTGTGCCGGAGGTGCGGGAATACGTCCGCCTGTTGGCGGATGCCGTGGTCGGTGCAGAGGGGGAGGATCTGCCCCACATGGTGGCGGCGGGCATTGAGACCCTTCGGCGGCGATGCGGTGTTCTGCCGGAGACGGAGGGTGTCTCGGCGGCGCTGGCGATCCTCCGGGAGAAGGGGGAGCAGGTGGAGGTATTCGTGCTGGGGGACTGCGCCGCCGGTGTACGCTTCCGGGACGGGCGTGGGCCAGAGCTGGTGTCCCAGGAGGCGGTGAGCCGTCTGGACGGCGCTGTGGTGGCGGAGATGTGCCGTCTGCACCGGGAGCGAGGTATCGACGTCATCGAGGCACGGCAGCTGCCGGAGGTGCGAGAGATGCTGCTGCGGCACCGGCGGATGATGAACCGGCCGGGAGGCTACTGGATCGCAGGCTTCGCCCCGGAGGCGGCCCGGCACGGCAGTCATCGGGTGTACCGGAGGGAAGAACTCTACCGAGTGGTGCTGTTCTCCGACGGCTTTTCCGGCCAGCGGGAGGCTCTGCTGGGAGCGGAGGAGCCGTGCTTGCAGGAGCTGTATCAGCAGCTGCGGCAGCGGGAGGCGGCGGACAGCCGCTGCAACCGCTATCCCCGGCTGAAGCCCGGCGACGATGTCAGCGGCATCGTGGCGGTGTTTTGATGGGCTGGGAGCTTTGAACTGAAAAATGAGAAAAGGCAGCGGGCTTTTGCCCACTGCCTTTGTGTGTGGAGTACCATCGATGGATCAGGGCAAACACGCCTGCCGGCGATGGTACTGCGGATACATGAAAGACAGCCCTCCGGCTTTCGCCGGAGGGCTGATCTTATGGCAGATGATACTGCGGAGACTTAGGGGTTAGCCCTCGTACTTCTCCTTGCGGCTGCGCAGGACCAGTACGGCGGCGCCGGCCAGAGCCATCACAGCGGACATGGTCCACATGGTCATGGTGCTGTTGTCGCCGGTGTTGACGCCGGGCTGCTTATCGCCGCAGCGAGTGCAGGTGCCGTCCTTGTAGTCGTGGCCCAGAGCCTTGATGACCTCGCCCTTAGCCAGGACCTTACCGCAGGCGGCGCAGACCGTATCACCGGTGTAGCCGTCCTCGGTACAGGTGGCGGGCTTGGCGTTCACGACCTTGGTGTCCTGATGGAGGTCAGCGGTGAGATCCTCGGTGACGTCCACAGTCTGATCGTTGATCTCCGTCTGGTGGACGGTGACGGCGGTGGAGGCGTCCACAGCGGTGGGATCACTGACGGTGAAGGTCAGGGTCGCCACAGCGGTACCGGCCTTCAGCCCGTCCACATCCACATAGCCCAGCGTGACCTTGCCGTCGGCATCCTTGTGAGAGGAGTACTGAGAGGCGAAGGTGACGTCGGCCAGAGTCAGGACGCTGGCGTCATAGTCCACGGTGAAGAGGCCGTTGGTGGTGATATCGTCGTTCTTGGGAACCACGGTGACGGTAACGGTCTTTTCATCCTCGGAGACAGCGATGGAGGAAACGGGGGTCGTGGTCTCGGCATCGGCGGGCTTGACGGCGCCGGTACCCGCATCGTTGGCAGTGTTCAGGCTGCCGGTGACGGAGGCGGGAGTCAGAGCCTCAATGGTCTGGGACTGTGCCTCAATAGAACTGCTTACATTCAGCTCGGTGCCGGGCAGAGAATTGTTATCGGCATCGCCGTCCTCGGCGTGGTTGTCAGAAACAGCCAGCAGAGAGCAGGGCCAGACTGCATTGCCGATGTTGCCCATCAGGCTGGACTCATAAGAGTCGGTGGTCTCATTATACTTCAGGATGTAAATTTCGTTGGTCTCACCCGTGAAGTAGCTCAGATACAGATTGCCATCATCGCCCAGTACCATGGAACAATACAGGCTGCCGTCATAGCCGGGGAAGGACAGCTTCAGATCAGTATCGACCCAGTCCATACTGGCTCTGCCGGTCTCGAAGTCCGGCATCATGATCCAAATCGTGCCGCTGTCGGTCAGGCAGTAGAACACATCCACGGTGTGGCCGGCCTTGTTGGTGGTGTAGCCAGCCCAAGCCACAGCGGTGAATTCGCTGGCATTTGCATAAGTGCTCAGGTAAGAGGACATATCCCAACCATCGGAGAAATCATTGGCCATGACAGGGTCGGAATACAGGAAATAGGCACCATCGACACCCACCAGAATGTTCTTCTGAGACTGAATGGCGGCGATAGCGGCATATTCCATATCCTGCATCGGAGCACCGTACTTAGTGGCGGCAGCAGATGCGCTCACAGTGGCACCAGTCTCCGGGTTCACCTCATAGAGGAGACCGGAGGTGTTCATCTGATACATGGAACCATCATCGTGAGCGAAGTCAATGGTGGCACTGTTGATATCCTGTTCCAGATCAGCGTACTTGGTCCAAGTCTTATCATTTTCCATATCCCAAGTGAACAGGATCGGATGACCTTCCTTGTCCCGCAGAGCGCCCACCAATGTCACATCAATGGTATCCACGGTGACCACGCAGGTGGCGCTGACGGAGGGATCCTTCACGGAGGTGGCAGTGATGTTGGCAGTACCCTTGCCCACAGCGGTGACGAGACCATTGTCGCTGACGGTGGCCACGTCGGTGTTGTCGGAGGACCAGGTCACGGTGTCGGGCTGTACGCCGAAGGGCTCCACGCTGGCGGTGAGCTTGGCGACGTTGCCCTTGAAGAGGGTCAGGGCCTCGGTGTTGAGCTTCACGGTGACATCACCGGCCAGCTCGTCGGGGTTCAGGTTCAGCTTGTAGGTGACATAGTTCTCGGCGTAGTCATATACCTGCAACAGGAGGTGAGTGGCCTTGGAATCGTTCAGAGACAGGGTGAAGTTCTGGCTGGCACCCTTGGCAGCGCCCTCGGGAGAACCGGCCGCTTTGCTGACGACGCTGCCCTTGTCGTAGTCCAGCAGGGCCACGGCGGACATATACTGGTCGTCGCCGGCGGTGAAGGTCAGGACCTTGTTGCCCTCGGCGTCGGTACCCAGATTCACGTTGGAGACGGTGGGAGCCGTCTTATCCACGACCATGCCATAGTGCATGGTAGCGCCGTCGGACAGAGCATCCCAATCCACGGTGGCGTTGCCGTCCTTGTCGTAGCTGGCGTAGTACTCAGGGGCCAGAGTCAGGTCCACATTCAGGTAGGTGCCGTCAGCTGTGTTGGGGGTATTGCCCATGTTCAGGGTGTACCGGGTCATGCTCCAAGTGGCGTCGCTGCTGGAGTAGAAGGCGGAGGAGACCTCTCCCAGATCGCTGCTGGAGAGAACCTTGCCGTTGCTGTCGGTGATGGTCAGGCGGGAAGCGGCGGCGTTGCGGATGGCGGTGAAGGTCATCTTGTAGAAGTTGTTGATCTCCGGATTGATGGCATCACGGGCGGCATCATAGAACTCGTCCAGACCGAAGGGGTTGCCGCCGAAGTAGTAGCCTTTCGTTTCGCCTACGGCCTTGATGGTCAGGGCCTGATTGTTTACGGAATTGTCACCATTATAGGCATACATATAGGGGGCGCGGGTCTCCAGACCGTTGGCATAGGCGATATAGCTGCCGATATCGAACATGGAGGAGTCGGTCCAGCTGCCATAGTAGCCCAACACGGGGATGGAGTGGCTGTCGCCCTGCTCACCCTCGGCGGTGGCGGCCTCGTTGGCGAACACATAGCCCTCCACATAGGTGCCGGTGTTGTCGCTGGCCTTATCGTAGGCATCCAGACCCAGCAGAGTCACATCGGCGGTGACGTGCAGGCTGCCGCCGGCGGGGATCACCACGGGAGCAGTACCCAATTCCTTGAAGAACAGGTAAGCATCGTAGGTGTCGATGCCGTTGTCGTTGTCGAAGTCAGCGGCGTCCTTATGCTCGATGTCGGCACGCACGCCGGTGACATAGTCCAGCAGAGCCTGACCGTCATCGGCATCGACCTTACCGTCGCCGTTAAAGTCACAATCTTTCAGTGTATCGTTCAGGAAAGCAGCGTATTCGCCGTCCACGGTCCACTTGACGTTGGAGGCCACGGGGTCGGTCCAGGTGTCCTCGAAGTTCACACCATCGGAGGACATCAGACTCTGCGTGAAGAAGTCGGCGCTCAGGTCGAAGTAAGCAGCCTCGTCCTCCAGATTGTGGATGGTGAAGCCGAAGGAGTACTTGCCGGTGCGGGCGGGATCGTCGCCCAGCTCTACCTTGACCTTGCCGTCGGCAGCGCCGGCGTTGGCGCCCTCATCCATCAGGATGTAGGTGCCGGAGGTAACGGCATTGGCCACGTTGGCCAGACCGGCACCCTGACGCAGCACGGGATAGTAGCCGTCGCCGTCCTTACCGTAATCCTCCACCATGGGCTCGGCGGTGGACATCAGCAGGGACTGAGCCAGCTGACGGGCGGTGAGACCGGTCTGCTCGGTGAGATCATTCTCACGGATGTACTGAGCCACCAGAGCGGCCATACCGGTGATCTGAGGAGCGGCCATGGAAGTACCGGACATATTCTGATAGGTACCGCCGTCCTTCAGGGAGTAGATGTTGCCGCCAGGGGCGGTGATCTCGGGCTTCATCTCCAGAGAACCGGGAACGCCCCAGCTGGAGAAGCTGCTCATAGTGTAGTAGCCGGCGGAGGCGTGGTTGACAGCGGCGGAAGCGCCCACGGTCATGGTGCCGGTGTAGTACACAAGACCGGAATCGGTGGTGTGCTTCTCGGAGCTGGCCTTGATGTACTCGCCGTCGGCCTGCAGCATGGAGACATAGGGGGCCGTGTAGTTATAGCCATCGGTAGCCATGCTGATGGTGCCGGCCTCGTTGTTGGCCACGATCAGGGCAATGGCACCGTTGGAGATGGCGTTGTTGCCCTTATCGGTAAAGGCGATGGAGCCACGGTTGCAGATGGCGATCTTACCGGTGAGGATATCCTTTACGGCGGCAAAATCCTCGGCATTACCGGCGGTGTCCACATACACGAACTGCTGCTCACCGGCCAGAGTCGTCAGAGCCTGGATGGGAGCGCTGGTGCTGTCGGTGTAGAAAAGCTTCTTGCCGGCCACTTCCACGTAATCACCGGTGCCGCCCACGTTATCTACGGAGGCAACGCCCAGAGAGTTGGTGTAGGAGCCGGGGGAGCCGGTGGTGGTCCAGCTGTTGCTCTCGGCATAGGGATACTGGTTGGCAGTGTTCTCGAACCAGTTGCCGGAGTTACCGGCGGAGATGGACACCACGGTGCCGCTATTGGTGATGTTCTCCATGATGGCCTGATAGGCAGCATAGGAGTTGCGGGAGGTACCGGGGTTGCTGCTGCCCAGAGACAGGTTCACGGAATCAGCACCCAGCAGGATGGCGTCCTCGATGGCGACCATATAGTCGGAGTCACGAGCGCCGCCGTTGGTGCCGAATACCTTCATAACGAACACCTGAGCATCCGGAGCCACGCCCTGCGTCAGAGCGGTATCCAGAGCGGGGGAGAAGGAGCCGTCCTCGTTCTTGATATAGCGGTTGCCGGCGGCAATGCCGGTGACGTGGGAGCCGTGGTCGCCTTGCTTGTCGTTGGCGTGGGTGATATCCAGATCGTCATCCACGTAGTTGAAGCCGTAGGGGATCTTGGCGTTGACGTACAGCTGATCGGCGGTGACGCCGGGCATCTTCTTGGAGGCGTTCAGCTGCTCCAGAACGGTATCCGTCAGATCAGCAGCAGTCATCAGCGTGGCGCCGCTGTCCTTCACGGCATAGGTGAAGGCATCGGGATCCAGAGAGGGATGGTCGGTGTCAGCACCGGTATCGATGATGGCCACCTTGGAGCCGGCGCCGGTATAACCGTCCGCCCAAGCCACATGGGAGCCGATCATGCTGCCGGAGGTAGCCATGTTGGGATCGGTGGTCTCATTGTCCTTCACCACGCAGGGCTCGTAGCGGGTCTCAATGAGCACAGCCTCGACGCCGGAGATCTTTTCGATCTTTTCGATCTGGCCGTATTCCACATTGGCGGAGATGATGTTGGCCGCCAGAGTCAGGTTCCAGACCACGTCCAGAGCCTCGCCGCCCAGAGCCTTTCTGGAGATGGTCTTAGCCATCTTCTCCTGCTTGGTCTCCAGCTTCTGGCGGTACTTCATGGCCGCAGAATTGGTAACGATATCCTCGCTGGAGTAACCCTTCGCCAGCGTGGAGGCATCTTTCAGAACGATGGAGACACGGACTACGTCGGTGTCTGCATATTCCGGAGTTTCTTGCGCCACCTTCTCGGCGTTGTTCTTGTCCAAACGCAGATCGGTGGAACGGTTGTCGATCTTTTCCCAGGTGAGGCCGTTGCCGGTGCCGCTGGAAGGCGTCTTGGCGGCGGCCCAAGTGGGCGTGACCAGACTCAGGCTCAGAACCAGAGCCAGCAGCACGGACAATGCCCGCTTCATGGGCTTGGCGTGTTTCATAAGCGCACTCTCTCTTTCTCCGGCGTCAGCCGGTTAGAATTGACCATACGGTGTGCCGGAAGCGGCTGCCCTGCTGCATACCGAGCAAGTATGGTTTTGCCAATCATAGCACGATTTGGAAGAGATTGCAATTCTTGAGAAATATATTCTGGCAAAATTTTCGTTGAAAATTTTCTCTTGTGCAGGAATATTTTTGCCGAATTTAACAGTTTTTTCAAAAATGGAATACCGAATCGATTCACCGAATGACTTACTGCACAAAGAGGAATGTACGTGACAGGAGGACAAAGCTGAGAAATGTCCGGGAAATGGGCTATATAAAGGGTTAGCGAGGGCTAACCAAGGGCGTATGGAGGCGGGGGCGTCTGCCGGAGACGGACAGGGGTAGTAAAAGCTCCAGCCAACTTGGCAGAAATACCGTTGATGCTCTTTCCGCTTGCCGGAAATTGAAGGGCTATAACGGCGATGTGTATTTTCAAAATGCTGACACATTCTTTCTGATACGCATTACTCTGCAAAACGAAATAACAGGCTAAAGCATGGTAATGATGATTAGTCAAAGCCGATAGAACATTTTGATTTTTCTCATTAGGGGGTGCAAGAGCGGCTTGAGGAAAGAAGTTCTCCGAATAAAGAAAAATCCAGACCGGCCGGGCTTTTGCACCCCCTTGTCTGGATTTTTCCCGTATCACGGCGTTTTTTTAATAGGAAAATAAAAAAGTACGGTAGCCCATTGTATCATGGACTACCGCACTTCGTGGCAAATGACTCTAATTTTGATAGAAACCCGTTAGGGGGTTGCAATTACGGTTTGGAGGGGGGCATTTTTGATTTTAGGGGGGTGCAGTTCTTTGCCAAAGGAAGAGGAGCGCCTTCATGAAATAATGTGTTAAGGGAAAATAATTTTTTGTTAAAATGCGTATGCTTTTCTCCACACCCCTTGCAAAGCAGAAAAAACACGGTATAATATGACCAGAAGAACCAAAATGGTCATTTGGATGGTGAACGAGCTTGGCTTTTACCGACTATGAAACAGAACAACTTCACAAGGCGCTGCTGAAGGAAACAAGACGCTGCGCCGTCACGCTAGGGATGAAGAAAACCTCAGTGGATCAACTGACAAAGGCGATCGGTATCGCAAAAGGCTCGTTTTATAAATTCTACGAATCCAAGGAGATGGCCTTCTTCGCGGTTCTGGAAAGTATCCACTCCGAACTTTACGGGGTGGCTGACCATGCACTGAGCGAAGCAAACGGCTTGCCACCGTCGGAGCGTGCGGCAAAGGCGGTTCTTGCCGTCTGCCGGCGGCTGTCCGATACCGGCGACATGGTTTTCATTGAAAACGATGCAAAGCTGCTTTTGCAGAGACTGCCGGATGACATCAAAAACATCCATTACCACGATGACGAAGCGCACATCCGTCAGCTTCTGGAAAAATATGACCTTGTGCCGAGTCGCGGCATCTCTTTGGCTGCCGCCACGGTGCGGGGACTGATCCTCACCGTTTCTCACAAGGAGCAGATTGGAGAACTGTACCCACAGGTGCTGGAAACGTTGGTGTACGGCGCATGCAGGGAGTTATTTAAATAAGCGGAAGGCCGCAGAGATGCGGCTTTTCCAAGGCGCAACGGTTAGCAGCATCTAACCGCCCGGATGCATGCGTCGGTTAGGTTAATCTAACATTGAAAGGAATGATAGCGATGCGAGATCATAAGAATTTCTGGGACAGAAATGCCGGTCGTTACGACCGCTTTATGCGAAAGGATCGGGCGGCGTATGACGAGATGTATGAGCTGATCCGGCCGGTCGTGCGGCACAAGACGGTGCTGGAGCTTGCTGCCGGCACGGGATTGATCGCAAAGCACATCGTGAACGCGGCGGCACACATCGAGGCGACGGACGCCTCTGCGGAGATGGTCGCAGAAGCGAAACGGGACAATCACTCGGCAAAGCTGCACTTTTCCGTGCAGGATATGTTCCGCCTGCCCTATGCGAACCAGTCCTTTGATGTGGTGATCGTGTCCAACGCGCTGCATATCGTGCCGCAGCCGGAGAAAGCCCTTGCCGAGATCCGTCGGGTGCTGAAGGACGATGGCGAGTTGATTGCGCCGACCTTTACCCACGCAGGGAACTCGTTTACCGGCAAGGTCAGGGTATTTTTCATGAAGCTGGCAGGTTTCCCTCTCCACAGCAGGTGGACGAGCGAGGAATACCTGCGCTTCCTACGGCAAAACGGCTGGGCGGTGCGGAAAAGCGCTGTTCTGAAGGCGTCCTTCCCGCTGACCTATGCGGAATGTGTGAAATCGGAGGTGTGATAAGATGTCATTTTTTGAGAACACCAGAAAGCCTGTGGGGCTTGGCGGGAAAATCATGGTCGCCATGATGAACGTCGGGCACAGCGCCGTGGCCCGGTGGGGGCTTCAATTTCTGAATGCTGCGCCGGACGCCAAGGTGCTGGACTGCGGCTGCGGCGGCGGGGCGAACATCAAGAGACTTCTGAAAAAATGCCCGCAGGGCATCGTGAAGGGCATTGACTATTCCCCCGTCAGTGTGGAGAAATCCCAAAAGGTCAACGAGGCCGCCATAGCGGAGGGCCGCTGCGCCGTTCTGCAAGGCAGCGTGGCGAATATGATCTTCGCAGATGACTGGTTTGATGCGGTAACGGCCTTTGAGACCGTCTATTTCTGGCCTGATCTGCCCCGGTGCTTCCGGGAGGTTTACCGGGTGCTGAAGCCCGGCGGGACATTACTCATCTGCAACGAAAGCAACGGCGATACGGACAAGGACAAGAAGTGGACGGAGATCATCGGCGGCATGACCATCTACAAGGACGCCGAGTTAAAGACGTATCTGGAGCAGGCGGGCTTTCACGATGTGCAGATACACAAAAAGAAAAGCTGGCTCTGCATTACGGCGTGGAAAGGAGGGAGGCAATCAGATGAAGGACAACGAGCTCCTATTTGACCGCAAATGCCATGTGCTGTATTCAAAGCCTTGCAAGAAAGAGATACGGGCGAAGATCGCCCTGCACTATCTGGAAGCAGAGCGGGAGGCGATATGGGAACAGGTGCAGCGGCAGTATGTGGACTTCCTCTCCGACTGGCGCACCGATTTGGGCGGCAAAAAGAACTTCCACAACGGCGTAGGCGGCACCTACGACTGCATCGCCATCATGAGCTATTATGTGGTCTGCAAAGCAGTTACTTCGTTCCGTGAAATCGAAGAGATGGAGGAAAATCTGATCCTGCCGACTTTCCGCAAGCTGAAATTCGTGGACTGCAACAAGCCGTTTTGGAGGAAGCTGATGTACAAGGCGTTTGTTCGTGCGAAAAGCGGCTGCGACAAATGGCACGATTACGAGATGTCGGTTGCACCTTATGAAACCGACAAGCCTATTTATTATGAATTTACATCGTGTCCGGCGGCGGAATTTGCTATCAAGCACGGTCTGACGGATATTATGCCCGCCCTGTGCAATGTGGACTATGCGTCCATGGAGCTGCTCCACGCAAGACTGGTGCGGACGACTACCTGCGTGGACGGCTGCCGCTGCGACTATACCATCTGCGGCGATAAAGACCCATACTTAAAGGAACATCCCGAATACCGGGATGAGGCGGGCTTCAGAAGAAACAAATAAAAACGCAATGCAAAGGCGGTGAGACAAATGGAAACCTTTCTTGGAATCATGATCCCTTTCTTGGGTACAACGCTGGGTGCGGCCTGCGTGTTCTTTATGAAAAGATCCCTTGGTGATCTGGTGCAGCGCTCCCTTGCCGGCTTTGCCGCCGGCGTGATGGTGGCAGCGTCCATCTGGAGTCTGCTGATCCCCGCCATTGAGCAGTCGGAGGATATGGGGAAGCTGTCCTTTCTCCCCGCTTTTATCGGCTTTTGGATCGGCGTGCTGTTTTTGCTCCTGCTTGACCGTTTGATTCCCCATCTTCATGTGGGAAGTGAACAGGCCGAGGGTCCGAAAAGCAAGCTCGGGCGCACCACCATGATGGTGCTGGCTGTTACCTTACATAATATCCCGGAGGGAATGGCAGTCGGCGTGGTGTATGCAGGCTTCCTTGCGGGAAATACGCAGATCACGGCGGCAAGCGCACTTGTCCTGTCCCTCGGCATTGCCATTCAGAATTTTCCCGAGGGTGCGATCATCTCCATGCCGCTCCGGGCGGAGGGGGAGGGCAAGGGCCGAGCGTTTCTCGGCGGCGTGCTTTCCGGCATTGTCGAGCCTATCGGTGTGGTGCTGACGCTTCTTGCGGCGCAGCTTGTGATCCCGGCGCTGCCGTATCTGCTGAGCTTTGCAGCGGGTGCCATGCTCTATGTGGTGGTAGAGGAGCTGATTCCGGAAATGTCGCAGGGGCGGCACTCGAATCTTGGAACGGTGTTCTTTGCGGTAGGCTTCAGCGTGATGATGGTGCTGGATGTGGCGCTGGGATAAAGAAGTAAATGATGATTTTACAGGTGATTTTGGAAGGCATCGGGCTTGGCGTTCTGCTCATTTTGGTTTGCACCATCGGTATTCGCAAGGGTGCGGTGGGCATGGTGCATCTTTACAGCCCTGAAGTTCAGGACAGGTGCGTAACGCTGGGACTTACAACACACAAAAAAATCAAGCGAAATGCTTTGATTTTCAAAGCGGTATGCGTTCCCGGTTACATTGCCTATGTGCTGGCCTGCGTCTATGCGCTCAACGGTGCAAAGGGCTTCGTTCAGGGCTTTTGGCAGCTGCTGGTCATACTGTCCGTTATGAATCTCATAGACCGATTTTGGGTTGACGGCTATTGGGTAGGACATACGAGCGCATGGGAAATTCCGGGGACGGAAGACCTGAAACCCTACATTACAGCCAAGGAGAAGGGCAAAAAGTGGCTGTTCGGCACGGTGGGCATGGCGGCCATTTCGGCAGCACTGGCGGCGATTATGATGCTTTTTATGAAAATATGAGGCGATAGAAATGCTGTTTCAAACATACGGCGACAGGAGGAATCCTGCCGTGCTGTTCTTTCATGCAATGGGTGTGACAGGATCGAGCAGCGAACCGATTGCGAGGTGTTTGCAGGATCGATATTTCTGCATCTTGCCCACCTCCACCGTTTGCTGCGAGGGACAGAAATATGTCAGCAAGCTGGACGAAATACGGCAGGTGGAGGACTTTCTGCATCGACAGGGCGTGGAGCGGCTGGCGATGGTGGTCGCTTCTTCCATCGGTGCAGACCTTGCCATGGCGTTTCTGACGCAGACGAAGCTGCCCGTGGAGCACGCTTTCTTTGACGGCGGGCAGTTCGCCCAAATCGGAAAGGGCACGCGCCGTATCATGACGCCGTTTCTGTATTTTACCATCAAGAGCCTATATTGGTCGAAGGGCGGTACGCTGAAAAAGATACTGTGGTGTTACGATGACTCCATAAAGCCGTATTTTATAGCCGCAGGGGAAAATCTGACCTATACAAATTTGCGCCGCCAGATGGCGGACAGTCTGGAGGACAAGCCCTTTCTGCCGCTTCCCGAGAAGCTGCAAGAGCATACTTATTTTGAGTTCGGCAGCAAAGAGGAGCATTTCAAATACCGTCAAGCAGTGATGGAAGCCTACTCCTGCGGCCATTATCCCGTGTTTGAGGGATACGATCACATGCAATATCAGATTCGTGATCCGAAGGGGTTCGCCGGAATGCTGACCCACATCGCCGAGTGTGACTGTATGCCGGAACTGCCATTTATCAGAAAGTGAGCGTTACATATGAAATATAAAATCGAGAAAAACACCGTGCAGGAGACGCTGATCATTCCGTTGTATGCGCGGAAGGTCTGCTCAGAACTATACCCGAATCTTTACCGGGACGAAACAGCGGTTCGCCTGATTGACGAGATTGACTACGATTTTTCTGAGGCGGAGAAAAAATCCCACAGCCTGATGCAGCGTTTCGGTTCACTGGAGGTGGCCATGCGGCAGAATGACCTTGCTTTTGAGGTGCGGGAGTATCTGAAATCTCACCCCAATGCGGCGGTGGTCAATCTGGGCTGCGGACTGGACAGCACTGGAAGAAGCTGCGACAACGGCAGCTGTAACATTTACAATCTGGACTTTCCCGATGTGATCGCCGTGCGTGACGAGCTTTTGCCCGCCGGGGGGCGTGAGGAAAATATCCCATGCGATTTGAACGATACGGCATGGTTTTCTCAAATCGACGCTTCAAACGGTGCGGTATTCTTTGCCTCCGGCGTGTTCTATTACTTCCTGACCGAGCAGGTCAAAGCTCTTGTGCAGGGTATGGCAGACGCCTTCCCCGGCGGTGTGCTGGTGTTTGACGCTGCAAATCGGACGGCGGTGAAGATGATCGCCAAGACATGGCTCAAAAGCGCGAAAATCAAGGATGTGGGTGCGTATTTCGCGGTTTCCGACGCTCCCAAAGAGATCGGCGCGTGGGACAGCCGCTTGCAGGTCACCAGCCGGGGCTATATGTTGGGGTACAGCGACCTGAGAGGCCCTTCTGTCAGCGGCTTTTTCCGGCTTCTTGCAAAAGTCGGTGACGGAATGATGAAGATGCAGATTGTAAAGATCGGATTTGGAGGCAGGTAATGAAATACACCGGGATGCCTTGGGACATATGGACGTTGATTACACCGTTGTTTCGAGAGCGGTGTCGGGAAGAAGGAACGGTAAGATCATTCCGATGCCGCCACTCCGGCTATCGGTTTGACACATCTTTTTTGTCTCCACATTATGGCGGAGACAGTGGGATTCGAACCCACGGACCCTTGCGGATCAAACGATTTCGAGTCTTGTTCGTACTTGGTACTTTCGTGTCTGCTGTGGTCGGTGGCGGCAGTTTTGGAAACGGCGAGAATCCTTGTGCTGCAACGGATTTCGGACGCACCGACCGGTATTGACCAGCTCCATATCAGAAAAAACCAGAGTTCAAATTGAAATGGGAAGTGCCCCAAAACGATCGATTTTTTTTGCGCGCTGGCAAGAAAATACGCAAGAAGAAAACCCTTGTCCGGTATGGCTTTGCGGACAGCTCCCCGGATTAAATGCAAGAAAAACCGGCTCAAAACAGATTACACGAAGCACCCTTTCGGACCGAAACACAGAAAGGAGTCTTCGTTATGAAATACGACGCCAAGGAATTCAAAAAATACCCGGAGATTATGAACAAGGAGCAGATGCGGATTGCTTGCCACATCAGCAAGCAGACGGCGCTCTATCTTCTCCAATTCAACCTGATTCCGCACACCTGCACCGGCAAGAAAACCCGCTGCTATGCCATCAAAAAGAGCGATGTGATCGCTTTTATGAACGACCGTGAGGTCAACCCGGAAAAATACATAGCGCCGAAGAACTGGTACAAATACGGAAGCGAAATGGTTTGGCCCTATAAAATCCGCATCCATCCGCCGTGCGCCAAGGGCGAGAAGAAGCTCCGGTGCTACTATGAGAGCAAGTTGGCCACGCTGCCGGATGTGATGGATGTGGCCGCCGCCGTGGACTTTACAGGCTATAACCGCCGCACCGTCTGCCAATGGATTCGCGTGGGGAAGCTAAAGGCGCTGGCGCTGCTGCAGAAGTACATGATCCCCAAATGCTATCTCATCGACTGGCTCTGCTCGGATGATTACAACAGCACCAACCGCAAATCCCGCCGGCATATCGATATGCTTTGGGAGGTACAGAAATGGAGAGATGGGCGATGAAGAGACGCATAGTTGGAGATCTGATCTATACAGCAGCGTTGACCCACAGGAACGCAGTTATCGCGCGAAAAAGACCGTTAGGGAAATGTCAGCCTCTATGCTTGATGGTATGTAGAAAAAGAGCTTACAGAGCGACTGTCCGGTGAGGGCAAGGATTTATCCCTGTGCATCTGCAACGCTTACTCGAAATTCAATGGAAGCCCTAACTGGAGACCTTTGTCAACGATTTCCGTCTCGACGAATAGTTAATGCTGTATGCCTTTTGGGACGACAACGCCCCGCCTGAGAGCTTTTTCATGGGATGGATTATCGTCAAAACATGAAAAGAGTGTTTCTTCAGCTTCATCTTGCCCAAGAGCGTAATTCAAAAAGGTGCTTTGTGGATCCTCTCTTAGCAAAAATGTTTGATAAGGATGCTTTGAAGTCGTTGACTGTCCGATAATGCTATTTCTCCATCATTCAATGCATTTGCTATGGCAACTCGTACGCATCCTTTGACCTTCTCATTTTTTGCAATCTGCTCCAATGTATGTGGGTAAAGGTTTAGCAGCCACGGAACATCAAATTTATTGAAATCAAATTTTGTGTATTCACAATAAAAGTCAAACGCCGCACTATTACCAAGGAACTCACGGAAATCCTTTGCATTGAGAACATTGATCAGGCACCAGTAACCAACTTGATCTAACTCTTCATAAGGGTGTTTATTTGGATATACAACTATGCCATTGTTGTTATTCTCTTGCGCTGCAGCTATTCTTTGCCGAAGGAATATCTTCAATTGAGTTTTCGTTGCTTTACTCATCCGCGCATCGCATTGCACTAACATTTCGAATAGATCGAAGCTAAAGTTCGTGCGCGATTGTTTATTAGCCCATGTGATTAGCTTCTTCTGTTGATTGTTTGAAACATACCCGTAGTAGTGCTGCGTTATCTGGCGATTCATCTGGAAAAGATTATTGTCTATAATCTGCGAGACTCTTGCAGCCAGTCTTCGCGAAAAGTGTTTTTCCCCTGGTGCAAAAATATAATGAACAAGATTACAATAATTGATACCGGTGTTTCTGGAGAGCACTTCAAACCTCTCGCCGTTCTTCAATGCAGAAATATTCCTATCCAAATAGGAAATCAGAGTATTCTCTACAATTCTACTTGTTTCTTTACTGTACATTTTCCTACGCTCCAGTTGACGATCAAGGAATAGAATCTTATCATCTATCAATATCTCCCTAAACTCTTGCGTAAGGATAAAGCTGCATATCTTATCAACTAAGCCCTGTGAAATGTTGACATATCCAAGTAAAACGAGACAGTTTTTAATTTGCGTTTGTAATCCTATAACATCGATGTTGTTTTTTGTAGCTCTGACAGCAGAGCTGTAGTAATCCAGTAAATTGTTTACAGCCGTCTCAACCAAATCCATATTCCGAAACGCGATTGTTTCAATGTGATGTTTCTTTAATAACGCGCTTATTTCTTTTGCGTCAAAATACTCTATGAAACAATGAAAATCGATCTCGTCAAAATGAACATCATTCCCACCAATAAACGGAAATGGTTGCTCATGCAATACTTTTTTGCCCTGGATGGAGTATTTATATACCAACAAGGACATAAGGTTTTTGACTGCGTTCCTATATTCCGAAAACACATCCGCTACGATACCATTTCCCAGCAGGAAATGCAGGTAATCGTTTACTCTGCAAATTGCCTTTCCACTACTCGTCATGCCAAATTCAGTTGTTCCAGACTCGATTACTTTTTGAAGCTTTTGCCCGTCAGCAAAAGCCTCATACGAATATTTATAGAGCATATTTGCACTATGAATATCTCTGAGGTTGTCATATGTATTTCGGAATTCTACTGGAAGACGTCTAAAGAGGTTTTCAACCTCTAAATCATTCGGAGATAATGCTTCAATAGCATCAAGGTTATAACAGCGATACCATGTATTAACATTTTTGATTACTTTCCGAAGGCTGATACAGTTGGATTCAGCAAAATAGTACATCAAATAATTCGATTCCTTAAAAGCTTGCTTTGCAACCTCTGAAAAGTGAAAGAATGCTTCGTCGTATCGTCTTAGTCGAGATAGATAAAACGCTTTTTTATAATTTCTCTCCAGCGTTTTATAATTCTTTGTTGAAAATGTGCACATCGCAGAATAATCGAATAGAATGCAATTCTTATCTGCAAAAGGCACCTCGCCAGCAACAAAGCGTCTGTATTTGTGCCCATCTTCTACCTCGAGTATTCTCGCTTTTCTGAAGACATCGAGAATGCAGCGATACTTTTCCAACATAGTCTTTGTAAGGTTATCCTGTTCGCCCTCAGATAATTGGTTTATCGTAAAAAACTTTTTCAAAAGCAAACTGCCATTGTTGGATAAGCGTATGACGCCGTCATCACCAATTATAACATATGGATACAGCCTTTTTGATACATCTTCGATTCGAAGGGCGTTCAAGCAGCCCAAGGGTTGTAGTAGATTATACAGAATCTCAAATGCGTCATCCTCTGATTTCCCATCTAATGATAGCGCAGATTGATTCTTCAGCGCAGCAAAGATTGCGGTGTAGCGATCTAAATAAACGTCAGTTGAAGCAATGAGTTTATTCCATTCAATAACTAAGAGCCCCTTCGACTGGTGATAAATAATCTCGGTATCTGTAAGGGCTTGGCTGCCAACATATAGGAAGATCGGCTCCCGGAAGCTATCTTTAAGCAGTGTTTTCGTCCAGTTCAGAATCAGCTTAATATTATAATCATTTAGGCTGTATCCTATGAAAACAACAGTGTTGGTGGAAAAAATGGACTTCACCAATGTTTCAATTAGCTTGAAATTGTCGCTATAGTTGAGGTAATCCTCTTCCTTAAGCACAAAATTATTATGTTTGAAATCTCCGTGTAGTTTTAGAATAAATCTATCTCCAAAAATAGTCGGAACATCTTCATCGCGCGAAACAACCTTAAAGCTCTGACAATACTGAACCGCTGCATCTTCCAATAGCGTGTCATAGTTGGTGGTAATAAAAGAGACTGGATTAAGGTTTAGCATTTCTCGATGGATGACATTTGGCAACATGGGCGAAGAATGAAGCTGTGCCTTGACAAACGTATAGTATTCTTCCTTGTTCTCACCTAAAGAATAATAGAACATCTGCGGAATTTGCAGATACTCATCGGAAGAATACTCATCTTTTCGTGCTTGTCCCAATCTATCACTAATTGCATGAATCAGCCTCTTCCAAGTTGGTGCTCCGGAGAGTGCTGATACGCCTGCACCGACGAAAAACGTAAGCGCATTGTTTTGTGAAGCAGTTAGTATTCTCTGTAATTCCTTCTCGTACATACGCTACCTCTCTTGCCGCAACGAATAAACATATAGTGTATAACAGGTACTTATCTCTCCTGTCGGTGGCGCACGTCATTCAGCCATTCGCCCCTGTACTTGAAATAGCGCGGGCCGGCAACGGAGTATTTGCTGCCAGTGAGTAGCTGAGCCAAAGCCGAGAGCGAGTAGACCTGCCCTTGATAGCTTACCGTTTTATCATCCACTACCGTGCATTTGATTTCCGGGTTATTGCAATACTCAATCTCCTCACCGGGTTGAATGCCGCACATGGAGAAGCGGAAAGGAGACTGGCGTTCTTTGTGCTCAGCATCGATCTCCTGCGCGGTTTCCTCCGCATGCTTCTGGGTTTCATCCATAGCAATTCGTTTTAGCTTGTCCGCGCAGCCGTGGATCTCCGCAATGGCCTCCAGGATGGAATAGGCGTCTTCCGGTGATATGGCATAGAACTCACGGGTGCGCTGCTTTCCATTGAAGTTCTCGATGGAACGTAGATTGGGGTTCAGCTTGTCAATGATGCTGTGAATCTTCAGATCAGAAAGCCGCGAATTGACCTCATAGGTTGCGTAGACCCGGAAGGCAAAGGGAATACACTCGCTCCGGTTGAGCTGCTGCAGCCGCTTGTCGATATCGTCTGCATATCCAATTTTAACATATTCGGGAAAAGACGGATTGGTCAGTATGTAAATGACTCCTGTTTTATCCATATAATTTCCTCCGTTTCTTTCACTTAAAATATAGCACCGTCAAACAGTCACTCCGCTAATGCTTTTCTAATAATCTCACTTCTTCGAGAAGCTATTTTTTCTAAAGACCCTTCCAGTTCTTTTATAGCCATTTCATAGTCCGCTACTTTCGACATAGCGTTGTTTTGTATTGAAATATCAGGAACAGTAAATGTAATTCCATGTACTCTGTCGATGGAAGCACGATACGACCGAGAGAAGCCCATTTTTCCACCTTCGACTTCGAGAAGGTGTGCAAGATAACGAGGATTTACTTCAGAGGTCTTGCAACGGAGGACACCGCAGTGATCTGTGGGATAGAACGGCATGTCTGAAGGCAAATAGCTGGTCATCCAGTCTCCGTCAATTCCCCACAACACAGAGGGAGCGGAGAAATCCGTAATCAGCAATTTATCAATAAATCCAAACGGCGCAGCGACATTGGCGCTGTAAACGGGAATGCTGCCATCCGATACAAGCTCTTTGTCCAAAACCCGCTTACCGATAGCAACGCTGAATTTTTCTGTATCAGACAGGCTCAGTCTGTACCCCCCCAATGGTTGACATAACAACATCCAGTTCTGCAAACAGATCAGCTATCTTCTGTCTGTAGGTCTCAATGCTCATACGGGTGGCATTGTATTCCTCGTCGATTTTTGCACATTCGTCAATAACCTGTTGCTGGACTGGAATGGGCGGAACCGGAATCAGCATCTCTTCATAAAACGTTGCAGGTACACGACGATGTCCACTTGCTCCAGTCATTGCATCCTCAGCAGCTTTCCGCACCGTAGTTTGATTGAGGAGAAGAAAGAGAAACTTAGTGAGAATTTCGCTTGTATGGCATCTAAAAGTATGGAACTCGCTACTACCAAATCCGATACCGTTCGTCAATCCCTCCGCAATTGCGCACTTTCCATGCATGGGGTTATTTTCGCAATAATGAAATCTCCCTCAGCAAAGTATGTATATCCTCCATTGCGTACTTCGCCGTAGGGACGATCAACTTTTCTTTCAATAAATCCTTCGCTGCTTACAGAGGCCATATCGATAAACGAAACAAGCAAATCGTCCGGAGTATCATGAATCTCGGTTTTTGAGGTATTCAGATCACAAACTGAAGCAAGTTTTACCAATGGATACTTGCTTGATATATGGAAAGCTTTCTTAACGCTTGTTCTTAGAGCCTTGTTGAAATTAACTCTCGAATAATCAAGCATATTCTTTGTATTGACAACGGACGCATAGGTGGCCTGTTCTTCGTTGAAAGAAGGTGCCATTCCATCAAAAGACTTCTTGATGGAATGAGCAAGAGTCCCTTGTGCTACTCGATCCGCATCATCATACATCTTTCCGCCTGACGTGATGATCTGAATGCCCTCATTACCCTTGCGGTTTGACCAGTCGTATCCAAGGAATTCTTTCTGTGCCTTGTTATCTGCCGGAGCCGTAATGATCACAGTTGTCTGCTGATACACCAGCGAGAAATAAAACAGCTTTTCCCGCTCAATGGAGTAAGCGTACGAATACAATTTTTCCAGATACACGGCTGCCTGCTCGTCAGCACTTTTCTGCTGATATGCTTTTGTTTTCAGCAGGTTCTTCGCATCTGCGGAATCGGCAAACGCCGTCACATACATTTTGAAGTATTTGGATCCTTCCAGGTCTGCAACGGAAAGGGATTTATTCAAGAAGGCTCTGTACTCATTCTCACCGACATCAATCTGTGCAAGATATGCCTCGAAAATGTCTTTATCTTTCCATTCGGCAAGCTCTGCACCGCTAAAAACCGCATCCACAGAATCTGCTGACAGGTCAATCTGTTTCGGCGGTTCATTGAATTTTTCCAGAAACATCACGACAGTATTCGTTCCGGTCGCGCCAAAGGTTTTGGAACCGAAGGCGGCAATTCCCCGGATATAGAAATTCTGCAAAAGCTGCTCCCTAGCTCCGGTGTAGCTTGCGCTGTCATTCGAGAGAATAGAACTCGGTAGGATTACCGCCGCGACTCCCTGCGGCTTTAGCAGCTGTGCAATTCGCTCCACAAACAGCGTTTCAATCTCTCCGCCGTTCATGCCAATTCGGTCAAGAAGGGTAAAGCTGTTGTTTTTAAGTTGTAAATGCTGCTTGAAATCTTTTACTGCATATGGCGGATTAGCAACCAGAATATCAAAAGTGCTGTTCTTAATCCCCTTATCAGGTACGTTTTCCAACCCGTCGCCGAAAATAATGTTGCCCTCTCCCGCGCCGTTCATAAACAGGGATATTTTTGCAACGCGGGCAAGACGGTAGTCTTTTTCGATTCCGTAAATGTGATCTCTGGCCCATGCGTTATTTCCATCTGACTGCGCGAAATAATTGATCGCTTCGATAGCTTCAGTCAAAAAATGTCCAGCTCCGCAGGCGTAGTCAATGACCTTTGGATAAACATTTCCTCTATCAGACTTTACCATCCGATCAACAGGCAGACTATCCCAAATGAAACGAGTAATCGGCATCGGCGTAAAGAATTGTCCTTCATTCTGCTTGAACCCCTTGTTCAACAGCTGCTCAAAGAGATCGCCTAGGAATTGATGCTTTGACGGATAGACAATTCTGTATTTTTCAAACAACTGCACCATCTCAACAAGAATCTTTCCGTTTTGATAGAACAGTTCTTCATTGTGGACATCTTTGAACGCAAAATCATTGTTCGAATAGAATTTCAAAATACGGATCGTATTCTGAAGATCCTCAATCGCTCTTTTGCGTTTGGAACCGGTATATGTTGAGAATAGCCATTCTGGATAATCAGCAGAAACATAGAGTATTTCCTCACGCATGAATTTCTCCATACCGTCCCGGTGCAGCCGCTGGAGTCGATCTTGCAGAGTCTCGTATGTATCCGTTCCTTGCTTATACTGGAATTCTACTTCGGCGTCTTCGTTCTTCGTGCTTTCATCGACAAGCTTACAAATAAACAGCGCAACAAGTCTATTGAAGGCGTTTTCCTTGTCACTTACATTATTGTGCCGCAGAATTTCTTCAAACTTGTTGACAATCTTATCATCTGGTGTGAAATCGCGAAGGTCCTTTTTCCGAAGCGGTTTTACCCCAATTTGATAGGCAACGGAATCTTCGGAGAAGATCAGATCGTCATGGATCTGACTTCCATAGGTTTCTTTCCATGCTTCATACTTGGCTGATGTGGTATGCGCATCCCGATAGAGCTTTATAGACTTATCCTTTTTTGAAAGCAGGATGATATTTGCATCGTCGGAACAGTCAATCGTAGGTGCTTTATATGCAATACAGCCACTCCTCAAATCAGAGGCATACAAAACCAGCCATTTGCAAGAATGCTCTTGCTGCCAATAGGAGAACAACTGCGCTCCGTCGCTTTTTGTATTATTAAGCGCTTTGTCGTACTCTCTGCCCCAGGTTTTGCACTCGATAATAAAAAGCATATTTCCGCTTGTATCACTTACGCAAATATCGGCGCGTCCGCCTTTGGCGTCGTGCCCAAGATGCCACTCTTTTTCCAGCTCTATATGTTCTGGACGATATCCTTTTGACAAAAGACGGCATACGCATTCAAATACAACGAAGTTCTCTTTCTGATCAAAACTATCGTTGCGTTCCCTGCCCTTTATTTCATTTGGATAAATCAGTCTTTTTGCTTGGAAATCTACTTTCAGGCTGCACCCAATCTCAGAAAATGCCTTTTCATATATATCGCCATATGCAATAAATCCCAGAGTTTTTAAGGTGTCTTTCAAATTTGAAACATCTATCATAATCATCTGCTCCTTGCTCATTCTATAATCCAAGGTACCGAAACACTATCGGCATCATTATAGGATTCCCTAATTCTTCAGTGCTGTGATGGGCACCACATACACGCCATCCTCACGCCGGTAGGCATAAGGGGAGGTGCCGGTCAAAACCATTAGGAAGGAGGGCTCTTTCATTTTTGTCGTATCGATCTTACCAGCGACAGCCTTCAGCGTATGCGCACCTTCCTCAATGAGCCTGTCTCCGCCGAGCTTGACCTCTACAAGGCCATAGCTTCCGTTGCGCAGGTGGATAACGGCGTCGCACTCCAAGCCCTCTTTGGTGCGGAAATGATACACGCTGCCGTCCAGTGCTTCCGCGTAGACGCGCAGATCGCGGATGCAAAGCGTTTCAAAGAACAGACCGCAGGTCTCCAGGTCGTTCAGCAGATCACCTGGGCCAATGCCCAGCGCTGCAGTGGCGATAGACGGATCGACAAAATAGCGTGTGTCAGATGTGCGGATCGCTGTCTTGGAGCGAAGATTCGGACTCCAGGCAGGGCAATCCTCTATCACAAAGATCTTTTTCAGCGCATTCGTATAGGAGACAACGGTATCCTTACTCAGTTCCATATCGTCGCTGACATTGATATCCTCGCAGATCGTGGTGTTCGGTGCCTGTGTTCCCTGATGACGCGCAAGAGAACGCATCAAGAGCCGTGCACGGGTCTCATTGCGGGAAACGCCGTCCACTCGGCTGATATCGGACTTCACAACTGCATCCAGGTAGTCAAAGGCTTGTACCAGTGCATCGTCGCCCTCCAGGAAGGTCGCTTGGGGCCAGCCGCCGCGACAGATGAGAAATGCAATATCCTCCAGTGTAGCCTTGTTTTCCGCAAAGGTTGGTTTATCATCGGGGGAAAACAACGCACCGAGACTGACTGCGCCGGAGGACTCACCGGACTCATATAGGCTCATGGGCCGCATCTTGATCCACGCAAAGCGGCCGGTACCCGTATGATGCACCTGCTCCATCTCCGCAGGCACAGCGGAACCGGTCAACAGGAAGTGTCCGAAGCCGTCCCGGTGATCCACTTCAAACCGCACAGCATCCCACAGCTTGGGAGCCATTTGCCATTCGTCGATCAGGCGCGGCGTCTCACCCTGGAGGAGGGAGCGAGGGCTGATATCCGCCAACTGGAGGTTTTGCTTTACCCGATCCGGGTCGCTCATATACAAAATACTGGAGGCGTGCTGTTCGCAGGTGGTTGTTTTTCCACACCATTTTGCTCCTTCCACAAGGATCGCTCCTTTGTTTCTCAGGCGATTTGCAATAGTCAAGTCAATCACTCTCGGCTTATAACTTGCCATATAGAGTCCCTCCACGCTATAGAATGACTATATTATAGCGGATCAGCGCGTCCAATTCAAGATAATCCCGCGATTTGGCGAAAATATTTTCTGCGATTTGGCGATGCTGCAGCTGCCAAATCTGTAAATCTGCTTTTCGTACATTGGGCTTTTCCCTCGGGTTGCGCTATCATGTGGATGATGATAGAAACCCACACGGCGGGCGTGAAAGGAGGAAGAACATGTACAACAGATTTGCAGAAAAGCGCAGGCGGTATCTGCGCGAGTACGGGGACAGCATCTACACGGGGGTGCTGCTGACCGGCAACCTGGACGAGCATCTCAAGGAAATCGGCGACACAGCACAAGAAATGTTTGATCGGCTGGTCGCGCAGATGAAGGACGCTGAGGGTGTCACTGAGCGGCTGAAGGCCGAAAATCAAATGGAATGGGTGGAACGGATGAACAGCATCCGCAGCCGAGCGGAGGAAGTTGTCCTTTCTGAGCTGGTTTATTGCTGAGGTGTGGTGATGTTCAAGTATAGAAGAAATCGAGTGTTAGCACTCTGCGCCGGCGAACGACGGCTGCTGGTAAAGGCCCTGCTGTCCTTTCGGAACAAGCTGGTAGCAAGCGGCAAGCCCACCGAGGATATCAATGAGCTGCTGATCCGGCTGCTGCGGTAAAAACTGAATATGAGAAATGAGCGTCTGCTTCTGAAAAGAGGCAGGCGCTTATTTTTGGCGCCTTCAGGCGTGGAAATAAATCCCCGGTTCTACCGGAGGAAGAAAAATAGCTTTAGCATGAGTAAAACCTCCTATTGCGGTATACCGGTAAAGGTTTGGCGACCGCATTACCAGAGCAATAGGAGATTTTATGCAGATTAAGAAAGACGAAAGAAACGAGATAAAAAGCACATCACATTCAAGATATCGCCGCCAGTATCACATCGTATTCGCACCGAAGTATGCATACGGCGGTAGCCAGCGGCAGCAGGTGTGGTGCTGAACGGCAGCGGTATCATTCCCTTGGCGTCTGTTGAAAAAACGCCGATTTTGTGATACTATAATAGCAATAAGCCAAGCATTTGCTGAAGCCACCGAAAAGCCGGGAGGGAACAAAAATGAGCAGTAATTTCCTCAACGATGAAAACAAGGGCGATATCGTCATTTACCAGTCTGAAAGCGGCGAGACAAAAATTGATGTCCGGTTTCAGGATGAAACTGTCTGGCTGACACAGGCGCAGCTTTGTGAGCTGTATCAGAGCAGCAAGGCCAATGTCAGTGAGCATATAAAAAATATTTTTGAGGAAGGCGAGCTAGAGCAAAGCGCAGTTGTTCGGAAAATCCGAACAACTGCCGCAGACGGGAAAACCTATGCCGTAAACCACTATAACCTCGACATGATCATCTCCTTGGGCTATCGCATCAAGTCCTCCATTGCAACGCAGTTCCGCCGCTGGGCTACCGAGCGCTTGAAGGAGTACATGATCAAGGGCTTCGCCATGGACGATGAGCGCCTGAAGAATCTCGGCGGCGGCAGCTATTGGAAGGAGCTTCTTGACCGCATCCGGGACATCCGTTCCTCCGAAAAGGTGATATACCGTCAGGTCCTCGATCTCTACGCTACCAGCGTGGACTATGACCCTAAAAGCGCCGAGTCGGTGGCTTTTTTCAAGATGGTGCAGAACAAGCTGCACTATGCCGCCCATGGCCATACCGCCGCAGAGGTGATTTTTGAGCGAGCCGATGCCGAAAAGCCACTTATGGGGCTTACCGCATTTTCTGGGGATTTTCCCACGGCGAAGGATATTACCGTCGCAAAGAACTATCTCTCCGCGGACGAACTGAAGATACTGAACAATCTCGTTTCCGGATACTTTGACTTTGCGGAGATTCAGGCGATGCGCCGCCGGCCCATGTACATGAGCGATTATGTGGAGAACCTGGACCGCATCCTTGCCTCCACCGGAGAGGCCCTGCTCACCGACGGGGGAACCGTCAGCCACACGCAGGCGATGGAGAAGGCAAAGGCGGAATACAGGAAATATCAGGCGCAGAATCTTTCTCCCGTGGAGGAGGAATATTTGCAGGCCATTCGCAGCATTGAGAAGGCGGCAAAAGAGGGCGAAAAACGCTGATTCCGCAATACCCTCACAGAGAAGCTGTCCTTTTTGAGCCGGTATACTGCGGAGGTATGGATAGGGACTGCTAAAAATTATTTTGCAAATCAACTGAATGATATGGCGGGAGAAAACGCAGATTTCTGCGATTTCCCCCGCTATTTTCAGCGATTAAAGCTCCAACACGCACGACTTTACGGCCCAAATAAGAACAGAGCAAAGTTTCAGAAACTTTCCGGTACAAGCGCCAGCTTGTTGATTGATTCATGAGCCCGGACGAGAGCATCACGCACCTTTGGCCGGGTGAAAAAGAACAATCTTCGGAACAATATCAAAAACACAAGAATAATGTTATTGCATTATCGGAATGGCTCGATCTACAATGGCCTTGCCGTTTGCATCATATCCAGTAATTGCTTCCGTCACGGCGTTGGGAAACATCGCGGCTAACTTCTTGAAATTCTCATCGGCTTTGTTCGCCGTTTGCATTTTTAATTTGTCCATTAGGCTTGTCCTCCCTGATTCGGTGTAATAACCGAGTTGGCGAGACGTTTTTCTCCACCAACCGGAGTGGTGTAAAACCTTTGTTCAATGCCGTACAGCAGCATTTTCAATTCATTTTCAGAACCAACTTCAAAGGAATTTTCGGACACTTTCAAATCGGGACAATAATCTCCGATATATTTAAAAATGTTCTTTCTATCCGGTTCGTCAAGCTCCGATAACGTTTTTGCGGCAAGGGCAATTCTTTTCCGGTTTGCCGTTTTGACCTTACTGCCGGAATAATCATCTTTCAAGCTGATAAAGTCATTCGCAAGGAAAGAGTCGGTTTCTTCTTGCGTCGCTTCACGATAAAGCATATCTATCCCTCTAAATATACTGGTAATAGATTCAAGCCTGCGAAAATATAGGGTGTCTGTGGTCTTGTCATAAATGGCATCCGGCAAGTCTCTTATGACAATTTCCGCACAGTCTGTTTTATATGTAAATCCTTCTCCAAAATGCACAACCCTTTTTGCGAGACCAATTTTGATTTGGAAACATTCTGGAAAAAGATAAACCTGCCATCAATAACGAACAGATAGTCGATTTTGTTAAACTCTGCACGGGTAAGGGAGTCCAAGTCTGCTGTCGAAACCGTATCCGATAGCAAATCAATACTGTATTCTTGTCCCTTTGCGTTTGTAATGCAAAACCAATCGTCATCTTGGAGTGTTGCCCCCGGAGTGTACGGCGAAGTAGAAGCACTTTCGGGGTCAAATTCCGGAAAAATTGTTTCTTCGGACGAAAGCATTTTTCGGTATTTCTTGTTTTCTCGCTGGATAAGCTTCACGCATATATTCTTCATTCTATCTTACCTCTCTATAAAAGTAGAATTGTTCAATCGGTGCAGGTGGTCAAATCTCAAATATCTAATATTGCGGATGACCGGTCCTTTTCGGATAACGAAAATCTTTGTTCCGCTTTCTGTGGAGACATGGTAGTAGTGGTAGCCAAAAAGCAGATATATTGGGTTATAGTATTGCGTCTGCGATAGAAATGTAAAAACAAATACTATCAGATACACGACTGCCATTGTAAAATGCTCCGAGACTCCAACCGAAACAAAGAAGTAACCCAGGTATATCGGAAGAAATTCTCCGTCTGCAAGATTAAACTCTTTGCAATTAACGACCGGAGACTCTGCCCCCAAGAAACGAGACAGAGCGAGCGAAAGCCATGACAGGAAGACCGGAATGATTAAGAGCAATATTCCAAACAAATGGCTCGGTATTTTTCCAATTGTCCATCCTTCTTTTATTGCATATATAATCGCCATCCAAGAGGTAGCGTTTAGCGTAAGTAGCATTTTATATAAGAACAAGGCACTATTTCATCCTTCCTTTAGCTTATTTCGTAGAAAATATTATAGAGCGTCACAAAGTAGATAAAATCGGGAGAGTTTTCGTTATATGCGGCGGTAATGCTGTCAATTACTTCATCAGTAACGACTTGAAGCACCTTGCTGTCATTCCATATCTCATTAAAGTCGGCAAGCAAAGTACGGGCAAGGGACTCGTCTTTCACGATTGTTGTGCTGATTACATTGCCTTTCTCGCAGCCAAGCTCAACCGTAGTGAAGTTATTGATAGGTGTATAGCCGACACCGTCAACTACGATTTGTCCCTGAATGGATTTATCGCTGATATTTGACTTGAAAGTGACTTTCTGTCTGATCCACTCTGCACACTCTCGTGCAATGGCTTTTTGGGTCAGCTCATTCCTGAGCTTGATTTCAAACTCTGTTCCGTAAAGGCTTCTTTCACGGGTCATGCGAGGAATGTAGAACTCACGCCGTTCCTTTTTGGCCTTTTCGGTTACGAAAGTCGGAGAGGTAAAAATAAAGCGGAGTTGCTCAATCTGCGAAAGTTGCTCTTTCAGCTCCTGAAAGGCATAGATAGAGAAGCAAGCCGCCGCAATGGACACTTTGCTGCCTTGCTTGATCTCTACAGACAAATCGTCTTTAAGAGTCTTTGTTGTATTATTTATAAGCTCCATAACTGAATTCTCCCACATTTCAAATCAGTTCTTGCTGCTTGGCAATCGGGAACAATTAGATCCAATAGGCTCGTTCCGTCAACAAGCATTCCAAAGTGCCAATTTGGCACTTTGGAACCGCCGTGTTGGCACTTTGGGATTTCGCCAAAGTATCAATTTGATACTTTGGAGGCCCAAAACTGATACTTTAGGCTTTACAAATCTCCCGCCCGGAAAGCCGAAAGACTCTCGTAATAATAGCTTTGGTCGATGCCACTCAAATAGACTTCCCGGCTGTTTATCTCGTCGGACAGCGCCGCCTTCAGAAGCACCTTGATCTCCACATCCTTGATGGGGCTGCGCTCCATGGCAAGGAGATAATCCTCTTTATCCACCTTGCTCCAGTCCACGACCTTACCAATTTCGGTTTTCAGGATATGGTCAAGCCAAATGCGGGTGCTGCGCCCATTGCCCTCCCGAAAGGGGTGGGCAATATTCATTTCCACATATTTTTCGATCATCTCGTCAAAAGTGGACTGTGGCATCTTGTCGATGTTGGCCAGTGCCGCCTCCAGATAGATCAGCGGCGCAAAGCGGAAATTGCCCTTCGCCAGATTCACCGTGCACAGTTTACCGGCGAAGTCATAAATATCTTCAAACAGATATTTGTGAATCGCCTGCAAAGTCGAGAATTTGCCCGCCGGCAGGGCGTCCAGCACACCGTTTTCGAACAGTTCTACCGCCTTTTTCTTGCTGAGGCGTTCTTCTTCCCGGGCAAGATCGGCGGAGCTTATCAGCCCCAATTTATTTTCCAGTGCCATAGTGCATCTCCTGATTAATTTACAAGGTATTTAAGCACAAAAAACAGTCCGACAAGCACTGTAATAATCAATAAGACAAGCCATCCAGGGGCTTTCTTCGCTTTCTTTTTTGAGTAAACCGGCTGTACGGAATATGTATATTGTGCCTGCGGCGATTGGCGGAGCGGTTTTGGCTTTGCGACAGGCCGAGGTTTTGTCGCCTCTCGATACATAGCAAGAGGATCACCTTGCTTCATAATCCTATCATAAAAATTGTCAATCCATTGTACATCGCTGAGGTCGCACATATTTTCTTCGCTGCTATTCGGGTCGTGTACAATTTGGTTTCTGACCCAGCGGTAATGCTTAAGGCACTTGAGATCTTCGACCCAGCCTTGCACCCGATATGAACCATTTGGGGTACTTTCCATCTCGGCTATATAAGCGGAGACACCGTGCTGAGTTTGCAGCATATCGCCACACAGCTTTTCGAGATGCTTATATGAATCTATAAAGCCCATAGCTCATCACCCAATCCAGATTACTTATCCGCCGCTACGCCGGACTTCATCCAGGCGTCTACTTCGCTGACCTTGAATTTCCAAAGGCGACCTATTTTCGCAGCGGGCATATTTCTTTTCTCTATCCAGGCGAGTACCGTATCACGGCTGACGCCGAGGTATTCGCAAATCTCTTTCATTGAGTACCAGCGTTCGATGGTCGGTTCCATGGGAGTATCCTCACTTTCAGGTGGTTTTCGATAGCTATACTTATACGATTTAAGTATATCACAGCAAGGCGGATTTATCAAGGATTATTGCGGATTTACGAGGAAAGCAGAGGATAATCCCATGCTTTCAAGAATGAACTTCTTGTTTTTTATCACAGGGCCTTATCAGATGGGGGAAATATTCGCCGAAAATTCGCTCCATTCACCCGCTTAGAGTGAATGGAGCGAATTTGGCTTGCAAACAGAATTGTAAAATGGTCAAATCTGTAAATTTGCCTTTCGCACATTGGGCTTTTCCTTCGGGTTGCGCTATCATGTGGATGATGATAGAAACCCACACGGTGAGCGTGAAGGAGGAAGAATATGTACAACAGATTTGCAGAAAAGCGCAGGCGGTATCTGCGCGAGCACTGGGACGGAATTTACACGGGGATGCTGCTGACCGGCAAGCTGGACGAGCATCTCAAGGAAATCGGCGACACAGCACAGGAGATGTTCGATCGGCTGGTCGCGCAGATGAAGGACGCTGAGGGTGTCACTGAACGGCTGAAGGCCGAGAATCAAATGGAATGGGTGGGACGGATGAACAGCATCTGCAGCCGTGCGGAGGAGGTTGTCCTTTCTGAGCTGGTTTATTGCTGAGGTGTGGTGATGTTCAAGCATAGAAGAAATCGAGTGTTAGCACTCTGCGCCGGCGAGCGACGGCTGCTGACAATGGCCCTGTTGTCCTTTCGGAACAAGCTGGTAGCAAGCGGCAAGCCCACCGAGGATATCAATGAGCTGCTGATCCGGCTGCTGCGGTAAAAAAGAATACGAGAAATGAGCGTCTGCTTCTGAAAAGAGGCAGGCGCTTATTTTTATGGCATCAATTTTGATGCCATAGACGAAAAATGGCTCCAATTTGGAGCCAAAACAAAAGAATTTTTCAAGGGGGTTAATTTTTTGGCCTTCTCGCTGCCTACCAAGTGAGGGGAACTTTGAAAAAGCTCTGCACAAGCTCGGCTTTTTATAATTTACCAGCTCAAAAGAAAAAATTTTGAAAAGCAGCGGGAAAATCCGAAAAAAATTCGGCAAAGGGAAAGTGAGAGGAGCTTCTAAGCTTCCCCCGTGTACCTCGACAACTGAATAGCCGTTACCGAGACAGATATGACTGTGCGACGATCGCAAAAGAGCGAGCACGGCGACGCCGCGGAGGCCCCGGGGCAGGCATATAAAAACGATATCGGAAGTACGGCACCAACCAAAAAACACAATTACCAGCGAAAGAAAGAAGGTGAAACACATGAACAAGCTACAACTGATCGATGCCGATACCCTGTATTACAAGCCTCTTGCCCATCCCCAAATGCTCATCGACGGTGTTCTCTCCGATGGGCTCGCCATTCTAGCGGGTGACTCCAAGATCGGCAAGAGCTGGATGGTGCTGTGGCTGTGCCTGCAAATCAGCCGCGGCGAGATGGTGTGGGGACTGCCCACCAGAAAAACCGATGTGGTATATCTGGCCTTGGAGGACCGGGAATGGCGCGTTCAGCAGCGTATGCAGGAGCTGACGGATTCTCCGCCGGAGAATCTCCGCTTTGGCTTTTCCTGCGGGCAGCTGGGCGCGGAACTGGAGGGGCAGATCGAGGAGGCTCTGCGGGAATTTCCCTCCACGGGCCTGATATTCATCGATACCCTCCAAATGGTGCGGGACAATACTTCCGCAAAGGTCAATGCCTATGCCCAGGACTACAAGGATCTGTCCAGCCTGAAAAAGCTTGCCGATGACCACGGCATTTGCATCTTCGTTGTCCATCACACCCGAAAGGAGCGGGACAGCAGCAATATTTTCAACGATATGACCGGTTCCACAGGCATTTTGGGCGTGGCGGATATGGGGATGATTCTCCGCAAGGATGACCGCTTCGGCGATTGCGCCACCCTCTGCATTACAGGTCGGGATGTGGAGGAGAAAAAGCTGAAAATGCAGATGCGGGGCGTCCGATGGGAGATTACCGAGGCGCTCAGCGCCAAGGATTTGCGAAAGGAACGCATCCCGGACTTTGTTTTTCAGGTGGCGGATTTTCTCTTGGCGCACGGGCGGTTTCGGGGTACGGTGTCCCAGCTGCTTGCCGCCGTAGGTAATACGGAGCTGAAGCCCAACCTCGCCAGCAAGCATCTGACCCGCCATTACAGCGATGTGCTGCTGCCCCTAGGAATCACCTACGAGTATCGTAAAACGGCGGCTGCCCGGCTGGTGCTTTTGGAGCTGCATGACGGTGCTGACGGTCATGACGGTTCCTCCGGGAGCGAGAGACTTGCGTCACTGCGGAAACAGAATGACGGAACCTTCCGGCTTCCCCAAGCATCGTCACAAGCGTCATCTGCGTCATGGGAGGAGGCGGAGGACGATGAGGAATTGCCGCTTTAAGGGGTGCGGGGCTATACACCGCTTTTTTATCCGTAAGGATAACGAGCATGGGATTTGTGTAGCCCTGCGGCACCCAAATCCCCCGTATCTGCCGATATGAAAGGGGCGCGCCCCTGTAACCCCGCTGAAAGGATGTGATATCTATGCGGAATCGAACAGAGGAAATCAATGTGCGAGTCTATAAAACCGAGAAGAATACCATTCGCAGAAAGGCAAAGAAATGCGGCATGAATATGTCAGAATATCTCCGAAGCTTGGGAACCGGCGCAGCGGTAAGAGAGGCTCCGCGCCGGGAGCTGATGCTGGCGTATCAGAAGCTGACGACGCTCCACGATACCGTCCGCTACGAGCTTGCCATGAGGGACTTTGACGAGGCCCTGACCGAGATCGAGAGCCTGCTTCTGCGCGCCTATCACGGGAAGGGGGATGGCGATGGCGGTGACGAAGATCTGGGCGATCCATGACAGCGTCAGCCGTGTGGTGGACTACTGCACCAATCCCAGCAAGACCAAGCTGAGCGACCTGGAGCAGGTGCTGCTGTATGCTGCCGACAAAGGAAAAACCCTAGATGAGGGGGAGCAGCAATACGCCGTCACCGGAATTGGCTGCAGGGCGGAGTCTGCCGCAAGGGAGATGGCTGCCGTGCAGAGGCGCTTCGGCAAAGCCGGCGGCAATGTGGCCTACCACGCCTACCAGTCCTTCAAGACCGGTGAGGTCACGGCAGAGGAATGCCATCGCATCGGCGTGGAGACGGCGCGGCGGCTTTGGGGGAACGACCGGCAGGTGCTTGTTGCCACCCACTTCAACACCGGCACTTATCACAACCACTTTGTTGTGAATCCGGTGAATATGTGGACGGGCAAAAAGCTGGAGGCAAAATACGAGGTCTATTACAAGCTGCGGGATATGTCCGACCGTATCTGCAAGGAGCATGGCCTGTCGGTGGTGAAAAATCCCCAGCGGCATAAAACGGCGCGGTCGGTCTACTTTGCCGAAAAGAACGGCGGGCCTACCCGCTACAATCTTATGCGGCGGGCGCTGGACGAGGCGCTGACGATGTCGAGCAGTTGGACGGAGCTGAGCGCCGTGCTGCGGAAGAAGGGCTATGTGTTCGTATGCGATCCCTACCGCAGGTACGCCACCATCCGCTCTCTAAGCGCTAAAAAGTGTATGCGCACCTTCCGGCTGGGAGCCGAATATGACAAGGAGGCGCTGCAGGACAGGCTGCTGGAGAACCAGCGGGACATCCGTGTGACCCGGCGCCATTTTGAATTCATGAGGCCCTACACACGGGAATATGCCAGGAAAAATCCGCTGCCGGAAGAATATTACCGGCAGCGGGATTTTTATTTGCATTTGCCCCATGTCACCGGGTATTTGAGCTTCTTCCGCTGTGTGGCAATCGTGCTGGGCGTTGCGCCGCTGTACGAAAAGGAGTATCGGCAGCCCCTGTCGGCGGAGTGCCGGGAGGCTTGCCGCAAGCTGGAACGCTTCACCGCTGAGATAACGCTGGTGTGTCGGGAGCATTTGGACACGCCGGAGGATGTGCAGAGGTTTCTTGCACGAATGGACAAGGAGATGGATGAAATATCCGCTGCACGCAGCAAAATCCGCAATAAGCAGCGAGGCTGTGCCGATCCTGCGGAGAGGGTCGAACTGAAAAAGTCCTGCGCCGCCTGCACCGCAGAGCTTTCTCGGCTTCGGAAGCAAAAGCAAACCGCCTATAACATGATTGAGGATAACCCAAAGCTGAAAGCCTTCTTGGCGTGTGAATTGGATGCGTGGGTGGAAAACGACCCCTACCTCTCCCCGCGGGAGAAGCAGGTGCTGCGAAATCAGCGGACGCCCCAAGAGGAAAAGACTATTGTACGATGAAAGGAAGGAATCGATGAAGAATGACCGATTGATTGATTTGGGGCTGACCGGGTATGAGGAACTTTTTATGAGCACGGAGGAACGGCTCGATGCGAAAAAGCCAAAGGTAGAGGCAATCCCGTTGGCTGACCTCACACCCTTTCGAAATCACCCCTTTAAGGTGAAGGAGGACGAGGAAATGGCGCAGCTCATGCGGAGCCTTGCCGATGCCGGCGTGCTCTCTCCGGCGGGAGGCAGTATTTTATGGGATCAGAATGCGACCTTCATAAACAGGGCAACGCAGCACAGGATAACAGCCAACGGAACATAAAGGTACCGGCCGATGCCATACCACAGGCGGCCGCGGGTCTTCCCGCTGCCGGTATTGATGGCCGAAAGCAGCTCGTCCTTTTTCATTACATAGAACCAGGAAACAGCGCCCAGCGTAGCGCCGATGGGGATGATATAGATGGAAACAAGATCCATCCACGGCCCCCATTGGGAGATGGTCTCCATACCGATGCCGAAGCCAAGGCACAGTACGGCCAGGATGATGAGGGTAGCGGTGCGGCTCAGCCGGGGGAACCGGTGCTGGAGCGATTCCGCCACGGCCTCGAACATGTTTTGCAGCGAGCTGACCCCGGCAAAGATCATGGCGATATACAGGATAACGGCAAACAGCTGACCTAGGGGAATATCCTGCAAAATGGTGGGCAGCGTGACAAACAGCAGGCTGGGTCCCGCGCCTACATCCAGCCCGTAGGAAAAGCAGGCCGGGATGATGACCAGCGCGGCCACCACCGCAGCGATGGTATCAAACAGGGCGGTATGCTGCGCCACTCCCACCACATCCTCCTGCGGAGAGAGATAAGCCCCGTAGACGATCATGCCGCTGCCGGTGACCGAAAGCGAGAAAAACGCCTGCCCCATGGCCCAGATCCAGATCATGGGGTCTGTCAGGGCCTCCCACCGCGGAGTAAACATAAACCGATATCCCTCCGCGGCGCCGGGCAGGAAAAATACCCGTACCGCCAGCACCAGGAAGATGAGGAAAAACAGCGGCATCATGATCTTATTGGTCTTTTCTATGCTGTGGGCCCCCAGAAACAGCGTAAGCAGGGTGCCCACCACTACGATGATGTGATAAGGCACCACCGAATAGGGCTGCGCCGAAAAAGAGGCAAACCAGGCGGCGGTATCGGCGGTCATCAGGGTGCCGGTCAGGGAATCCACCAGCGCTTTCAGCACATAGGTAACAATAACGGCATACCCGATAGCGATGCACAGGGAGCCCACCAGCGGCAGCCAGCCCAGCACACCGCCCACCTTCCCGGCTGTTTCTCCACGGGTGGCCCAGGCATTGCGATAGGCCCCCAGGGTGCCGGTGGCCGCCCGCCGCCCCATGGCGAATTCCGCCGGAAGGCCGACATAGCTGAAGATAAAGACAAACAGCAGGTAGATCAGCAGGAAAGCCCCGCCGCCATTGCTGCCCAGTTTGTTGGGGAAACCCCATACATTGGCCATTCCTACCGCCGAACCGACCGAGGCCAGAATGAAGCCCCACCGGCTGGCAAAGCTCCGTGTGCTTTTTTGATGTTTCATTTCATTTTCTCCGTTTCCATAAAACAAGCCGTGCCTTGCGGCCGGCTTGCTGCTCCCTGCTATTTTAGCGCTTTATATCGAAAGAGTCAACACAGCCCCGCCCGGTATTCCAAATATCCGCAAAAATATGCTTGACAAATTAAGGAGGACAACACCATGCAGGAATTGCAGATCGGCAGAGTTTACCGCCACTTTAAGGGCGATTATTACCTGGTGGAGGGCCTGGCGCACGATTCGGAAAGCGGCGTGCCCTGTGTCATCTACCGCAAGCTGTACGGGGATGGCGGCCTGTGGGTCCGCCCGCTGGAGATGTTCCTTAGCCGGGTAGACCGGGAAAAATACCCGGAGGTCCGCCAGGAATACCGCTTCCAGCTGCAGGAGATCGCCAGTGTGGCGCATCACAAGGCACTGAAATACGCCGTCAAAATGGACCTGATTCCCTTCAACCCCGCCGACAAGGTGGAGCGCCCCAAGAAGCAGCGGTACATTGCGGACTATTACCGGCAGGAGGAGCTGGAGAGGCTGCTGGAAGCGTCCAAGGATCATCCGTACTCCCTGCTGATTCAGACGGCCGCCTTTTACGGACTTCGCCGTGGCGAGGTGGTGGGCTTGAAATGGGATGCCATCGACTTTGAGCAGGGCACCATTTCCGTAAAGCGCACCGTGACCTCAACGATCATCGACGGCAAGTATCAGGAGTTCGAGCAGCAATCTGCCAAGACCAAGTCCAGTCTGCGTGCCCTGCCGCTGATCGGCAGTTTCCGGGAATACTTTTTGCAGGTAAAAGAGGCGCAGGAGCTGAACAAGCAGGTCTGCGGCAACTGTTACAATCACGAGTATGATGGCTTTGTGTTTGTGGACGAGCTGGGGGAGCGGATGCGGGCCAATTATTTGACCTCGGCATTCCTAAAATTCTTGGAGGACCACGGCCTGCGCCGGATGCGCTTTCACGATCTCCGGCACAGCTGCGCTTCGCTGCTGCTGGCCAACGACGTGCCCATGAAGCAGATCCAGGAATGGCTGGGTCACAGCGACATCAGCACCACGGCGAATATCTACAGCCATCTGGACTATAAGTCCAAGCTTATGTCCGCAAACGTCATGGACAATGTCCTGACCCTGCCGGAAACCGAGGCCGTCGGATGGCAGACATGACTTCTTGCCGAAAATCATGTGCAGCAATGGCAGATTAGCAAAAAGAAAAGCCCAGTCATATGGGCGCAAAGCCTTGATATGACTGGTTTTTTCGCTGGCGGAGGGCGTGGGATTCGAACCCGCGGACGGTTTTTGGCCGTCAAACGATTTCGAGTCTTTTATGCAACTGTGACGGGGATGTCCGTTTTGGTGTCGTTTCTGTAAGCCCCGTACCCGCCGAAAGCCGCTTGAAATCAGGCTTTTTCGCTCGGAAAGCCTTGCGGGACAGGCTTTTTTGAAAGTGGGTTCAAATCGGCATTTTTCCCGATTTTGGAGAGAAATGCGGGAAGATAGGAGAGAAAAATCGGGAGACGGCTATACACCGCAGGATAGAGCTTCCAACCGACGAAAATCTATTTTTGAGGTGTTACAAATGGATGTATTCCCCGTTAACTGGGACAGCGTTCCCGAGGTGATGAACAAGGAGCAATTTTTCCGCATCTGCCACATCAGCAAGTCCACGGCGCTGCACCTGCTCAAAAGCGGCAAGGTGCCCTGCGAGTGGTCTGGTAAGAAAACCCGGTGCTATAAAATCCGAAAAGAGGATGTGAAAGCATACTTGGAGGAGCGGGCAATTTTTCCAGAACTCTACTCTGCGCCGAAGGGATGGTACGGCACCCACTATGTGTGTTGTGGTCAAGCATTTTTGTAACACTTGTGGCTAAAAAATATCATGAATCAGTTACGCTGCCATCCGGGCTTCGTATGGTGTACGATAATCATTAAAACTGTGCGGACGCACATGATTGTAGTCAACATATGCAAATTCTTCTACTTTTTGATAGAGTGCTTTTTCTGTTTCAAATTCATATAGATTTGTACACTCGTTTTTCAGTGTGTTAAAGTAACGCTCCATCGGTGCATTGTCATACGGATATCCTGCCTTGCTCATACTCTGTGTCACATTTACTGACTCGCAGAATTCAACGAATGCCTTTGATGTAAATTGCGATCCCTGATCTGAGTGCAAAATCAGGCCACCTTTGATGGGCGGTTGGGATTCCAATGCTTTCTGGAGTGTTCGAATGGCAAGATTGCTGGTGATCCTGCGGTCTGTAATGCTGGCAACCACACTTCGGTCGTGCAAATCTAGTATGGTACAGTTGTAGCGTACCTCATGATTCGAAAGGAACAGATATGTAAAGTCCGTACACCATTTCCGGTTGATTTCATCTGCTGTGAAATCCTGATTAAGTTTATTGTCGAATATTTTATGCGGTTTTCCGTGCTCATATTCAGGCTTCTTTGGGCGGACAATGGAATGGAGTCCCAGCTCTGTATTCATATATTTATGAACGGTAGCTGTACTGTAAGAGTAGCCTCTGCGTTCCAGATAGACTTTCATGCTCCGGTAACCATCAACACCATTGTGGATATGATAGATTTCCAGAATCTGCGCGTGTACTTCTGCTTTATTGGCATAATAATCCGCCTTCCTGTGTTTCCGGTAGTTATAATACGCGTTTGGACAGATTTCAAGCCTGCGAAGGAGCCACCGTAGACCAAACAACTCATGATATTGCTCAATAAATCGATAAGCCTCTAATCGATTTCCTTTGCAAAGAATGCCGCTGCTTTTTTTAAGAAGAGATTTTCCTTTTTTGCTTCTTCCAGTTCCTTGCGCAATCGGAGATTCTCTTTCATAAGTTCCATTTCATTTGGAATATCTGGATTTTCGAGGGCTTTTGTTTGGCATTCTTTGCTAAATTCACTGCACCACTTGGAAATACTGGCTTTGGATACGCCGTATTCAGCAGTGATGCTTTTGTAAGTGCGTCCTTCTTCCTCGTGAAGGCGGACAATCTTCTTTTTAAATTCAGGGGTGTAACTCTGTGGCATAATGTGTACCTCTTTTCTTTATAAGATTGATTATATCTTATTAGCCACTCCTGTTACAACATTAGTATAGCACTTCAGTGGCGAGGCTCTCCAAGGAGCTGCCCGAGGACACGCTGCGGCAGATGCACGGCTACTATGAAAAGCTGCTGCGCAAATACCCGGATGTGGTCACAGTAAAGGATGTGGTAACCCTGACCGGCTACACCCTGACCACCGTCCACAACTGGTGCAGCCGTGGGTCGCTGAAAGCCTTTCAAAAGGGACTGAAGTTCTGTATCCCGAAAATCTTTCTCGTGGACTTTTTCTGTTCTCTGACCTTCCGCTCCATCACCCGCAAAAGCCTCTGGCATATCCAGACGCTGAATGATTTTAGCCGGAAGATGAAGCATAGAGGATAAAACTTAATATATTTCTGCATCTCCTTTGTGTTTGATAGCCACAAAGGAGATGATTTTTAATAAAGTACTTGCATTGTTTTCGTGATAGAGGTATAATGATTATGCTTTAAGGCGTAATACATTAAATTTGAAACATTGTATCTTAGTGTTTATTCCTGTTTATGAAAGTGAACCCGAGTAAACAAACGGAAACAAAGAATTAAATTTAATGATATATGTCTGGCATTGTCTTTCCTATTCTCACAGGGAAGGTGTTTTTGTCAGGCTATTATTATGCCTTTTGGTAAAATACATTACCGAAAGGATTTTTTTATTATGGAAAAAGAATTAGTATGGAAAATGGTGCAGGGACAAATCGGGTATGATTTTAAAAATCTTGATTTGTTGCAGCAGGCTTTCACTCGTCGCTCATATACTGCAGAGAACGGCGGTGAAAACAATGAGGTGCTCGAGTTCATTGGAGACAAAGCACTTGATTTTGTGGTTGTTAAACTACTTATTCAGAAGTACGGGTATTTAGCAAATGGGGATCCGGTTGACGGAACAAAGCTTTCTGTTTGGGAACAAGAATTCAAACGTAATCAAGTGGGTTACGAAGCACCGGTAGTAAATAGTTTCGGCTGTGACTATGACGAAGATGACCTATCTAAAATCAAAAGTCGAATGGTGAATAAAAAAGCATTGGCTCGCCGAATGGATGAACTTGGTTTTTCCGAACATCTTATTATGGGTAAGGGCGATATACAGAATAATATCAACCAAGAAGATTCCGTAAAAGAAGATTTGTTTGAAGCTATTATCGGAGCTGTTGCGATCGATTCAGGATGGAATCTGAAGGACTTGCAAAAAGTGGTTGAAGTAATGCTTGTGCCCGAAGACTTTCTAATTAATGATACCGACACCAATTATGTGCGACTTATTCAGGAATGGGAAATGAACGAGAATGGGTGCATTCCTTGGTACAAATACAAAGAAGCTTCTTACTCATCGACTTGGTATTTAAAAGAGGACAACACTATATATCAAAGCTTTCCGTTAGGTTACAACTATTCTAAGCTTAAATATCATTGTTACCTCAAACTGCTCGATTCTCTACCGGTGTTTTGCGGCTTCGGTGTGTCTATCCGTGAGGCGAGAATGGCTGCTTGCAAATTAGCGTATGAGTATTTAGAGAGAAATGATATGCTTCCATCTATCCGTGATGAAATTGAAAATCCTAACCGTGATGATGCAATTAACCAACTTGAAACATTGGCTCGAAGAGGTTATTTTTCCATTCCTACTTATGAGTTCAAGGAAACATATGATGACAATGGAAACCCCATTTGGAATTGTGAATGTCATATAGCGGAAGAAGATTATTACTTTGATGGGACATCCTCATCAAAAAAAGAGGCAAAGAAAGATTCTGCTTTTAGAATGCTTTTATATGTACTCGGAATGGAGGATGAATAAAAATGGCTAAGTGGTGTTTTAATTATGAGTCCGGCGAATATGAATACATCGAAAGGGATGGCTTCAGTATTGACCGAGGCGAATATGTTTACAATTGGGATGATAGCGAATATCGTCGTGAAGAGGAAGAACAGCGTAATTCTTTATTTGATGATGAAGATGACGACTGACCCCAGATACTAAAACAATACCAATGTGCGATTTGAAAATTCGCATACTCGCACCTGCTTTTCGGTTCTGCTAAACTGTAATCGAAAGGCAGGTGCATTTTGCATTGCAGACCTGCCGGGGAAATTTTGAATGGGAGGATCACATATGGAATCGCTATTTGAGCAGCTGGGCGGCACTTACACAAGGCAGGGCGACTACTGCTTGCCGGATGTTTGCTTACCGCCTGAAGAAGAACGGCCTATCGGCATTTACAGCCAGCGGCGGCGCACCTTTCTGAGGGAGCACCACCGTGTGTTGTATTATAACCTGCTGACCGCAGGAGTGCTGGACGGGCACCTTGCAGACATCGAGGAGCAGGCGCAGGAAATTGTGTATGGGTAACGAGCAAGCGGGGGTCGATGACCTCCGCTTGTTTTGTGTGCAGAAAAGAACAATGCCGCTTTGAAATGACATTGTTCCGAACTTTGTTGACATTGTTCTTTTATCCGGGTATAATGTACTTGTGATTTTATGCGTGGAGGTATCCCCTATGGCTGAAATGATCTCGGTAAGAGAGGCAGCAGTGCGCTGGAATATAACGGAGCGGAGAGTTGCGACACTCTGCAAGAATGGGAGAATCGCCGGTGCGAAAAAGCGGGGCAATCGTTGGCTGATCCCCGCTGATGCGCAGAAGCCGGCGGATCAGCGGCTCAAGACGGGCGCTTTCCGCAAGACGGAGCGCGCGCCGAAGCTGCCCCTGCCCATCGGCGTGTCCAACTACTGCCTTGCATCGTCGGAATACTACTACATCGACAAGACGATGATGATCAAGGACTTCATCGACGAGCGTCCGATGGTGACACTGTTCACCCGCCCCCGGCGCTTCGGCAAGACGCTGAATATGGATATGCTGCGCACTTACTTTGAAAAGAGCGACAAGGATACCTCCGTCTACTTCCGGGATAAGAAGATCTGGGCCTGCGGCCAGAAGTACCGGGATTATCAGGGCAAGTACCCTGTGATCTTCCTGACCTTCAAGGATGTGAAGTTCGACACTTGGGAGGAGACCTTTGCGGCCATTCGGGATATTTTCGCAAAGGAGACCCGTCGGCACAAAGAGCTGCTGGCCAGCGATAAGTGCGACGAGTACAGCAAAAAGACCTATGCAAAGCTGGCAGACGGCAAGGTCAGCGAGGTTGAGCTGGCGTCGGCGCTGCTGGATCTGTCCGCTATGCTGCACAAGCACTATGCCGTTGCGCCCATTATCATCATCGACGAGTACGACACCCCCATCCAGCAGGGCTACCAGAAGGACTATTACGACAAGGTCATCCGGTTTATGCGGAACCTGTTTTCCGGCGGGTTCAAGGATAATCAGCACCTGTCCTTCGGCTTCCTCACCGGCATTCTGCGGGTGGCAAAGGAGAGCATCTTCAGCGGGATGAACAACCTGTCCATCAACTCCGTGCTGGACAACAAATACAGCGCCTACTTCGGCTTCACCGCCGACGAGGTGATGGAGATGGCGGAATACTACGGCGCTGCCGATAAGTATGACGAGATTTGCCGATGGTACGACGGCTACCGCTTCGGCAAGACGGAGATTTTCAACCCGTGGTCGGTGGTCAACTACTTCAGCAACGAGTGTGAACCGAGACCCTTCTGGGTCTCCACCGGCAGCAACGATATTATCGGGGAAGTGCTTGCCCAGGCGGACGAGGAGATTTATAACCGTCTGACCTCCCTGGTCAACGGCGAGACCTTCACCACCTTCATCGACACCGGCGTGATCTATCCGCAGATCAAGAGCAATCCTTCCACCATTTACAGCTTCCTACTGGTGACCGGCTATCTGAAGGCACTGAAAACCACACCCTCCTTCAGCGGCGATTTTATGTGCGAGGTTTCCCTGCCAAACCGGGAGATTTCTCTGGTGTATAACAAGGAAATCTTGCAGCGGCTGGAGAATCTGATCCCGCCGTCCACGGCGATTTCCGTTCAGGAGGCCATCTTCTCCGGCGATAACGCACGGCTGAAAGCGCAGATCCAAACGCTGCTGACCCAGTCGGTCAGCTCCTTCGATACCGCCGGGGAGAACTTCTACCACGGCTTTATGCTGGGGCTGTGCGCCCTGCTGGGCGGCGCTTTCGTGACCTCCAACCGGGAATCTGGCGACGGGCGCTATGATATTCAGCTGAAGCCCACGCAAAAGGGTCTTCCGGGCATTCTGATCGAACTGAAAGCGGAGGAAAATTGCAGCGATGAAAAGCTGAAAAAGCTGTCCGAGACGGCTTTGCAGCAGATCAACGACAAGAAATACGAAACCGAGCTGACGACCGCCGGGGTCAGGACGATTTATAAATACGGCGTGGCCTTCAGCGGTAAAAAGGTCGAAGTGGCAGTAGGGTGAGGAGAGAAAGCAATGGTCAATGAGAAAAGCAGCGCTGTGGGCGTAAATATACAGGAAAAGGCCACGATGATCTGGAATGTGGCGGATGTGCTTCGTGGGCCGTTCAAGCCCCACGAATATGGCCTTGTGATCCTGCCGATGACGGTGGTCAAGCGGTTTCACGACTGCCTGCTGCCCACCCACGATGCGGTGATCGAGCAATATGAAAAGGTTAAGAAGCTGGCGGTTATCGACGGTTTTCTGACCCGTGCCTCCGGCTATCAGTTTTACAACACCAGCCGCTTCACTTTTGAGAGCCTGCTGGCCGACCCGGACAACATTGAAGCAAATTTCCGGGACTATCTGGCCGGGTTCTCCGGCAATGTGCAGGATGTGCTGGCCAAGTTCGATTTTGACAACATTATTCGCCGTATGGTGGAGTGCAACAGCCTGTATCTGGTCACCAAGGAGTTCAACTCCCCCAAAGGCTACCTCGGCCCGGATAAAATCAGCGCCGTGGACTGCGGCTATATCTTTGAGGATCTCGTCAAGCGCTTTTCCGAGTCCTTTGGCGAGGAGGCCGGAGCGCACTTCACCAGCCGGGACATCATCTATCTGATGACCGACCTGCTGCTGTGCGACGCCAAACTGGATGACGGCAATGTGACCGTGTACGACATGACGATGGGCACCTCGCAGATGCTTTCCTGTATGGAGGAGCGCATCCACGAGCTGAACAGCGATGTGGAGGTGACCTGCTTCGGGCAGGAGTTTAACCCCTCCACTTTCGCCATTGCAAAGGCGGATATGATGATCCGGGGCGGCGACCCCAATAATATGCGGTTCGGGGATACGCTCTCCGACGATCAGTTTCCGGGCTTCACCTTCCGGTACTGCATTTCCAATCCGCCCTTCGGCATCGACTGGAAGCGAGAACAGAAGGCGGTGGAGGCCGAAGCCGCCAAGGGCGAGCTGGGGCGCTTTGCGCCCGGTCTGCCGAAAATCAGCGACGGCCAGCAGCTTTTTGTGCTCAACGGCCTGTCCAAGCTGGCGCCGGGCGGCAAAATGGCGATCATTCAGAACGGCTCGCCGCTGTTTGCAGGTGACGCCGGGAGCGGCCCCAGCAACATCCGCCAGTATATCCTGGAAAACGATTGGCTGGACGCCATTGTCCAGCTTTCCACCGACCAGTTTATGAACACCGGCATTTCCACCTATATCTGGGTGCTGTGCAAGGACAAGCCCGCCTACCGCTGCGGCAAGGTGCAGCTTATTGATGCGTCCCACTGCTATGAACAGCGCCGCAAAGCCATCGGCACCAAGCGCAACGACATCAGCGACCATTGCCGGGAGCTGATCGTGCAGGCCTACGGCGAATACCGGAACAACGCCGTGTATGGGGACAAGTCCGGCGTGTACTGCGAGAGCAAGATTTTCGGCAGTGAGGAGTTCGGCTACAATAAAATCGTAGTGGAGCGTCCGCAGCGGGACGAAAACGGCGAGATCGTGATGAAGCGGGGCAAGCCGGTGTCGGACACCGCCCTGCGGGACACCGAAAATGTGCCGTTGGTGCAGGACATTGACGCCTATTTTGCACGGGAAGTCTTGCCCTACGCCCCGGATGCGTGGATCGACAAGAGCAAGACCAAGGTGGGCTACGAAATTCCGATGACCCGCTATTTCTATGAGTACCAGCCGCCGGAGCCGGTGGACGACATTGTGGAGCGGATTCAAAAACTGGAGCGTGAGATTGCCGACAGCCTGAACACGCTGTTCCATAAGGAGGGCTAAAAGTGTTGGAGAAAGAAAATCGGATAGATGACATTAAGGCTGAGTTTGAATTGCGGGAAAAGCGGCTGAAGTTGGTTTATAAAATTCTGTATGTCGCCGTAGCACTGTGGGCAGCACTGTTTGTTTCCTATACAACGACAGAGAAAAGTGCTTTGCCGTTATATTGCGGATTTCTCTCTGCGCTTACGGCGGCAATCTTGAATATCCTTTATTATATTTTCGGAGAATTGCGTTGTATGAAAATATATGCGCCGGCGGCAGATGAAAGCAAGGTTGAGGCAGATAGCAAGTTTGTGGAAATATGGAACAGTTTTGGGCTTGGGGTTTCTATTTCTGCACTTTTGACTTTGATACATACTTCCTACCCTGCGATTATCAATATCGTATCGGTATGGATCGTTGTCGGAGTGACGGCTGTTTTATTGGCTATTAATTCCTGGTTTATCAAGGGAAAAGCTAACCCTATCATCCGCAATATGACGACCCCCGTGTTGTGCTATGCATTTTTTGCTGTCGCTCAGATCGTTGAGGTGAGCGTCAATGCGTAAAATGAGAGATAGTGGGATTGCTTGGATTGGAGTCATCCCGCAGGATTGGGAAATTGTTAGGACAAAGAGTTTGTATTGTAGTGCTAAAGAAATTGCTGGTGATCGGGCAGACGATTTTGAGCGTTTAGCCTTAACTCTTAATGGTGTAATTAAACGCTCAAAAGAAGACAGTGTTGGTCTTCAACCAGAGAAGTTTAGCGGGTATCAAATATTAAAAAAAGGCGAACTGGTATTCAAACTGATTGATTTAGAGAATGTGGCCACAAGTCGGGTTGGATTGTCTCCTTATACTGGAATCGTTTCTCCCGCATATATTGTTCTTTCTAAGCAAAGCAGAGCAAAAGATTTGGTAGTGCGTTATAGTATGTACCATTTTCTTTCTATGTGGCAAAGAGAAGTATTTAATCAAATGGGAGATAACGGGGTAAGGAGTTCCTTAAACGCCAAACTATTCTTGACAAGGGCATAATGCCAAGTGAAAAGGTTTTAGATTTTCCAGTGGATTGTAACACTCTCACTGGTAGCGTCAATTTGTGATATGAGTATATCAACCACCTTGCGCTTATCGTCAAAGCTCACGGACTCCCAATCATCAAGATAGCCCGTAATGCTATCAATCTGTGAAGCGGAAACAGAATTAGCGGTGAGGTCTGCGACCAGCCGGAGCTGTTTCTGCCGTTCCGCATCCAGTTCTTCAATGCGAGTGTTTGCGTATTGCAGAAGAAGCGGATTAGCGCCGGACAAAGTGTCCAGAAGTTTCTCGATCTCGCTTTCCGTCTTTGCCAGGGCGACACGGGCGGCGGTCAGCTTCGGATTGTAGCTTTGTTCCTTACCGCCTTTCAGCGTGTGGAATTTCCGCATCTTCTTAACCATCTCGCCGTAAACAAACGCCTCCATGCTTTGCGCGGTCAGCGTACCGGCTCCCTCGCAGCTCTTATTGTCTGCCCGTTGTTTGCACCGCAGGTAGGTGACACCATTTCTGGCGTTCAGACTTGCCAGGGCATAGCCGCAACGTCCACACTTGATTTTCCCGGCCAGCCATGTGTTATGGCATTTCCGGCCATTCTGGAATGTGGTGTTTTGTGAGAGCTTGCGCTGAACGGTCAGCCAGAGCTGGGAGGGGATGCGCCCCTGGTGGGGAGCAATCACGAGGAGCGGCTCCTCGCCCTCGCGTCCTTGATAGAGGTAACAGCTATTGTCCCCTGTGAACATTTCCGGGGGACTTTCAATTTTTACGCCCTGGGCCTTGAAGTATTCGTAGATGTCCATATCGGCCTGAACGTAGACGGGGTTTCTCAGCAGTTGAGCAATAAACCCGCGCTTTAGGGACTTGTCATAAACCTTGATGTCGTTCTCGGCAAAGTACCGGGATATATCGCCGTAGGAATTGCCCGGCTCCGCATACATTTGATACATCAGCTCGGCAAAATCCATTTCCGCATTTTCCACCAGCTTCTTTGTCTTGATCCCGTCCATGACGATGGGCTCAGTATCAAAACCGTATGGCGTCCGGCCCCGCATATAGTAGCCTTTGGTACACCGGGAATAGAAAGCGTCCTGCACACGCATCTGGATGCTTTCACGTTCAAGCTGGGCAAAGACAATGCAGATATTGAGCATCGCCCGGCCCATCGGTGTGGAAGTGTCAAACTTTTCTGTGCAGGACACAAACTCCACATCGTACTGCTTGAACAGTTCCATGAGCTTTGCAAAGTCCACGATGGAACGGCTAATCCGATCCAGCTTGTAGACGATCACCCGCTTAATCAGGCCCAGCCGGATGTCCTGCAGAAGCCGCTGGAAGTCGGGGCGCTCAATGTTTTTGCCGGAGTAGCCCTTGTCTTTGTATTCCTTACCCTCACCGCCTTTAAGCTCATAGCGGCAAAATTCAAACTGACTTTCAATGCTGATACTGTCTTTTTTGTCAATCGACTGCCGCCCATAAATTGCATCTATTCTACTATCCATAATTAGCTCCCTTCCGTTAAACGGGAGCCAACCTACAATTATATTGTACCTCTGCCGCCCCCTTACTACAAGGATGACTCTGGCCTACCCCCGCCCGGCATATTTGCGGAACACGTCAAACAGCCGCCGCTCGATCTCGCGGTTGCGCTTGTCCTGTTCCTGCGGGGAAAAAACGGGGGTGAGATTTTTGACGGTGATCGTGCGATCTCCGAGTACAGCAGTTTTGATTTCACTTTCATATTTGACCTGTGCCTGCATAAAATCCCTCCCATACAATCAAAGAATGTCTTGAAACATGGCAAAGGCCAGCACCGGGAAAGTGCTGGCCTTTGGCCGGATATGTACCTCTGGACAAAGTGTCCAGAACTTAGTAAGGGCTCCGCTCGTAGTAAGCCTCGGCCTCCTGCAAAGTGGTATAGTCGAATACCTCGTAAAGCTCGACCATCACCTGTTTAATGTCGGACGGCTTAAAGCCGCACCGCTCCATCGCGGCGATGACGTACCCCCGGCAGGCATCGTTGCTCCACGGCTGGGAGAGCAAGGCCGCCAGTTCTGGATCATAGTTCATAGAGCGTTCCCCTCTTTCTTGATAAATTAGGGAGTGCCGCGCCCGTTTCCTTGACCTGTCCAAAGACAACCATACTCGGCGCGGCATCCCCACGCAACGGGGAACGGCGGCCCGGAGGGACAGGCGGCCAGCCTGTCCACTGGCGGATCGTGGCCGTGGGTTGGCCCGGCCCACCTGCGGCGCTGGTGTTTGTCGCTCGTTCTCCGTGGAGAGAAGTCACCGCGCACCCGCCGCCCGGCTCCCCGCGCTATGCTCAGGGCCGCCGCCGTTCCGTTGCAGAGAGGTTTATATTTCCCTCTCTAATAACCAAGACATTTTTATATCAATTCCAAGTGGGGAAACAGCAAAAATCAAAAAGTTTTTTTCATGCGTTCCAGGCCCCGCTTGATAGACTGGCGGACGGACTCCTCATGCACACCATCAGCCTCAGCAATCGCTTTGATGCTTATGCCAAGAATGATGTGAGCGTCGATCCGGCGGCCCTGGATCTCCGGCAGGGAATTGAGCGCGTTCCACAGCCGGATAAACCGCTCCTTGAGTTCCAGGACTTCCTGGGGCGTGGGCTCATGCAGGCAGGCGGAGTATTCGATCCCGTCCTCACAGTCCAGGGAATACTGCGCTTTGTGCCGGGTGAGCCGCCGCTGGTAGGCCGCTTCATAGCGGACGCTGGCCCGGAGCGCCTCGGCCACTTCCTCGGTGACTTCGATAAACTGATCCTGCGTGTACCAATAATAAAAATCTTTCAGATTGATGGTAGTCATTATAAACCTCCGTTTCGGTGTTGGGTGAACGAGTGACCGAAACGGGGGCTGGCGGAGAGCGGCACCCAGGGGAGCCGCCCCGCACCTCTGGACAAAGTGTCCAGAAGTCGGACAAACAAAATGCGCCTGCGCGACACAAAGCCACGCAAGCGCATGAAATGACAAATTCATTTATGTACTGCCAAATTTCGCATCCACCGCCGGACTGATCCTGCTGGGCGGGTGGGCTTTTTTTGACAGGTTAGGGTGGAAAAGAGAACAGGACACGGCGATACCTCCTGGTAACCGCCGTCGCTATGATAAGAAACGGCGGTTCGTTATGAACCGCCGTTGAAATGAATTTGAGCGCACAAAACCAACTGTCTCAATGGCGGTTTTTTTTATTTACCGCCGCCGGACAGTTGCATTCGCCTAATAAAATTGACTTAGGTTGTACTTGTCCGCTTTTTGATAGCAATAGTTCCAGAGATGCCAGCGGCAACACTGGCCACTACATGACTGACCAGAACCGCAACCCAAATTCCATTTAGTCCAAAGCCAAGATAGGAAAGTAAGTAGGCCAGGGGCATCCGAACCACAATGTAATAAAAAATCATCAGGAACATACTCTTTGAAGGTTTTCCCATACCGTTAAGGGCACCAAGATAGCAGTTTGTAACCGTATTCAGAATGTACCCAACACTGACAATCAGAAAATAAGTTCCGACAATAGCCGCCACAGCATCGCTCTTGACGAATAGGCCGGAAAGCTGCTTTGAAAACCCGACCACCAAAACAGAAAGAATTACAAGCAGACCACAGCCGTACCCCAATGCACACTTCAAATAATCTTTGGCCCGGTCATAACGTGCGCCGCCGACACATTGTCCGATAATGGTAGTTAAGACCATGTTCAATGCCATCGCCGGATAAAACAGGATGGTTTCCAGTTTTCCTGTTACCCCATAAGCCGCTATTGCAGTGACGCTATATGTACTAACAAGTGCAGTAAGGAAAGTCGTGCTGATGGCCGGAATACTCTGCTGAATAACCGAGGGAATTGCTTTTTGAATGAGTGGCAATACATCATTTTTATCAAACGCAGAGATTTTGAATGCAAACAATTTCTTCTTTTTCAGATAAATCAACATGAACGCCAGACAGATCACTTGAGAAAGCAAGGTAGCAATCGCCGCACCGTGAAATCCGATGAAGTGGATAAAAATAGGATCGAGGATCGCGTTCAAAATTGTTGACACCAGCATGGCTACGGCTTGAAACATAGAATTGCCAAAGCTCCTCAAAACAGCGGTGAAATAAAGATAGAGGTAGACCGCCAAATATCCGAGGATATAGATCGCCAAGTAGCTGTATGCCATATCATAGGTTTCAGCCGGGGTGTTCAGAGCTTTCAAAATTCCCGGAAGAAAAGCCTCAAGCAGAATAGTTACAAGGAGGGAGAAAACTACTGCCACGCAGAACGATGTGGAAATCAAACTCTCTGTTTTTTCCTTGTTCTTTGCGCCAATCGCCTGAGAGATCAAAATTGATACACCATTAGTTGCCCCCATCGCAACAGAGGTTAAGATCAGAATGATAGGAGTGGAATTTGTCAAGGCGGCATAAGCCGTTTCTCCGAGCAAATTTCCGATCCACAGGCTGTCTACAAGGTTATACATCATATTGAGGAACATGGCGGCAATCATCGGAAGCGCCATCGCCATAAGGCAACGCTTCGTATTCCCGCCTATAAAATCAATTTTTGTTGGCATGATAAAAACTTCCTTTCTTTATTGAATGAATAACATTCATAAATAAGCTATAATGTAGGGCTACCAGAGCGGTAGCCAATTACCATATTAGTGGGAACAATCTCCACGAACGGAAACAATAATTCTTAAATTCTTCTCCAAAGCGTTCATATAATGCTTTTTCTTCCACCTTAATTCTTATTCCATAACAGATCGCCAAAATGAGCAAGACCAATAGCGGAGAAAAAACAGAGCGAAAGCAAAAGGCATTTCCGAGCATACTTAACATTGTTCCGGCATAAGCAGGATTTCTAATATATCGGTAAACGCCAGTTGTGACTAACCGTTGATTGCCGCCCGTTTTGACGGAAAGTGTGAAAGAATATCTTAGGCTCCAGACAGCAACAGCGCGCAGAGTTGTACCTACAAGAATAAAAGCTATACCCACATAGTAAAAAATATGGGGTAAAAGTATTTCTCCGGCTATCTGTATAAACTGTTGGTTTCTGAAATAGGTGCTGAAATAAAAACTCCCCCAACACCCCAGCATTACAATCAGAATTGTTCCATAATCATTGTTTTTCTTGTCCGGCCTTTTCAGCCAACCTTTGAAATTGTAAATCCATATACCAAGCTCTACTAACATCATGTAGCTTATGGCATAAATGAAAGTGTAATACTCATTTATGCTTGTAAAGCGTGATGGGTCATCCATTGTACGCCTCCATTGTTGAATGAAAACTATTCATTGTTTGCTTCTTGAAAATCCCCCGCCCCAAAGCGGGGGACTGTTTCAAAGATGAAGTGCAAATATAAGAAATTCACGAATCCTTTTCGACTTATCTTCTTGTGTCAGATCGTCTGCCAACAGGATACCAAGCTGTCCATATACGCAGAACATCGCAGCGGCTTGAATATCGTCAAACTGGATTTCGTCTTTTTGCCGAGCTCGTAGCAATAATTTTTCTACAAGTGGAACCAGCTTCTCGCAAACTTTGAGAGAAAGCTGATCGTGGAATTTCTTGTTTTCTGCGCCGTGAAAGACTGAATAATATTTTGTATCCCGTTCTTCCATAGTGGCAGGCATATCTTCAATGATCTGCCGCAAAGTCTTGTGATTGTCCTTTTCAGCACCGACAAACTGCTCCACCAGGACATCCGCATATTGTTCAATCGCGCTGTCAAACAGCGCCTCTTTAGACGGGAAATAGCGATAGCATAGACCCTGTGCCACACCGATTGCTTTTGCTATATCTGTAATCGAGGTCTTTTCATATCCATTTTCCCCGAACAATTTGAGTGCAGTATCTAAAATTTCTTGCTTGCGTACTTCCGGCTCCTTTGTAACCCGCATAGTCTGAGCCTCCTTTCTTTTTATAATAGCACGCCCACTCTAAAAAATCAATGAGTGAATATCAATCATTTTTCGCACATAGCAATACAAGCCGTGTTACCAACCTGCTCCCATGATACATTATGAAAATATGCTGAAAGCATGGAAACGAGTTCTGCTTCGGAGTAAATCTTCACATCCCCCTCTTTGCTATGACGCATATAAAAATTCATTATCACGCGACCTACAAAGGGTTGCCAGCAATCTCCCATCAGGAAAGTGCCGCCCGGCTTCAATACTCGGTTTACTTCTCTTAATACATTTTGCGGTGCAGGATAATGATGAAAAGAGTCGTTGCAGTACACAACATCAAAGGCGTTGTCCGGGAAAGGGAGTGCCTCGCTGTCCCCCAACAGTAGCTTGACTTGTTCCGGGAGTTTCGATTTCGCAACAGCAAGCATTTCCTCTGATAGATCGATGCCACACAATTCTTTATGGGGATCTTTCTGCAAAATGAGCTTTAGCATTTCACCAGTCCCGCATCCCAAATCGAGGGCAGATTGAAACGGAATGTGCGACAGCTTTTCCAGCAGGACGGGATAAAGAGAGCGGGCGTGCTGGCCCTTAATATCTTTATCATAAGTAGCGGCCTGCTGATTAAATGCAGCTTTCGAGTTTTCTTTTACGGTGTTCATGGTTTGACCTCCTTTCCACCAATTAGTATAGCACTCTTTTTTGAAATGTCAATGAATAATGTTCATTCACATGAAAATAATTAGTCAGTCATATGAAATACACACTCGTTCAAATAATATTACCTGAAATGTAGAATTACATTAGGTGATATTATGAAGATTGAAAGAGATGAACGACGATTTGATTTTCACGATATAGGACTCGCCATCAAGCGGGCGCGGGAGGCCAGCGGGATGACGCAGGAGCAACTGGCCTATATTGTTGACCGGGCTCCGCGCACCATCATGTATAACGAGAATGATGGCCAGCACCCAAGCCTCAACACCTTTTATCAGATGGTGACAATGTTCGATATATCGGTAGATCAATATTTCTATCCGTCCAAGAATAAAGGGAGCGAGTGCAGAAAGCGGATTGACGCCATGCTCAACGCCCTGGACGAAAAAGAACTAAAAATTGTAGAAGCCACGATCCAAGCGATGAAAGCGGCTAAGGAAACGGAGGATGCGTAAAGAGAAACACGCGCCTCCGTTTTTTCGCGCCACTTCCGGGGTTGCGCGTTTCGGCAAGCAATTCGGGTGTGGCCACACTCCGAAATTTTCACAGGCCGCAGGCCCGTGAAAATGCTTGTTGGGGAGCTCCCCAAACCCGCCGGACTTCTGGACACTTTGTCCAGAAGTCCCTGGTTGTCTGCGGCCCGGAGCTATCGCTCCTGGGCCTTATTTTCACGCCCATCCGTATGGCCGAGCAGATGGTCAATGTTCGCCTTGACCGCCACGGCCTGCCGCATTTCCGCCTGGGCCTTGCGGTATTCCGCATAAAGGGCCTTTCTCTTTTCGGAGAGCTCCCGGCGCTCCTTTTTCAGCGCATCCATTTTCGGGAGCTTCGCCCCGCCTAAAAGATCGCTCATAGTAGCTTTGGCCGCCCGGTAGTCAGCCAGCTCTGCCTCGTGCTGGGCCAGGTACTTTTTAGAATACCGGGCCGCCTTGTAGCCGTCGAACACAGGGCGCGTCTTTGCATACTGTACCACCGCGCCCATGAGCTCAGAAGTTTTAGAGAGGGCGGCCTCCGTGTCACGCAGCTCCCCGGCCAGCTTGTGGGCGCGATCCACCGCCGCCTCGGCGCTGGCCGCCAGCGCGTCATAATCCATCAGATCATGCTCCCGGAGATACTGGAGCGCGGCGGCCATCTGTTTGAGGTTGTAAACTTTGGCCCATCGTTCATAGGCCGGGCCCTTGCCCTGGGCCATGCGCTCTTGAATGTCGATGATCAGATTGACGCGCCGGGGCAGAGCCGGGCTGTCCTTCGGGAGCTCCGGGATCGGACGCTCCCCGGCAATCACCGCCCGGATGTCATCGGGATCAAAGCCAGGGCCCAGGACAGAAGCCCGCAGGCGGGTGTATTTATCCTGCCCAGGGGCCAGGAACGAAATCACACCGCCCCGCCCATGCTTCACTTGAAAGCCGGACTCCTCCATAAGCCGCAGGAACGCCGGAAAGTCGGCGGGCTTTTTCCCCAGGGCCTCCACGATGGCCAGCCGCACCCTCTGTTGTGCGGTAGGCGGTTTTTCGCCAATCCACTGGCCATAATGGAGAAAGCGGCCCTTGCTGTGCTGTTTTGGATTTTGGATAACGGACAGCTCATGCTCAATGCACACCCGGTCAGAGAGCCGCCGCACCGCAAAGCTGGAGCCAATGAAGTTATGAAACTTCCGGGAACAGTTCTGGGCGGTGGAGTTGTAGTAAATGTGATTGTGAATGTGGCCTTTGTCGATGTGGGTACAAACGAAAAACTGGTACTTGCCCTTTGTCCAGCGCATGGCCGTTTCATAGCCGATTTTGTTGGCCTCCTCCGGCGTGACCTCACCAGGCGGGAACGCCTGCCGGATCTGAAAGAACAGGGCCCCGCGCTCCACGGCCCGGCCCGTTTCCGCCTGGTACTGGCTCTTTGTCAGAAGAAACTCAGCCGGGGCCGACGCCGGATCGCAGAGGTAGGCAGATACGGCCCCCAGCTTTTTCGGATTGAGCCCGTAAGCAAACCGATCCTCCATCGTCTGGACAGCCGTTTTTCCCGCCGCCACCTTGTAGGGCCGGATGTAAGTTGTAGCGATAGCCGCACCTCCTTTCCCAGCAGAAAAAGCGGGCGGCGGTCTGTTTCACCCGCCGCCCGGCACCTCTGGACACTTTGTCCAGAAGTATCAGCTCGCCATAAAGTCCATCGCCGCATACTTCACACTATGCAGACGCTCCACCAGCCAGCCGCCGAGGGCCGGGAGCCCAAAGGGGGAAACCAGGAACGCCAGCACGAACATGGCGATGCAGCCTACTGTCTGCCCGGCCAGCAGGCAGAGGATCGCCAGCAGGGACAGGCCCACACAGGCCACAATGCACACAGCCCCCGCCACGCAGGACAGGAACGTAAGCACCGCCACAATGAGGATCAGGGCCAGGACAAAGGGAGCCGCGATAATTTTTAAGATTGTCCGCATCGTTCATACCTCCTACAAAAAGTTCGTTGTTTGCCTCTATATGTATATTATAACTCCGCAGGAGGGGGCCAACAAGGATGCCTCGGCTATCCCCACCTCTGGACAAAATGTCCAGAAGTCGAGATAGCCGGGGAACGGCAAAACCGCTCCCCGGCAGGTCAGAGCCGCACGATGGCGGAGAGCTTTTCCAGCAGATCGGAAAGGGGCCGCCACAGCTTTTCATAGTCCCGTTGCAGAGCTTTGATCTCCTCCGGGTAAATGCCGCCGTAGGTATTCGCCTGGATCGCCACCTGGTTTAGATTGTTGGAGCACCGCCGCTGGAGCGACACCAGCTCCTGGACAGGTGACAGGTCAACATGGAGCACATAGCCATTGAGGGCCATTTTCCGCATATAGGCCCCCATATTGCGGATGCCCGCCTCGGCCATACGCTCCCGGATCAGCGCCTGCTCCTCCTCGGACACCATCACATGGAGATGGATGGGGCGGCGGCGTTTCTTTGTCACCGCTCCTCCCGTTCCAGGCTCCGGCAGACGCGGGGCGGCTCCTTTACCTTGTCCAGCGCCTTTTCCCGTTCCGGGGGCTGGGCGGGGATCGGCGTATTGAATACCCCGGAGAGCCGCAGGGCCTCCTGGTTAGCAAAATCCTCTTCACGCTTCTTTTCCATAAACAGTCCTCCTATCTGTCGCCCCGGTCAGGGGCTTTCTTTTTAGGGCCGTCCGGGGCCCGGTGTTCCTGGGCCTCCTTTTGCGCCGCTTTCAGTTGTTCCGCAATCGGGGGCTGGCGTTTGGCCTCCTTATGAGCCCGCGCCGCCTCCTGGCGTTCCACGCCACGGGCAAAGCTGGCCAGTTGCTCCGGGGTGATGTATTCTTTCACCACATAGCTGCCGAAGTCAGGGTAAAACCACGTCAGCCGCTTTTGATCCGGGACACGGTGAGCGTCCTCCCATTTTCCTACCACCTGGGCCTGGGCATCCATCTGCCGCCGAATATCCAGGTTATTGCGGGAGGGCCGGAGCTCATAATCCTGCATTTCCCGTTCCGTCAAGGGATGGGCATAGGTGATGGCTCCCCACGCCTGGAACGCCTCACCCGTCACTTGCTGGCGGGTAAAGTATAAATCCATGTGGACAGGGCGGTTAAAATAGCTGTTCGGGTAGGTGCCGATGTCGATAGGCCGCTGGGTGGAGTAGTACAGATAGGTTTCCTTGTCCGGGGCCTGCTCCACTTCCTGCACATGGTAGCGCCGCTGGTAGTCCTCGGCCCGATTGAGTAAGTCCCGTTCCGCCATATCCGGCTCATTCATGTAGTGGCCCCAAAAGTAATTCCGCTGGCCGTCCTGCTCATTAAACCGCCACGTCACATAGGGATTAGGGGCCCTGCTATTTTCCCCCAGGGCAAAACCGCACTGATTGTCAAACAGGATCGTGCGGCGGATCACATAGCCTTGATTCTCTTCCAGAATAACACCTCCTTAGATGCCCCGCCACCTCTGGACAAAGTGTCCAGAAGCGGCGGGGGTAGATGTGGAAAGCATTTGAGCAAAATAAGGGCAGGCCATAGAAAGATACGGCCCACCCCCAAAAGGGCCCCGGAAAGCCTTGATACAAGCGGGTTTTCCAGAGCCTAATTTTCCACACATCACCTCCGCTTTTTCCGCATATAGTCCCGCTTTTGCCGCCGCAGGGCAATCCGGGCACAGGACTCGGAGCAGTAGGCCATGCGCCCATCCGCAGGGACGGCCCCGCCACAGACCGGGCAAATCTTGAAATCCGGCCTGGGGCCCTCACTCAGCAGGGACACCTCCAGGGCCGGATCAAGGGGCAGGACAGCCTCCCGAAAGTAGCGGCAGTAAGCGCCCGTCCAGCATTTCCCCAGCATATAGCACTCACAGTCCAGGGGCAGGCACCCATATTCCCGGTCATAGTTAGCGCACCATTTTGTTACCAGGGCGCGGATCGCCCGTTTTTCCTCGCGTGTCAGTTCACGGGCCAAGCCGTCACCTCCCGCCAGCCGGGGCCCGCATGAGCTCCCGGTAGCAGGACACACAGCCGATGCCCCGCCAGTAGGAACACCCGGAGCACCGGGAGCCCCTGGGCGGTTTCGCCGGGGCAGGAGCCTGGGGACGGGGCTTCTGCTTCATCATTTTTTCAAAGGGGCTGTCGGTAAACCTCATTTGTCAGCCTCCTCTCCGTCCTCGTCCTCCTCATCCCAGGGCGGGCCGTCATCGTCCTCGTCCCCGTAGCCGTCCGGCCCGTCATAGTCATCCAGCTCCCCGCCATAGTCCTCCTGGGGTTCGGCGGCTTTCTGCTGTTTGGGGCGCAGCACCTTGAAATAGAACGCCGCGCCGCCGCCCACTAAGGCCACGGCCAGCACCGCCAGGAGCATCCCCATGTTGCCGCCCGTTTCCGGTTCGGCCTCCTCCGGGGTGGGTTCCTCGGTTTCCGTGGGTTCCGGCTCCGGCTCAACGCCCGCGCACTTGTTCATATTGACCGAGCAGACGGCGCACTCTGTATTCACGGCACCCGCCGCGCATTTTTCAGAGCAGGAGCAGACCGCCTGCTCCACCCCGGCGGCCTCGGCTGCGGCCAGCAGATCGGCCTCGTCTACCACGCTGAAGAAGTAGGTTTCATACTGCTCGCCTTCCTCGTCCACGGGCTTGTCGTAGTCAATGACGATGTAAAAGGTGTTTCCGCCCGCCGTCTGCACCGTGATAAACTGCTTGTTGGTGTGCTCGTCATAGAGCAGATCGCGGGTTACAAGGTTGCCCTCCTCCGAAAAGCCCTCACCCGGTTCGATGGTGGGTTCCGGCTCCGGGGCCTGGGTTTCCTCGGTCATAGTGGGATCGCCATAGTCCGCGCCCTCACCGCCGTCCGCATAGGCATAGGCCGGGACGCTAAATCCGCATAAAAGAACGGCGGCACACAGCGCCGCCGCCATCACCCGAAAGCGTTTCATCTTCAATTTTCCTCCTTTCCGCCGTCCCCGGACTTCTGGACACTTTGTCCAGAAGTGCCGTCCCGGAGCCGCTGGAGCACCAGGGGGAGCTCCTCCAGGGAAATACTCATGCCCCGCACGATGTCCACGATCTCGCTGTTTTCGGCCTCCTGCTTGTTCTTTTCCAGCTCCTTGAGCCGGGCCTGCTGTTCGCTGATTTTGGCCTTGACCTTATCAATCTCGGCCTGGATTTTCTGGCTTTTGCTTACCGCCATAGATACCTCCTTGTCAGGGTAAACGCCCGTAGGCGTAGAAATGAGATTGCCAGTAACTTGTATTTAAGTTTGCATATTGGATGGGATCTCCACAGTGGATCATCATCCCGTCCCCCACATAGATGCCACAGTGGGACACGCCCGCCGTGTCATAGGTGCCGACAAAGAACACCAGATCGCCGGGCTTTGGATTGCTGGTAGGGGTGCAGATGTTATAGAGCCCCTGGGCTCCCAGGCGGCCCACATTCCAGCCGCTGTGATTGATCACCCAGGACACGAAGCCGGAGCAATCAAAGGACGTGGCCGGACTGGATCCTCCCCACACATAGGGATAGCCCAGGTATTTCTCCGCCTCGGTGAGCATGGCCGCAAAGGTTTCATCGTCCAGATATTCCCCCGGCACGTCATATCCGGCGGGCGGGTTGGTAACGTATTTCCCTACATAGGCCGACTCCGGGAACAGGTCAGGCCGGTTCCCCAGGGTGGACATATAGAGGGAATACCGGGACATCTGCTCCTCGTTCATCATTTCCAGGGGCAGATGGGACAGGTTGCGGTTTTCCAGCGTCACATAGCAGATGTAGTAATTGTAGGGCACCTCTACCGTGTAGGAGTTGCCCTCGCTGTCCGTCCGGCTTTCCGTCCGATAGCGCACCTCAACCACCACATCCTCGGTGAGAATGTACTGGCGGTCAAAGAGGGTTTCCAGCGTTCCCTGCACCTGTTCCAGCGTCCATGCCCCCTCATGGAGCACAGACAGAATGGAGATCAGCACATAGGGATCGTGCTCAATGCTGTCCAAGTCGAAGTGATACTCGTCATAGTCGTGGGTACTTTCGTAGCCGTCCAGGTAGTCCTGGAGCTCCGCCTCCATGCCGCAGTAGGCCGCTTCCGCCGCCAGCATTTCCTCGTCCTGGGATGGATAGGTAGTCGCGCCCACTGCGCCAGCCCCGGCGTTGCCAAGCGTCACCAGGGAGGACGAACAGGACTGCATCATAAAGAGCAGGAGCACACAGGCCAGGGCCATCACCACCCCCACGGGATGCCGCTTCACAAAGCCTACCGCCTTTGCCCCGGCCTTTTCCGTGGCGGCGGCTGTCTTTTTCGCCGCGCCTGCCGCCCCGGTCTTGACCGCCTCCCGCGCCCGCTTCTGGTACTGCTTTTTCAAGCGGTGCCTGCGCCACATCCGGGAAACGGGGTTGCCGGACATTTCCGGGTGCTCCTGGGCGGCCATGCGGAAGTGATAGTCCGCCGTGGCCTTGACATATTTGGACTCGGCCCGCTGGACGGCCTTTGCCGGGTGTTCCCGGACTTTCCGTTTCACGAACCGGGAGCCATGCCGCAGGGCGGCCTCGCCCACCAGCTCGGAGCGGTGGGCCCCCTCGATGCCCACGTTTTCCTGCTCGTTTTCGTAAATCTTCCCATGCACAAAGCCGTGGGCGGCCCCGCCAGCGGTGCGGCCCACTCGCCGGATGGGGCCCGGCTTTTTCGGGGGCTTCTGTTTTGCCAGCTTGTCTTTGGCCGCATCCAGCTTTTCCCCGCGCTTTTCCATGCGGAGCTTAGACGCGGCGGCCTGCTCCTGTTTGCTTTTCTGCCGGAACTTTGACTTGTGGACACTTTGTCCAGAAGTGTCCTCCGTCCCGGCACCGCCTGGGGAGCCGCCCCCAGCGTCCCCGGAAGAAGCACCGCCAGGATCGGCGGGCTCCTCCCAGGAGCCGGGGCGCTCCCTGGGCTCCTGTTGGGGTTTATTCGGTTTTCGCTTCATTCTTCAAATCCTCCGGGCGGGTGGTGAGCAGGTTATAGATCTCGCCTTTGGGGAACCGATCCACAAAGGGGATGGTCACATCGCCATAGAACAGCAGGCCCTCGCCGGAATTGGAGTGGGTGATATAGGAGAGCTGATGCTCGGAAATGCCGAGCTGTTTCGCCAAAATCGCCCGGTCACTTTGGGCCTGGGACAACAAGATCATAAAGTCGGTGTTGTCCAGAATGGCCTCGATCTCCCGGCTGGCCAAAAGGTCTTTGACGTTCTGCGTTAAAGCTGAGGGGACGCAGCCTTTTTTGCGGAGCATCTTCCACACGGCCACAAAGTAGCTGGCGGTGAGCGCGTCTCGGAGCAGGATGTGGAACTCGTCAAAGTAGCACCAGGTAGAAACGCCGTTGTGGAAATTCACATTGACCGCCGACGTTACAAAGTCGTTGGTAACGTGCATGGCGATCTTGCGGAGGTTTTCTCCCAGCCCTTTGAGGACGATGCAGACAATATGCGCCGTCAGTTTTACGTTGGTCTGATGGTTGAACAGGTTAAGGGAGCCCGTACAGTAGAGCTCCAGGGCGGTTGCCACCCGGCGGGCCTCCGGTTCCGGCTGTTTGAGAAGCTCCTCGTACAAGTCCTGGAGCAAGGGCGGCTTGCCGTCCCCGATCCCCAGGGCCATATCCCGGTAAATGAGCCGCACACAGCGGTCAATCACCGTCTTTTCGATGGGTTGCAAACCGTCCTTGCCGCCCACCACCAGCTCGCACAGGGACAACAAAAAATCCGCTTTCATGGAAAGCGGGCTTTCGTCATCGTCCAGATCAAGCTGGATGTCCATCGGGTTGATATGGCTGGGGGAGCCGGGAGCGATTTCCACCACCTGGCCGCCCAGCCTGCGCACCAGCGGAGCATATTCCCCCATCGGATCGACAATGATAATGCGGTCTTTGGGGATGGCGAGAAACACGTTGATGATCTCGCGCTTTGCGGCGAAGCTCTTGCCGGAGCCCGTGGAGCCGAGATAAAGGCCGTTGGCCGATTTCAGCTTTTTGCGGTCAGCCATGATGACGTTGTGGGAAAGGGCGTTCATGCCGTAGTAGAGGGACGGCCCGGCCATCCGCAGCTCCCTGGTCATAAAGGGGATAAAGATCGCCGTGGAGCTGGTAGTCATGCCCCGCTGGATCTCCACCTCGTTATATCCCAGGGCCAGAGAGGACACGAAGCCCTGCTCCTGTTGCCAGTCCAGCCGCTTCAAAGCGCAGTTGTATTTCTGCGCGATGCCGCCCACCGTGAACACATCGTTTTCCAGCCGCTGGCGGGTGGGCGCGATATTGATAACCGTAAACGTCAAGAGGAACATCCGCTCGTTGCGGGACTGCAGATCGGCCAGGAGCTCCGCCGCGTCCTTGCTGAATGTAATCAGGTCAGGGGGCAGGATGTCGGGATCGTACCCGGCCCGCACCGCCTTGCGCTGTTCCTCCACTTTCATTTTGCCGATGTCGGAGAGCTTGCCCTTAATGGTCTTAATGGCCTTGAGCTGATCCACCGTCTGAATATGGAGCGTAACCGTCATTTCCGCATCCAGCTCCAGGATCTCCGCCAGGAGCTTGTCGGAGAGCTCGGACGCCAAAATCTGCAAGTAGGATGCCGCGCCCCAGTATTGGCCGATGCGGAACGTCCGGGACTGCCGGAAGTCGAAGCTGTCCGGCGCGATATAGTCCTTTGTGCCAAGCCCGGTTTTGGGGATGTCCTGCCAGGAGAAGCGGAACGGCTCCCGGTTGCCGGGGTGCATCTGGCCGTGAAGCAAGGCCAGCCGCGCCTGCCCGTCCATCGGGACAGAGGGTACGCCCAGCCGTTTGAGGTTGCCTGTCACGTCGGCCTCCACCCGTTCCAGGCGGGGGCGGGCCTCCGCGATCCCCTCGGCGGGCAGGCCGAACGTGATATATTTTGACCGCTCGATGCCGTTGTTGCTTTTGGCAATCTGGCTTTTTAACATTCCCGTAAACTCCGCCCGGATGCTGTCATAGTCATCCTGGGCCGGGGGAATGTTTACCTTGTACTTGCTCCGGGAACGGGAGCGGCGGTTGATAAAGGAAAGCTGGAACGGCAGGGAGCTGTCGAAGTAGTTGAGGAACGAGCTCCACCCGCCAAAAATCGCCGTCTGATCCTCGGTAGAAGCCACGGAATAATTGATGTCCTCATATTCCACCGTCTTTGTGTAGAGCCCGCCGGGGAGCTGGCACACGCCGTCCGGGTGCATCACCAGATAAGGGATGGTCTGCTGGGCGGAGAGCGCCGCTTTCCGTTTAGCGGCCTTTCCGGGGCCGCGCTTTGGGCTTTTTGCGTTCTGCAATCGCATCCTCCTTTCTCACAGCGCCCCGCTGGGTGAACGGGGCATAGATATTTTCCGTCTGGTAGGGCCTCACCCCAGGCCGCAGGAACTTTGCCCGCAGGACGTTCCGCACCACCTTTTCAAAGGGGAGCCCGTCTTTTTCGTACATCGCCAGCAGGAACGCCGGGAGCGCCACCCCCATCATCAGGAACATGGCCCCGGTGTTGCCGATGGCGCTCCGGGCCAGCAGGTAGGACGGGATGCCCACCGCCGCCGCGATCCCGAAGCACACAAGCTGGCGCTTCGTCAGGTTAAAGGCAAGTTTGGTCTTGATTTTGGATAAGTCGTTGGGGACATTTACATAGGGAATTTTTAATCACTCCTTTCCGGCCCGGCCACCTCTGGACACTTTGTCCAGAAGTCCGGGATCGTGCTTTCCACCTCGTTCCCCCACACGTCCCAGCCGGGCGGGGACTGTCTGGCAAACAGCTCCACCCTGGGCACGTCGCCCATGAGGGCCACGATCTTATCACGGGCCTCCTCCGGCTTGCGGCTGTGCTCCTGGATGGGGGAAATGATAAACTGGTGGACGTTTGCCGCCTGCCGCTTTGGGTGTCCCCGTGTTGCCAGCAGGCAGACCTCCGCGTTGCCCCGCGTCCAGAAGCCCAGGCCATAGAACCAGCCCTCGGACTTGCGGTTTTTCTTTAGCCAGACGAAAGCAACGCTCTTGTAGGTGAAGCCCCACGCCTTGATCAGCCGCAGAGCCTCCGGGAGCTGCGGGAACGTAGCCCACAAAAAAAGCACGCTGTCTGGGGCCGCCAGATCCGCCACCGGGAGCGTGCATAACTCGTCAATCCCCATTGTGGGGTAATGCTTTTCCGCCGCACCCTGAACATTCTTTGCAGAATACCGCCAGGGGGGATCGGCGTAAATCACAGAATACTGTCCGATAGTCAAACTCCTTTCTCCCCAGCCTCCACCGCCGCGCCCGCCACGCGGATGCGCTCGCTGGCGGCGGCATAGTAGGCTGGGACGGTTTCAAAACAGAGGAAGCGGCGGCCCGTGTTGAGGGCGGCCACCGCCGTTGTGCCGGAGCCCGCGCAGATGTCCGCCACCAGCTCGCCGGGGCGGGTGTAGGTCTTGATGAAATACTCGCACAGGGCCACCGGCTTCTGCGTGGGGTGGACGGTGCGCT
>ERZ1673746.60-NODE-60-length-156007-cov-5.765120_pt1 | contig 156007 bp, 142 predicted proteins | sample MGYA00580205_ERZ1673746 | MGnify/ENA primary metagenome ERZ1673746 (study PRJEB41218, sample SAMN15661771) | gut metagenome | host: Homo sapiens | place: Canada: London | collected 2015-08-20/2019-03-30 | study: EMG produced TPA metagenomics assembly of...
GTCAGATCAGCATGCAGGGCCCGAAGGATGATATCCTTCCTCATCTTCTGGGGACAGCTTCCGCAGTGGATGCCTGTACGAAGTTCTACAACAAGGAGGAGGCATGACATGGCAAAGATGGATGAGATTCAGAAGCGGCTGTTAGAGGAAGTCGCTGATTTACATGACGTGCCGGAAGGCGCATATAATCTCCGCGCCAACGGCCAGACAGCGGGCCGGAATACGACGGCCAACATCGATATCACATCGAAGGACGACGGCACCGGCATCGATATTCATATTAAGCCGGGTACGAAGCATGAGAGCGTTCATATCCCGGTTGTGTTAAGCGAGAGCGGCTTAACCGAGGTGGTTTATAACGATTTTTATATTGGAGACGACGCAGATGTGGTGATCGTCGCGGGCTGCGGCATCAGTAACTGCGGGCAGCAGGATTCCCGGCACGACGGAATCCACCGTTTTTACTTAGGAAAGAATTCCAAAGTGAAATACGTGGAGAAACACTACGGCGAGGGCGATGGAAACGGTAAGAGAATCATGAATCCGGGCACCGAAGTGTATCTGGAGGAAAACAGCTACATGGAGATGGAGATGGTTCAGATCAAGGGCGTGGATTCCACCAACCGGAACACGAAGGCCGAGCTTTCAGCCGGTGCGAAGCTGGTTATCCAGGAGAGACTGATGACACACGGCGCTCAGGAGGCAGTGAGCGGATTTGTGGTGAATTTAAACGGTGATGACTCCAGCGCCAACGTGATTTCCCGTGCGGTGGCGAGAGATGATTCGAGACAGACGTTTCTTGCGGAGATCAACGGCAATTCCAGATGTGCGGGTCACTCTGAATGTGATGCGATCATCATGGATCACGCCAATATCAGCGCAATTCCGAAGATCACGGCAAACAACACGGATGCAGCCCTGATTCATGAGGCGGCCATCGGAAAAATAGCGGGAGACCAGATTATCAAGCTGATGACGCTGGGACTCAGCGAGGCGGAAGCGGAAGCACAGATTGTGAATGGGTTTTTGAAATAAGGAGCATGATAATCAGTCAGGATGTGCTATTTATGAAAAGAAAAAAATTTTTCTTGATCTTATCAGTCGTTCTGATACTATATTTTTTAATCGCATTAATCTGTGATTACAGGGCATTTAATCATGGGGATTACCCTCAAATGTATTTATACAAACAGGCAGAATGGTACCCGGCCTTAGTACATCGTGCTGGAGGCGAAGAATATATTGAGGGACAGTATTCCTACCATGGCTGGTGTTATACAATAGAAATGAAGGTATATAAAAACATGCAGACCAAACAGGTTTACAATTTCTTTTCCGGATGTGGAACTGCAGTGAGTTACCGGATCTTTGGAAAAACCTTAACAAGGCATTTTTATAATGGTGTCTCCATTCCTTTGTCGAACTTGTCAGAAATGCATGAGTAAAATTAATACTGCTTAAAAAATGCGCTTCAATCCCTTTAATCGAAAGGAATTGAAGCGCATTTGCCTTTATTTTTGAACCGGACTCTTACGATAAAGATAAACCGGCCGTCCCGATTCCGTCTTCCTCTGCACCTCTCCCTGAATCAGAGGAAGCGCATAATCGAGGAAGGCCTGTGTCACATCGGTGCCGCGGGAATTCATCCACTCAGAGGGGAAGAGTTTTTCCCTGTTGCAGACCTCATTTACATCAACCGTACCGCATTCTAAATGGTACGGTCCGTTTTCGTTTCGCAGGAAAGAGATCATGCGCCCGGTCAGCCCGGAGACAGCGGCCTTTACGCCTTCGCGGCCTGCAAGAACGGATTCTTCAATATCCGTGGCGGAAGCCATCATACCGGAACAGCGCTGATTGACGTTTAATTCGATGGAACGGACCTTGACGCCGAATTTATCGCGTATGAAGTTTTCCAGCATCTTACCGCTGCCGGTCAGCATCTTGTGGCCGAAGGTATCAAGACGGGCAGCATCCGCATATTCACAGATAAATTTGCCTCTGGCATCCGAGATGCCTTCCGAGATACAGATGACGACGGTGCTGTTCTTCGACAGGGCGGCAGTCACATCCTCTGTGAACTGTTCAAAATCGAAATGGGTCTCCGGCAGATAGATGAGTACCGGGTTGTCCCCCTCGTATTTACGGGCGAGAGCACTGGCAGCCGTTACCCAGCCGGCGTGGCGGCCCATCAGCTCTACGATGGTGACGGATTTCTGCTGATAAACGGAGGAGTCCAGAACGATTTCCCGGACCGTATCGGCTACATATTTTGCAGCGCTTCCGTAGCCGGGGGTATGGTCGGTGAGAACGAGGTCGTTATCTATGGTTTTCGGAACACCGATGAACCGGATTTCGCTGTGGTGGTGGGAGGCGTAGCGGGACAGCTTGCTGACGGTGTCCATGGAATCGTTGCCTCCGATATAGAAGAAGTATCCGATGTTCATCTTCCGAAACTTCTCAAACAGAGCCGGATAGAATGGTGAGGATAAGTCTTCCGGCAGTTTATAACGGCAGGAACCTAAATAGGCCGCCGGTGTTAATTTTAAAAGCTCTAATTCATCTGAAGTTAAATCCGCGGTTAAATCCATACAGGTACCGGACATATAACCTTCAATTCCGTTAATCATGCCGTAGACGTGATCAATGGCTTCCTGGTTTATCCCTTCCTTTATGACGCCGTAGAGGCTCGCGTTGATGACGGCGGTTGGGCCGCCGGACTGGCCAACGATTGCATTTTTCTTCATGTGTATATTCTCCTTTTTTGACGCTCCCCCTATTCTATAATAGAAACGCAGGCTTTGCAACCCCTGCTTTTCGTGATCGCGCAAGGTTAGACAAATTTTCACACTCTCAGCCATACCTATTTTTTGTGAAAATTCTATAATTGAGATAGAACGTAAGCGACTAGAGGAGGATGATGGGATGCAGTACGGACATTTTGACAATGAAAAAAGGGAGTATGTGATCGACCGGGTAGATCTGCCCACGTCGTGGACCAATTACCTGGGAGTAAAGGATATGTGCGCCGTTGTGAACCACACGGCAGGCGGATATCTCTTCTACAAATCCCCGGAATACCACAGAATTACGAGGTTTCGGGGGAATGCCGTTCCGATGGATCGGCCGGGCCATTACGTCTATGTGAGAGATGATGAGACGGGGGAATTCTGGAGTATATCGTGGCAGCCGGTGGGAAAACCTCTCGATCAGGCAAAATACACCTGCCGCCATGGCCTGTCCTACACGACATACAGCTGTGATTACCAGGGAATCGAAGCGGAGCAGACGCTGTTCATTCCGATTGACGATCCTGTAGAACTGTGGGATGTGAAGCTGAAAAATGAGAGCGGGAGAAAACGGAAATTAAGCGTGTATTCTTACTGTGAGCTTTCCTTCCACCATATAGAGATGGATAATAAAAACTTTCAGATGAGTCTGTATGCCGCCGGTTCTTCCTTTGAAGACGGCATTATTGAGCACGATTTATTCTATGAGGAGTTTGGATACCAGTACTTTACATCAGATTTTAAACCGGACGGCTTCGATTGCCTCCGGGACAGATTCATCGGCCTCTACCACACAGAGGATAATCCCGTGGCGGTAGAACGGGGGGAGATGAGCGGAAGCTCTGAGAAAGGCGGAAATCACTGCGGCGCATTGATGAGACGTCTGGAGCTGGAGCCGGAAGAGGAGACGAGGCTTATATTCCTGCTTGGCGAGGGGAAACGGGAAGCAGGACGCGCTATGCGGGCGAAGTACTCGGATCACGGAGCGGTCGACCGGGCGTACAGCGATTTAAAGGCGTTCTGGGACGATAAATGCAGCCGCCTTCAGATCCAAACCCCGGATGAAGGCATGAACACACTGATCAATACGTGGACACTGTACCAGGCGGAGATCAACGTCATGTTCTCCCGGTTTGCCTCCTTTATCGAGGTCGGCGGCCGGACCGGTCTGGGATACCGGGATACGGCGCAGGATGCCATGACGGTTCCTCACTCTAATCCGGAAAAATGCCGCCAGAGGCTGGTAGAACTGCTTCGCGGTCTCGTATCGGCCGGATACGGTCTCCATCTGTTTCAGCCGGAATGGTTTGACCCGGATACGGAGGTGAAGCCTTTTAAGTCACCTACGGTTGTGCCGACTCCGAAAGTTTCTGATATGATCCACGGTCTGGAGGATACCTGCTCTGATGACGCTCTGTGGCTGATTGCCTCCATCGTGGAGTATGTGAAGGAGACCGGGGAATACGGATTCTTTGATGAAATCATTACGTATGCCGACGGTGGAAGCGGTACAGTGTATGAACATATGAAGAAGATCCTGGATTTCTCCGCAAAACAGATCGGAGCGCACGGCGTCTGCAAGGGACTCCGGGCAGACTGGAACGACTGTCTGAATCTGGGAGGCGGAGAGAGCGCACTCGTATCCTTCCTCCATTACTGGGCGATCGATAATTTCCTGGAAGCGGCATCGTGGCTGGGAAGAGAGAAGGATGTGAAGGTTTATACCGACATGCTCCGCACGGTGAAAGAGACCTGCGACAGAGAACTGTGGGATGACGGCTGGTATATCCGCGGCATCACAAAAAATGGAAGAAAGATCGGCACTCACCAGGACCGCGAGGGCAGGCTGCATCTGGAGTCCAACAGCTGGGCGGTGCTGTCCGGCGCTGCAGATTATGAAAAGGGGATAAAAGCCATGGATGCCGTGGACGAATATCTGTACACCCCCTACGGCATTATGCTGAACGGCCCTTCCTATACGGTTCCGGATGATGATATTGGCTTTGTCACCAGAGTTTATCCGGGCGTAAAAGAAAACGGATCCATTTTCAGCCATCCCAATCCATGGGCGTGGGCTGCGGAATGCAGACTGGGAAGAGGCGACCGGGCCATGAAATTCTACCATGCATTGTGTCCTTACTATCAGAATGATATAATAGAGATCAGGGAGGCGGAGCCGTATTCCTACTGTCAGTTTATTATGGGAAAGGACCATACGGCTTACGGCCGGGCACGCCACCCGTTTATGACTGGAAGCGGCGGCTGGGCGTATTTTTCAGCCACCCGCTACATGCTGGGGATTCGCCCGCAGTTTGACAGCCTGGAGATTGATCCGTGCATTCCGGCGGACTGGAAGGAGTTCTCTGTAACTCGCGTATGGCGCGGCGCAGAGTACCGTATCTCAGTGAAGAATCCGGAAGGCGTAATGAAGGGCGTTAAGGAACTGATACTGGATGGCAGGAAGGTAAGTAAGATACCTGTGTCAGAAGCAGGAAGCAGTCATGAAGTTACTGTTGTCATGGGAGATAAAGGAGGAGAATCATGATTAAATTTGGCACCGGCGGCTGGAGAGCCGTCATCGGCGATGAGTTTACGAGGGAGAATATCCAGAAGCTGTCCAGGGCTCTCGTCAATAAAATGAAGGATGAGGGGGTAGCGGAGCAGGGGATCGCTATCGGCTATGACAGGAGATTCTTATCAAAGGAAGCCGCGATCTGGGCAAGTGAAGTGTTTGCGGCAGAGGGTGTTCCGGTGAAGTTCATTCTGGGTTCCGCCCCCACTCCGCTCATCATGTTCTTTGTCATGCGCCATGAGATGCCTTACGGCATGATGATTACAGCCAGCCATAATCCCGCGGTCTATAATGGAATCAAGGTGTTTACAAAGGGAGGCCGCGACGCGGATGAACTTCAGACACAGGAGATTGAACGGTATATTCATGGAATCGAGGAGGAAGTGCTTAAAGCGGCCTGCGTAACCCGGGGTTCTGATGCGGAGGAGCCGGCGGTTCGCGTGATGGAGTATGAGAAAGGCATCGAGACCGGAATCATCGAGGAGATCAATCCTTTAAATGAATATCTGGATAATATTATCAGTGCCGTCAATATGCAGGCGATCCGGGACCGCGGTTTGAGGATTGCCATTGATCCCATGTACGGGGTCAGCAATACATCGCTTCGGACCATTTTGGCTACTGCCCGCTGTGACGTTCAGGTGATCCATGAAGAACACGACACACTGTTCGGCGGAAAACTGCCGGCGCCGTCAGCCTTTACCTTAAGAAGTCTCCAGAATTACGTGGTGGACCGCAAGTGCGACATCGGTATCGCTACCGACGGAGACGCCGACCGTGTGGGCGTGATCGACGATACGGGCAAATTCCTCCATCCCAACGACATTCTGGTAATGCTTTATTACTATCTCGTCAAGTACAAAGGCTGGAAAGGCGCGGTAGTCCGCAACGTGGCGACTACCCACATGCTTGACAAGGTTGCGGAAGGCTTTGGAGAGAAGTGCTACGAAGTGCCGGTTGGCTTCAAATATATCTCTGCGAAGATGAATGAGACGAATGCCATCATCGGCGGCGAGTCCTCAGGCGGACTGACGGTGCGCGGCCATATCAACGGCAAAGATGGCATTTACGCCTCCACGCTTCTGGTGGAGATGATCGCCGTTACCGGCAAGAAGCTGTCCCAGATTGCCAGGGATATTGAGGACGAGTACGGCGCAATCCATATGGAGGAGCGGGATTACAAGTTCAGCCAGGAGAAGAAGGATCAGATCTATGACACCCTTTTAATCCAGAAACAGCTTCCTGAGATGGATCTGGAGATCGACAAGATATCCTATCTGGATGGCTGCAAGGTGTACTTTAAGAACGGCGGCTGGATTATCGCAAGATTTTCCGGAACAGAACCGCTTTTGAGGATTTTCTGTGAGATGGGAGATCCGAAGGATGCGATCAGGATGTGCGAGTGTTTTGAAGAGTTTTTAAATATTAAAGGAAACAGAAACTAAATCATTTGATTCCGGAGCTCAGGCCGGCGTTTGGGCTCCGGCAGCAGCAATTGACTGGTAATCGGATAACGGAGGGCAGAACTGAATGGTTCAGTTTGCCCTCCGTTCTTTGACTGACAGCAGTTTGCCTCATCCGTTCTGCAGCAGCGTCATCGCTCTCAATTTTTCTTCATCCTGGATAACCAGACAGCCGTCTTCCCGGGCTATAATTCCCGTCTCCCTCAGCTTCCTGGCAATGCGGCTTACGGTTACCGGATGCATGCCCAGATAGTTGGCGACCTCAACAAAAGAAAATGCCTTGGGAATCATGGATTTCCCGCGTTTCTTAATGCTGTAGGTCAGGAGCCACTTACAGAACTGTGCGGTTTTGTCGCCGTCCATCATCCACTGGATTTTATTGACCAGTTCCAGATAATTTAAAGTGGTTGCGCCTAACACGCACTGGGTGAAATACGGGGAAGAATCCATCATGGATTCAAACTGTTTTTCCCGCATGCTGTAATAGACACAATTTGTTTTTGCCGTGATCCAGAACGGGGAAGGGGTGATATAGCGCTGCCAGTCATAAGGAAAGTGTTTCACCAGTGCATTGGCAAAGCCAACCAGCCGCTTTTCCCCAAAATAGAGGTAAACATGCTCCTCTCCATCATCATTGATCCGTGTCAGAGCCGCGATCCCCTCATCCAGAAAACAGATATTATCGCAGCCCTCACGCGATGGATCAAACAGATATTGATTCTTTTTCGCCTCTCTGCGAATTCCGCAGCGAATAAAATCTTCTCTGATCTGATATGGTTCCATGGTCATCCTCCCGTATAAATCTTTTTTTACTGATATAACTATAGCACACCTTTTCCCCGGTATCCACTGAAAAATGCATTTTGTATCTTAGCACCTGCTATGGTATGTGTGATATCAGTATGTTAATATTGTAACAATAAAATAGATTAGGGGGAAATACCATGAAACAAAAGAAAAATATGTATCCGTTTCACTGCATGATCGGCATTGCAATTATGCTCCTGTTCCGCCTGCTGCCGATTCACATGCCCAATATCACGCCAGTAGGTAAACAGATCTTCGGCATTTTCATCGGAACGCTCTATCTGTGGACGACAGTCGATCCGGTCTGGTCCAGCATTCTCTGTATCTTTATGATCGGCACCTCCGGTTATGCACCGATGGGAGCCGTGCTGAATACTGCGTTCGGCAATCCCACGGTTGTTCAGCTGTTCTTTCTGATGATCCTGATGAACAGTCTGCAGACGAACCGGATCAGCGCCTATATCGGCCGTTTCTTCCTGACGAGAAAATTTATTATCGGCCGTCCGTGGGCATTTACTGCCATACTCTTTATCGGATCCATGCTGATTGCCGCGTTTGTGGGCTGTTTTGCGCCGATATTCCTGTTCTGGCCAATTCTTTATGATATTTTTGAAGATATCGGTATGAAGCCGTTCGAGGCATATCCTACCATTATGCTCATCCTGATTGTTGTGGCCTGTGCCATCGGATTCCCGGTTCCGCCATACATGAGCAACGGTCTCGCACTGATTTCCAACTACACAACCGTGTCTCAGAACCTTCTGGGAACAACCGTAGTGATCAACAACGGACAGTGGCTGCTCGTCGCGTTGATTTACGGCTTCTTATGCAGCGGAGCTGTGATTCTCTTTACCAAATACGTCCTGCATCCCGACGTGAGCAGGTTAAAGAATCTGACGCTGGAACAGCTGAATAAAAATCCGCTGCCTCCGCTGAGCAAAAGACAGAAGGCAGTGGCGCTGATCTGCGTCTGTTTCCTGTTAAGCATGCTTCTGCCAAGCCTTTTCCCCACACTTCCGGGCATGGCATGGCTCAGCGCCAACTCCTTCGGGATGGCTCTTTTATTCCTGGTGATCTTATTTGCAGTGAAAATTGATGGAACACCGGCTATTACAATTGAAGAGAATATCGGGGTATTTGCCTGGGGAACCTTTTTCCTGGTGACCTCCGCAATCCTGCTGGGAGGTGTGCTGACGAATGAAAGCACGGGAGTGACCGCATTTTTAAATACCATCCTTTCCCCGATTTTCACCGGTATGAGCCCGCTTGTCTTCGGCGCCATGCTTCTGATCATCGGCTGTGTGCTGACGAATGTCTGCAATTCCCTGGTGATCGGCATGATCCTTCAGCCGGTGGTGGCAACCTACTGCCTGCAGGCCGGGATTAATTCCGCCCCTCTGGTTTCCATTATGGGAATCTTTGTGCTCTCGTGTGCCATTGCGACTCCGGCGGCATCTCCGTTTGCGGCCATGCTGTTCAGCAATAAGAACTGGATAAAATCCGGAGATATTTACCGCTATAACATCATGTACGTGGTATTGGAACTGGTACTGGCGCTTCTGGTGGGGCTGCCCCTTGCCAATGCTCTGATTCATTAAAGAAAAGATGCGGGCGCTATAGCTTTCCCTGACGCTTTATCGTATAATGAAAGAAATACAATTTGCAGGAGGGATCTGTATGAAAAAGCATTGCAAAAAATTAGCGGTTTATTTAATTAGCGGCAGCCTTCTGGTGTCCACCTTTACCGTGATACCCGGAACCCCGTTTTCCATCGAGGCGGAGGCGCACTCCGGGCGTACGGATGCCAATGGAGGCCACAAAGACAACCAGAATAAGAGCGGCCTGGGAAGTTACCATTACCATTGCGGCGGCTATCCGGCGCATCTGCACCCGAACGGCGTATGCCCTTATCAGTCAGGAGCTGCCTCAGAGGACAGGCAGACCACACAACAGACGGAACAGAAGCCGGCAGTACAGCCGGAAACGAAAGCAGAGACTCAGCCGGAGACCCAGGCGACTGCCATTGGCTGGCATCAGGATGCGAGCGGCTGGTACTACTGCAAAGGGGACAACCAGTATTATAAAGACGGCTGGCAGGAGCTCGACAGCAAGTGGTATTACTTTGACGTCAACGGCTATATGAAAACAGGCTGGCTGATACTGGGAGACGACTGGTATTATCTGGCGTCTGACGGCCACATGGTGACCGGAGATATGGAAATCGACGGGACTCTGTACTATTTCGAGACGAACGGGGTTCTGGTTGACGATTATTATGACTGATGGGGATAGGACCGGATATGCTTCCTGTAAAGTGAATTCATATTTCACACATTTTTCACATGCTGTACAAAATTTATTTACATCTTCTACAAACTTACTTCATAAGTCTTCCGTATACTATAACCATAGACAAGAAAAACTTGTTTAATAAAAAGACTTTTTTTCATAACTCGCCGGTGGAACCCACATTCCACCGGCTCCTCCCTTTTTATGGGGATTTTTTGTTTTAACCTGTCTGACTGCATGATTTTTTGCTCTTCATGTAAATTCCATATTTAGAATAGAAGTGAACTTTAAAAATAATATATTTTATATTTGAAAAATATCTAAAAAACAGCCGCTATTTTTGTAACTATCAGACAAAAATAGAATGGCTTTTTTTGCCTTTTAGACATTGACGATATCAATCAATCTTTCTATAATGACAATATCAATTGATTCTACATTTAAAAACTATATTCCATATATGGAAAAAAGGAGGAGCCATGGACCTTCAGGAACAAATGAAAGAGTATAGTGCTTTGAAAGCACTTCAGATTATTCTGGCTTTAGCAGAGCAGAAAGGCTGGGTGAATTTAAGTGATATAGCGGAGGCAACCGGTTTGAGCCCGAGTACGGTTCATCGGATTTTGCAGGAACTTCAGGCATGCGGTTTTGTTTCAAAAAACAAAGAGGCGAGGCAGTATAAACTGGGGATGGGTATGATGAATATTGCCCTGAAAGTAAACATGTCGGATTATTTGCTGGAAGCAGCGCAGGAGGAGATGACCCGGCTGAATGAGTTATCGCTGGAGACCATTCATCTGATTGCGCCGGATAATGATAAGGCGGTATACATAGGAAAGATGGATGCAAAAAATCAAATTCAGCTGAGATCCAGGATTGGCTGGAAAATCCCACTTCAATGTACTTCGGGAGGAAAGCTGATTCTTGCATATCACAGCAGAGAATGGGTGGACAGTTATTTGAACTATAACCCGCTGAAGCAGTATACAAACAATACGATTATCCATAAAGAAACCCTGCACAGAGAGCTGGAATTAATCCGGCAGCAGGGATACTCGCTGGATAACCGGGAGCATAATCCGGACATTGTCTGTATTGCGGCACCTATATTCGGAATTGATGGGAATCTTGCAGGAACAATAGGAATTTCGGCGCCGGATTACCGATTTTCTCCGGAGAAAGCGTGTTCCTTTGCGGAAGAGGTAAAACGAAGCGCAGCGGCGATAACAGAAAAATTAAAAGCATAGGAGGACATATGGAGGACTTTACTTATAAAAATACGAAATACAGAAGTGCAGTTGTCGTAAATGGAATGAGTATGGCGGGACCAAGAGCACACTTCCGGGGAATGGGACTGTCGAATGAAGAATTAAGAAAGCCATTCATTGGAGTTATCAATACGCATAATGAAATGCACCCGGGTCATGTCCATCTGGATAAACTGGCGGAACAGGTTAAGGCCGGGGTATCGGAGGCTGGAGGTGTACCGTTTGAGGTCAACACGATCTCTATCTGTGATGGTTTTACTCAGGGTCATGCGGGGATGTGCAGCGTGCTTCCCAGCCGGGAAGTAATTGCAGATTCTATTGAAGTGTATGTAAATGCCCATATGCTGGATGGGCTTGTACTGCTGGGCGGCTGCGATAAGATTGTACCGGCTATGCTGATGGCCATGCTGCGGCTGAATATACCTGCAATCCTGGTAACAGGCGGACCGATGATGCCTGCAGTATATCAGTCCAAGAGCTATGCAACATATGAATTAAAGGAGATGGCTGGGAAACTGTTAAAGGGTGAGATATCGAAGGAAGAGTACGAGGAGATGGAAGGTATCATGTCACCGGGGCCCGGTTCCTGCGCCATGATGGGGACTGCTAACAGCATGTCCGTTGCGGCAGAAGCAATGGGTCTGACGCTGCCGGGCTGTGCAGGAGCTCACGCGGTAGCTGGAAAAAAGAAACGTATTGCAAGGCAAAGCGGCGTACAGATTGTTCGCCTTGTGGAGGAGCATATATGTCCCCGGGACATTGTTACCCAGGCTATGCTGGATCTATCGGCAAGAGTTTGTGTCAGTGTAGGAGGCTCTACCAATATTATGCTACATTATCCGGCAATCGCGAGAGAAGGCAGACTTCATATGACCATGAAAGAACTGGGAGAAATATCGAAGACAACGCCATATCTGGCTAAAATAAAGCCGTCCGGTATACATACCATGCTGGATTTCGATGAAGCAGGCGGTGTGGGTGCCGTTCTAAAGGCTCTGTCCGGAATGGTAAATCTCGACCTGATGACGGTGAATGGAAAAACTCACAGGCAGAATACGGATCAGCTGACGATCTGGAATCAGGAAGTAATTCGAACTGTGGAACAAGCCTACGCTCCTGAAGGTTCCATTGCGGTTCTGCATGGAAATCTGGCTCCAAAGGGCTGTGTTGTTAAACAGAGCGCGGTTGCCCCTCAGATGAGAAAACATACGGGACCTGCCCGCTGCTTTGAATGTGAGGAGGAGGCAGTAAAGGCAATTTACGGCGGTTCTATACAAGATGGAGATGTCATTGTTATACGAAATGAAGGCCCAAAAGGAGGACCCGGAATGCGGGAAATGCTGACTGCCACAGCTGCCCTGGTAGGCATGGGATATTCGGAAAAAGTTGCTCTGATTACAGACGGCCGTTTCTCCGGAGCGACACGGGGACCGTGTATCGGACATATTTCACCGGAGACATCGCAAAGAGGACCAATTGCGGCGCTGATGGACGGAGACAGAATAACCATCGATATAGACGGAGGCAGCCTGTCTGTCGAACTGTCCGAAGAAGAACTGAAAAAAAGGCTGGACCGGCTTCCGGAATTTCAATACAAAATAACAGAAGGTTATCTTTACCGTTATGCGAGAGAAGTCTCCTCTGCGGATGAAGGCGCTGTATTAAAGTGAGGAGAAGATAAATGAAGAATGTAACACTGCAGGGGATTACCGCTCCGGTACTCACTCCCTTTTGTGAAAATGGTGAAGTGAATACAGATGAGTATGCAAGGTTAATCCAATATATCACAGGTTGTGGCATCAAAGGGATTTTTGTAGGAGGAACCAGCGGAGAATTTGTTAATCTTAGAATGGAAGAGAGGGAGAAACTTCTGGATGCAGCGAGAGAAGCTGTGGAAAAAGATACTACCGTATTGTTCAATGTTACAGCTATGAATGAGTACGAATTGTATCATATGATTGAATGGGGCAGGAAAAAGGGCGCAGATGCGGTCTCAGTGACGGCTCCGCATTATCACAGATATGATGAGAAAGCGTTGTGCCGGTACTTTGGAAAAGTGGCTGAAGCAGCAGAGGGGATGCCGGTATACCTGTACAATATGAGTGGCATGACAAATAATCCCATCACTCCGGCAATACTGAAAACAGTGGCTGAACAACACCGCAACATTTGCGGAGTAAAAGACAGCAGCATGGATTTCATGACACTCCTGAATTATCAGATTGCAATGGAAAAGATGGATTTTGAACTGATTACAGGAAATGATGCTCAGGTGCTTCCTGCTCTTCAGGCCGGAGCATCTGGAGGAATCATTGCAGTTGCCAGCGTGTTCCCTGAACTTGCGGTAAGCATATGGAATCATTTTAAAGATGACAATATAGAGGCTGCGAGGGAATCTCAAAAAAAGGTTTTGAGGATTCGTGAACTGTTCCGCACTGTCATGCCGACTATTGCGCATAAGGAGGCTCTGAAGTTACAGGGATTTGATATGGGGCCGTCGCGTTTTCCTTTCAGGGATTTGACCGGAGAGGAAAGGGAGAGACTGAAAAAGGGCCTGGAAGATCTGGGCATAATCAAGGAAGTTTAAGTGGGAGGTATATATGATTACTGGAGGATGGTTAATCGTTATTTTTTTGATTGCAATAGCAATATTACTGATTACTATTATTAAATTTAAAGTTAATGCATTCATCGCTTTACTGGTAACAACAATTGGAACAGGTCTTATGGTACGGATGCCTGTCTCAGATATATCCAAAGTAATCGGAAATGGCTTTGGCAATACATTGGGGAGTATTGGTGTCATTATCGGTCTGGGAGTAATGCTGGGAAGATTTTTGTACGAGTCCGGAGGAATTGAAGTCATTGCGGATACTTTTCTGAAAAAGTTTAATGGCTCAAAATCCAGAATTGCGGTGGCGATGGCAGGATTTATCACTGGAATTCCTGTGTTCGGAGACGTTGTACATATAATGTATGCACCTATGGTCCGCGTCATATCAAAGAAAACGAAGGTATCGATCGTTTCCCTGTGCTGTGCCACTGTTTGTGCCACCGTTGCGACCGGTGCGATGGTAATACCGACACCCAATCCCATGGCGGTTGCGGAAAATCTCCATTTGGATTATGGGGTATTCTTCCTCTATGCCGCACTGGCGGGACTGTTTGGTACCCTTGTAGGCGGTCTCGGCTATGGCAGATTTCTCGATTGGCAGGATCGGAAAAATCATCATGAATATGCATTTGAGGATATCGAAGATTTTGAAAAAGAAAGCGAAACATCGGCTGCCGATAGAAAGGTTCCGGGTTTTGGCGTAGCGGTATCGATTCTTATGGTTCCGATTATGCTGATACTTTTGGGAAGCTTTGGCCCGATGATTCTGCCAGAGGGCGGAACAATCATTAAAATACTAAATTTTATCGGCGATAAAAATATTGCGATGCTGATCGGTGTGATTTATGCCGCGCTGGTTTCTCTTCCGTATCTTCAGAAGCCGGTAGGGGATGTGATGAATGATGCGGCGGGCCAGGTAGGTCTGGTACTTCTCATCACCGGTTCTGGCGGAGCCTTTGGAAAGATGCTTCAGTCAACGGGAATCGCTGATTATATAGCCACATCGCTGTCGCAATTTCATATTCCGGTTCTGGTGCTGTGCTTTATCATTGCCCAGATTCTGCGCTGCGCTCAGGGATCAACAGGAGTTGCGCTGATTACAACTTCCTCCATGTTTGCGCCATTGATTGCCGCCAGCGGAATATCACCGGTTCTTTGCGGTATTGCAATCTGTGCAGGAGGGATCGGATTATCTCTTCCAAATGATTCCGGATTTTGGGCAATTAACCGTTTTTATAAAATATCCGTTGAGGATACAATACGTGCATGGACGATTGGAGGCTTTGTAACGGGAGTTGCAGCACTGGTATTTGTCTGTATTCTGTCATTGTTCCAGACACATTTGCCGGGCTTGCTATAAAAATCACGAATAACTAAAAGAGCGTCTCTTTTATGGAGTGTATTCATAAATAGAGACGCCTTTTTTGGCTTCAAATAAAAAAAGCCCCTGAAAAGGGAGGAGCCGGTGAAATGTGGGTTTCACCGGCGAGTTATGAAAAAAAGTCTTTTTAGTAAACAAGTATTGTTCTTGTCTATGGTTATAGTATACGGTCGATTTATGAAGTAAGTTTGTAGAAGATGTAAATAAATTTTAGACAGCATATAAAAAAAGTATGAAATATAAAATTTATATAAAAATCCTCGCTGCTGCCTCCTGTCTTTTCCGCCCATACCGGTCTGATTCATCAGGCTTATCAGTAGTAGGAAAGAAACGGCGGGCCAGTTATTCTATTGCCGCCCCCCTCCTTTTTGTGATATAGTAGATACATTGAAAATTGGGAAAAGCCGTTGATACGGCGAGGGGGCTGGCATGAAGAAAAAAGATAAAGATAAAATTTCCATGAAATGGCGCATGATAGGGATCATGCTGATGTGCTGGTTCCTCCCGTTCTGCCTGATTATCGGAGTGGCGGGCTATTATATTTTGAGCAACCGCTACGGGACTGTGGCACAGGGGATTGTAGACCAGGTAGTCTATGACGGACAGATCTGTGTGGAACGGCTGAATTACGGAATTAGTGCGTCCAGGAAGGCGACGTATGATCAGACTCTGGAGAAAGCATGGCGGGAATACAGCCGCGGCATTAGAAGCTACGGCGGACTGTATACTGTGAGCAATGATTACTTAAATAAAGAATACCGCCAGAACCAATGCTTTTCCACCACCATCCTGTGGTGCTACGAGGAACCGGAACGCATGAACTGCAGCGTCTATAATAATTCGGCCGGCGGTACCTATCAGCAGGTGCAGACCTACTGGAGAGAGGACCATGAAAGGATCAAAGAGTTTCTGTCCACGCTGGATACCGCTTTAGGCTACATCAATATAGACGGCCGGATTTATATGGTCAGGAATCTGCTTGATAATACGTATTATCCGTTCGGGGCGCTGATTATGCGCCTGAACACGTCATACTGTTTTGGACCTCTCATCGATTCTCCGCAGGGGGAAAATGTTCTTGTCCGGCTCGACGGCCAGACCATCCTGTTAAAGGGGGAGAACATGGAGGAAAAGATACCAAAAGACAGTGATGTATCTCAGACAGGCTACAGCCGCAGAAATGGAAATATGTACGTTTACGATACGCAGAAGGAGGAGTATTTTACCCTGTCGGTGCTGATGCAGGCGGACAAGAATATTATCCAGGCTCCGTTTTATGGATATCCCTTTGTCATTGCAGGCATGGTTCTGTTTCTGGTGCCTCTGCTTTTGATTCTGCTGCGTGTGTTCAACCGGAATGTTACGAAACCGATTACGGTGATGATGGAGGGAGCCGATCAGATCGAAACGGGAAACCTCGGATACCAGATTAAAGAAGCACCGGAAAACCTGGAATTTAAGTATCTGATGGAGTCCTTTAACCAGATGTCCGAGCGGCTGAAGTACCAGTTTGACCATATTTACGAGGAGGAGATTGCACTGCGTGATGCCAGAATCATGGCGCTCCAGTCCCATATTAACCCTCATTTTATGAACAACACGCTGGAGATCATCAACTGGGAAGCCCGTTTGGGAGGAAATGAAAAGGTATCCCGCATGATCGAGGCTCTTGCGACGCTGATGGACGCGGCCATGGACCGGAAGAAGAGAACCCTGGTGCCGTTGTCAGAAGAGATGATCTATGTAAATGCTTATTTGTACATTAACTCCGAACGATTCGGCAAGCGCCTGACCGTAGTCAAGGAACTGGATGAATCCATTATGCAGTATGAGGTGCCCAGGCTGATTCTGCAGCCTGTGATTGAAAATGCCATCGAGCACGGCGTAAGGCCCAGCGGACGGGGAACCGTTGTCCTGCGCGGCTATGAGAAAGAGGGGTATCTCTACCTGGAAATTGTAAACGACGGGACCCTGACACCCGCGGAGGAAGAGAAGATATGCCGTCTGCTTTCTCCGGAATACGATTTCAGCCGGGAACCGTCCGGTAATCTTGGCATTGCCAATGTGAATCAGCGCCTGAGGATTCTTTATGGAGAACCCTGCGGCCTTACAATTGAAAAAGATGATGAACAGCATGTCATTGCACGTCTTACCATTGCGGCACGGTAACAGGCGTAATGACGAACAGGTTCAGATAAATGGTATCCGGTCCGATCCCACCCTGAGTGTAAAATCGGACCGGAATTCATTTGTCTGAACTTGTTCTGTGATAAGTGAACAAGAAAATACAACAAATGGCATAACTGGTTATTCATTTTTGCAACCGAATCAGCGATAATAATGACATAAGGTATACAAATTGCAGGAATGCAAAGGGTGTATAAAAAACAGGAGGTATTTATATGAAGAAAAGAACAATGGCATTATTACTGGCAGGAGCCATGACCACAACCGTATTTACCGGCTGTTCCAAGCAGTCCACTGCTGATACGACAGCAGCTCCGAAGACAGAGGCGGGAACTGAGGCCAAGACAGAGGGCGAAGCTAAGACGGAGGCCCCGACAGAAGCGAAAAAGGCAGTGGCATTAAACGTAATGACAACCTTTGCCGGTGAGGACGGAAATGCACCGAACTACCAGAAGGCAGTAAAGGACTGGGAAGCATCTACCGGCAACACCGTAAACGATTCTTCCGCAGTTTCAGATGAGACGGTAAAGGCCCGTGTGGCAAGCGATTTTCAGATGGGCTCCGAGCCGGACGTACTGTTCTGGTTTAACGGCGCAGACGCCAACTCCTTTATCGAAGCCGGTAAGGTTATGTCCATCGATGATATCCGGAAGGAGTATCCGGAGTACGCGTCCAACATGAACGATGATTTAATCGCCGCGTCTCTCGTCGACGGAAAGAAATACGCAGTACCGGTAAATGGTTTCTGGGAGGCAATGTTTGTCAATACGACTGTTCTGGACGCCGCAGGGGTAGAAGTACCGGGACCGGATTACACATGGGATCAGTTCCTTGCAGACTGTGAGAAGATCAAAGCGGCAGGCTACAGCCCGATCGCAGCAGCTCTCGGCAACATTCCGCATTACTGGTGGGAATACGCCATCTTCAATCACAACACCCCGGCAAACCACTGTGATATTCCGGAAACGGTTGATGACGCACAGGGACAGTCATGGGTGGCAGGTATCAACGATATCAAAGACTTATATGAAAAAGAGTATTTCCCGAAGAACACATTATCAGCAACTGACGATGATACGTTCCTTGCTTTCACAGAAGATAAGGCAGCTTTCTTAATCGACGGTTCCTGGAAGGTTGGCGGAATCGCAGGCGCATGCCAGTCTGACCCGAATGATCCGGCTACACTGGATAAAGAGAAACTTGACAAATTTACCGTAACCTACGTACCTGGCCAGGGCGACAGAAAAGCAACCGATTTAATCGGCGGTCTGTCCATGGGCTACTATATTACGAAGAAAGCATGGGATGATCCGGAAAAGAGAGATGCAGCAGTAAACTTTGTAGAATACATGACATCTAACGAAATCGTTCCGATCTTCGCACAGCATACGGCTTCCGCACTGAAAGAAGCACCGGAAGTAGACCAGAGCCAGTTTAACTCCCTGCAGGTGAAGGCAATGGATATGATGAGCGGCGTTACATCCTTAACACCGGCTGTTCAGGATATTTTCCAGGGCGAATGCAGAACGTCAACATTCGACGGCATGCCGCAGATCGTAACAGGCAAGGTATCAGCAGAGGATGCTGTGAAGGAAGGCCTGGAGATTTACCACGCAAACTAAATAACTGTCAATTGAAAGCCGGAGACGTAATGGCCTTTCGTCTCTGGCTTTTTTACGGAAAATAGGGTGAGAATATGGGAGCAAATATCTATAAAAACAAAAAGCCGCTGTTCCTTTTTCTGGTTCCGGCGTTCGCCTTTATGGCAATTTTCTTATACTATCCATTTATACAGAACATCTTGAACAGTTTTAAGCAGATTACGGAGCTGGGAGCCGCCAGCAAAGGCTGGAATGATCCATGGTATACCAACTATGTTACCATGTTCCAAGACGAAAACATGCGTGTAGCAGTCAGAAACACAATCCTCATGATGGTGGTCACCATCGTCGGCCAGGTTGGAATCGCCATTGTCCTGGCACTTCTGGTTGACAATATCAGCCATGGAGCAAAATTCTTCCGGACGGTCTACTTTTTCCCCATCGTGATTTCGGCAACTGCGTTAGGTCTGATGTTCAATCTGATCTTCCTGTACGACAAGGGCATGGTCAATCAGCTGTTAGAGAGTTTCGGCGTCACCGAACTCATCGACTGGAAAGGGGAGAAACTGGCGCTCATTACGATGATGCTGCCTGTTATGTGGCAGTATGTGGGATTCTATTTTGTGATTTTGATCACGGGACTCAATAATATTTCCGATGAACTTTATGAGGCTGCCGCTATCGATGGGGCAACGGGATTCCAGAAAGTAAGATATGTCTCCATTCCGCTGCTTCACAATGTTATGTGTACCTGCGTGGTTCTTGGCGTTACCGGCGCATTAAAGGTATTTGACCTTCCATGGACCATGTTCCCGAAAGGAATTCCGCTGGGTGAGACATGGCTGACCGGCACATACATGTACTACCAGACCTTTAATACCAAAAATGTCGATTACAGTTCTGCCATAGCAGTTCTGATCGTAGTTCTGGGAATTGTGACGGCGAAGGTGGTCAACACAATTTTCAAAGAAAAAGATTATTAGGAGGGGATTCATCATGAACAGAGGGAAAAAAATATCGCTGGGAAGTGTAGTCATCTACATTGTTCTGGGCTTCTGGGCACTTACCACGATTTATCCGATTTTCTGGGTCATCATCAACTCCTTTAAGGCGAAGGGCGAGATCCTTTCGAATTCCTTTGCACTTCCTACAGGAGCGATGTTTACACTGGCTAACTACCGGACTGCATTTGAACGCCTCAGTATTTTCAGTGCATACCGCAACAGTATGATAATTTCTACTTCGGTGGCAGTGATTGTCATTGTTCTGGCCGGTATGGCATCATTCGGTCTGGTACGCTACGATTTCAAGCTTCGGAAACCGCTTAATTCACTGGTAGTAGCTGGTATGATGTTTCCGGTATTCTCCACAATCATCCCGGTATACCGCATGCTGAGTTCCATTCATATGGTCAATACGGAGAGTCTGGCTCTGTCCTTAACGAGCGTGATTCTTCCGCAGGTAGCAGGCAATATGTCCTTCGCCATCGTGGTGTTGACAGGCTATGTGCGCAGTCTCCCCATAGAACTTGAGGAGTCGGCTTACCTGGAAGGCTGCAATCCTTTCCAGATCTTTTATAAGATCGTAGTACCTCTTGCAAAGCCATCCTTTGCGACAGTGGCGATCTTTTCATTCCTCTGGAGTTATAACGATCTGTTTACTCAGATGTTCCTGCTGCGTCTTCCGCAGCACCGTGCAATCACGCGTCTGTTAAACGAACTGACTTCCAATGAAGGAACGAACTTCGGCCTCATGGCCGCTTCCGTGGCACTGGTTATTATTCCGATTCTGATTGTCTATATCTTCCTTCAGAAGTATATTATCAAGGGAATGACGGCAGGAGCTGTTAAGGGGTGATAAAAACTCGGAAGTATGGTATACTGATAGCAAAAGCGCGTTTATAAAATGACGTTCGGGGAAGAGTGGGAAGCAGATGTATAGAGTGGTAATTATAGACGATGAACCGATTATAGTAGAAGGTATTTCCAAGGTGGTGCCGTGGGCGGATTATGGCTGTGAAGTGACAGCGACCGCCTGCAGCGGCTTAGAGGGGCTGGAGATAATCCGAAAGCTGCGGCCGGATATTATCTTTACGGATATTTCCATGCCAGGAATGGATGGGCTGTCCATGATTGCGGCGCTCCGTGTGGAGTTTCCGGAGATGATGATTGCCATCCTGACCGGTTACCGGGACTTTGATTATGCGCAGAAGGCCATACGCCTGGGGGTGAACCGTTTCCTGCTGAAGCCATCCAATATGGATGAGATCAAGGAAGCGCTTCAGTTCATGGCGGATACGCTGAACAAACGAAAGGAACAGGAACATGCTTTAAAGACGCAGAACACGGCGGAAGTCTCAAGTACTACTGCAGCAGAACCGGAAGGGAATGCGGAGCCGGGTGCCGGTGGTAATGAAGATTCATCAGAACATAATGCCGGAAGCTTTATTGTAAAGACGGCGCTCAAATACATGGAGGAGAATTATACACAGAAGATCACTCTGGCTGAAGTCGCGGAAAAGACGTATGTCAGCCAGTGGCATTTGAGTAAGCTGCTGAACGGCCATACTGGGAAAAGCTTTTCCGAACTTTTAAACCACATCCGGATCGAAGAGGCGAAGAAGCTGTTAAAGGACCCGTCTCTGAGGATCGGCGATATCTCGGAAGAGGTGGGATTCATGGATGTGGCGCATTTTTCCAAGGTTTTTAAGAAGCTGGAGGGGATATCGGCTAACGAATATCGGAACAGCAGAATTTAACTGAAGGATCATCCGGTTATAGTATGAAAATATTGTATGAGAAAACAGGGCGGTACAGAAAGGAAATTTTTCTGTGCCGGCCTGTTTTGTGATTGTGAAAAAGGTATAAACTATTTGGCCGCTGTACTGTAAAACCGGAAACTACTTGTAGTTTCTTTTATTATTCGATATAATAAAGATATTCGCCTGAAAACAGAGTTGTGTGGATCAGGCTTTTATTTCGAAAGAGAAGGAAGTTGGTAGGACGTATGGGTGGAAAGTTAAAAGCTTTATTTGCACAGACAGATATGACGGTGGGGAAGCCATGGAAACAGATCGTTATTTTTACGATTCCCATGTTAATCGGTAACATCGCACAGCAGCTTTATAACACGGTAGACAGTATCGTGGTCGGAAAGTATGTAGGAGATAATGCCCTTGCGGCGGTTGGAAGTGCCAGCCCGATTTTAAATCTGCTGCTGGTACTTTTTATTGGCATATCGATGGGAACCAGTATCATGGTATCACAGTTTTTTGGAGCAAAGGACAGGGAGCATCTGTCGAAGACGATCGGGAGCACCATTACCTTGACTGCGGCGGCCTCGCTGATCATTATGGTATTCGGTTCGGTGACAATCCGGCCACTTTTAAAAATGCTGAACACACCGGCCAGTATCATTGACTGGTGTACTTCCTATCTGCTGATTCTGATTGTGGGAATCATGGGAGTCGCCTATTATAATATGTTCTGCGGTATCTTAAGAGGTCTTGGTGATTCACTGTCGGCTCTGATCTATCTGCTGATTGCAACGGTAATCAACATCATTCTGGATCTCTGGTTCGTAGCGGGCCTGCAGATGGGGGTGGCGGGTGTTGCTCTGGCTACGGTCATTGCACAGATGGTATCCGCGGTCCTCTGTTTCTTTAAACTGAAACGGATGACGGATGTCTTTGATCTGAAGTTCCAATATCTCAAGCCGGATATGGAAAATATCATGACGATCCTGCGGCTGGGGCTTCCGTCCGGTATCACACAGGCCATTTTCTCCATGGCGATGGTTGTGGTTCAATCGCTGACCAACAGCTTCGGTGAAATGGTGATTGCGGCCAATGTTATTATTATGCGTGTAGACGGATTTGCCATGATGCCCAATTTCTCCTTTGGCACGGCAATGACCACATATTCCGGCCAGAATGTGGGTGCAAAGGAGATTGAACGGGTACATAAAGGTGCTAAGCAGGGAACCGTGATAGCTGCTGGAACGTCAGCAGTGATCACAGCTCTGATTCTGATTTTTGGCAAGTATCTGATGGGGATCTTTACCAATACCTCGGAGCTTGTTGCGCTGAGTGCCAATATGATGAAGATTCTGGCAGTCGGCTATATCGCCATGGCGGTGACGCAGAGTCTCTCCGGTGTGATGAGAGGTGCGGGCGACACCATGACACCCATGTGGATTTCCATTGTAACGACTGTATTTATCCGTGTTCCGCTGGCATACGGCATCGCTTATTTTACAAAGACGCCGAAACTTCCGGGAGGCAGATACGAGTGTATCTGGGTATCCCTTCTGATCTCCTGGGTATTGGGCGCGGTATTGACTGTAATATTCTACAGGATTGGTAAATGGAAGAATAAGGGATTGGAGTCATAAGAAATTGGTATCATAAGAAATTGGGCCATGAGACAGAATCATGGACAGGAATAAAGGTTGAATCAGAGGTGAAACGATTTGGATGAACTGAGATGGTATTTATATGATCTTGTCCGCGAAATTATGGAAAAACATGGAATAGGGGAGTCGGCTTATTCCTTGGAGACGGTCAGGGAAGGTGCTGTGTGTCTGATTCCTTCTGAGCATGGTTTTCTGGTCACTGGCGGAGGGGAGAGGGAGTCGGAACAGGAAGATTTTTACCGCGGGAGCCGGGAATTTTTCCGGCGGATTTTTCAGGATGATGAAATGGCGGAGACCGTCATGCAGGAATTTCTGACGAGAACGCTGGACCTTCCGGCTATCATGAAAGGACCGAGCATAACGGGGCTGGAAGCCCGGATTTTTAAGTGCTGGGAAGAGATGGCGGCACTGGAGCAAAAGGCACTGAAGCCGGATGGACAGAAATGGAAGATAAAACGCAAACTTGACCGTATTTACCTGGAGGGGCTTTTAAAACAATTAGAAGAAACGGATAAAAAACGGTATGAAAAAATAAAAACGGAAATAAATGATTCGGGAAGTGTATAGAAAATCATTTTTTGTTTAAAATAGGAGTATACCAAAGATGAGTGAATACTTATCCTCCCCTTTTAGTGCGGAAAGTCTAAAACCCCAGTGTTTATAGGCTTTCCGCATTTTTCGATATATGAAAAGTATTAAAAAGTGTTGCCAAGAAACAAAATTGAAAGAGACTTCAATAATATTGATGAATTTTGATAAAACATAAATAAAAATGTATAAAGTTGCTATAGGTATATTATTAGTTCTTCTGTCACATAATTTATGAGAAAATAAATTACAACAATACCAATAAAGGAGATAATCTATGATAAGAGGCGTAAGAAAATCACCCATGGAGAAATTACATAAACAGTTAAATGAGGTGCAGGAGAGTATCAGACAGTATGAAAGCTGTTTGTTACTTTGAAGGAAAAGGAAAAAAAATTACAGTCTCAGTTCGAACTGGAAGAGTTTAAGTCTATTCGTGGTTTGCTCACGGAACAGGGAATCGGAATGGAAGAATTAAAAGAAATGCGGGAGTCAAATGTAACGGCAGTAGAAGAGCAGAGCGCATAGATGTGAAAAATGGGGGGTGTGGAAAAATGGAATTAGATCAACTCCATTTTTTCACAGCCCCTTCAATATTTTTATTTCTCTCATAAAAGCCAATACCTCTTTCTGTAATGCATAGGCTTATAGTAATAGGAATATCATAGGAGACGTTTAAAGAATCTTTGGAGTAATGAGGCTTATCTTTAACTAAAGTATAATAATTTGTTGGACGTGCTATTGTGATGTCGAAATTATTTCGCGCACAAAATAATTTTTATTCTTCTTCATTAATACCATATATTTTAATTTTTTCATCTATACCTGTCTCCAAGGAGATCAAGCTACATCGAATCCAGAACACATGGAACAAGGGAATCTTTAATAATCCTTATAACTTTTGTATCCACAGGTTCCGCTGTAAAAAAACAAATGCATGTGAGAAGATCAGCATCTGTGATTCTTTGTGCCGTTCCTGCCATAAATGTAACATGGTGTGCTCCCGGTTTGAGAAGGAATCCTGCCGACGGTTGGACAGGGATCCCTTTGTCTGTAATGGCTGTTCCAGAAAGAAAAACCTGTGCACCATACCAACAAAGTATGATTACAATGCTCATGCTGCCTAACGTCATTACGAAGAACACCATTCCTCTTCCCAGGCTGGTGTTAATAAATCCAGATCCGAAATGCACTGCATTGATGCGGTTGTCACTCCTTTGATCAAACAGGGACAGTCCCCCTACATGATCTTCACCAATCATCCGGAACTCGGTATGTCTGTTAAGACGCTCTATAACTACATTGAACAGGGATATCTCCTCACACGCAATGTAGACCTGAAGCGGAAAACAAAATTCAAGCTGCGTAAGAGCCATAAAACACGGATTACAGACCGGGAGATCTTTCTGGGAAGGGCCTATTCCGATTTCTCAGCGTTAGGGCTTTCCCGCTCTGAATTTGTTGAAATGGATACGGTATTATCCGCAAAAGACTATCTTAAATGTATCCTTACCCTATATTTTCCCGATACAGAGCTGCTTCTTGCACATCTCATGAACCGCTGTACTCCCGGCGCTGTCCGGCTTGTATTTGATTCGAGGCCTTGCAGCTAAAATTCATCGCCCCCGATGAAGTGATACTGTCACCCAAGCTGCTGAAAAAGTAAAATCACATAAGAGACCACCGCCAGGCCGGTAAATATCTTTTTTCAAGCCGAACTGTGGAATTTAGTTTTACTCACCAGAATTCCAGAGGTCTCTTTACCATACCCAAAAACAGAAAGTTTCCCAGAAATTTGTCCCAATTATAGCACGAAATCCAGCATCTGTCTCTCGAAAACTTTAAATAGTATACACTTTTAAAGGGAAGGTGGAATTTACTTTTGCATACGGAATTTAAAATTTCAATTCAGCTATGTAATATCGGTAGTAGTTGAATTTAGCCAACTATTATCTATTTTAGTAGTATTATTAAAGGAATAGAAAAAATGATTTTCGGTACTATTAAAATAGAAAGTGAATTTAGTTGTGTTTCTGTAGAATTTAATCTTCTCATAAGATATAATATATGTAAATAATGATGGTTTTGCAGAGTACAGGTATGAATACGAGCAGAGAGCCCCAAATTCGATGGCGATTAATTTTATTCCGTTATTAAAGCGTTTTACAAAACAAGCAAGAGAATTAACTTCATTATAGTAATATTTTGAGCAAATTGACATTTACTTATAGAATAATATGAAAAACGAGGTAGTAGACTCTGAATAAATACAGATGGGATATCGAAATTAAAGATGAGGATTTATAAACTCTTTCAAAGGCTCCTCCGGTGGTTATAGTCGTACCACATACAACCGGCCATAGTGATTCTGCAGTTTCATGGGTCAGCTTTTAACTATGGCAACAAGATCCCGATGATTGGGATTTTGCAGACTATGCCTCGAACTCAGAACCCGTTAGTATGAATGATTTATCTGATCAGAAAAATGAATGCTATATTAATGACGATAATAACAGTCACCTGGATATAATAGCTGCTCCTGCTTTCTGTTATTTACGATGAAGGAAAAAAGAGTATTATTTACAGGTGGAATAATAAAAAAACGAAAAGAAAACAGAGTATACTTGTTTAAAGTGCTATTTTATGAGGAGTATAAGGTGGAAAAACGGATAATATCGGGGACTACCCAATTAAAGTATTGTTAGACTGAAACTCATTTAAATAGAAGATATATGTCGATAAGTATTCAGTGATTAACAAGAAAACAATTGAAGAAAATGGGAAAGTGGAATGTTAATGAAGAATTTATATGATGGTATAATTGGACTGGCAATAGGGGACGCTTTGGGCGTTCCGCTAGAGTTCAAAACTAGATCGGAAATCGCAAAAAATCCTGTGATATCAATGCAAGAATATGGCTCACATAATCAACCGATTGGCACTTGGTCAGATGACACCAGTTTAACACTTGCCTTATTGGATAGCATAATACAATGTAAAACAATAAATCATGAAGATATCATGGACAAATTCTCAGCATGGTTGTTATATGGGGACTACACGGCATCGGGAGAAGTATTTGATGTTGGAAATTCCACCAGTAGAGCAATAATGAATTATGGTCGAGGAATGAGTCCTTTGAATTGCGGTGGAATATCGGAATATGAAAATGGCAATGGATCATTGATGCGTATCTTACCAGTCGCTTATTACCTTTGTTATCTAAGAGAAGATGAAAAAAAGTACCAAATGGAAGTGGTTCATAATGTATCAGCTTTAACACACAGACACCCAATCAGTCTGATTGGGTGCGGAATATATGTAAAAATTGCAATTAAAATGATATCTACAAGTTTAACGTTGAATGAATGCATTGCTGCTGGAATTCAAGAAGCGTTCGCTTATTATGAAAGTATGGGAGCTGAATATATTAGTGAATATAGTCGGTTAAAGAATCTCTATGCTTTTATGAAACTCTCAAATGATGAGATTAGAAGTAGTGGATTTGTAGTGGACACATTAGAAGCGGCAGTTTGGTGTTTGATGAACACCAATTCGTATAAATCTTGTGTATTGAAAGCTGTAAATCTTGGTTATGACACCGATACAGTTGGAGCTATAGCGGGTGGTCTGGCGGGAATTTATTACGGTGTAGATACTATACCAGCTGAATGGATTCAGGTTATTGCAAGGAGAAAATATATTAAACAATTGTGTGATCAGTTTGAAAGTTATTTCCAATAAAAGATTATCCAATATGGAGAGAGGTAGCTGCAATGAAGGTATGTACATATTGCAGGCGAGAAATTGAAAATGACAAAGCGGAATGCCCTTATTGTGGGGCAGCAGAGTTTATCGATAAATCTCCTGAAAAAGTATTAGATGAAGTATTACAACCTTTTGATAAAAAAACAACTGAAAACGTGGATTTTCAGATAAAAAACAACATTAATAAGAAGGAGTCTTGGATATATAGGGGAGTAAAATATATCTTTCTAGGTATCTTATTTTATATGCTGATAATGGTTATATTAGTAGTTATTTTACTCCTTTATGTTATAATTACGGGGAGTGTACCTGATTTTATTATGGCTATATCAGGTTAAACTCCAAATCATGGAATGAAAAAATAGTGAAAATAAGAGAAAGTAGAGGATTAATATTATGAGATGTATAAATGGCTGCATGGATGGAAACACAATGATTTTGATGTTTGATGGAAGTAAAAAAAGTATATGTGAAATTAAGATTGGTGAATTAATACGTACAGATGGAGAGTCTTGCAATAGAGTTAGCAATATTTGGTGTGGACAAGATATGGTTATAAGAATTGTTACAGATAGTGGAAATGAAATTAAGTTAACTAAAGAACATCCAATTAAAGCGAAGAACGCTTGGAAGCGTGCCGGTGATGTCAAAGTTGGTGATGAATTATGTTGTGTTGATGGAATCTATAGAGTATGCACTATTGAAGCAGTTGATGGTGATGTTAGAGTTTATAATTTAGAACTTGAATATGATAACGATGGGATTTTTGCAAATAATATTCTTGTAGGAGATTTTAAGAGGCAAAATAGCTGTTTAAATTGATTAAGTAAGAACCTAAGAGGTACAATAATGTTGATGAATGCTCGAAGCGAACTAGCCCACTTTTATGGAAAATGTATTGAATTGGCCGGTTTTGTATTTTGTTGATCCGGATAAATAGGGAGAAAATGAAAAAGATAATTGGAGCGGTGGGAATAATTGTAACTGTGTAGGGGCGAAGCTTATGGTGATCACAGTTTAGAGTGGATTTATAAATATGCTAATGAGTGGAATATAAATCTGACTGATTACTATTAAAGGAAATACCCCGCTAAAAAGAGTGATATATAATAGATGAGGTAAATACGAGTTAGAAGGAAGGGATATTAGAGTTAAAGGATGCGATAGATTATATCACTAAAATAAAAAGACATTAAGTTAAAAAATGTTTCAGATGAATGGAGATGAGGCGGATAAATGCAAAAGATGATATTCTGTAACACTGGTTGGATGGAATACTATCAAGGTGGCCCGATATATGGGGGTGGGTCATTTGTTAAAGAGAATGGATATGGTTGGGAAATTTATAATTTTAAAGAAATTGATGGAAGAATGTATGGATATGCTCAGGCGATGGGTGCCAATAATCTAAAACGTCTTGATTGCGAAGTGAATAGAGATGACGAATATGTAAAAGATGTACTGGTGGTATTCACTGCGACTCATAAAGTCGGAGGAACATATATTGTAGGATGGTATAAGAACGCTGTTTTTTATCGCGATTATCAAGAATGCTGGTTGGAAGAACGAAAATATGAAGATGAATACATAGGATTTATTACGGAGACAGAAAGCCGGAACGCTGTTTTGTTACCAGAAGATATGAGGTTTACTTTCCCACAAATTCCTAGAGGAGTCAAAGGCGGTATGGGAGAATCAAGTATTTGGTATGCGGATTCTCCATTAATGAAATCTTTTAGAAATGAAGTTATAGAGTGTATTACTCATTATGAAAAAAGTGTAAAAAATATTAGAGAAAAAAAGGCGTTATTACGTACTTATGATATAGAAAAAAGAAAAGAAGTAGAGAAAAAAGCTATAGATTTAGTTGCTAGAGAATATCGAAAAAGAGGTTTTCAAGTAACATCTGTTGAAGATAAGAATTATGGGTGGGATTTAGAAGCGAAGTTCAAAAGTGTTTGTTACAAGCTTGAGGTAAAAGGCCTTTACGGAGATAAGATTTCTGTTGAATTAAGTAGAAACGAATATGAAAAAATGCGTAGCAATAGAGAACTATTTCGCTTGTGTATTGTAAGCCGATGTCTCAGCACAAAACCGTTTCTAAGTATTTTTTCTTTCTCTAATGAACGTCAACAATGGTTAGATGAAGAGGGGAATAATCTTGTGATTGAAGAAAGAGTATTGGCAAGATGTTATATTAATTAGAACATAAAAAGAAACTTTTGGGTTGCTTTTTTATAATTACTTCTTTTTTGAATTATAATAATTTTGTAACATATTAGCTGAGGTTAATGCGGCTTGGAATTCCGTGGAGGAAAAAGTCTTTTCCAATTCTCTGAATTCGGAAGTATCCCAAAAAACTGCCTTCAGCCCATAGTAACCAATGACATATCTTATATCAGTTTTCCTATTTACACAAAACTTGAAACTCTCTATACTGTTTGAACCGATGGTGTATGGAATTCTTAGAAAAATAGAACAATTGTATTATCTCTGCTGTGGGGAGTCTCTTGTAATTACAGAGGCCTCCCGGTTTTTTATTATTCAATAGCTTTTAATAATTTTTCCTTACTTTTTTGCGTTTTTTTGCAGCAATAGCGGCTTCTTTTGGGCCTTAGCTTCTGTAGCTTTTTCGGATTTGATCTGTTGCTTATAAGCTGCTTTAAGTTCTTCTTTTATGGTTTTTAAATCAGTTTCTAATTTCAAACCTTTTTCATTTAACTTAGCGGATTTCCGGTAAATGTGTAGAGGATTATAGCAGAGAAAATAAAGGTAAACCGACGTTCCATCTAATAATAGTATGGGAACATCGGTTTATTTTGCTGAAAGCATATTAGTAAATGATGATTAGAATGAATTTATAGAAAAAGTCAATAGATTTCACAAAAAATAATTCCCAAGAATTTTGGGAATATTTACTAAAATTTGTTTGACTGTATTATCTAATATTGCTATATTTAATATAAGATATAATAATTAATTGATTCAGGAGGGGGATAATCAGTGAATAAGCGCAAAATCAAAGGCATATTGACGTGGATATTGATTTTTATTATGTTAATGCAGAATACTGCATATGCCGAAGGCTGGAAACAGGAAAATTCAGACTGGTTCTACGAGCAGAATGGTGCAAAGCAGACAGGCTGGATAAATGATGGAACAGGTCGGTATCATTTTGACGAAAATGGCAAGCTGCAAACAGGATGGTATCAAGAAAATCAAATATGGTACTTTTTAAACACTGCTCATGATGGCTATTACGGAAGAGCATTATCCAACCAATGGGCATGGATTGATGGTTACAGCTATTCCTTCGATGCAGATGGAAAAATGTATGCAAATTGCATTACTCCGGACGGATATGAGGTAAATGCAGACGGAAGATGGACAGTAAATGGAGTGGTACAATTTATTGAAGGGAAAGGTATTATAACAACAGCCACAACGCCTGGGAGTGGAAAAGTTTCCGGTGGCGTAACAAGAGGCGGAGGTGGTTCCGGCGGAGGTGGCGGTGGCGGAGGAAGCCATAGCAGTGGAGGAGGAAGTAGCTCTGGAGGAGGAAGTTCCAGTGGATCAACTGAAAATAAAGGTATCGAATATATAGAAGGATTAGAAATAAAGAATACAGAATTTGTATTAGATGAGGAGAACCAAACGGTAGTTGTATCTGATTCAGCCCTAACTACTGGCTGGACAGAAGGAACTGTATATGTCTTAAAGGATAAATCTTCCCCGGAAAATGACATTGCTATAAGGGTTACAGCAATAGAAAATTCAGAGCAAGGCGTAATCATTCATTATGAGGAACCTGCACTTGAAGAAGTTATAAAATCTATTGATGTCCAGGGAACACAAGCAGTGAGTGGTTCGTTTACGCCAGCTGAAGGCGTTACTATAACTCCTGTTAAAAACTATAGATCGAGATCAATTATCAGCGGAACCACAAATTTATTCGAGCCATTTAGAATTGAAGGAGAATGGGAAGGTATAACACTGTCAAGTGTTTTCAAAACAGAAAGCGTTGATTATCGTATTGTAACAGACGATACAAGTATAGGGCTCGAAGAGATTAGTCTTGTTTTCAATAATACTTATGACGGAACTATACAATACAATGGAACACTGAGCAAGAATTTGGAAGTAACATTAGGCGAAATAAATGTTTTACTGCCTTACGGATTTATTGTTAGTGGTAAAGTATCTCTTACATTTGATTCAGATGGCAATATTGAAATTGGATTTAAGATGTATAATGTAACTGGAGGCAGTTACACTAAATCCGATGGATTCACTCCTGTGTTTTCACTTGAAGGCGGTATATCGAGTGTTAAATTAGAAGGGTCTATGAGTGCATGTATAGTGTTGGCACCAGAAGTTAGTTTTTTGAAAATTCGATTGGCTGCCAATGAAACAAAAGCAGGAATTGGATTTGTTGGAAAAGCGGAAATTTTAAGTAGAGATCCATTGGCTTTGTGTATGGACGGAAAGGATTATTGGATTTTAGATGAATCTATAGATATCGGCCCCGAGATATTGCCCTTGTATCATTACGAGAAGAGTATTTATAATGTTGATAATGCTTTAATAGATAATTTACATATTGAAGAAACAGGTATTGTACCAAAATGCACCCGCCAAGGTGGCGAAACTCATTTAGACTGCATTTATCAGGGAACTATAATAGATTCAGTTACGCAGAATCCGATCAATAATATTACTGTTACTATAGTGGATCAGGATAATGTTCTGGTTGAAACTGTCTATACAAATGAAATGGGATTTTTTAAGGGGAAACAGTTGCCACCGGGCAAATATACTATTTATGCGTCGTCTGAAGAATACGAACTCTATGAGTCAACGTTTGAAATAATTGATGGTCAGATAACAAACATGTCCATTAGTTTAAAACCTACTTATTTTGAAAGCTGTAACTTCTATGGACATGTAGTAAGAATGGTTGATAGTATCCCAATTTATAGGGCAAAAGTTGAAATAGTCCATGGTGGAACAATCGTAGATACTATTTATACAGATGAAAATGGATATTATGAAAGTAAATTACTCAATTCGGGGGAATATATTTTTCAAATATCTGCTCCAGGTTGTATCACGATTGTGCAGGCATTTTCTATAGGTATGGGAGAAATTAAAGGTCTTGATTTTTGTATGATATTGTCAGAAGCGGTGGTTAATTCTCATCTAAATTATGTTGATAATGTAGAAAATAAGGATGATAACCAGACAGCCTCTCCAAGTAATGCACAGCATGAACAAGAATCTGCTGATACAAACAACAATCAGCAAGATAAAACAGATATAAATATAGATAAGGCAGATCTTCAGGAAAATGGAGTGGTATTTGATGAACAGGAGACATCAGGTATTGCAGAATTTGAGGTTGCTTTGGATTTTTCAGACGAAGAAGGAACACCGAAAGTCTTGGATGATGAAGAAACCGGTAAGATAGACGACAATACTGGATATGATGGTAGTCAAAGAAAGTCACTGTTGATAACATGATATAAATGACTGATTCATTTCTGCTGATGGACGATAAAGAGAAAGCTGCAATCTTTGCTATTAATAAAAGTATTGTAGCTTTCTCTTTATTGAGTGACTTTATCAAATTCAACAATCTCATTTATTTGACAATCAAGAATTTTACATAGCTTTTCGGCAGTGAGCATAGTGATGTTAGCATTATTTTTTAGATTATGAATCGTCTTCTTATCAATGCCCTGCTTGATAATCTGGTAGGTTGTAATATTCTTTTTATCCATAGTTTTCCATAATGGTTCGTAACTGATCATATTGGTACCTCTTACAATTACTATACTTTGCAAAATGATCATTGTTCTAGGAGGTGTTTTTGGTATCTAAGATTTCTTACTCGTTAGTAAATGATATTTTTGAGATAAAGGATAAGGTTTTCTTGTATCCGTAAGTCCGGTTAGATAATCAACCGATGTTTTATGAAATTTTGCTAATTCGTGTAAAATTTCTATCGGAATATTAACATCTCCAGCTTCGTAATGAGCATAAGTTCTTTGCGGTACCCCAAGAATCTCTCCCATTTCTTTTTGATTTAAATTGCAGTCCTTACGCAAATCGACGATCCGTTCAAAATTATAGTTTTTCATCCAATTTTCTCCTGCTTATATAGAAATTCTAAAATTGCTATATTGGAACGAGAAATAAATAATGAAATAGAAAACTCCGGAAACGGTTTTAAACTTTGCTTTCGGAGTTTTTATTTTTTATGACGTTAAGAAGTTCCTGCTGGTTTCAGCGGGAAGCAGTGATGCAGCAGAAGCTTATCTTCAATCTCAGTCATCGCTGAAAAAAAAGATTCGGAGATTCTCTGGGCAATCAGTTCCACATTTTGACTGTTCACGTCAGAAACCATAATGAGATATTGACAGTTGCTGTACTGGGTGAAAACGTCGCCGAGACGAAGCGAATGCTGAATTACAGATTTTAAGGTATCTATCTGCTTCTCACGGGTTAGCAGCTTTGGTAAATCACCATTTTTATCAGTCAAAGTAAAGAGAATAATGTAGACGCTCTCACTGCTTCGGCGTAGTCTGCGTTCTACAAAGCGGTATATTCTTTTGAAGGTCTCATAATCCTGGCAGTATGCGCCGGAAATAAGCTCCTGCTCTGACAATTCGGAGCGAATCAGTGCCATATCGATATCGATGCTTTTTCTGGCGGCAGAACGGCGCTGCTCGGCCGCCGCCACAACCGGTTTCCTGTCTTTTTTCCGTTTCTCCGCTAAAAGAAGCTGATCAGCGCGGTCAAACAGACTTTTGTAATCATCCCCGGGCTGATACAGACTTCCACACACAGTGGCGGAGATACCATTGATAAGCGGATTAGTCATTTGGATACCCAAAAGGCGGATTCGGATCTGATAGCACCGCTCATCGATAAAATTCTGATTCTGTTCGAGCGGCATATAGATCACGAATTCATCTCCGCCTATCCGGCCTAAAATATCCTGTTTGAAGGTCATGAGGTTCAGGATTCTGACGACCTCCTGGAGAACACAATCACCGGCAATATGACCATATCGGTCGTTGATCTGTTTAAAGTGATCCATGTCCAGTACGAAAAGGACACCTGTCTTTTTTTCGGACAGCAGCTGATTGATCTTAGTCTCTGTAGCACCACGGTTATAAATGCTGGTTAACCAGTCGTGGTTGGCCAGTTTACTTAGTTTTTTATTTTCCTCTTCTAAGGCTGCTAAATCCTGTTTCATATATGTATTCCTCCTGTTTCTATGCTTTAATCATACACATAAAACCCATGATAAGTCAAGAATGTGACGAAAAATAAATTAAAAAGGTAATTAAAACGAATAAACGGCAAAAAATAATCAGGATGGCAGCTATTTTTCCTAATGCTTCGGATTATAATAAAGCTATATTTAATCTAAATTTAGTAATTATTAGAGGAAGCGCAGGGAGGTAAGAAATTGGACGAGGAAGTAGATCAGATGAATGTTGATTATGAAGCAGAATTTGATGGGCATAGCTTGTATTGTCATTACTAAAGAAGGTTTACCTCTCTAACTTCGTTATAGCATAAGTTCTTTAAGTACCCCCCCCAATGATCGCAATGATACCCGTCCCTTCTATAATACAGGCATTTGATATGCACATTCTTATATCAGCGCATATTTATGAATATATTTATGATAGTGAAAATGGTCACCGCGTATGGTATAATAGCTATGCGGAGGCTTTATTGGACGAAGGTGCGGCATGTGAATGGGTCTGTATAATGTCGGGTGAAAGAATAAAGCAGATAAAAGGCGAGATGGGCGAGAAAGGGGTATACTATGAATCTGGAAGAATTCGTGCAGCAGAAAAATGATTCTGAATTATGCGAAGCATATAAAGAATTACAGGTGATGAAAGAAACCGGGAACAGAGGATTTCAAATAATGAAAATGCTGATGCTGTGCAAAACATCTTTTTCGTGTTCCGAGGCTGACATGACTACAGTCGAAAATGCAGTTTGTTGCGAAATGGCGAGGCGGTATTATGATATAAAATGTAATAGTTAAGAGAACAGGGACTGTAATTTGTAAAGACAGTAATAATGGTATAAATGTTTGATTAATCTGAGACTTGAAAGAACAGGTAAATGCAGCATGGAAAAGAATATAAGTGCAAATGATTTTTGCCGTTTTATTTGGAAAAGTTATTTAGAGGAGCGCAGGTATGATCTTATAAGCGATTTTATCTCCGATAAAATCAGCATTATAGGAACGGGTGCTCATGAAGTTGAAAGAAATTTACAGGAATTTATTGCTAAGATAGAAGAGGAGAGTCAAGAATGGACAGGGCGTTTTATCATCCGGGATCAGTGGTATCAGACAACTGAACTTTCTGATTCCCATTCTCTCGTGATGGGAGAACTGGCTGTAAGAGAAGATGCCGATGAAGGGATCCTGTATGATATGTGTTTTCGATTCACAATTGTGCTGGAAAAAGCGGAATGTGGCTGGAAAATAGTACATATTCATCAGTCTGTAGCCGATCCAAATCAGGCGAGTGATGAATTTTTCCCCATCATATGGTGGAACAGACCTATACACAAATTGTGTATAATCTGAGACACGATTCTCTGACTGGATTATTAAACCGGCTGTATTTTAAAGAAACCTGTGAGCGCTTTCTGACAGCTGGGGATAGCGGTGCATTTTTAATGATAGATATAGATATGTTTAAAAATATTAATGATCAATACGGTCATCCTGCCGGAGATAAGACGTTGATTTCATTTTCAGAAAGCCTGAAGTCGGTAATTACACCGAATGCCTTAGCTGGTCGTGTTGGCGGAGATGAATTTACTCTGTTTTTACCTGGTATGAACCATAAAGGGGAGATGGAAGGTTTCTTCACAATGCTGAATACAGACTGGGGAGAAAGGCAAAAGTTACTGCAAATGCATGAACCGGTCTCCATTAGTGTGGGGGTTACGTTTACTTCAAAGGGAAATAATTCCTACGGGGTTCTATTGAACAAGGCGGATCAGGCGCTTTATCTTGCAAAGACAAATAAGAATGCTGGACTTGTGCATTGGGAATTTCTTCTCTAGGGGATCTGGTTTAAAAGAAAAGAAGGTGCTGATGCGATATTTGATCAGCACCTTTAATTGTAGATAATCAATAAAATAATAAGGCAGAGAGGGATTATTTATGAGAAGATGGAAAAGTACGTTACTTATAACCGGAATCCTGATGGGGTTCGCAGCCATTCCGGCGTATGCGGCAGGATGGCAATGGATCGACGGTAATAACGATGGTGTCAGTGAATGTTACTATATCGATGATGAAGGGAAAATGCTTACAGGAACTACAACTCCTGACGGATTTACAGTAAATGAACAGGGAGCATGGGTTGATAATGGAGTCGTAAAGACGAAAGAAGAAAAACAAATCGTGTCCGCATATTCCAGTCTTAATAAGCGATCAATGAAAACAAGTCAGATGGATGAGTTTCAATATTACATTTTCTCACCAGAAAATTCAACTGAAAATATGCCGTTAATTGTATATTTACATGGGCATGGACTCGGGGATAACATAGATGATTTAAAAAATGAAAAATATTTTGCTGCCTTGCGGGAAGGAGGAAAGCGGGGATCATCAGCTTATATTCTGGCTCCTTATCTACCGCCGGAATTGGATCATGGCTGGAAAGGTATGTGGCCAGGTATCGAACCGTCTATTATGGAATTGATTGAATCTGTAGCAGATACTTATAAGATCGATCGTAATAAAATCAGTATTATAGGAGCTAGTATGGGGGCAGATGCTGCAATCCAGATTGTTTCCTCTCATCCGGATACCTTTTCCTGCATGGCAGGCGTTGTTCCATTCCATTACCAATGCCCGATTGCAAAATGGGAAGATAACTGGGGAGAACAGCTAAAAACAGTTCCTGTGTGGCTTTTTGTTGAGGATCATGAAATTGCTTTAAATATGGCCGAATCGGCAGTTAATGCGATTAATGCTGCTGGCGGTCAGGCATGGCTGGATATACAGCATGGAGCAAACCATGGTGATGCAACAAAGCGGGTAGCTTCCTGTATGAATTCCGGGCAATATGAAATATATGATTGGCTAATTTCTGTCAGTAAGTAAAATAGTAGGATACCATCTGGAAAATACAACCTTATTTTTTATTACTTCATGATCATTTCCAAAATTAATTTTGACAATCGCCCCGCGGCTTGATATAATAAAATCAGAAATTGCGAATGGCTTCGGCCGTTCGCATTTCGTCGTTTAAGGGGATATGAACAGATTCGTTCATCTTGAGAAAGGAGGGAAGTTGAGGGCAGATGTAACTACATTATGAAAATATAAGGAGGCAGGTGGTACTACTTCTATGCGGATGGTTTGATGGCCGCCGATACAGACATTGACGGTTATAAAATAGGACCTGATGGAGTCTGGAACTCTTAAATATACTTATTTTCCTCTTTTTATGCGGAAAGCTCTAACCTGGGCGGTTAGGCATGCTTTCCGCATTTATTATTTTGGAGGTGAGGCGGAGGAATTACCGCCGCCGTCCGATTGCCGGGTTTATTGACTTTTTTCCGGAGGAGGGGTAATATGGAACAACCGGAAGTTGTTTGATTCCGGTTCAGAACCCAGGCGATATACAGGAAGGAAGCAGATAAATGGAAGGATCTATATTGGAGCGCTATAAAAACATACTGGATCTGGTGCCATGCGGCATTTGTCAGGTGGCGCTGGATGATGATCTGACAATCTTATATGCAAATCGGTTTTATTATGATATTTATGGATATACTCCGCAAAATGCGGAAGAACAGGGATTTATAAATGTCAGGTTTATACTGCCGGAAGAGGAGTATCCGGAGATCCATCGGAAGGTACTGGATTATGCAGGTGCCGGAACAACCAAATTTCAGATGGAATTCCGGGGAAAGCACCGTACTGGAAAAGTTTTATGGCTGCTGGTCCAGTGCACCTATAATCCGGATACGCCTGAGTATATACTCTGTTCTCTGATGGATATTGGCGACCGGAAGCGGATGGAAGAGGAAATCCGTATGAGCATGGAGGAGAACAGGATTGCCTTTGAACTTACGAATAAGCAATTGTACATTTATGATATTGAAAATAAAAGGCTTTTTCAGCCGGAATCAGCCGCGGAAGAATTTGGTCTTCCTCCTGTAGCCGGTTATGCGCCGTACAGTATCGTGGAGTCGGGGGTTATTGCAGAGGAGAGCAGACAGGAGTATATTGATTTTTACGAATCGATGATCGATGGAGATCCGAGAGGATATGCGGTAGTCAAGAAAAGAAAAAAAGATGGAACCTTCGGCTGGTATTCAGCAAAATCCGCAGTTATTTACGATCGTGAAGGGAAACCGTGCCGCGCGGTGATATCCTGTGAAAATATAACGGAGCAGCGGGAGAAGGAACTGACTTATCAGAAGTGGAGCCAGTATTTTAAATCACAGGAAGGCAAGACAATCGGATATTATGAGTATAATCTGACGAAAGACGTTGTGGAGGCGGGAGATGATCCGCCAGTATATCTCAAACTGCTGAATAAATATACAGAGACTGTCCGCTATATTGCAGAACGCTTTGTCTATGAAGGAGACCGGGCCCGGTTCTACCATTTTTTTAACAGAGACAGGATGCTGATGCGTTATTACAGCGGACAGACGGATGGAACGATTGATTATCTCAGAAAAAGAGAAGATGGGAGTCTGTACTGGGTCCGTGCAACGATTCAGCTGATTGGGGATCCTTATAACAATGATGTCAGGCTGTTTATGATGACGCTGAATATTGATGAGGAGAAAACGGAGAGCCTAAGACTGCAGCATAAGATGGAATGCGACGGAATGACAGATATCCTGAACCGGGACACCTTTATGACCAGGGTAACTGAAATTCTGGAGAAGAGCAGTCCTGACATGCGCCATGCGCTGATTATGCTGGATATCGATCAGTTTAAACTGCATAATGACAGCTATGGCCATCAGTTTGGCGATTATGTGATCAGGGAAACGGCACAGATATTGAAACGGTTTTTGAGAAAGAATGACAGCTGCGGCCGGATTGGCGGCGATGAATTCATGGTCTTCTTAAATGATATAAAATCCGAACAGGATATTATTCCCAGAATTGCAGAGCTCTGCAGTCATCTGAAGCGGGAGTATCCGGAAAAAGGCGAGGTGTCCTGCAGTCTTGGCGTTGTTTTCTACCCGCGTAATGGGACGACTTTCAAAGAACTTTACCGGAATGCGGATATCGCCTTGTATGATGTCAAGAGAGCGGGGCGGTGTGACTACAAAATATACGGCGGCGAGGAGGAAGAGGAGCGTCCCCCAGAAGATCTTATATGAAAAAACTGTTCAAGCAACTGTTTATGCTGTATAATAAATTGGATTATATTGAAAAAACATAAAAATTCAACGAATCTGGCGGTGATAACAATGGCGAAAAATCTCTCTTGTCCGGTAACTGATCCCTTAACTCAATCCTCAAGGCCAGGCTGTCCTGAAAAGATGCCTGGTTTACATACGAATATCACCATGCAGGACATCATGGAGGCGGTTACAGAAGCCTACGAGAATCCGGCAGACGATGAATTTGGCAGCGACAGCTGTGCGGCTGAGAAGAGGAAAGAACATGCAAACTTAAATTTAATAGCGGAAGAATTTGGCATGACACCGCTGAAGGTAAGAAAACTGCTGATTACGGCCGGTTACCATTATCAGAGAGAAATTTACAGCACCCCCATAAGCCGGAAAGTGAATGATCTTTATATTGAAGGGAAGAATATAGAGGAGATCATGGAACTGACCGGACTGAGCCGTGCCTCTGTCCATGGATATCTGCCTTACAGCAAGACGGTATATAAGATGGAAGAAGGATCAGTGGCGTCTGAGCGGATCAGGCGGTATCAGGAGCGGAACCATGCATGTGAAAGACTGCGGACGGCAATTCATCTGCAGGAGCCTGAGGTGGATGAATTGCTGTGGAATACCATCATTCAGTTTGAAGGGTATCCATTCTGTACCAGTAAGGGACTTAAGTTTTCTTACATAATAAAAAAACGCAGGGACGGATCAAACAGCGGTGAGATGTTCATCAGCCGGAAAGAAAAGTCCATTACGAAGGCAACGGTGATGATTGCATTTCATAAGGCATTGGAGCTGATGGATGCGGAAGGGAGTGTATCGGGGCCGAAGAAACTGGGGACATTCGGTGCCAGCTATCTTTACCCGGTATTTATCAGATTATTTCTGCCGGAGAACAGGAGACTTTAAAACTATGTTTAACAGCATTACAAAGCTTATCTCATGGGACAGCATCTGGAATCCCTATACATTTACCGATGCAAAAATCATTGTGGCGAGTCTGCTTCTGGCGATGGCTGGAAGCATTGTTTTAACTGCGATTGTATGGGGGAGAAAAAGAGCGGTAGCGGTCTTAAAAAGAGAAATGCTTCTTTTCTGGCTTTTTACGATCTTTTCGGCGACCTTACTGGCCAGAAAATAGACGGCAGAGCCCAAAATCAATCTGGAACTTTTCTGGACGATCCGGTATGCGTGGAAATACCATTCCGGAATCCACTGGTTCTATATTGTTGGAAATATTGCTCTTTTTATTCCGCTGGGCTTCCTGCTTCCGCTTAACGGAAAGCTGTTCCGGTCCTGTGTCCTCACGGCTCTTGTCGGCTGTCTGCTGTCCGTTTCGATCGAAGCGACTCAGCTTTTTCTGAAATTGGGATTGTGTGAACTCGATGATGTCTTTCACAACACATGGGGGACGTTACTGGGCTGCTGTATGTTCAGACTGATTGCTCCTGATGCGGTGGTGCGCTCAAAAGGAAGGAAAGTGATCAACATTTTAAGCAGGGGACTCTGCGCGGTTATGCTTTTCGGTACTGTGATTACTTTTTGTATCCTGATCTGGATGAATGCGCCGGTGAAATGATCAATTTTTTATTTAAATTGAAATAGGATGAATAAACGGCTTCGAAATGGGAAAGATAACAATATCAACGAAAGAAAAAAGAAATACTTATCCTCCCCTTTTTAACATCCTGTTCGCTGCAATGAGTGCGGCGGGCGGGGTGTTTTTTGTTCTGGAATTAAGTTTTATAATTTATAAATTTATATATAGTAAGAAGGGAGTGAAAAACTGTTTATAGTTTTCGCTCCCTTCTTAATTGAGGTATATATGTTCTTTACACCTGCATGGATCCGTAAATATTTCCTTCATCAACACTGCTTTTACAGAACCAGACGAGTAAAATAATCCCTCCCACAAGTGGAATCATGGGAAGAAAGACCCACCAGCCGCAGCGGTTGATATCGTGAAGGCGGCGAATTTCAAGAGCGAAGAGCGGTATGATAGACGCGAATACATAAATGCCCGTTAATACAGCGAAAATTAACGTGAAATTACTCAACAGCGTCAATACGATTGTAACGATGATGTGAAACGCGATTGCCAGCCAATATCCGCGTCTTGAAGTGCGTCCCTTAAAATTCGCAAAGTTTTTCCATATTGATAAATATTCTGGCATGGTATACTTCTCCTCTTTTGTCTGTATGATTTTTATCGCACAAGTTGTTTATATCCTAGCATACTATTTTATTTGTGTCAAATACAAGAATTAAAGGGTAAAAATATAAAATAAAAAGCAAACAGACAGAAGAATATTCGCAGATTCTGCAAAAATATGGAAAGAGACTAGGGCCTTTTTTCTAAAAATCTTTTAAGACTCATGTAACGTTCCTTGCTGACAGGAAGAACCTGACCATTGAGTAAGGTTGCCTCATAGCGGCAAAGGGAACGGATATATCCGGTATTCACGAGGAAGCTTTTGTGAATCCGCTGAAAGTCTTCCGGTACAGCCTGTTCATGCGCCGCCAACAGCCCGTATGCCTGAAAACTGCCATTTGTCGTGTAGACAGTGGTCCACTGAAGCGCGGCCTGCATATATATGATCTCGGATGGATGCAGGTAACGGTGCCTTTTTTCTCGATCGCGAAAATCCAGTTTTGGTCCATTTGTCTTAAGGGAATCCAGACGTTTCATAAATTCAAAATAATCGGAATCACTGGTCAAAGGTTTTGCTGAAGGTACAAGCTGGTTTAAGGGGATATCCTGCGCATGTGAGCCGTGGACATGGGCCAGAGTGATCACTCCGTTGATTCGTTTCCAAACGTAGGTGCCTCGTACATGAGCATGCATAACGGAACCGTCCTCGAGAATTGCAGTTACCTGGTAGCGTCCGTATAATACCCATACATTTCGTTCGTGAAACAGCAGATGGTACTCCTCGTCAGACAGATACACAGGAGGCTCTTCATATTCTTTTTTTGTCACTTGTAAAAAAGATTCCAGACCTTCGCACCATTGGAAATCGTTCGATCCTATCCACATAAAATCTTTCGCCATGGGAGCTGTTGTAATCTCCGGATTTCGGTTATAGAAGCTTCGAACATTATCCCGGGTCATTTGGATAATCTCTGATTCTGAAATACTGGACTTTCCCATTTGTTTTCCTCCTCAATCTCGTAAAATCAGTATATCAGATTCCTATGGCGTTTACAAGGAAATGACGTCATATTCAGGAAAAAAGTCGAAAAAATATACTGTTTATTATGAAAAATATACTAATAATTAATGAAATTGACAAGAAAAAAACACCATGATAAAATTTACAGGAAGGTGCGTAAGTGATCTGATTTGTGATGGAAATATCTTTCGTGCTTTCGTTTAATGAACGGTTAATGGAGGACATTGAAATGAATATAGCAGTTTGTGAAGATGAGGAAAACATCCGTAATTTCTTGTTGGGCAGTCTTAAAGAAGAACTCAGATGCCGCAGACTGTACGCAAATGTGCAGACTTACGAGAGCGGTGAAGCGCTTTTGGAAGCGATGAAGCATATGACATTTGAAATTTATTTTCTTGATATTTTTATGCCGGGAGTCAGCGGCGTATCAGTGGCAGAGACACTGCGTGCGAAGGATTCTGATGCGGCCATCGTATTTACTACCTTCAGCCAGGATTATTATGCGGCTGGATTTGCAGTGGGAGCTGTCCATTATCTGGTGAAACCATTGAAAAGAGAAGATATCAGCGAGGCTTTTAAACGGTGCTTAAAACAGGTTGGCGAGATGGAACGGTATATTGAACTGACAATCGACCGGGAAAACCGCCGGATTATGCTTCCTGATTTTATCTGGGTGGAATCGAAAGACAAGGTATGTGAACTGCATCTGAAATCGGGAGCTTTTCGAACCTATCTGCAGCTCAATGCACTGGAGTGCATGCTTGAAGATTCCCGTTTCCTGCGATGTCATCGCAGTTTTATTATAAATATGGATTATGTGTCCAGGATGGAAAATGGCAGATTTTATATGTCGGACGGAGCAGTTATACCTGTCCGGCAGGCAGAGCGGGGGCGTTTTCGTATTGCATATGAAGACTATATGTTTGAAAAAATGAGGAGGCGGTGAAATGAAAGAAGCTTTGTTGCTGGCGGTGGGAAGGCTGGTTTGTACAACGCCCTGGTATGTGATCTGCTGCGTTCCTTTTTATGCGCACCGACGCATCAGCCGCAGTAAAATAGCGGCGGTGATCACGGGGATCAGCATGCTTTTTTTTGTTTGTAATTTCTATCTTCAGTTTCGTTATGACAACTTTAAGACTCATGGAAGTCTTGTTTTTTGTGCGCTTTATATTATTTTGATCGGGCTGTTTGTGTGGGGATTCCACGTAGAGTTTGCAAAGCTTTTGTATGTGTTCCTGATTGCACAGGCGATTTCCACTGCGATTAACTATATCGCTGCAATTATGCTCAAACCTTTTTTCAAAGATATGCGGATTTCTCTTCATGCAACTCCGGCCTATATACTCGCCATTTTTTTTCTAACCATGGCGGTATACCCATTTCTCTGGTATTTCTTTTCCCACCAGCTGCGGGAAGCGGTGGAGGAATTGAAGGATCGGGATTTTCGATTGCTCTGTATCCCTCCGGTGCTGATCTTTGTGATTACTGTAATATTTAACGATGTAGGGGTTAATCCCGCAATTCCGCAGAGCCAGGCGATTGCTATTTTTTTGCTGATTACTGCGTCGGGCCTGATCACATATTTCCTGCATGTTCGTCTGGCATTGGATGCCGTACGGCGGATTCGGCTGGAAATGGAAGTGGCGGCGATCGAAAGCCAGATTGCAGTCCAGGGACAGAGCTATGCACAGCTTACACAAAACATTGAAAGCGCACGCGCGGCGCGTCATGATCTGCGCCATCATCTGGCGGCCATGTCCGCTTTTTTGGAAAACAGTGATATGGAGGGCCTTTTAGAATATCTGGCAGAATACAGAAGAAGTCTGCCGGTCGAATTTGACCAGCCCCAGTGCGCAAACCATGCGGTAGATGTGGTAGTCCGGTACTATTTGCAGCAGGCTAAGGAGGCAGGGGCAGAACTGGATATCAAACTGGACGTACCGGTCGGCGCGGGATTTCGTGATACAGATCTGGTCATCGTCTTTGGAAATCTTTTTGAAAACGCAGCTCAGGGGATTTCCCGTCAGACAGCGGGAAAACGGTACATAACTGCAAGATGCGGAATGGAACAGGGGAAGCTGATTCTTACGATTGATAATTCTACCGGGCCGGGAGATGCGGAATATAAAAGCAGCACCGGCCTTGGAATTGGACAGTCATCGGTGAAAGCCGTGGCTCAAAAGTATCATGGGTCAGTGCGCTTTGAATTTAAAGAGGATATTTACAAAGCCTCGGTTTTGATGGTAATGCCTGTATCAGAAAAAGTACAAGAATAGATTTCGGTGATTCAAAGATAGATTTCGGTGGTTCTGTTGAAGTGAAAGACAGAATCTGTAATACTACAATACGGCGTTACTGCGAGTCGAGTCCGCGGAGGGGAGAAAGTTATATGATTGATGAGCGTACAAAAGCGATTGGCAGTATGTTTTTTATACTGCTGTGTTATATTTTGTCCTATGGGATTTTGAATGCGCTGTTGAGCGGATATCACGCGGATGCCTGCTTTGTTCAGATGCTGAGCGGAAGCTTTTTGCTCTATATGATTTGGAAACGGGAAAAGAAGAAGCAGATTAATTTCTTTGAGGAGAGCAGATTTCTTCCATTTCCTCAAAGCTGGAAGCCTCTTGGCTGGGCGGTATTGCTGGGAATCGGCCTGAACTGTTTTGTAGGGGGATTTATTAATCTGCTCCCTTTAAGCGACAGTATGGTGTCAAGCTACATGGAAGCCTCCTCCGCACCTGTGCGGGGAGTGGCTCCGGCAATGGCCTTTGTGATTATTTCGATCATTGCCCCTTTTATTGAGGAATGCCTGTTCCGGGGGGTGATATTGAGGCGCATGAGGAAATCCATGGATGATCTGGCGGCGATTGCGCTGACTTCCACTGTGTTCGGATTGCTGCACGGGCAGATTATCTGGATCATGTATGCAATTATACTTGGGATGGTCTTAGGGCTGGTTTATGTTCTGTATGACAGTATCTATCCGGCGATTGTTCTGCACATGAGTTTTAACCTGGTATCCGGAATACCGATGATTTTAAATCAGCAGGGGCTTGTTTACCGCTTTACCTATGGTAATCCGTTTTTTCTGTTTCTTATGATGGCAGGCGGGTTTACAGGCGTGGCAGTAATCCTGTATCGGATTTACTTTAAGAGCTTTATGCAGAAAACTACAACAGCAGGCAGGGGAGAATGAATATGGAAGTCAAAGGAATTATTAAAAAAATATTGATTTATGGGGGACTGTTTATCTGTGTTTCGCTGGCGGTCGGGATTGCGATCGAGGGTATGATCGTTTATTTGATGGCTGGTATGAATGGGGAGACGGTTCCGTTTTTTTCCTGGTCTTATTTCGCTGAGGCCGATACCTACAAGTACGGATTTGGGTTAACGCTTGCAGCAATTCTGCTATATCAGGTATTTTCCAATCAAAACAGTAAAAAAGCAAAGAGGATGCTGAAGGGGAAAGCAAAGGGAGTCGAATCCGTTCTGGAGAATTCCCGCTTTATGACGGATAAGGAACGAAATGAGATATTCCCCGGATACGGTTTTGCTCAGTCCGCTGAAAAGAAAAAGGATGGGGTTCCGGTACGGGCTGTATATGATAAGAAGAAAGGTCTGCAGGTGAATCTGGCTTCTCCCATGCACGCGTTAATCATTGGTTCTACCGGAAGCGGTAAGACGACTACCTTTATCAATCCCATGATTCAGATCCTGGGTGCATCCGATGCAGGATCGTCCATGATCATGACGGATCCTAAGGGTGAGTTGTTCCAGCTCCATTCTGGCTTCTTGAAAGAACGGGGCTATCAAGTCATGGTTTTGGACCTTCGTGATACATATGAATCCTATCGCTGGAATCCGCTGGGCGATATCTACGACCGGTACCAGCTCTACATTGAGGCCGGAAAAGGAATTTACATAAGGAACGATGCACCGGAAAATTCAGGTCTGGAGCTTCAGGATGATTTGGAAAAATTCGGTGAGGAGTGGTACGAGTACCAGGGACAGGGGTATGCGGACCGCAGGGAGCTGATTACCGTTGTTAAGATTAAAAAACAGAAAATTTACGATGAGTTATACGAGGATTTAAACGATCTGGTTGGAGTGCTTTGTCCCATCGAGTCAAAAGACGATCCGGTGTGGGAAAAAGGCGCGCGTTCCATTGTAATGGCTACGCTTTTAGCTATGCTGGAGGACAGTGAGAATCCGGAACTGGGAATGACGAAGGATAAGTTTAATTTCTATAATCTGAACAAGGCCATGTCCAATTCTGAGAATAATTTTGAAGAACTGAAGAATTATTTCGCTGGACGCCCCATGACGTCCAGATGTGTGACATTAAGCCGCCAGGTTCTGTCGGCAGCCGACAGCACCCTGTCCAGCTACATGTCCATCGCTTTTGATAAGCTGAACATGTTTAATGATGAAGGGCTCTGCGCTCTGACCAGCAATACGGACATTGACCCCAACTGCTTTGCAGATGAGAAGACGGCCCTGTTCTTAAAGATCCCGGATGAAAAGGATACGAGACACGGACTGGCTTCCATGTTTATTCTCTGCATCTACAAAGCGCTGATTAAAAAGGCATCAGCCAGAGAGGACTTATCTCTTCCGAGAAACGTCTATTTTATACTGGATGAGTTTGGAAACATGCCTCAGATTAATAAGTTTGACAAGATGATCACCGTAGGGCGAAGCCGTAAGATCTGGTTTAACATGGTTGTTCAGTCCTATGCCCAGTTAAACAATGTCTACGGGGATACGGTAGCCAATATCATTAAGAGCAACTGCGGAATGAAGATGTTTATCGGTTCCAATGATATTGAGACGTGTAAGGAATTTTCAGAGCTCTGCGGCAATATGACGGTTACGACGGCCAGTGTCTCCAATGGCGGCCAGGATAAAGATATCTCTGTATCCAGCCAGCTTCAGACGAGACCGCTTATCTATCCTTCAGAGCTGCAGAAACTGAACAACAAGCAGAGTACCGGGAATTCCATTATCGTAACCTTTGGAAATTATCCGTTAAAAACTCAGTTTACGCCCAGTTATCAGTGCCCGCTTTACAAAATTGGAGCGATGGATTTAACCGAGGCGCGGAGAAATGTTTTCTTTGGCGACGAGGTTTATTACGACCTTGGAGAGAGGAACCGAAGTGTGCTGAATGCGGAAGAAGGAAGGGAGAGAGAGGCATGAAGAGAAGAAGCGTGATAGCTTTCATCGTCTGTCTGATGGTGTACACCGGTTTTGGACGGATTGCGTATGGAGCGGAGAGAATTGTTTCCGATGAAAAGGGACCGGGAAAGTCCACGGTAACGCTGACAGAGACGTATAACCAGGAAATGGGGCTTTATGAAGAGCAGTTTGCAGGAGGACGCCGTTTTGTTACGAATATTCCTAATGGGGGACAGATGTATGACGCGGCCTACATTTCCCTTGGCGGAAGCATCCGCGGAAAGCTGGAACGCGACGGTGTAAGTATTGCCATTCCCGCGAACGGTTATCTCTACGATCCGGGTTACTATATTCTTACGGTGGAGGCCCAGCAGGTGGGAAAATCCATCTATGAGACCGCCGTATTTTCATTCCGGCTCTTAGGACAGCCCAGGGGTGCTGTCAATACCGAAGAATACTCTCATCCGAAGATCGTATGCGGTACAGAGGTGACGAGTGTGGCGGGAAGAGATGGCTGGTATCGCTTTGCTATGCCTAACTATAAAAGTGTGTTTTCCTCACTTTCACAGAATAACAGTACTGTGTCCTCTGCCACCTTTTACATCCCGGGAAATGTAGGTGCATCCCTGACCAGAGATGGGGCGGCGGTTTCTCTGATTAATCAGGTGGAGATAACAGCTCCGGGACAGTATCAGCTCAAAGCATGGGCGGAGAGTTATGGACCGGACAATGCGTGCCCGGTCTGGTACGAAACAACGATTTCCTTTACGATTCCCCAGCCGGAGTCGGAGGCAGCAGCGGCGTTTTCCAGTCTCTTTGGTTCAGGCGGGCAGGGAGATGAAAAAGAAAATCTGGAGACAGCGGAGACGCTGAGTGAGATATACCACGAAAATGCGGACTTATACGAGGAGGCGTTTTCTAACGGAACCGTTTTCTATACGAATACTGCAGGCGGCAGTATTACAGGCGGCAACGTCTATCTGGATATTCCGTCTAATATATCTGTTGTCATGATGAAGGATGGCAAGCCTGTAGCGTTTGAGAGCAAGGTTCCGATTAATGAAGAGGGAACATATCTGTTGAATCTGTCTACCGGTTACAGGGAAGACGGCGTCGTACATACGCTGACCAGCACTTTCCGCTTCCGCATTCAGAGAAGCCTTGGGGCAGCGCTGCCTGAAGAGGAGAATAGGTCGGCACCGGCGGAGGGAGAGGAAGTTTCCCCGGTGGAATCAGACATTGACATGCCGGAAGAGATAACGGAATCGCTTTCTGGTGAATCGGAACGTACGGGAAGTGAAAGCTATGATGCAGACCGTGGGATGTTCCTGCATCAGTTTACCGATGGAACCAGCTTTTACATCAATGTTCCGCAGAACGCTGTGGTGAACGATGCTGTCTGGGCAGAGCTCCCGGAGCAGGCGACTGCAGTATTGACGATGGAGGATGGCCCGTCAATGGAGTATGAATCCGGCTCAACCATAGGGGACCATGGGTCTTACGCTCTTACCGTTGAGACGGCAGGGGGAGAGACTGTGACATGGAACTTCAGGATCATTCTTCATGCGGTGAATGATGTGACGGCTTTCACGGCACCCGATGGGTATTTGATTGCAAGTGTGAATCTAACAGACAAACTTGGCGAATCGAGTGAGACTCTGGAACAAGCCTCTTACTCCCTTACCGGGGATGGAACATACAGCTTTATTTTGAAAGGGAAGGAAGCAGGGTTGCCGGAGTTGTTTACTGTAATCATTCAGGACACTGAGGCACCTGTCGTCACCTTTGAAGGCGTGGACGATAAGGGCAAGGCAAAAAAAGGCTCATTTTCCTATTCCTGTGATGAGGAGAATGTATCGATTTCCATTAAAAAGGGGAATAAGGCGGTCAACACGCTGGGCAACACAGTGAAGGGCTCAGGAACGTATACGGTTACGGCCGTGGACGCCGCGGGCAATACCAGTGTCTATCAGGTTAAGGCGGGAGTTCATCTCAATATGTTCTCCTATATCCTGCTGGTGATATTGGCGATCATAGTCGGAATACTGATTATATTTTATTCGGTAAACAGAGATCAGATGAAGGTACGATAAGCAGACAGGAAAGGGAGATGACATGCAGATGGACAGAGTGTATATGATACCTCTCGGATTTAATTTCATAAAGTGGCTCGGAGATCATCTGCTGAAGCCGATCATTGACGCGATTGTCAAGATTCTGGACCCCATCTTTACGGGATTTTTGGATTTCCTTGGCGACATGATCGTAAAGATGCTGGCCGGGGTATTTTATGCTATCTATACATCGCTTTTGTCCATGGTAGATTTCTCACAGACGATTTTTGATTTTCTGTCCGGTGCGAGGAAGGTCTATTCCCCTCAGGGAGGTTTTGCACTGGAAGACTATATGCTGAATTTCTTTATTAACTACGGTCCGGTTAAGAAGGCCTTTACAGGGATATTCATAGTCAGCCTGAGTCTTTGTACCATTTTTACAGTTATCGCCTGTGCTCAGGCGGCGGCAAACTATACGGATACGGGCAGAAAAGTGCGGGATGTCCTTCATGATCTATGGAAGGCGCTGCTTACGTATATCCTTGTGCAGGTGCTGGTGATTGCAACCATAGGCCTGACCAACAACCTTTTGACTGTGGTGGATAAGAGTATCCAGGTGGCGTCCATGGATAACCCCTCCGAGATTAAGTCCGACGGAATCCGGGTGGCTAACGTGATCTTTATTTCAACGACGTTAAGCGCTGCAAAGAATACGACAGCTACCATCCACGACCCCCTGAATGCCGACCCGTGGAAGAGCTATTACACGGGGGCGGCAAAATACACGGATGACAATGCGCTGAAAAACGATTTTGACGCGACGAAGGTAGATTACGTAAGCGGATATCTGTGCTGTATTTTTATGGTATTTGTCATGTTCAGCGCCGTTTTCCTGTTTATACAGCGATTTTTTGAGGTGGTGCTGCTGTATATCATATCGCCGTTTTTCGTAGCCTCCATGCCGCTTGACGGCGGGAGCCGGTTTAGCGCATGGCGGGAGATGTTTATAGCGAAATGTCTTGCCAGCTACGGGATCGTGGTGATTATGCGGCTGTTTATGATCTTCCTTCCCATCTTTATGGGAGATATTGAATACAGCAAGAACAGCACGGTCAATGCGATGATTCGTCTGCTTCTGGTATTGGGAAGCTGTATTGCGGTAAAGAAGGGCTCCGGCATTCTCCTGCAGGTGATCAATCCGCAGGCGGCCCAGTCATCCGAGTCGGCGATGGGCAGTCTGACGGCCATCGCCATGACGGCGCGAAGCGTGGCAGCCAGCGGAAGCCATGCATTCCGCGGCAAAAAATAAGAGAGAGGAGGAGATCTATGGGAACCAGTCAGTATATGTATACGTATTTAGGCATCTTCGACAAAATTGCCGAGTGGGTGTTCAGCGGGATTTCCAAGGCGATTTCCTGGCTCTTTAAGACTATTTTCGGGCCGATTTTCGAGGCGGTGCTCAATCCGGTGGCCAACGCTATCGTCGATGCGGTAAAAAGCGCCATGGCCGATGCGTTTTTCTATATTTTTCAGAAGCTTCTGTATCTCATCGATACGATTGAACGGGCGGCCAAGATTTTTTCTGGAGCTGAGTATGTGACCTATGAAGGAAAGCAGTGGTCCCTGATTAATATCCTGATCTTTGGAGAAGGAACGGTAGGCCGGGCTATCAAATATATGACTTATATAGCGGTACTGTTCGCGTTTGTGTTTGCGTTTATCTCGCTGAGCCGTTCAATCTTTGATTTGGAGACAGACAACAGAAGGCCCATCGGCGTTGTGCTGAACTACTGTCTGAAGGCTGTCATATCATTTCTCCTGGTTCCGGTCATGTGTGTGGCGGGATTTCAGCTCAGCAGCCTGCTGATTCAGGTGACCAGCCAGGTGACCGCCCCGGGAGGCAGCGCCGTGACCATAGCGGATGAGTTGTTCAGGACATGCGCCATGGGGGCATTTAAGACGGGAAAGGGGGTAGGTGATTTATCTGGCGGTCTGTGGACCGACATCGCCAATACGAAGAAGGTGCTGGACCTTGCAAAGGTGGACTACATCACGGCCTATCTCTGCTCTCTCTTTATGATCTGGAATCTGTGCAGCATCAGCTTTGTATTTATACAGAGAATATTTGAGATGATTCTTCTGTATCTGGCATCGCCCTTTTTTGTGGCCACCATGACGCTAGATGGAGGAGAGAAATTCCAAAGATGGAAAAATACCTTTATCGGAAAAGCGATTACCGGGATGGGGACGCTGATACTGCTCAATCTCTTCCTGATCCTGGTGCCCTTAATTACCAGTGATACGATCATCTTATCGGCAGGAGTCGCCGAGTCGGGGAATGCAGCTCAGCAGGCCTACACGGCGCTTACGAAGCTTCTCTTTATCCTCGGGTCTATTATGGCAGTGAAAAACGGCGGCTCACTATTGACCTCCATCGTCGATGCCCAGACCGGCTCGGCGGAGCAGGCCGCCAGCCAGCAGACATCGGCCATGATGGCAGGCGCCCTGCTGGGCGGAACCCGTATGGTGCGTGGCGGCGCGGCCAAATGGTCGGCCGGTAAGGAACAGCGCACGATGAAGAGGGAAGGCAAGGCGTTTATAAAAGGGGAGAGGGAGTATAAGAGGAATGAGCAGGCAGCCTCGGCCATGCAGGCCAGAGGCGATATACAGGGTGCTTCCAGGCTTCGCTCACTGAATGAAAGCCGCCATACGCGTTCTCTGATCCGGGCTGAGAAGGCCGGACTGGGAACTGCTTCCAGAGACCGTACCGGGAAGGTGGTCAGCAATGGGAAGTTCCAGTTAAAGGGCGGCGAACAGATGAAGGATATCAAGAAGCAGCTTAACAAAGTAAGAGGAAAATCCGGTATTATATATAATCTGGAGCACGGCTCGAAGAAAGTGGGGCAGAAGATTCATAATCTGCAACGTGACCTGGATGAGAGATCCGAGATGTCAGATCTGAGAAAGAACAATGAAATGAGCAGCATTGAGGAAGGCTTTGGGTATCAGCTTAAGTCCATTAGAAGCAGTTACGATAAGAAGACAGCTAAAAATCCAATTATCGAGGGGCTCCGTAAAGGCGGGCTGTCCGTAGGCGGTGGAGAATCACCGAAACCACCGGGACCGCCGAAACCACCGGGATCGCCGATACCGTCGGAACCGCCAAAACCGCCGATACCGCCGAAAGCATCGGCTCCGTCGAAACCGTCGGAAGCGCCGGAACCATCGGAGACGTCGAAACCGTCGGAAACTCCGATACCGCCGGAACCACCAAAACCGTCGGAAGCGTCGAAACCATCGGAAACGCTGGAAGCATCGGAAACTCCGATACCGCCGGAACCGCCTAAAGTGTCGGAACCGCCCAAAACGTCGGAACCACCGAAACCGTCGGAAGCACCGATACCGCCGGAACCACCCAAAACATCGGAATCGTCGAAACAGAAGGATAAATCCGATTTGCCGGGAAGCGATACGTAATGTAAAGGATAAAAAAGAGGTGAAACCATGAGAATTATACCGAAAAAAACAAAAGTGTCCATCGAGTTCTTTAAAGGTGTCGATATCATTGACCTGATAATAGGTATGATCGGCATCTTTCTGGTGGCCATGGTTGTGATGTCATCGCTTCCCTTTAAGCTTCCCCTGACTATGGTGCTCATTATTATCTTCGGCGTCCTTTTGGTTCCCATTGATGAAGATAAAAACTATGAGGCTGTTCTCTATATTCTCCGCTATTTTGCCCATCCGAAGGTGGTAAAGAGAAATGCGGAAAAGGAGAGCGGCCAGGAGACGGCAGAGGCCAAAGGAAAGGCGAAGAAAAAATCAGGAAAGAGCGTAAACGTAGAGGATGTCATGGCGTTTACGGGAATTAAGGGAAATGAAATCCTGTACGGCGACAGCTACGTTGCCTCTGTGATCGGGATATCGCCGGTGGAATTCCGCTTCATGGCGGAAAAACGCCAGGATTATATGATAGAGAGGGTGTTTGGCGCTGCGCTCCGCATGGTTACCGGAAGTAACCGGGGCGCCTCCATCGTGAAGGTGGAGCGGCCGATTCTCTATGATGAGACCATCCAGTATGAATTCCAGAAGATGGAGAGCTTAAAGGAAGCATTTTATAACGATATCATTAATGAGGAAGAGCTGACGACGAGAGTCGAGATTATCTATGACCGGATTATGGAGATTGAACGAATCAATTTTGACGAAAAGGTCTACGACTCGTTCCACTACCTGGTTCTCTACGATAAAAACAGTAAATCCCTAAGTGATATGACCAGGTCGGTCCTTCAGACGCTGGATGGCGGCGGCCTTCCCGTAAAGCTGTTAGATGAAAAAGAGCTTGCAGTATTTTTAAAATACAATATGACGAGAGATTTCGATGAGCGGGAGATCGAGACGCTGAAGCCGGAGGAGTATAAGGCGTGGATCATGCCGGAATGTGTGGAATTCGGGACGCGCACGGTGAAGATCGACGATGTGGTCACCCACAACTTAAAGATCGTCAATTATCCCACAGAGGTCGGCAATGCCTGGGGACACAGTATTTTTAATATGGAAAATACGAAGGTAATCATGAAACTGACTCCTGTAGACCGTTTTAAGGCTGTGCGTAATATTGACCGCTCCATTGACGAGTTAAGGGGGCAGGAAGCGAATACGAACAAAGAGAGCCGTTTAATCGAGCTGGCTGGTCATATTGAAACGCTGCAGAACTTGCTTTTGATGCTTCAGAGTGATAATGAACAGTTATTTAACGTCAGCATCTATATGACGCTCTATGATTATGAGGAAACAGAGAGGAGGCTTGGGAAGAATAAAACAGAGGGAGAGCCAGTTCAGGTCAGCGATATGAAACGGCGTGTCAAGCGGCTTTTGGCGGAACAGTCCTTTCGTACCAGCGATATGTTCCTTCGTCAGTTTGAGATGTTCGTGGGTTCCCAGGTATCCAGATATGATCCTTTTGCTAAAAAGGCCAGAGGTATCCACTCCAACTCAGTAGCAGCCGTTTTTCCGTTCGTATACAGCCATATCCATGACAAAGGAGGCTTTCGCATTGGTCATTCTGCTGGACTTCCCGTGTTTATTGACTTTTTCGTCCGTGACAGAAACCGCGTGAACAGTAATATGGTCGTCATAGGTAAATCCGGAGGCGGAAAATCCTTTGCCACGAAGATGATGCTGACCAATCTGGCGGCGGAAAACAGCAAGATTTTTATTCTGGATCCGGAAAATGAGTATACGGCTCTGGCCAAGAGCCTTCACGGTAACTGGATTGACGTGGGAAGCGCCACACAGGGCCGCATCAATCCCTTCCACATTATCACGGCCCTGAACGATGATGAGAGTGGGGAAGAAGAAAACAATGTAAGCTATGCAGTCCATCTTCAGTTCCTGGAGGAGTATTTTAAACAGATTCTTCCCGGAATCGATACGGATTCCATGGAATTTTTAAATAATATCGTGATTCGAGTCTACGATGAAAAGGGGATTGACGAGACTACCAATTTAAATCTCCTTGGGCCGGAGGATTACCCTACCTTTGATGATTTATACGATAAGCTTCTGACAGACTATCAGGCATCAGACAGTGATTATATGAAAAACCACTTAAGAGTGTTAATCAGCTATATTTCGAAGTTTTCCACAGGAGGAAGAAACTCTCATTTATGGAACGGTCCTTCTACCCTGGATGTGAAGGAAAACTTCACGGTATTTAATTTCCAGTCCCTTCTGGCCAATAAGAACAACACCGTGGCCAACGCTCAGATGCTGCTGATTCTGAAATGGCTTGATAATGAGATCATCAAGAACAGGGATTACAATGAGAAGTACCATGCCAGCCGGAAAATTATTGTAGTTGTGGATGAAGCTCACGTGTTTATCGATGAGAAATATCCAATAGCACTGGATTTCATGTTCCAGCTTGCAAAACGAATCCGTAAGTATAACGGTATGCAGGTGGTCATCACACAGAATGTAAAGGATTTTGTGGGAACGGAAGAACTGGCAAGAAAGTCTACGGCAATTATTAATGCCAGTCAGTATTCCTTTATCTTCCCGATGGCACCGAATGACATGCACGACTTATGCCGTCTGTATGAAAAAGCAGGAGAGATCAACGAAACAGAGCAGGATGAAATCGTGAATAATGGCCGCGGACATGCGTTTGTAGTAACGTCACCGGCCAGCAGGAGCAGCATTGAGATTACGGCTGACGACAGCATGGTGCGTATGTTTGAATAGAGGGAGGCTTCATGAAACTCAAATGGAGAATGATAACAGCTTTGGCGCTCCTGGTTCTCTCCATGTGCGGGTGTATGCGTCAGGAGACGGAAAGTCAGGTGATACGGCTGGCCGTGGAGAGCGGCGGAGAGAATCTGTCCGGGCTGACGGAAGAACTGTCCAAAGCCTGGAACCGACCGGTGGAGATCGTCTCTGTGGCAGAAGACCGGTTGTTTGATGAGATTTCTCAGGGCAACTGTGATGCGGGAATTGGCTTGCCGGAGCGCGAAGAGAGAATAAAGATTGGTATCTGGTCACTGGCTGTAGGAGAGCCTGCTAACGCTGTGGTGATTGGGAATCAGCCATACCGGTACAGTAAGGAACTGGAGGGAAAGAAGATCGGTTATCCGGCTGGATTTCCGGAAAGTCAGCTGGTTCTGTCCGGAGGATTACAGCTAAACAGTTATCAGAACAGAAATTCCATGGAGCAGGATCTGGTAAACGGCGTACTGGATGGAATTATGCTGGAGGGATCGGATGGAGAGGCCTTTATGGAGGAACACAGCGGCAGCGGTTATCTGATCTCTCAACTGAAGGATCAGCCGGTCCTGTCCAGATATTTATACAGCAGCAGTATGGATTTGATACGTTTGGCAGCAGGCAGAAAAAAGGGAGAGTGACAGACAATGGCTTATTTTGACGATCCGGAGAATCGAAAAAACTGGGAGAGAGAACTTCGGCAGATGAAGGTGGAAAAAGCCCGGCGTGCCGGAGGTTATGAGAGCTCGGTGAAACGGGCGGAAGAGTCTTACCGCAGAGCGGTTACCTTTGAAGAACTGATGGCCATGGAGGGGATCGGTACCGGGAATGCTGTTTCTAAGAAGAGTATGGAAAAAGGGTTGGAAAAGCAGAATCAGATAGAAGGACGAACTTTATGAAAGGGCGGGGCATTTTTTTTGTTTCCGTGTTCAGTCTGCTGACAGCCTTCAACGCTTTTGCACAGACAGAAACGGTTTCGTCCTCTGCAGTACAGGATCATCTCGTTCAGGGCTATGATTCTGCAGCTAAGATGTATACACAGACCTTTGCGAATAAAAAAACGTTCCGGACAAACGTTCCGAACCGTATGATAACCAGCCGCAGTGTAGTGATGGAGTTTGACACTGGGGAACTGATTTATACGCTGACCCGGGATGGGGAGGCGATGGCATACGAGTCAGGGCAGATTATTACTGAGCCGGGCTACTACTGTCTGAAAGCGATGGCACTTCCGGAGATTCTGGCAGAAGACGTTCCGGAACCGACGATAGACCAGCTTTATGGCGAGGCGGCAATGCCGGAGTTTACTTTATATGAAGATGACAATGTCTATCAGAGCTGTTTTTATTTCTTTATTCCGGGAAAAGCAGAGAATCGGCTGGATTATATCAATGCACCGGAGGGATATCAGATTGGATATGTGGAAAAAAACGGACAGCGTGTACCTGGAGATTCGCCTGACTGGCAGCGGCTGAAAGAAGATGGAAGCTACCGTTTTTTATGGAATCCGGTAAAGGAAGGACTGCCAGTCTGTGAATCTGTCCTTGTGCGGGATACGAAGGCGCCGTTCCTGGAGATCGATGGTGTAAAGGATGGCGGGTACTCGAAAGGAGGCATCTCCGTCTATGCCGATGAGGCGGACATTACCATCAGGGTGACAGACGGAAGCTTCTCCTGGAATTTAGACGGTTCTAAACTGGAACGGCCGGGGATTTATGAGATTACGGCAGTTGATGCGGCTGGAAACCAGAGCAGGTACGGAGTCGTTATAGACATGGATATGACATGGGCAATGGTTCTGGCTGGGGCTGCTTTAGCAGCGGCAATTGGTGCATGTATCTGGTATATTCATGTTCAAAAAAAGAAAATTCAGGTTCGATAGCATGTAGCGAACACTTAAGCGGTTCGTTCACATAGATTAAAATTTAAAATACGAGGAGGAACAAGTATGTTTCAAAATTTATTCACGAAGGTAATGATGCAGGGGCGGTTTATATTTGCAGCTTCAACTGAAGGTACAAAGGCAGGTACGGTACCGGATTTTACGGAGGCGGTGAAACCGATTGTCGATTTCATTAATGCCTTAAAGGGGCCGGCGTTAACTGTCGTGATTGCCTTAGCAGCAATTTACTGTATAATTCTGGGCGCAAAGTTTGCAAAGGCAGAAGAGCCTCAGGAAAGAGAGAAGGCAAAGGCTGCTTTAAAGAACGGAATTATTGGTTTTGTCCTTATTTTTGTACTTCTGGTTCTGTTAAGCGGAGTAAGCGGTTTGTTAGTAAATTGGGTAAGTAAGTAAGGGCAGAATAGAGGTATGGCGCAGGAACCCTGCGCCATACTTGCTAAAATACGAAGACTGAGGGGACGCAGATGGAGATTTTAAGAGAGAAAAACGGACAGAAAGAAGTAGTTACATTAGTTGGAAAATTTGACACCAATGCGGCCGCAGAGATGGAAAAGATACTGCTTGACTGCATTGGAGAAGGTATTGCCTTAGAAGTTGAGATGGCTCAGGCCAGTTATATCTGCAGCGCAGCGCTGCGTGTGTTTTTAAAGACCCAGAAGGAGATCAATAAGCTTCCGGGAAGCAGTATGGAGATTCTGCACTGCAACCAGGGGGTAAAGGATATTTTTGAAATTACCGGATTTTCAGGAATCCTGACGATAAAAGAAGACGAAAAGTAGAGGAACAGGAAGGAGGCGGAGGTTTCCATGAAAAAAATAACAGTTCAGATGACTGCTGTGATATGTGCACTTTCTTTAACAGGCTGCAGTTCTCTGTTTGGGATGGCCACACCGCCGCCGCCGTTTCCAGATGATTTTATGATTGTGGATGGGTCCGGCGTGGATTTGTCGGACCCTGCCTCCATCCAGGCTGCTTATGACCGCCATATCCAGTCGCTTATGCAGGCCGATTACGTGGGGAATCCGGCGTTTTCCAGCCAGATCAGCGAGATTGTTTCAGCAAAGCCGGAATGGTCCAGAAACTTCCAGAATTTTCAAATCGTAGATTACGATATGGACAACGATATCCTTGTCTATGCCTATCAGACCACCCTGCTCGCCCAGGACGGGGAGGACTACAGCGCGCCTGCGGTGGAGGTAGCACCGGTCGATTACAGCATCGATACAAAGGTGAAGAAAGAAAACGAGAAGCTGATAGAGCGAGACTCTAAGGTGAAGGAGGAATACGGCGGGGCGGTCAGCGATGATAAGAAAAAGCTGATCAGTGCAGTGGGAACCTACCGGTGGAAGGATGACGATGGAAAGGTATTAAAAGAGAGCACGATTTTCTGGGATACCGATGTTCCGGCCAACAAAGCCGTTGTCTCGGAGCTGGGAGTGGGAAATAAGAACCTGATTGTGAAGCTGGCGGATAACGGGCAGTTGGTCATCTGCTATAACGATGAGCTGCTTTTCTACCAGTATGGCGATGTTGAGGTCAATGTGACGAAAGACGGGGCGGTGACAAAGGAGATCAGGAAGACGTATACTCCGGTGTTAACGAAGAATGCAGGAGAATGGATTGGGAATAAGGAATCTGCCCTGGCCTTTGATATCAGAGCAATTAAAAGTGCGGCCAAAGGAAAAGGAGGCCTTTTCAATGAGATTGTCAGCTATGATGTCACATATAAGCTTGATGCGGAAGATGTAAAGACAGCGAGGAATAATGGAGTCGAGGCTCAGCTTTATCGAATTATGGATGAATTTATTGCAGAGCTGGATGAGGAAAAGATGAAAGCGGAGTGGGAACGTACGTATGATGAGACTTTAACGAAAACAGAGTCCGATGGCGGCAAAACTGTTAACATCACGGTGAATCCCGATTACAGTCGATATCTGATCGAAGCCATGAAGGAGTATGGCAAAAAGAATGGGTATGAGATGACGCCCGGCAGCTGGAATCCGGATAACCGCCGGACTTTCGAGGCCGCTTTTGTATATCATGGAGTAACGTATCATTTTAAAGTTACAGGAAAACGTTCGCAGGTGTCTTCGGAGCTGGCCGCGGATCAGGAGATAACGCTGACCGATATGGAGATATATCCGACTAAGAACACTTATCAGCTCTATGATGACGGCGATCAGCAATATCTGGCTGTTTTTCAATTTCGTACAGAAGAAAAGAAAAGTACAGAGGAAAACGTGGAAGCAGGCCCGGACAGCAATGCAGATGATACCGCAGATTACAGTGTGGATGAAAAGATGAATGCGGAGAATCCGGCGTTTTATACAGTCGCTGCCGCTATTTTCGGTGCTACAAGAGATAAGTATATGGAAAGCAACATTTCCGTGATTCAGATCACCAATAACCAGGATATGCTGCAGGCATTTAAAGAGGAGAGAGAGAGGATTCGGCAGGAGATTGCAGCCAGGCGTACGTCGTTTCAAACGGAGGTAAAAACCGGAGCGGACGTCCAGGTATCAGAGCGCAATGTGGAGGATATTTCTCTGATTCTCGATAAATGGGACAAGATTTTTGAGCTGCAGCAGGAGATAGAGGAAAAGAGCAGCGCCCTAAAGGAGCAGGCAACCGCATCAAATGCAGAAAAAGGAGAAGGTGACAGCTCTGAAGAAGAGAAAGCGTTAAAAGCAGAAATCGAGGAGCTGCAGCAGGAAATAACCGCTCTCTTTCAGGAGATTACAACGGCTCCCCGGTCGGTGAAGATTACATACAGGGATACCGTGATGTTTCAGCCGGATAAGCCGGAGAATATGGTTATGACACTAAGTGGGGAAGCGGTGGAAGCACTTCGGAGCGCCGCAGGGCTGTATGAGGAGATTCAAAGGACGCAAGGTAAGCTTAATACCAGCTTCGAGGCATTTAGAGAGGCATATAACAGTGCGTTGACGCCTTATTACAGTGCGGCACTGGATAACTTATGGCTGAAAGAGCAGGAGATGGATGATGAAACAAAAACGGCTGTAGAGTTCCTTCGCCGGACACTTTTGGAAACTGCGCCGGACAGCGAGACATTGAAAGATATTTCCGCAGTTTTAAATAACAGAGAACTCTTAGACTGGCTGGAACAGACGGAAAGAAATCTGGCACAGGCTTCCGGCTTTGCAGAGTCAGTTACCTATCCCGCCGTAGAAGCAGTGATAGATGGGCAAACCGTGAAGAAAGATCCATACAGGGATGGCTATACCGTTTATATGGATAAGGTAACTGCAATGAAGGAGCATTTGAAGGTAATGACAGAACAGTCCCAGCTTCTTGCAGAAGCCAGAAAATCGCTGGGGGAGCTGGAATCTCAGATTAAGCTGGAACGTCGTGATGATTTGACCTTTGATAATCAGCAGTCATTTCTTTTAAAACAGTGTGACAGGATGCAGGAGCTGATTCAGCAGGTAAACCAGGGCGCCAATGACAAGGTAGTAAACGATGCCAAAAAGGAACTTAAGGAGACTGCATGGAAAATCGGCTTATCTCCGGGAATTGGAGACAACTCGGTGCTTAAGCTCGATTCAGCACTGCTGGCAAGAGCGGTCTATCTCAAGAAGACTGTGGTGCAGCAAATTGACAGCGGAAAGAATCCCTACATTCTAAACCGCATCAGCCACTCCAGGGTGGCTATGACGGATGGAAACTATGTCACACTGCTCAATTTCAAAAATGGTGATATAGAGACAAATAAGGTTGATAAGACTGAGGATTTTAAAAATTACAGTCTGGTAGAAGACTCCTGCATGGGCGGTGGAGAGGGGGCAGTCTATGCAAACGCGGATACCGATTATAAGAAAAAATGTATTGTTGATATTAACCAGCTGGTAGGGACTGAACTGCCTGCCGCGGGAGGGTCTTCCGTCTACCTTATGTACAGTGGAACCGCACTGGCAGATGACAGACTGGGCAGCACCGTTAATTTTACAAAGGGGAATACGTATGTTTGTATGAATTCTCTTGGTAAACCGGCAGATACCGTATATAACGTATCCAGCTACTCATTTTATTATAAAAGAGCATTTCTCGAGTATGCAAGCAGTCAGAAAGTTGAGAAAAAAGACCAGGAAAAGGTCAGTACAAACTTAGATGTCGAAATGGATGAGCTTTATGGAAAAGCCAAAGCGACAGAAGAGTTAAAGACAGACACAGAGTTTTTAAGTCAGGAGCACACGATTATTCTGCCTCAGAAGAACCGCTATGACAATGACATATATTTTCTCAATATTTCCCTTCAGGAAGGGGTAGTGTTGTATAAGTACTCGAAAGCCTATTCGACTTCTGTACCCAAAATGGAGGTGGTCAGACGGATTACCGACGAAATGAATTACAGAGGAGGAAAGATGGGAGGCAGCTACTTCAGAGGCTGGCTGAAAGAGAAGAGAGCCAATGGAAAGGTTACGGGATACGACCTGGTTCTCCTGGGCTTCAGCAAAGAGGATACGCTGACCGAGGTGAACGGAGTGAAGGAGTACAGAAGCATTGTGCCGGATGATATTTATCAGGCCCATCTGTATAAGATTAGTATCCCTAAGCCGTAATAGAATCATTGGCGTCAAATAACGGATTGGAGAGAGACGTATGAAAATAATAAAGGAAAAAAATGGAACAGCAGTGACGATGTCCCTTCAGGGCAGGCTGGATACGGCTACCGCGCCGCAGATGGAGGCAGAACTGAAAAAAGATATGGAGGAGGTGACCCGGCTTATTTTAGATATGCGGGAGCTTGAATATCTTTCTTCCGCAGGGCTTCGGGTTATCTTAAATGCGCAGAAAATGATGGGTAAGCGGGGGGGCATGGTGGTCCGCCATGTCAATGAAACAATTATGGAAGTGTTTGAACTGACCGGTTTCAGCGATATCCTGACGATCGAGCAGGAATCATAAGCATGGAGATGAGATTTCATCATGAATAAGGATAAATTTACAGGGCCGATGTATTTCAAACTGTGGTGGCCGGCCATGTTCTCCTCCGTGGGCTGGGCACTCAGCGATATGGCGGATGCCGTTGTAGTGGGGCAGAAGCTGGGAGCAACGGGGCTTGCCGCCATCAGCCTGATTCTTCCGGTCTACATGTTTAACTGTATGATGGCCCATGGATTCGGGCTCGGCGGTTCTGTGCGGTTTTCAACACTTTTGAGCAAAGGAAAGGAAGCAGAGGCAAACCGTCACTTTTCAGCAGTGCTGGAGCTGTCGATGGCGTGCAGCATCGTGACGGCAGCGCTGGGGATTCTGTTTCTTGACCAGCTGCTTGCGTTTCTGGGAACTACATCTTCAGACGGGAAACTGTTTTATGCGACGAAGGACTATCTGTTTATCCTGGTTCTGTCAACGCCGCTGTTTTATCTGTCTAATATTCTTAATTATTTTTTGAGAAATGACAGTTGTCAGAGGCGGGCTGGGATTGGTTCCGTCATCGGCAATATCACGGATATTGGCTTAAATATCATTCTGGTATTGGGGCTGGGACTGGGGACTGGGGGAGCGGCGCTGTCGACCTCCATCGGACAGATAATTGCCATTGCGGTCTATCTGCCGGGGCTGTATGGGAAGGAGTCTCATCTGACTCCCAAACTGCTAAAAAGGCTTCCGGTGAAGGATGTGATGAAGAGTCTGCGTTCCGGCTTTGCCACCTCGGTGCAGTATCTGTATCAGATGGTGTTTTTCTGGCTCTGCAACAACGTTCTGATGCGGCTTTCCGGGGAAAACGGTGTGGCTGTATTCGATCTGATACAGAATACCTCTTATCTGATTCTCTATCTCTATGAGGGAACCGCCCGGGCCGTGCAGCCAATCCTTTCTACCTATTACGGGGAACACAATGTAAGCGGGCGCAGAAATGCGGTGAGACTGGGATTTGCCTCGGGCATCGCGGTGGGCACACTTCTGATTGCAGCAGTAATGGTGTTTCCGAATGCGTTCTGCAGGCTGTTTGGCATGACGGAAGCAACGCTTGCCTCCATGGCGGCGGAAGCTCTGAGAATATACTGTGCAGGAGCCTTTTTTGCTGGAATCAGTATCTTGACATGTAACTATTACCAGTCCTGTGAGCGGCTGAAGGCGGTATTTTTGATTGAAACCATGAGAGGAGCCGTGGTGCTGCTTCCCTGCACTCTTTTGTTTGCGTCCTGCGGTATAGAGAAGTTCTGGCTGCTGTTTCCCGCGACGGAGATCGTTTCGCTGCTTATTTTCCTCCTGTGGAGAAGATTCAGCCATTACATCGTTGATGACGGTGACCCGGAGCGGGTATTCCAGTACACCATCTCAGGAAGTGTGACAGATTTGACTGAGGTATGCGGTCGGATTGAAGATTTTTGCGTCAAATGGAATGCCAGCGCCGGGCAGAGGTATTTTGTGGTAATGACGGTTGAGGAACTGGGGATGGCGATTTTGACAAAAGGCATGAAGGACCGTGATGACGGGTATATTCAAATCACGGTAATCGCTGCCGAAAACGGAAAATTTAAACTATATTTAAGAGACAATGCATGGAAGTTCAACCCGTTTGAGATGGAGACGAAACGTGCGAATTCAGAGGATGAGGTCTTCATGGATTCGATGGGAATCCTCGTTTTGAAAGAGAAGGCGGAGGATTTTTATTATCAGCGGTATCAGGGGTTTAACTCTCTTGTTCTGACGATATAGCAGAGAGGTGTGAAAGTTGAAGATTGTATATTTTGGAACAGATGTTTTTCTGCCGTGTTTTTCCTGCTTTGTGCGAAACCATCAGGTTCTGTCACTGTATACGTATCACAATGATGAGGACTGTTTTACTGAGTACGGTATCGTGAAGGAAGCAGAAAAATACGGCATACCGGTGCATTACGAGGACATGACGGCGGCTGAAACGAAAAGACTGTTCACAGAGGAGGGCTGCGGACTCTTTTTCTCCGCGGAATATAACCGGATTCTCCCAGTGCCGGAGGATGTGACTGCCTTTCGCGGCATTAATCTTCACAGCTCTCTTCTGCCGGAGGGCAGGAGCTACTATCCGATTGAAGCTGCCATGGAACGGGGGCTTTTGGAGAGCGGTGTCACCATGCATAAGATGACGGCTGCTCTGGATGGCGGCGATATTCTGGACCAGTCCAGTGTAGAAATCACGGAGGAAATGGACAGTATAGATGTCTATCTGCGGTGCAGATCGGAGGCAGAGCGGATGGTACAAAAACTGATGGCTGACTTCGAGCCCCAGTGGGCGGCGGCCCAAAGGCAGGAGGATCCGAAAAAGCATCCCTACTGGAAGCGGCCCTCTGATGAGAAGCTTACGCTTACTCACGATATGACGAAATCGGAGGCAAAAGCGTGTTTTCGCTGCTATAACCAGATGACACAGGTGAAGATTCATGGAACCTGGTATTACGTGCGCGCACTGGATACGGGAGAGACGAATCTGGAGCAGGATGTAATCGCAGTCAGGAAGGATCAGGTATTGTTTGGCGTGTCGGATGGGCACCTTCGTCTGATTCTTTGGGAGAGAAAGTGTGGTATGCCGGATGAAACGTAAAAAAATGAAATTCCGTCTGCAGCCTAAATTGATCATGGGGCTGGTATTCATGGCAGTGGTTCTGGTTCTGGCGCTTACATCGGTTGTAGTTGTAGTGTACCGGGGGCAGATGGAGGAACAGTATGGCAAGGTGGCCTTCGATGAAGCCACTATCGCGGCAGAGATGATTGATGGAGATATGGTTGAAAAGTATTACGCCACAGGTGAAAAGGATGCGTATTACGAGAAAGTCGCAGCGGCTCTCCTGCGCGTAAAGCAGACCATAGGGCTCAAATACTTCTATGTGGTTGTCCCCGAGGAGGATGTCATGGTATACATCTGGGATGTGGGGGAGGAAGGCGAAGAGGGTGTGCGCAGGCTGTTGGATACAGATTCCTATTACGGCGGCGGCAACGAGGTTATGCATGCCGCGTTCTCTGCAAATGCGAAGAGAAATATCCTGTTTACGCGAAATGAGGAATACGGTTATCTGGCCTCTGCCTATGTTCCGATCTTTAACTCGGCTGGTGAGCCGGTGGCGCTCTCCAGCGTGGATATTTCCATGGAAAAGATTAACCGGGATATCTACCGGTTTGTATGGACAGCCGTTTCCATAGCAGGCCTTGCCATGTTTGTATCCATCATCGCATATTACTACTACATTCGACGCATTGTCATCAGGCCTGCGGAGGTGCTGCATGATGCCGCCTCTGCGCTGATTAAAAATGACATGGACGATCTGGAGAACTTTTCGATCAGCGTAAAGACGGGGGATGAGTTTGAAGAACTGGCGGATGCCTTCCAGTTTATGACGGTGGAGCTTTCGGAATATATTAAGAATCTGACCGTGGTTACCGCAGAGAGAGAGCGGATCGGTGCGGAACTGGATGTGGCGACTCAGATTCAGTCCTCCATGCTCCCCTGCATTTTCCCGGCGTTTCCGGACCGGAGGGAGTTTGACATTTACGCCACCATGAACCCGGCTAAGGAAGTGGGGGGAGATTTTTACGATTTCTTTATGGTGGATGAGAGGCACCTCGCCATCGTTATGGCGGATGTGTCGGGAAAGGGTGTGCCGGCTGCCCTGTTTATGGTAATCGGCAAGACGCTGATCAAAGACCACACTCAGCCGGGACGGGATTTAGGCGAGGTGTTTACAGAGGTGAACGACCTTTTGTGTGAGGCGAACAGCGAGGGGCTGTTTATTACTGCGTTTGAGGGTGTGCTGGATTTGGTAACAGGAGAATTCCAATTCGTCAATGCAGGACACGAAATTCCGTTTATCTGTAAAAGCGGCGGTTTCTATGAGCCTTATAAGATACGCGCCGGATTTGTGCTTGCCGGTATGGAAGGAATTCGATATAAAGCGGGAACCATGCAGTTAGAGCCGGGGGATAAGATATTCCAGTATACCGATGGAATTACCGAGGCGATGAACAGCAGAAATGAACTCTATGGAATGAAACGGTTGGAAGAGACTTTGCGGAAGAATGTCCATAAGGCGCCGATGGAGCTGCTTCCGGAGGTAAAAGCAGATATTGATTCATTTGTGGTGAGTGCAGTGCAGTTTGACGATATTACGATGCTGTGCCTGGAGTACAGGGCACGGATGGAGGGCATATCTTGAAAGAATTGACGATCAGTGCAACGATTGAGAATATTGAACGGGTAACCGATTTTGTAAATGAACAGTTAGAGAGCTTCGGATGTTCCATGAAGGCCCAGATGCAGATTGATATTGCCATTGACGAACTGTTCGGCAATATCGCCCACTATGCGTACCACCCTGAAAACGGATTTGCCACCGTCAGAGTGGAGGTGATGGACAATCCGATGGCGGTAGTAATCACTTTTATGGATAACGGCGTTCCCTACGACCCGTTAGCCAATGAAGACCCGGATATCACGCTGTCTGCAGACGAGCGGGGAATCGGCGGTCTGGGAATCTATATTGTGAAGAAGAGTATGGATGAAATTACGTATGAGTATAAAGATGGAAAGAATATACTGAAAATCAGAAAGAACTTTTAAGAAAACTGACGAAAAATACATGGAAAGTACGGAGGAAAAGAATATGGAAATAACGGAAAACATCGAAAACGAAGCTGAAGCCGCCAGAAGCCCGGGGGAAGTGAAAAAAGAGATTCGCAAACTGCGGCATAAGGCAGAGCGCCCCCTCTACTGGATCTTGTTTGTGATGAATATTCTGATTTTGCTGTGTGCGTTTGTCTTCACCATGGCAATGCAGAGTTCAGATCTTTCCGGTTTTATTGACGATCCGGATATCATCGAACTCCTTCAGACCATCAATGGAGGAATTGTCTTTTTCTATCTGGCTTATGTTATCATTGCTTTTCTCTGTGCGTTTTACCAGCTCTATGCCAGTGAATTATCTTATGCGATTAAGGTCACTCCGAGAAATTTCCCGGAAATTTATGAGAAGAGTGTGGAATTTTCTAAGAATCTGGGGATGAAGAAAGTTCCTGAGGTTTATATCCGCCAGCAAAACGGCATTCTGAACGCATTCTCTGCCTGGGTGATTGGGAAACGGTACGTACAGCTCAATTCGGAAATTGTCGATATTGCCTATATGGAGAATAAGGACTTTGATACGCTTTACTTTGTCATGGCTCATGAGTTTGGACATCACTATTTTAACCATGTTACCCTGGCCCATTCCTTCAGCATCCTGCTCCCACGCATTATACCGATTCTGGGGCCGCTTTACTCCCGCAGTCAGGAGTACACCGCTGACCGGGTCGCCCAGGTATTGACTGAATCCACGGGCATTAAGTGTATGGCTATGCTGTCCGCGGGACGCCACCTCTATCCATATGTGGATGCAGAAGATTATCTGGAGAACATTTACCGCCATCCCAATGTTCTGGAACGGCTGGGCCGGTGGATTGTAAACCTTACCGTAGATCATCCCATTGCTCCTTTCCGCGTTGCTGCAATCGTGGATCCAGAGCAAAAAAGCGGACGTCTTATATAAAAAATTATAGAAGGGTGGAATAAATTATGCTAAATCCAAATGAATATCTTGACATGCTCCCGATGCTTGCTGAGTTTGCGAAAACCAGACCAGACGCATGGAAGAAATTTGTGGAAGAAAGAGATAAGCTTAGTACTGCAGGACAATACAGGGGACTTCGGAAAGATATGTATGAGATCAAGGGCAGTAATGTTGAAAGTATGCTGTCAAATGTAGTGGCGAAAGAATTAGATATACGAAACCCGAACCGGCCGAATAAAATTGCTCAGATTTCTAACACGCTTTTTGTTACAGCGGACTTATCTATCAATAGTACATATGGGGCCGAGGAGGCAATGAACCTGCGGACTTATAAGAATATGGTTAAGAGTATCAGTGGTGAAAAGAAAGAACTGGCGGAATTCCTCATCGCCTGTTATGAAGAAGTGCTGACCATGTCATTTGCGTATGCGGAAGACGTCGACATTAGCCAAAAAATGAATGGTTTTGATCCTTTAGGTGAGATGACGAGCAATCTGGGTGAGTTTCAGAGCGCAGAAATGTGTTTGGCCCAAATGTTTATTCCGCTTATACAGGGCGAGGACATCCAGATTCATCAGATTCATTTGGAGCGGGAGAAAAGCAAAGGGCAAGACAGTAATGAATATGAAAGCAGGGAAATGTACAGAAACAGAATCCGGGAGGAGCGAGGAAAGATTATTTATGCGGCCGACCATTCCAATATCCCAGCTGATGCAATGGCAGTTGATCTCTTTAATTATAATTTAGTTTTCGAAAAGGTATCATCACGCCCGGAGTTTCAAAAATTCCGCGGTATTACAGCGGATCAATTGTGCGACTTTGATTATCGCCACAGATTAGCTCAATCAGGAGAGTACAGGCTGCCAGACCGCATGGATTTTCAGATTAAAACGAATGAAATTATCGATCCTGCCGCGTTTGTGGAGTTTATGGAAAAGAAAACCGAGCCAGAAAGAAAAGCACTGGTTGAGTTTTATAATACAAATAGTGCAAAAGCGAAAAAAGGAGATGATATATATTATATATTTAAATCTTACTCCAGTCTGCCTGAAGAGGTTCAGACAGGCTGTAAAGCTCTGGTTGGATACATGGAATACGGCTCAACCTGGTATAACGATAATATTGGCTGTATGATTCAGAAAGATACGCATCAGCTTTTAGAGGAAGCCGGCCTTGACTGGACAGATATGATTTTTATCGGAGATAAAAGCCTCCGTGAGATCGTGGGCAGTCAATACGACGATATGCCGAAGGAACTGGCGGAGAAAGAAAAGCAGGCCAGAGTAACGGCGGCAGTGATTAAGGCGGAGGAGCCGGTATCCTTTGGAGTTATGGAAAAGGCTCCTGACGGAAAAATCAGACTTGCCCGCGTGATTCCTGTGTATGGGGATGTCCTTCCCTTTCAGAAGACGGAAGCGGAAAAAACGGCGTACAGGAAAAAACAGGAGGCATTGAATGCATCCCCGGTATTTGCCGAACAGGAGGCGGCTATCCGGTGGAAAATGAAGGAATACAAACCGGCTTACAGTAACGCATACACAGAGAATCACGTCAAGCCGAGCGGCAGCGATACCCTGAAATATATGACGGGCGGACTGGACCCGGAATCATTTACCAGTATATGGCATGGGTATGTCCCGTTGGCATTTAACGAGTTGAACAAGCCGGGTAGAGTAAACAGCCTTACCAATGAGATAGACCGGAAGGCAGCGATGAAGTGGAAGGCCCTATACGATGAGCAGACTGATCCAAAGAAAAAGGATACGGTCAAGGCAATGTATGAGCTTCAGCGGTGTGGTGTAAGAAGAACGGAGCCAACCAGAAGCCACGGAAGCTTCTTCGAATCGATTCTCTATCTGAACATAAAGGCGAAGCATCCGGAGTACCACATGAGCGATATCATGTGCACAGACCGATGTGAAAACCAGGAACTTGCGGACCAAATCAGGCTTGAAAAGGAAGCAATGGGCCCTCAGATCATGGCAAAAATGGGAACGACAGAAGGACTTGCCGATGTCATGAAAGTCTGTATGAGGACAGTGTCGGGGCTTGATCTGGGGCGCGAAGCTGATTATGCGGCGAAGATTCCGGAAACACTGACGGTGGAAGAACGGAAGGAACTTTGTAAGCGGCCGGAATACGAGGGGGCCAGGGCCGGATTCTTCGTCACTCTGGGAGGGGCCATACAGGGACTTACACAGGGGCTGGAATCGGCTGGAGGTTTCACGAAAAAGGTACCTCCCGTAAAGGTGACAAATGAAAACAGAGCTGTTTTCAATAAGTATCCTGAAGCACTGAAGCTGAGGGAAAAAATCGGGGAGCTGTCGGTGCAGGAGCTGGCAGAGTTTAACCACGCCGTAGAAGCCGTCATTAAGGTGTCGGATCTAAACCGCAATAAAGCACAATTTATGGGAGATGGAAAACGGGATCAGATCTCCGATGCAGAGCTGGCTGCCTGCGCCGAAGCGACGATCTTAAATGAACAGCTGGAGGAGAGAGGAAGGATTGGGGGAAAGAAAATTGCTACCGGACGTGCCGGAACGCTTCTTCCGCTGGTGGCGGATATTCCTTCGCAGGAACGGCCGCGCATGATGAGAGGACATCTTCCTGAAACACTGAAGGAGGCGTATTTTAATGACGAAGGAATAAAAAAGAAACTGACGGATGATGCGATGGGAGCGATGCCAAACATATCGAAGGAAGAAGAATCCGTTTTGCGCTACTTGTCGACGCCGGAGTCGGAGCGGAAGTTCAAACCAGAGGCGGTTCCGGCTCATCCTCTTTATGATATAACGAAATTCAGCAAAACAGCAACACTGCCGGAAGATGTAGTTATCAGAATGCAGGAAGAAAACGCCAAACGGGCGATCGTAACCAATACGGTTTTAACTTTTCTGGAAGAGCATAAAATAGATAATCCGGGCGATACGAGAGACTTTAGCGGAATGATAGATACAAAAGGGCTTGATAACGCACAAATTGAAGAAAAGACAAAACTGGCGCTGGAGGACTATTACAGCGGTGACCCACAGCGGAGAAAAAAGGTTCTGGATGAATTCTATAACCGTGCGGAATCATTTGATCTGCGCAGCCTGGATTTATCGCTGCTTACTACAAATCCGCCCAGAGATCCGGCGAAGAGAGCGAAAAGTGCAGAAGATTTAGTCCGTCTATATGAAGTCGTGGTTTATGATCAGACAAGAGAGACGAAACTGAAGGAAAATCCCGAATATAGAGCTGACAGATATTCAGATCCGGAAAAACATGCCCAATATGTCCATTTGGAAAAAGGGTTGAAAATGGTTGCTCCATACTTCTATCAGGTGGTGTTTGCCAACAGCGGTTACGATCAGGCCTTGAAAGTTCATGATGTAAAGATGATGCGGGCATCTGTGCTGCCGGAATGTACAGCCAGTATGATTGTGGAGACCAAGCGTTTTTACGACCGTGCTGCCCACATGGAAGGGAAAAAAACGGATGGAGTCCTTCCATTTGTGGCGGTAAGCGAGATGGAAAACCTGCTGGACGTCAGGAAGAATCCGGAAAGAAATGCTGCGGGACTGAGCGCTCAGCTGCGGACCCTGTACATTTCCGAATTCCAAACCGATAAAAAAGAGTGGGAGAAGGGCGGGATTACACAGCTTTCACAAATTTTCTTTATAGATGGCAAGACTGCGGAAGAATACTGCGGAAACCGTTTTTCTAATCTGCCGGAACAGGAAAGAGAGAAAAGGATCGAAGCAGAAATTATGACGGCAATCGCGTCAGGAGAACATCACGTTGATATTGCCACCATGTCTCCTACGAAGGAGGGAACTTTAGATATACAGATGTATTCTATCAAGGCGGATCTCCACGCACTTGACAAAAAACAGAGAGAGAAAGAGGGAATGTTTGCGAGCCTGATCTCCAAGAAAGCGGACAAAACCTGGAATAACGATAAAGACAGGGCGTCCAGGCTTGAAAAAGAACAGCAAAATCTGTCAGAGAGAATGGTCTCTACGATTCAGAGAAAGATTCAGGAAAAGGATGAACTGGCCAGGCAGTCCACAGGGGCAGAAGTAAAGCAGGCGCCCCAGGCACCAGCTGCAGGGGTAGAAGTGAAACAGGCGCCCCAGGCACCAGCTGCAGGGGCAGAAGTGAAACAGGTGCCTCAGCAATCATCTGGCGGGAAAACGGCGGTGAAAATTGCAAGCACGCTGGAAGAGATGTGCAGCATCCAGAAGAACGCGGATCAGGCTCAGGCGCTCCAGAAGGCAGAGAAAGCACCGGCGGCGCCAGAAGCTGCAGCCAAGGCAAACATACCCGGACGAACAGAGCTGAAACTGGATCTTACAGCACCAGTCGCGAAAACTGGCGAAGTCACCGCCAGTCCAGAGAAAAGTAACAAAAAAACCATCTAAAGGAGGCGGTAGCTCTGCGGCAATGCCTTGTCGCAGATTGGCGTGCAGCAGACATCACGGTGGGCGGCGCAGGCGGTTATTCCGGCGGAGGCCATGGGGGCGGAAGCCGATAGAATTGGCTGTTGGCTGCGGTTACGGCTTTAAGCCTGAACCGCAGCCCAATAATAGAGAAGAAAAAGGGAGATATAGTATTATGAAGAGACGAGAATTTAACTGCAAAAAACTGATGGTACTGGGTGCTGCACTCTGCCTTGGGCTGACGGCCTGCGGCGCGAAGACGGCAGCGGAATCACAGGGCTCAGGAGCGTCACAGGAGGCAACGGAACCGCAGACAGTACAGGAGTCACAGACAGTGCAGGAAACAGAGACTGCAGAGGAACCGCAGGAGGCGGCCGGGATGCAGATTACGATGGAGCAGGTGATCGAAGCCAACAGTACGGAGAAACTGCTCAGCCATTATCACAGTGCTTATGAGGTTTCTCCAACTATGAGGCGGTATGTGGAAACTGAGTTCCGCTATTATAATGAAGACGGAGTTAAGGAAGAGATTCAGATGCCGGATACGGTTTACGGCTTATATGACGGCCAGTACTGGGGACAGCTTACGCCGGGCGGCGTATGGGATTCTGACAGTGAATATTATGCTTATTTTGGGCTTGACCATGAGGCTACCGCATTGGAGGAGATAGAAAAAATCGAGGATAACGGCGATACGCTTATGCTTTACACGGTGCTGCAGCCAGACAGTCTTTCTGCGAAGAAGGATACGCTTGGGATTGATTACCGGGACGGGGACTGGATTGAATGTTCCTATAAGCTGGATTCGGAGACGCTGGCGATTCTGGAAACCGAAAATGTGCAGTGTCATGCGGATGGGACAAAGGAAGAGCCTTCCACGGTAACCGTTACATACGATGCCCCGCGGCCGGAAGGCGCTCTGGCACTGCTGGAACGGCTGTCGGATAAGCAGAACCTGCGGACTATTACACTGATTTTGAATCCTGGCACAGAAAAAGAGAGCAGCGATAGTGTTTACGTACAGAAGGGAGAAGGTGTAATGCTTATAAACCCGGAAGGGAAGACGCTTGAAGTCTTTAAAGATTCTGCATGTACAGAACCGTATACCGGAGGGGCTGACACCAATAAAGATCTTACTATTTATGGCCGGTTTGAGTAAGAGGATAATCTCCGGGCCACTGAATTTCTTATTAACAAAAAAATGTGAAAACGAATAAAAAACTTGACATACTTTTTAAATAATGGTATCCTGACAAGGTATGTGCCGCTCAACGAGGTCTTAAGCGTCCGGCTGGCCGGACCACCGAAATTGGCGAGTAAAGAAAACAGGAGGTGCCATATGTACGCAATTATCGCAACAGGTGGCAAGCAGTACAAAGTATCAGAAGGTGACACAATTAAAGTTGAAAAGCTTGGTGTCGAAGCAGGAGAAACAGTAACATTTGATCAGGTTCTGGTTGTGAACAACGGCGAACTGGCAGTTGGCTGCCCGACCGTAGCAGGCGCTACCGTAACAGGTACCGTTGTAAAGGAAGGCAAAGCAAAGAAAGTCATCGTTTACAAGTATAAGAGAAAATCCGGCTATCACAAGAAGAATGGTCACAGACAGGCTTATACACAGATCAAGATCGATAAGATCAACGCTTAATAAGGGGGACTGACAGATGTTAAATATGAATCTTCAATTTTTTGCACATAAAAAAGGTGTTGGATCCACAAAGAACGGCAGAGACTCTGAGTCCAAGAGATTAGGGGCCAAGAGAGCAGACGGCCAGTTTGTTTTAGCCGGCAACATTCTTTACAGACAGCGCGGAACTCATATTCACCCGGGTATTAATGTAGGCCGCGGCGGAGATGATACCCTGTTCGCTACAGTGGACGGCGTTGTCAGATTTGAAAGAAAAGGCAGAGACAAAAAACAGGTTTCTGTTTATCCGAGAACAATCAGCGAATAATTAACTGGAATCCCCGTGCCTGTCATGGGGATTCTTTAAAAGGAAAAACATTTTGCAATATTCTCAAAGTTGTTATATACTGGTTTATGGAGTATTACAGAAATAACAGATAAAAGGATGGTTGAGCGATGACTATTTTAGAAAATTGGAGAACCCTGGCATATGGCGATGGGCTGGATGATAAAGCAAGGGAAGAGTTATGGTCTAATTACTTCGTAGTGGAGAAAGGAATCTATGAGCAGATTCTCTCCGCGCCGGAGGCTGTAGTGGAAGGAACGGTTAAGGAGCTGGCTGAGAAGTACGGCACCGATATTCAGACCATGACAGGCTTTTTGGACGGTATCAATGAGAGCTTAAAGGGATATGAGAATCCGATTGACACCATGGATGAGAATACCTCCGTGAAGATCGAGATCGATCCGGAAAAGTTATATTACAACATGGTAGAAGCGAAAGCGGAGTGGCTTTACGGTCTTCCCCAGTGGGATTCGATTCTCACGGAAGAGAAGAAGAAAGAGCTGTATAAGAAACAGAAAGCTTCCGGAACCATTGTAAAAGGTCCGAAGATCGGAAGAAATGATCCATGTCCGTGCGGCAGCGGCAAGAAGTATAAAAAGTGCTGCGGAAAGAACGCATAGTAACGCAAACTGATACCCTGCATGTTATGTGCGGGGTATTTGATTGTCAGAAGGAGGAGAGGACGATGGAGGCCTATACCGGTTTTGCAGAGGTGTATGATACCTTTATGGATAATATTCCGTACGGAGAATGGTGCCGGTATCTGACCGGACTTTTAAAGAAATACGGCGTCGGAGACGGTCTGATTCTGGACCTGGGCTGCGGAACGGGAAGTGTGACGGAGCTTTTGTCAGAGGCAGGATACGACATGATCGGTGTCGATAATTCCGAGGATATGCTCCAGATCGCTATGGATAAGCGCGCCGCTTCCGGTCACGATATCCTGTATCTGCTTCAGGATATGCGTGATTTTGAGCTGTACGGAACGGTAGCAGCCGTTGTCAGCATCTGCGACTGTATGAATTACATTCTGGAATACGATGATCTGGTGGAGGTATTTTCCCTTGTCAACAACTATTTAGATCCGGAGGGTATTTTTATTTTTGATTTAAACACAATCTATAAATATGAAACCCTGCTGGGAGAATCCACCATTGCAGAAGACCGGGAAGAGAGCAGCTTCATCTGGGAGAACTATTACGACCGGGACACCATGATCAATGAGTATGATCTGGCCCTCTTTATCCGGACGGAAGAAGACCTTTACCGGAAATACGTGGAAACTCATTATCAGAAAGCTTATTCTCTGGACACGGTAAAAAAGGCGCTTAAAGAAGCAGGAATGGAGTTTGTGGCGGCATATGATGCATTTACTGAAGAGCCCGTCAAGGAGGACAGTGAGCGTATCTACATCATTGCCAGGGAATGCGGAAAGAAAGAGGAATGACGATGACAGATTATATTGTAAGAGCCACAGCCGGAGACCATCAGATCCGGGCATTTGCGGCGACAACACGAAAACTGGTGGAACATGCCAGAAGCGCGCATAACACGAGCCCGGTGGCTACAGCGGCCCTGGGACGCCTTTTGACGGCAGGAGCCATGATGGGTGTGATGATGAAAGGGGAGCAGGATTTACTGACCTTAAAGGTGCAGGGGAGCGGTCCTATCGAAGGCCTGACGGTAACTGCGGACTCGAAGGGGAACGTAAAGGGCTATGCCTATAATCCGGGAGTCATGCTGCCGCCGAATGACAAAGGCAAGCTGGACGTAGGCGGCGCCGTGGGAGAGGGCGTTTTGAGCGTGATAAAAGATATCGGCTTAAAGGAACCTTACGTGGGTCAGACAATTCTGGTCGGTGGGGAGATCGCGGAAGATTTGACCTATTATTACGCCACGTCGGAGCAGACCCCTTCTTCCGTTGCACTGGGAGTTCTGATGAATAAGGACAATACGGTGAAACAGGCGGGGGGCTTTATCATTCAGCTTCTGCCGGGCGCATCGGACGAGATGATCGACCAGCTGGAAAAGAAGCTGGGAGAGATTACTTCCATTACATCACTTCTGGATGAGGGAAAGACTCCCGAGATGATTCTGAACTATATTTTAGGAGAATTCGGCCTCGAAATTATGGATAAGGTACCGGCGGAATTCACCTGTAACTGTACAAAGGATCGTGTGAAAAAGGCGTTAATCAACATTGGGAAGAAAGAACTAAATGAAATGATTGACGAGGGTAAGAGCATAGAGGTAAACTGTCATTTCTGCAATAAGCATTACAATTTCTCAGTGGAGGAATTGACTGATATCCGTGACCGCGCGGTGAGATAGGAACTGAACCGGCAGAATACAGGCTGCGCGTTCCCGTGATATCAAAAAGAGCCATCCGAAATCGGGTGGCTCTGTCTGTAATCATGTAAAACAATCTTACTTCTTCATTATATGTTGTTTGTTGCTGTCCACGCCTGATAAATTCATAGGGGGCTACCACATCGTGAAAAAGGTACATCGATAAGTCAATGATTATAATTTGGTAACGTTTACTGCCTGAGGTCCCTTGGCTCCGTCGACTACGTCGAATTCAACGCTGGCGCCTTCGTCTAAAGACTTGAAGCCATCCATGTTCAGACCTGAGTAGTGTACGAATACGTCGTTGCCCTGCTCGTCGGAAATAAATCCGTAACCTTTTTGGTTGTTAAACCACTTAACTGTACCTTTCATTATGATACCTCCAAAATGAATAAAAAATTATAGTATATTGAGCTGCAGCACCTCTGCAACTTCCCTAAGAATAGCATAGTTTCGGAAATGTGTCAAGAATGAAAATTATAGTGGAATCCGGGTGGGAAAGTGTGGTAAAATGGGAACGATTTGAAGCGTATTCTGCGCTTATAAGAACAGATGGAGGCGGCTATGAAGTTACATAATCTTTGGGGACATTTTCATACGATAACGGCGCATAAATTCAGAGTCATGAAGAACTGTTTCCGGGTAGGACTCTATAAACAGGGCCTCCTTCATGATTTATCCAAATACAGTCCGGAAGAGTTTATTCCGGGGGTGATTTACTATCAGGGGACAAGGAGCCCCAACGCTGCCGAAAGGGAAGAGAAGGGCTTTTCGAAGGCATGGCTGCATCACAAGGGGCGGAACAAACATCATTACGAATACTGGATCGACTTTACGACAGATATGTCGGAGGGCTTAAGAGGCCATAAGATGCCGCTGAAGTACGTGATCGAGATGATGATGGACCGGATCGCTGCATCGAAAACGTACAAGGGGAAGGACTATACGGACGCATCTCCCTGGGAGTACTACATCCATGCGAAGAAATACATGGTCATAGCGCCGGAGACGGCAAAACTGCTGGAAGAGCTCCTTCTGATGCTGAAGGAAAACGGAGAAGAGAGGACCTTTGCACATATGAAGGCCCTGCTGAAAAAAGGTGATTATTAATGGGGGAAATTTTATGAAGTGCAACATCAGCCGCACGAAGCGGTCTTACGAGTTTCATATGGCAGAAAGCCACTGGCACACACATTATGAGTTTTACTATCTCTATTCGGGTCACTGCAAGATTTTTATCAACCATACGCTGTATTACGTGGAGCCGGGAGATATCATCTTTTTAAAACCTGGGGAGATACACCGGACCACATACCATTCGAGTCCGGTAAATGAACGGGTGACCATCAGTTTTGACGGGGAGTATCTGGACAGTATGAAGGAACTGTGCGGGGAAGAAAATGTGGAATATATTTTCCGAAACTCGAAGGTTACCGTGCCGAACGGGAACCGGAGCAGGGTGGAAGAACTGATCAGACGGATTGAGTACGAGGAGACGGGACAGGATGGATTTTCTCCTCTAATGAAGAAAGGGTGCTTTTATGAGCTTCTCGTCTCTCTGTCGCGATGCCAGGAGGCGGAAACGGATCATGGCAGGCTGGAAATCGGAGAAGAGACTATTGAAGCAGCCGCTAAATATATCTACGATCATTACCAGAATCCGATTACGCTGGAGGAGGTGGCGGAATTAAGCCATATGAGTCCCGCCTATTTCTCACGGAAGTTTAAGGCGGTCACCGGTTTTGGATATAAAGAATATTTGACGAACATCAGAATCCGGGAGGCGTCGAGGCTTCTTCTTCATTCCGCCTGTTCCGTCACAGAGATCGCGGACCGGTGCGGATTCGGGGACGGAAACTATTTTGGAGACGCGTTCAGAAAGGCGAAAGGCGTCTCCCCGCGTGCATTCAGAAAGATGCAGGGCATATGATACGGTACCATTATTTTCCGCAGAGGTAATCCAGTAAATGGCGGACGTAACCTCCGGACTGCTCCAGCTCTGCAAACTGCCTGTCATCATAAGGAAAGTACGTGAGCCGGTCCTTATACTCCTTTTGGAGAACCGGTTCAAAAACGGGGGTAAACTGCGGCAGGTAGCAGCCGGACCGGCGTGTATAGCAGGTCTTGGCCGTTGCCTTGATGCGGGCCTCCCTGTCCACATATTCGGCGACGCTCTTATGGATTGCCCGGTCCTCATAGATCAGGTAGTAATAATTTTTATAGTCGGGATAAAAATACTTAAGCTCCCCCTCATATAAATCCACGGAGGCGGTAAGCTGCCCGCCCTTCGCTTCAATATCGGCTACAGAAGAGGTACGGGAAAAGGAAACCGGCACCGTATAATCACTCTGATAGACCAGCTTTAAGGCGTGATATTCCCGGCCGAAGAGATCACTTCGTGTCAGAAGCTCCTGGCTCTCCAGCTTGAAATCATGCTCCAGATAGTCCGGATAATTGAGAATCGGCAGGATCCCCGGCATTCCCCGAAGGTCGTCGGCATTATGTAAGAGGAGCAGATCCAACAGGGCCTGATCCTGCGAAGATAAATAATCCTGATACACTTCGATCAGCTGGCCGCCAGAGTAAATGTCTTCCCGCCCGACACCGAGAAACTGTTCGATGGCTTTCTGCTTCATGCTCTCTAAGCCCAGCAGGTTCCGGTAAGGGCGTATTTTTTTGTAGATATCCAGACTTGTCACTCCGGAAAAATCGTAAGGCAGGCCGTATGCGCGGCAGCGTTTTAAAAGATATGGAATGTCGAAGCCGTCCCCGTTAAAATGTACGACCATGGAAAAGCGCTTCAGAAATTCAAAGAAAGTGACGAGCACTTCTTTTTCCGCGGACACGGTATCTGCAAACCACTGAACCAGATTCCAGCGGCCGCCTTCATAATAGACGCACCCGATTAAATATAAATTGGTATATTCTCCGGAAAACCCGGTCGTCTCTATGTCAAAAAATAAAAGATCTTCCCGCCTTCCAAGACGATCTAAAGGGTAGGTCTCCGGGAAAAGCATGGTTTCGTGTATTGTTATCATTGCAGTGTCTCCTGATTGATGCTGTGCTGACGTTGGTATGAGGATAAACGGTGAATCTGTTTTCATGGGGCTATTATATCATAAACCGGTCATTCAGGAAAGACGGTAACCGGTGTTTCTGCGCGGAAAACAGGTGACGGTTCTGCCTTTGCATCTGGCCGAAGCTGTCCCGGAAACAGAATATTTGTTCGATTAACTGCTTGCATATGGATACACGGTATGTTATGATTAAAGACAAAGCTAGAAGAGAAAAAGGAGACAGAGAACGTGATTTCTTATGTAAAGGGACCTCTGGTCGATATCTTTGAGGACACTGTGGTCATTGAAGCAGGATACATCGGACTGGAAATTCATGTGCCGCTGTCCGTACTGGACCGTTTGCCTGAAATTGGCATGGAGACGGTCCTGTATACGTATTTTCAGGTAAGGGAAGACGGGATGTGCCTTTATGGTTTCTTAAACCGGCAGGATTTGCAGATGTTCAGACAGCTGATCAGCGTCAGCGGGATAGGTCCGAAGGGAGCTTTGGGCGTCCTGTCGGCCATGACGCCGGACGAATTGAGGCTGGCCATTATAACCGGAGATGCGAAGGCGATTTCCAGAGCCCCGGGGATCGGAGTAAAGACAGCCCAGCGGGTGATCCTGGATTTGAAGGACAAGATTGATATGGCGGATGTTCTGCCTGCACAGTTTGCGGCGGAGGAAGAACCCGGAATATCAGCCGGAGGCGTGGCCAAAGAGGCGGTGGAAGCGCTGGTTGCGCTGGGGTACTCCACGGCTGAGGCGAACCGCGCGGTAGGCAAGGTGGAAGTGACCGGGGACATGACCTCGGAGGATGTCTTAAAGGCGTCGCTGAAGCATCTGGCATTCCTATAAAAACAGCAGGTAGATGAGAAGATGGAACGAAGAATCATAACAACGGAAGTAACGGAAGAAGATAAGCGGACAGAGCCAAACCTCCGCCCGCAGAGCCTGAATGAATATATTGGCCAGGAAAAGCTGAAGGCAAATTTAAAGGTCTATATCGATGCGGCAAAGGCCAGGGGAGAGTCCCTTGACCATGTGCTGTTTTACGGCCCTCCCGGCCTTGGGAAGACTACCTTATCCGGGATCATTGCCAATGAGATGGGCGTGAACATGAAGGTGACCAGCGGCCCTGCGATTGAGAAGCCGGGGGAGATGGCCGCCATTCTGAATAACCTTCAGGAAGGCGATGTCCTGTTTGTAGATGAAATCCACCGGCTGAACCGCCAGGTGGAGGAGGTTCTCTATCCGGCCATGGAAGATTATGCAATCGATATTATGCTGGGAAAAGATTCAGCGGCACGCTCGATCCGGCTGGATTTACCCAGATTTACCCTGGTAGGCGCGACCACCAGGGCGGGACTTTTAACTGCCCCGCTGAGAGACCGGTTCGGCGTTGTACAGAAGATGGAATTCTATACGCCGAAGGAACTGGAGATCATCGTCTGCCATTCGGCAAAGGTTTTAGAAGTAGAGATCGAGCCGGAGGGGGCTGCAGAGATTGCCAAGCGCTCCAGAGGAACCCCGAGACTGGCGAACCGCCTGTTAAAGCGGGTCCGTGATTTTGCCCAGGTGAAGTATCATGGAGTGATTACAAAAGAGGTGGCCGATTTCGCACTGGATATTCTGGATGTGGATAAGTTCGGGCTGGACAACAACGACAGAGCCATTTTAACCACAATGATTGAGAAGTTCTCGGGAGGTCCGGTAGGTCTTGAGACGCTGGCGGCCTCTCTCGGTGAGGATGCCGGGACGCTGGAAGATGTGTACGAGCCCTATCTGCTGATGAACGGATTTATCAACCGAACGCCCCGCGGCCGCGTGGCTACGGAACGGGCATACCACCATCTGGGACTCACTCTGGAATAGAGCGAAACCAGTGAAAAAATATAAAAACTCAGGGCAGGAACACTTTGACATCCGTGTAAAATATGGTATATTATGATAAGAGCGCGTTACAGCAAAAGATAACAGGAGAGCATGACATGGATACCAAGCACTATACCGAGGTTTTAATAGATGGAAGAATATATACTCTGGGAGGCACCGAGGATGAGGGCTACATGCAGCGTGTGGCCAGCTATATCAATGAGATGATCACGACATTGAAGAGGCAGGAAGGGTTTACGAAGCAGAGTGCAGAGTACCAGACCGCCATGATAGAACTGAATATGGCGGACGATTACTTTAAAGCAAGGGAACAGATTGCGCGTCTGGAACAGCTGAAGCATGAGATGGAAAAGGAAGTCTACAGTTTAAAGCATGAACTGGTGACGACCCAGATGAAGCTGGAGGCGGCGAATAAGGAACTGGCGGCAGGAAGAACTGCCAGGCCGTCGGGGTCTTCAGGGAATGCTTCTGAGAGTAAGAAAGGCTCAGACCGGACAGGCAGTGAGAATAAGGAATAATATCGGGGGGGGATGTCTCATGAGTAAGGGAGACATCCCCTGTTGCATCAGAAGAACGCTTAAAAAAGGAAAACTATCATTCCGATGACAGGGAGGATTACGTGAAACAGAAAAGAGTAGAAATTCTCGCTCCGGCGGGCTCATTTGAAAGTATGAAGGCGGCAGTGGCGGCAGGAGCGGATGCGGTCTATATCGGCGGCAGCAGGTTTGGAGCACGCGCTTACGCGGAAAATCCGGAGGAAGACCGTCTGTTAGAGGCCATCGATTACGCCCATCTTCATGGCTGCAGACTGTATATGACGGTAAATACGCTGATGAAGGAATCGGAGATGGCAGAGCTGTGTACATTTCTGGAGCCTTATTATATGCGGGGCGTAGATGCGGTTATCGTTCAGGATATGGGAGCGTTTGCACTGATCAGGGAGCGGTTTCCGGATCTTCCGGTCCATGCCAGCACACAGATGACCATAACAGGCTCGTATGGCGCACGTATATTGAAGGAATTGGGAGCAGAGCGGGTGGTGACCGCCAGGGAATTATCTCTGGAGGAGATAGAAAGAATTCACCGGGAGGTGGATGTGGAGATCGAAAGCTTTGTCCATGGAGCGCTGTGCTACTGTTACTCGGGCCAGTGTCTGTTCAGCAGTCTGATCGGCGGCCGAAGCGGCAACCGGGGAAGATGTGCTCAGACCTGCCGCCTGCCTTATGACGTGAAGCGGGATGGCAGGACGCTGAATGGGAAGGACAGTCGGTATGTGCTCAGTTTAAAAGATTTGTGCACGCTGGATCTCATTCCCGATATGATAGAAGCGGGAATCTATTCCATGAAGATCGAAGGCCGCATGAAGAGCCCACGCTACACAGCCGGAGTGGTGGAAATCTACCGGCGCTATACCGACCTCTATCTGGAACGCGGCAGGGCTGGTTACAGGGTAGAGGAGAAGGACAGGAAACGGCTGCTGGAACTGTTTGACCGCGGAGGCCAGACCGACGGATATTACCGCCGCCATAATGGAAAAGACATGGTGGTATGGAAGGAAAAACCGTCTTTCCGGGAAGGCAATCAGGAGCTGTTTGACTATCTGGATAAAAATTACGTGGAAAAGCAGCTGCAGGAACCGGTCCGGGGCAGGATCATACTGGAGACCGGAAAGCCTGCGGTACTGGAACTGTCCTGTGGAGAATGCAGTGTGTCTCTGGCCGGTGATACCGTTCTGGAGGCGCTGAAACAGCCCATGGATGAAACGAGGATCAGAAAGCAGCTGCAAAAGACCGGGAATACTCCGTTTTATTTTGAAGAGCTTACCGTAACGCTTACAGGAGAAGTCTTTCTTCCGGTGCAGTCTTTGAACGAACTGAGAAGAAGGGGTCTGGAAGCGCTGGAGGAGGCGGTGCTTAAGCAGTACCGCAGAGAAGTATTGCAGAACCAGCGGGAGGTTTTGCAGTGCAGACGGGAAGATCCGCAGGGGCAGCGGGAAATTCCGCAGGATTGCCGGGAAACTCCACATTCAGCGGTTTCGGGGAAACGGGAGAGCAGCAGCGGCCAGCCCCGGATTTTCGTCTCTCTTGAGAGACCGGATTGTCTCCCTGCCGTTCTCCATAATCCATACGTGGAGCGCATCTATGTGGATGCGGCTGAATTCGGGCCGGAACTGTGGAAGGAAACAGCCTCGTCCTGTCATGACGCGGGCAAAGAATGTCTGCTGACGATGCCGCACATCTTTCGTACTGAGGCGGAACGGTATTTTGAGCGCAGCAGGAAGGCTTTTTGCGAGGCCGGATTCGACGGAGTGCTGATCCGTTCCATGGAGGAAATCGGATATTTGAAGACTCAGGGTCCGGAACTTCCCTGGGTTTTCGATTATGGGATGTATGGAATGAACGACAGGGCGGAATCCTTTCTTATGAAGATGGGGGCGGCAGAGCTGACCTGGCCGGTGGAATTAAATGAGAGAGAGCTCTCGAGGCTTTCCGTACCGGGTGAACTGATTGTATACGGCCGCCTGCCCATGATGGTAACGGCGCAGTGCATACACCAGGGGACGGAGTCATGCGATAAAAAGCCGGGCCTTCTTACGTTAAAAGACCGCATGGGCAAGGAATTTCCGGTAAAAAATCACTGTGCCTTCTGTTATAACACGATTTATAATGCAGCGCCGGTGTCCCTCCTGGGACTGGAAAAACAGATCAGGGCGCTGGCCCCGACGGCGGTAAGGCTTCAGTTTACCGTCGAGACACGAAAGGAGACGGCGGAGGTGATCCGGTGCTTTGCAGACAGTCTGTTGCTGGGAAAGCAGACGGAGCAGCCCGTTGGGGAGTTTACAAGAGGACATTTTAAACGCGGTGTGGAGTAGGAGCCTATGGTGAATCTGATTGTCGATGTTTCCAGGTATTTGATGATACTGCTGATCGCGGTGTATACCTGGTTGAATTTCCGGTATTTTTCTTTCCGGGATGAAGGAAAACAAAAGAAGATATGCGGACGCCAGAACCGGTGCATGTTTCTGATTCATTTTCTGGCGTACGGGATTCTGTGGCTGAAAACGGAGGACGAGCGTCTCATCGCGTTTTACGCGGCGCAGGTGATCTTTTTTCTGTGCTACATCTACGTTTCCCGCCTGTTCTACCGCCATGTGTCGCGGCTTCTGGTGGGTAATATGTGTATGCTGCTCAGCGTGGGATTTATCATTCTGACACGGCTGTCCTTTGACCGTGCGTTAAAACAGTTTATTATCGTGCTGGCAGCGGCGGTTATAACCTGGATTATTCCGTTTATTATAGACCGGGTGTGGCAGCTTTCGAAGATTCCATGGGTGTACGGTGTTCTGGGGCTGATTCTGCTTGGGGTTGTGCTTATAACCGGTATCAACAGTTTCGGGGCTCAGCTCTCCATTGGAATCGGCGGTTTTACATTCCAGCCGTCTGAATTCGTAAAGATCAGTTTTGTCTTTTTTGTGGCGACCATGTTTTACCGTTCCACAAAATTTGTGACGGTATGTATCACGACACTGGTGGCGGCTCTTCATGTCCTGATCCTGGTAGCTTCCAGAGATTTGGGGAGCGCGCTGATTTTCTTTGTGACCTATGTTCTGATGCTGTTTGTCGCTACTGGAAAATGGGCGTATCTTTTAGGCGGGGCAGGCGCAGGGGCCGCGGCTTCCGTGCTGGCGTATCAGCTGTTCGATCATGTCAGGGCGAGGGTGCTTGCCTGGAGAAATCCGTGGTCGGATATTGAAAACAAGGGATACCAGATTACGCAGTCGTTGTTCGCCATTGGAACGGGCGGCTGGTTCGGCATGGGACTCTGCCAGGGGATGCCGGGGAAGATACCGGTAGTGGAAAAGGACTTCGTGTTTTCTGCTGTATCGGAGGAATTGGGAGGAATCTTTGCCCTCTGTGTGCTGCTGATCTGTTTCGGCTGTTTTCTGCAGTTTATGATGATTGCAAGCCGTATGAAAGCGGTCTTTTACAAACTGATTGCCTTTGGCCTGGGAACGGTTTATATCGTCCAGGTGTTTCTGACCGTGGGAGGCGTGACGAAATTTATCCCCTCCACCGGAGTGACCCTTCCCCTGATGAGCTACGGCGGAAGCTCTGTGTTCAGCACATTTATTCTGTTCGGAGTCATGCAGGGGCTGTATATTTTAAAACGGAATGAAGAGGAAGAAGAAAAATATGAAAAAGGCTGACCCGAATCCCAAGGCAAACCGCCATATTCTGATGATCACCTATGGAATGGCGGCGCTTTTTGCAGGACTGGTCCTGTATTTTGCTTTTTTTCTTCAGATAAAAAGTGAAAGTGTAATCAATAATTCCTATAACGCCAGGCTGGACAGCTTTTCAGACCGGGTGGTCAGGGGCAGTATCTTAAGCAGCGACGGCCGGGTTCTGGCCCGCACAAATGTGGACGAGAACGGCGGCGAAACGAGGTACTATCCTTACGATTCCATGTTTTCCCACGTAGTCGGATACTCAACCAGGGGAAAGACAGGCCTGGAGGCACTGGGAAACTTTTATCTGCTAACCAGCCATGTGAATCTGGCGGAGCAGGTGATCAATGAGCTGTCGTCTGTAAAGAATCTGGGGGATAATGTCGTTACGACTCTCGATGTGGATCTCCAGAAGGCGGCATATGACGCTCTCGGCGGCCGGAAGGGGGCTGTGGTCGCCATGGAGCCGGATACGGGAAAGATCCTGGCAATGGTTTCCAAACCGGACTACAATCCCAATACGCTGTCGACAGACTGGGACGCTCTCGTGGCAGGTGACAACGGGGAGGGGCAGCTGTTAAACCGCGCTGCTCAGGGACTCTATCCGCCCGGTTCGACATTTAAGATCGTGACGGCACTGGAGTATATAAGGGAAAATCCGGAGAATTTCAGAGATTACCGGTTTGACTGCAGCGGATTTTTTCACTATGAGGATTACACGATTAAGTGCTATCATGAGACGGCCCACGGCAGTCAGGATTTTACCCGGGCCTTTGCAAATTCCTGCAATGGGGCCTTTGCAAACCTTGCCCTGACACTGGATCTTGGAAGGCTTAGGAATACGGCGGAACAGCTTCTGTTTAATACGCCGCTTCCCGTCGCGGTTCCATATAGCCAGAGCGCCTATGCGCTGACTCCGGGCGGAGATACGTGGCAGATTCTTCAGACCTCCATCGGGCAGGGACAGACCCAGATGACACCCGTACACGGTGGGATGATTGCGGCGGCCATCGCAAACGGAGGCACACTGATGAAGCCGTATCTCATTGATCATGTGGAAAATGTGGGCGGTGATGTCATTAAAAAATTCATGCCCCAGTCCTACGGCAATCTGATGACCGCAGAGGAGTCGACCGTCTTAACGGAACTGATGAGAGCCGTTGTGACGGAAGGGACAGGTTCTGCTGTGCGTACAGACGCCTATACAGTGGCGGGAAAAACGGGATCAGCGGAATTCGATAAGGATAAGGAGACTCACGCCTGGTTTATCGGATTTGCCCCGGCGGAGCAACCGAAGTTGGTGGTAAGTGTGATCGTGGAGGAAGGCGGTTCCGGAGGAAAAACGGCTGCGCCCATAGCCAGGACTTTGTTTGACACCTATTTTGCGAGATAAAAGAACACTCTTGCATATAAGGTTAAAAAGATGTATACTATACCCAGTCTGTGAGACACACCAAAACCGGAATCCCGGATCGGGATGCAAGGTTTCAGTCTGGAGGAATTGCAATGATAGAGGCAACGAGCTGTGGCGGTGTGGTTATTTTTCGAGGTAAAATTCTGGTTTTATATAAGAATTACAAAAACAAATATGAAGGTTGGGTTTTGCCAAAAGGAACTGTAGAAGCGGGAGAAGAATATAAGGAGACGGCCCTTCGGGAAGTGAAGGAAGAGACGGGAGTCAGTGCGTCAATTATCAAGTATATCGGAAAGAGCCAGTACTCCTTTAATACGCCGCAGGATATGGTGGAGAAGGATGTTCACTGGTATCTGATGATGGCGGACAGCTATTACAGCAAACCACAACGGGAAGAGTATTTTATTGATTCCGGGTATTATAAGTTCCACGAAGCGTATCATTTACTGAAGTTTTCCAATGAGAAGCAGATTCTGGAAAAGGCATATAATGAATATCTGGATTTAAAGAAGAGCAACTTATGGGGGAATAAGAAGTATTTTTGATGCGTGAATGTGTGGAAGAATACGGAGTATAGGAAAAGAGATGCAGGGATGCCGGCGATGACGGGTTCCTGCATTTTTCATTTTTACATTTTCATATGAAAATGAAGCAAGGTTACAGAAGGAACGTAGTAATTTCTGAGATTTCGTATATACTGTTTGGTAGGATCGTCTTTTACTGTTTTCAGTGTATTTTTGCTGCCGTTTTTTCCCGGAATTTCCATACTTTACAGGATATGGCAGAAGAGGTATACTGGATACAGATATGACAGATTATGAATATAGAGACAAGGAGATAAGACATCATGAGTAAAGCATATGAAAGATTGGAAAAAGTACTGGAAAAGACGATGGCGCTGCAAACTGCGCTGATTCTGTTTGAATGGGACAACGAGACGCTGGCGCCAGAGGAGGCAGGAGCCAATACAGCCAGAGTGATCGGGGCTTTATCAGAAGAGTATTACCGTGTTATGGCCAGCGAAGAGATGAAGGAGGCCATTGAGACCTGTGAGAAGGAAGAGGGGCTCACGGATGTGGAAAAAGCTATTGTAAAAGAGGCAAAGGAGACGAGAGAGCAGCTCGTCTGCATCCCTTCGGAAGAGTACCGTGATAATGCGCAGCTGGTGTCGGAGGCCACGAGGGTGTGGGCCAAGGCAAAGAAGGATAATGATTTTGATAAATTTGTCCCTACTCTTGAAAAAGTAGTGGACTATCAGAAAAAATTTGCCTCCTACAGGGCGAAGGATGGCGAGAAGCTGTACGATTCCATGTTGGATTTATATGAAAAGGACTTTAACATGGAGCTGCTGGATCAGTTTTTTAGCGAATTAAAAGAGGCAATTGTTCCCCTGATCCGTGAGATCCGGGAGCGTGGAAAGAAGATCGACAGTGAATTCCTAAAAGGTGATTATCCGGAAGAAAAGCAGAGAGAGCTGGCGGAATTTTTGGCAGAATACGTAGGCTTTGACTTTAAAAAGGGTGTCCTGGCAGTCAGCGCCCATCCGTTTACCACGAATCTGCACAATCATGACGTAAGAATTACCACTCACTACAGTGACCGGGTGGACAGCTCCCTGTTCTCGGTTATCCATGAGGCAGGCCATGGGATCTATGAACTGGGCATTGGCGATGAACTGACGCAGACTCTGGCTGGCCAGGGCGCATCGATGGGGATGCATGAATCCCAGTCCAGATTCTTTGAAAATATCATCGGCCGCAACGCCGCTTTCTGGGTACCGCTCTATGAGAAGCTCCAGTCTATTTTCCCGGAGCAGTTAGAGGGTGTCAGCAGAGACCAGTTTGTGGAGGCCATCAATAAAGCAGAACCAGGTCTGATCCGCACAGAGGCAGATGAACTCACATACAGCCTTCACGTTCTGATCCGTTATGAGATCGAGAAGATGATCATCGAGGAGGATCTGGATTTAAAGAAGCTTCCAGAGATATGGGCGGACAAATACGAAGAATATCTGGGAATCCGTCCTGAAAATGCTTCCGAAGGAGTGCTGCAGGATATTCACTGGTCGCAGGGATCCTTTGGCTACTTCCCTTCCTATGCGCTGGGCAGTGCATTTGGAGCACAGCTGTATTATTATATGAAGAAGGAGATGGATTTCGAGGGCCTTCTGGAGAGAGGGGAGATCGGAGTAATCCGTGAGTATTTACGGGATCATGTCCATCGTTTTGGTAAATTAAAGACCAGCAGAGAGATTCTGAAAGATACGACGGGAGAAGATTTTAATCCGAAGTATTATATTCAGTATCTGAAGGAAAAATACAGTCGTTTATATGACTTATAGAAATATGTTCCGTAAACACAAAAAACAGTTGACAAATGGCAGCATTAAGACTAAAATCAGTAAAAAGAATTCATATGAAAACACTATGAATTAGAAAAGAGGCTGATTATGGAAAATATCAGAAAGAGTGCAATGGAACTGATTGGCAACACCCCTCTGGTGGAACTGACTAATTATGAGAAGAAGCATCAGCTGAAGGCTTCCGTCATCGCGAAGCTGGAGTATTTAAATCCGGCAGGAAGTGTGAAGGACCGGGCTGCTCTGTTTATGATTCTTGATGCGGAAGAAGCGGGAACCTTAAAGCCGGGCGCCACCATTATCGAACCGACATCCGGCAATACCGGTATTGGGATTGCCAGCATTGCTGCGATGAAAGGATACCGGGCAATCCTGACCATGCCGGAAACCATGAGCATCGAGCGCCGGAATCTGTTGAAAGCATACGGCGCGGAGATTGTACTGACGGATGGGAAGAAGGGGATGAAGGGAGCGATTGCGAAAGCAGAAGAGCTGCGAGACGAGATCCCCGGTTCCGTTATCATGGGACAGTTTGATAATCCGGCTAACGTGAAGGCCCATAAGGAGACGACGGGGCCTGAGATCTGGAGAGATACTGATGGAACTGTGGATATTTTTGTAGCGGGCGTAGGTTCAGGCGGCACGATTACGGGAGTGGGAGAATACTTAAAGAGCCAGAATCCCAATGTGAAAATCGTTGCAGTAGAACCGTCAGGATCCCCAATCCTTTCGGGCGGAAATCCGGGACCTCATGGCCTTCAGGGGATTGGCGCCGGCTTCGTTCCGACAATTTTAAACAGGGATATCTATGACGAGATTATTCTGGTCAAAGAGGAGGACGCCTATTCAACTGGACAGGAGATCGCCCGGAATGAGGGAATCCTGGTTGGCATATCATCGTCAGCGGCAGTATGGGCTGCGAAGGAGTTGGCTGAGAGACCTGAAAATGAAGGAAAGAAAATAGTTGTACTGCTTCCTGATACGGGAGACAGGTATTTGTCAACGCCGCTGTTTTCCTGATAAAAGAGAAAAAAGTGATGGAATGGGCCGTGGGAATATGATTGATTCCCACGGCTTTTTGTATAATTGAATATGATCATTATATCTTACACCTCATCGGTTTGGTTGTGCGCGGCTGATGGGGCTTTTTTTCGGATGGCTGTGTACCTTTTGTAAAACTTAATTTCGGGAACAATAAATGTTACAATGCATAAATAAAACGGCAAAATTACAAGATACAATCATAAAACTGTGTGATTCCGGTGATGTATGAGTGAAAAAATAAACGAACAGGAGAGAGACAGAGAAAATGAATGAACTTAGGATTAAGAAAGCGGAATTAGAGGGATTTAAAAACTATTTAATTATGGAAGAAAGAAGTAAAGGAACGATAAAAAAGTATATCCATGATATTGATTGCTTTTTGAATTATATCGGAAAGAATCCGGTAACTAAGGCGCAGATTATCAGCTATAAGGAGTCTCTTCAAAAAAAAATACAGTGCGAGAAGTGTGAATACCATGCTGGCCTCTCTGAACAGCTTCTTCCGATGGCTGGATCATCCAGAGTTTCTCGTAAAGCAGCTGAAGATCCAGCAGCAGGCATTTTGCCTGGAGGAAAAAGAATTATCGAGACAGGAGTATATACGTCTGGTAAAGGCGGCCAGAAAATCCGGTAATATCAGGCTGGAAATGATCCTGCAGACTATATGCTGTACAGGAATTCGGGTTAGTGAGCTGTGTTTTGTGACCGTAAAGGCCGTAAGACTGGGATATGCAGAGGTATGCTGCAAAGGAAAAAACAGAAGGATTATGATACCGGGAAATCTGAGAAAAAAACTGCTTATTTACATTCAGAAAAATGGAATCGAAAAAGGCGAGGTATTTATCACGAAAACCGGAAATGCCATGGATAGAAGTAATATCTGGCGTGGAATGAAGAGGCTCGCAGCAGAAGCAGGGGTGCTGGCCGATAAAATATTTCCGCATAACCTTCGCCATCTGTTTGCCAGAAGTTTTTATGAAATTGATAAGGATATCGCAAAGCTTGCAGACGTGCTGGGACACAGCAGTATTAATACTACCAGAATTTATATGATTTCCACAGGGGAGGAGCACAGGAGACAGCTGGAGAGGCTGAGACTGGTGATTTAGGGGGGAACAACATAATAAATATTATGTTGTAAATACAATTTTAATGTATGTTTTAAACCAAAACTGTATATTATACTATCACGCATTTCGACTTTTTACAACTCTTAAAATCCAAAATTTCCTAAAATATATGATTGTTTTTATAAAAAACCATGACCCAAATGCAGGCGGCAGGCGACATTTCGCCCTATAAACAACATAATATTTATTATGTTGTCTCATCGAAAGGCGGGATGAAATGGTTACCTATAACAGGCAGGAAGTGGGAAAACGACTGGGCTGCCGTCGACGTGAAATGGGACTGACAGGGGAGGAAATGGGGAGAAGAATCGGAAAGAATGGACGGTATTATCGTGACATTGAAAATGGCCGATGTGGAATGTCTGTTGAGACATTGATTCTTCTGTCTGAGGAAATGGGATTGTCTCTGGATTATCTGATTTATGGTGCGTCTGATGAGGGTAGCGGCAGATTAGAGGAACAGAAGCAAATAGTAAATATATTGTCTCACTGTAATGGGTATATTCGTGAGGGGGCAGTGAACCTGCTGAAAGTTTATTTGGAATCTGTTCCCAAGTGATATGGATAAAAGATTTCCCGCTTATATATAACCCGATAGACGCCATGAATAGATGCGCTCGAAGTGTTTTGGGGTTAGGGAAGAATGGAGTATGAAGTACAGTGAAAGTTAATACGAATAAACGGCAGACTAATTACAAAGTGTTTAACCATGCAAATGGAAATACATCAAAAAAGAGACATATCGAACATTGGAAAGTAGTTGCTTTCTATCTCATCATATATGACATAATCGCAGTCAATTTTTCTTATTTTTTTGGTTTGTGGCTACGGTTTGATTTGCGCTTTTCGAATATCCCACAGACATACCTTAATTCATACTTGAGATTTGCACCGTTCTATACAGTGTTTGTGTTGATTGTATTTTATGCGCTACATCTGTATAAAAGCCTATGGAGATTTGCCAGCTTTAGTGAATTAAATCGAATATTTGCATCGAGTGTGATTACGATTGTATCAGAGATTCAGATCTCATCTTTGAAGCCTGTACAGAGGACTGGAGCGTGAAAGAAGAGATCCATACGCGTATTGTAAACGCGGCGGGAAGCAATGCCCATGATAAAGTATTTTGCTCTGGTACATCAGGTCTTTCTATTACAAAATTGGCAGAACTGTATCCCCCAAAATACCGGCATCAGTTTATGGGGATGCATTTTTTTAATCCACCTTATCAAATGACCCTTTGTGAGATGATCCCAACAAAATATACAGAAGAAAATACATCATTTTTTGAACGGATGAAAATCTACGCAGATCAAATACTTCATAGAACTGTGGTGGAGACTGTAGATTCACCTGCGTTTCTTGGAAATCGAATTGGATTCCAGTTTATTAATGAAGCACTGCTGATGGCGGAAAAGTACAGGTATAATGGCGGGATTGATTATATCGATGCTATTCTTGGACCATTTACCGGGCGTTCTATGCCACCACTTGTAACAGCTAATTTTGTAGGTCTGGATGTCCATAAAGCAATTGTTAAGAACCTTTATGATAATACTGATGACTATGCTCATGAGACCTTTATTCTTCCTACATTTCTCCAGAAATTGATAAATGAAGGTAAAACTGGTAGAAAAGCAGGTGCAGGCTTATACAAAACCGTAATTCACGACAGCGGACTGAAAAGTCATCAAGTTTATGATATTGCGCATGGATATTATCGGGATCAGATGAAATACACTTTTCCATTTGTAGAAGAGATGCTTTTGTTTTTACAAGTAGGAAATTATGCATCAGCATTTCGGGCGCTGGTCGAGAATCAGTCTGCAGAAGCGAGACTATGCTGTGAGTTCTTATTAAAGTATATTGTGTACAGTTTGAGTGCGGCAAAGGAAATCGGCTGTGATATAGTTGCAGCGGATGATGTTATGGCAGCAGGATTCCATTGGTGTCCCCCTCTGGCGCTGGTGGAGGCAATCAGCACTATTACTGATATTGAGAAACTTTGTGAGGAGCGTTTGGAACCGAACAGTGTTGATAAGATAAAAAAACAGCAATTGTTGGCTGAGACAGAACGATCCCGTTATGATTATAGAAAATTTGTTCTGGCTAAGCGATGATTTAGTGTATCAGAAAAATAAGGTGCGGAGTGAAAGATATGAGTAAAGTATATGTATTAGGCGGTGCCCAAACCGATTTTGAAAGAAATTGGACAAAAGAGGGGAAGAATGTTATTGCGCTCTTAAAAGAAGTTATGACAGATGCACTCGATCAGGTGGGAGTCTGTTTTTCCGATATTGAAGAATTAAATAAAGATAATCGGGTTGCCTGTTTTGTAGGGAATTTTATTGCAGAAGATTATATCAGTCAGGGACATTTAGGCGCGTTGCTTACAGAGGTGTCTCCAGCGCTATATGGTGTTCCCTCTGCAAGATATGAAGCAGCATGTGCCTCAAGTTCTGTGGCATTGGATGCAGCTATTACTAAAATAAAGGCTAATGAATATGATTTGGCAATCATTGTGGGATGGGAATTGATGAAGACAGTCGATTCTAAAGTCTGCGGAGATATCTTGGGAAGAGCTGCTTACTATGAGAAAGAGGGCAAAGATGTGTCGTTTCCGTTCCCTAAGCTGTTTGGAAAACTGGCAGACGAAACAATCATTAAGTATGGACTGAATGAAAAGCGATATCTTGATGCACTGGCTAGGGTGTCAGTGATTAATTATGGAAATGCCAAGAGAAATCCATTGGCACAGACCAGGAAATGGTTCATGAACTACGATCAGGCTAGCTGCAGAGGGACAGAAACAAATTCTTCTATTGGTGGAAGGCTGGCCATATCGGATTGTTCACAGGTAACAGACGGTGCAGCGGTAGTTGTGTTGGCAAGCGAGCGGATGATCAAAGAGATGGGATTAGACAATGTTCCATATGTAAAAGGGTACGGGCATAGGACAGCCCCCATGCTGTTTGAGAAAAAAATCCATGAACAGCCGGAAAGTAGATATATTCTTCCGTGGACACGACAGGCGGTTCTGGACGCATATAGGAGAAGTGGTATGGGCGTGGAAAACATTGATGTGTTTGAGACCCATGATTGTTTCACATCATCTGAGTATGCAGCGATCTCAGCCTTTGGTATTACAGAGCCTGGATATGAGTATGAAGCTGTCGAAAATGGAATAATTGCATTTGATGGTGCGAAGCCTATTAATCCCAGTGGTGGGTTGATCGGCTGTGGTCATCCTGTTGGCGGAAGCGGCTGTCGAATGTTTTTAGACCTTTATAAACAAATTAGCGGAAAAGCTGGAGGATATCAGGTAATTAGAGGGGATAAAGTACCAAGAAATGCTATGATGCTGAATATTGGAGGAACAGCTACGACAAATTATGTGTTTGTCGTAGGAAGGTGAAAATGCAATGGAAAAGAGATATTTTGAAGTACATGTGGATAAGTATGTAAAGGATAAGGACTTTATTATAAATAGACCGGCATCTTTAAATAATCCAAAGGATAATGCTGTCATGTTCGTGACAGAAGGCTTTATGAAATATTCAAAAGTACTTTTAAATTGCAGAAATTGTCTTGTCTTTTGGCCTCGGAACATTGAAGTGTCCAATGCAATATGTGACCGTCATGCAATATTCTTATGTGATAATCCTCATAAAGAATATTGTAGATTTTATCGTAATAATAAGATCACTTATTTTCCTGAAATGGATGAGATTGATACTGTAAATGGGGCATTTATTGCAAAGAATGCGGTTATTGGCAGAAATTGTCGAATCTTTCCCGGTTCGTATATAGGCAGAGAGGTTGAAATCGGTGATAATTGTTATATTGGAAGTGGCGTAAGGTTGGTGGGTGAAGTACACATTGGAAATAATGTGGTAATCAGGGAGAATTCAGTTATAGGTGCAGATGGATTATCCACTGACAGGGACGAGAATGGAAAAGCCCTTACTATGCCGCAATTCGGTGGGATTATTATAGAGGATAACGTGCAGATAGGAGCGCTTACGGTGATAGCACGCGGTGCTATTGATAATACAGTTATTAAGCGCGGATCAAAGATAGATAATAGTGTATTTATATCTCATAATGTCCAGATTGGAGAAGACACCTTTATAGTTGGCGAAACTATAATGTTTGGAAGCTCCTCCACAGGAAATCGTGTATTTATCTCTGGAAATTCAACAATCCGTGACGGAAGACATATTGGAGATGGCGCAAGCATTGGGATGGGATCAGTCGTTGTGAAAAATGTAGATAACCATATGGTTGTTAAAGGGAATCCAGCGAGGTGACGGACATGACAAATAAGGGTAACCGATCACTGCCGAAAGTAAAAAAAACAATTTATTCGCTGATAATAAAACGTCTTTTAGATCTGGTGCTTAGCGGTTTCGCTATTATGATTTTAAGTCCGGTGTTCCTGGTTGTTGCGATTCTCGAACTTATTTTTCATGGTAGACCAATTGTTTTCGCACAAAAAAGGCCGGGTTTACACGGTAAGATATTTAATATATATAAATTTAGATCCATGACAAATGAAACTGATGCAAACGGTGATTTACTGCCGGGAAATGAGAGATTGACTAAATTTGGGAAATTCATAAGAAAATATTCCATTGATGAATTGCCGGAATTAATATGTATTTTTACGGGCAAGATGTCAATTATTGGTCCAAGGCCCCTTCGGGTAGAGTATCTTCCGTTATATAGCCCTCGTCATATGATGAGACATGAAGTTCGGCCTGGCTTTGCCTGCGTGAGGTTAAGACCGGGAAAAACTTGGACATGGAACGAGCAATTTGAAAATGACATATTTTATGTCGAAAATGTGAGTTTTATATTAGATGTAGCAATGCTTTTTGCAGTTGCAAGAGAGGCAGTTCATCCAAGTAAGTATCGTATTGAAGCAACACGGAAACCGTTTAATGGTACAAACCTGAATGAGTAAATGACATTTGGTGAATAACTGAAGTCAAAGAAGGGAAATAGACAGAAACAGGTGATTTGTTATGAATGTATTAGTATTAGCACCACATAATGATGATGAGATCCTGGGGGTTGGCGGGACGATTAAAAAGTTAATCAAAGAAGGACACGACGTGTATGTGTGTGAAGTCACCAGTGGTATTCACTTCGCGTTATTGCAGGAAGAGGCGAAAAGAGCACATCGTCTTCTCGGTGTAAAACAATCTTTTTTCCTTAATCTTTCAGTAGGAAAACTGAAATCAATGGAACAAAGTAATTTGAACGCAGCGCTGCTGGAGGTAGTAAAACTGACTAAGCCAGATATCGCGTTTCTGCCATTTATTGGAGACATGCACATAGATCATCGGGAAGTAACAGAAAGTGCAATGGTGGTATTAAGGCCAATCGGAGATTATTCTATCCGGGAGATTTATATGTATGAAACATTGTCTGAAACAGGATGGAATATTCCCATAGATGGACGCTGTTTTAATCCCAATATGTGGGTGGATATTACAGACACAATAGAGGATAAGCTTGGGGCAATGGGCTGTTATGAGAGTCAACTAATAGAATATCCACACCCGAGATCTAAAGAAGCAATCAGTGCATTGGCGCAGTTTAGAGGAGCGACAGTAGGTGTTCCCTATGCTGAGAGTTTTATGCTGGTCAGGCGAATTGTTCGTTAACCTGGTGTTGCCAGTCTAAAAGAGAAAAAGATTGTGAGGAAAATTATGTACCAATATGAAGACGTCAGAATTAGAAAATTTACTTTTGAAGATATTCCTCTGAAAATCGAGTATATCAATAATTCTGCAAATAATGAATTCCTGCATTATGATCTGCCGCTTGAATATGACAAGACGGTTGCGTGGTTTGAAAAAAATAAAGACAGGACTGACCGTTTTGATGCAGTAATTGAATATTGTGGAGAGCCTGTAGGACTGACCGGGTTGCTAAACATTGACTATAAAAATTCAAAGGCAGAAGATTATATGGTTATAGGTAACGCATCCTACAAGCGGAAGGGCATTGCTACAAAAGCAGGAACGCTGATGTCACTTTATTGCTTCGAAACACTGAAACTTAATCGGTTATATGCGTTTGTTGAAGTGGGAAACCCCTCATTGAGACTTGATTTAAAACGTGGCTTTCATGTAGAAGGCTACCTGCGACAGTCGATCCGAAAAGGAGATATTTTCGTTGACAGATATGTACTTGGAATGTCAAGAAGAGACCTTGTGATTCCCGGAGAGGTTTGCTGGGAGGAAGATTAATGGATAACACAATTATTCAGTATCTAGGCAGCCTTAGCAGCAATAAAACATATATAAAGCGAGATGATTTAATTCCGTTATCTTTTGGTGGCAATAAGGCACGTAAGGCATTTAACTTTTTCAGGGAAATAGATGCGGGGAATTATGATTGTGTAGTTACATATGGAAGCAGCAGCTCGAACCATTGCCGGATTATCTCCAATATGGCAATTATGCGGGGAATGGAATGCTTTATTATAAGTCCTCAGGAGTCATCGGCACCGACCTATAACAGTCAAATGATGAGAGTGTTTGGAGCCCAAATTACAACAGTTCCCGTAGAAGAAGTCCATGATACGATTGAAAACAAACTGAGAGTATTGAAAGAAAATGGGAGAATCCCCTATTTCATAGCTGGAGGTGGCCATGGAAATTTAGGAACACAAGCATATGTGGACTGTTATAAAGAGATTCGAGAGTATGAAGCAGAACAGAAGATGCATTTTGATTATATTTTTTTTGCTACAGGAACAGGAACTACACAAGCAGGACTTGTGTGTGGACAGTTGATTTATAAGGATCCCAGAAAGATCGTAGGAATCAGTATTGCCAGGGCGAATCCCGGGGGAAGGCAGGTAGTGCTTGACAGTATCCAAGAATATTTTACCGAGAAAAAAATTGTGATAAGTGAAGAATGCATGGAAGCCTGCGTAATGGTTGATGACAGTTATATAGGACCTGGGTATGGACAGGGTAATGAAGAGATACAGCAGACGATAAGAGAAATTTTGATTCATAATGGTATTCCGATGGATTCTACGTATACTGGAAAGGCATATGCAGGAATGAAGAAATATATCAAAGAACATGGCATTTATAATGCTAATATTCTTTTTATTCATACTGGTGGTGTGCCGTTGTTCTTTGATGAGTTGAGGTTTTTAAAGTGAGGACAAGCAGATGATAAATATTTTAATTCTTAGTGTTGGAACCCGGAACAAAGTGGTCGAGTATTTTAAAAATACGCTAACAATAGAAAATGGAGAACGGATCGGCCATGTGATTGCCACGGATATGAGTAATCTTGCGCCTGCGATATATGAAGCGGATAAATTCTATCTGGTTCCAAAGATGACAGAACGAGGATATATTGAAGTGATCTTTGACATCTGCAGAAAAGAAAAAATAACAGCAGTACTTAGTCTGATTGATCCGGAGCTGTCCCTTTTGGCAGAACATAACGATGAATTTGCGGCCCTTGGAGTGACTGTGGTTGGTTCCGGCTACGACCTTTGCGAGATGAGTCTTGATAAGATACAGATGCATAAATGGCTGGTATCGCATGGATATAAATCAGCGAGAAGTTACACAGATAAAGAGGCTTTTTATAAAGATATAGAATCTGGATCAATGACCTACCCTGTGTTTGTTAAGCCGATTAAAGGCAGTGCCTCAATCGCTATCAGTAAAGTAAGGGACAGAGATACGATTGACTCGCTTTTTAACCATTCAGACAATCTGATGATACAGGAGTATCTTAGTGGGCAGGAAATAGGAGCAGATGTCTATATTGATATGATCAGCGGTGATATTGTATCAATTTTTACAAAGAAAAAAATTGTTATGAGAGCTGGTGAGACGGATAAGTCAGTATCCTTTAAGGATGAGAAGTTATTTGAACTGATTTGCAAGTTTGTTGCAGAGATCGGTTATAGGGGAGAGATTGATATTGATATATTTGATATCGGTGGAGAGTATTATATCTCGGAAGTTAACCCACGATTTGGTGGTGGCTATCCTCATGCTTATGAATGCGGCTGTAATCATATGAGAATGATTCTGGAAAATCTGTATGGCAGGGAAAATCAGAAGAATATAGGTATCTATGAGGAAGGAATATATATGATGAAATATAACGAGGTATCTATTAAAAAGTTGGATTAAAAAATTATTGAAGGTTTTTTTAGACGACTTGTATACAGATAATGGAATCTTAATAGCATGGAGTGATCAAAATTATGAGAAGTGGATTTAGAAAAAGGTGGGATAACCTGAATCTTAAAGTGGAGTCTGTTTTTCGGAAACGAAAATATCGGAAAAATGCAAAAATTCGTCTCAAAAGGATGGAGGGTGGATTTAATTGTGATAAGGCATATGAGGAAGTTATTATTCCTTATTGGAAAAAATATGGTTACAAACCTGCCAAATACTGGTATCAAATTTTTTGTGATCGTGAACAAAAAATTGACCCAAGATACATACCAGATGATCTGTATTATGGTGATATGATCCCTTATTTTAGCAACTCACAATTCAGACGGTTTGGAGAGGACAAGTGCTATCACGATATATGGTTTGCCGACATTAAACGTCCGAAGACGATCTGTAAAAACATAGCAGGGGTGTTTTATGATGCGGAGATGAATTTGATCACTGCCAAGCAGGCCGCCAGCTTGTGTCTCGACTATAAAGATGAGTTCTTAATCAAGCCTTCCATAGATAGTGGCGAGGGACGACTCATCGAGTTTTTTGCTCCGGATAAAGTTACTGAGAAAGATATTGAAAAGGCATTTAAGGATATGGAGGCAAACTTTATTATGCAAGCTTCTGTAAAGCAACACCCCGTACTTTCCAGGCTGAATCCTTCCTCTTTAAATACAATTCGGGTCGTATCTTTCTTTTTTGAAGGTGAAGTACATTTCTTGTCCAGTATTCTTCGGATTGGTGCAACAAATGCAAAGGTCGATAATGTGGGTGCAGGTGGTTTTGCCTGCCCTGTTAAAATTGATGGTCAACTGAATGACAAGGCTGTTAATCGTAAGGCGGAGTGGGTAGAAGAAAATAGTACCGGAATAAAATTTAAGGATGTTAGGATTCCATATTTTGATAAAGTGATTGAAACAATTATGCAATCTCATAAAAAACTGGCTCATTTTAAACTGATCGGCTGGGATTTTTCCGTTGATTTGGAGGGCGATCCGGTTTTTATTGAATTTAATGTTTGCCCGGGATCCAACCAGATAAGTTGCGGACCGACTTTTGGAGATCTAACTGAAAAAGTACTAGAAGAGTTTTTTATCACGAGATCTCTTTCAAACGCACAGAATTAATCTTTGTCTGTATTGATTTTTTAATCCATGGGTAATGCCAGAGGCTTATCACATATAACGTTAATCAGAATGAGGAGGAAATAATATGAAAATTGCTATGTTGGGAGCAGGAAATGCAGGGTGTGCGGTTGCAGCAGACCTGACTCTAAAAGGGCATGAGGTAACACTGATCAAAACATCTCATGCTATGCATGATGATAATTTTGAATTTCTGCAAAAGAATGAAGGGAAAATGACGCTGAATGAATTTGGTGATATTAAGTCAGCAAATATACATAAAGTAAGCAGAAATATGTCAGACATTGAAGGCGCGGAAATTATTATTATCTATATCCAGACAAATTTCCACGAACAGTTGATTGAGCGGATTGCTCCGTATCTGCAGGATGATCAGATTCTCCTGATCAATCCAGGGTATTTATCAACTGCTTACATCCTTAAACATTGTGCTGATAAAAACCTCATCATTGCCGAGGCTGAGAGTTCTTTTATTGATGGTAGAATAATGGAGCCGGGATACTTTCGTGTTGGATTCCGTAATGTAAGGAATCCTATTGGAATTTATCCGGTGGCAAGAAGAGAAGAAGCAATTAAGAAACTGGATCAATTAAGAGAACGATTTGTTTATTTAGATTCTGTTGTGGAAGCTGCTCTCCACAATCCTAATCTTGTCGTGCATACGGTCGGATCGGTTATGAGTATTCCTCGAATTGAAAAATCCCATGGTGATTTCTGCATGTATCATGAGGCTTATACAAGAGATAACCCTTCTACCTGGAAGATTCTTGAAGCGCTTGATGCAGAAAAGATGAATGTTCTTGAAAAACTTGGATTTTCCAGAATAAGTTATGTGGAAGCATGTAAATATCGGAATTCACTGGATGATAGTATAGATGCAAAAGAGGTGTTCCTAAATTATGCGGAGATGGATACCCGTGCAAAAGGACCAACAAAAGTGGATTCCCGCTATATCTCAGAAGATGTTCCTCAGGGACTTGTTATGCTGGAAGCGCTAGGAAAGTCTCTGGGTGTGTCAACTCCGATTGTCAGTGGATTAATTGAAATTGCAGGTGCGGCATTGGGACGGGATCTTCGCGCAGAAGGAAGGACACCGGAGGGGCTTGGACTGGATAATATAGATAAAATTCTGAAAGACTGTAAAAAATAAAGTATATAGAATGAGGCGCATTTATCATGGAAAAAGAAACACTAATTAAAAAAATTAAACGCTTTGATCAAACAATAAAAGAAAGTTTACCAGAAGAAATGTCTGTTATAGGCAAAATTGGTCTCTTTTTTGATTTTATGAATGAGTATCTCTTTCATGGGGCGTATTTACAGGATTACATACAATATGGTTTTTATTGGAAGAAAAATAGGGAACGTAGGAAGTATATTGTTCACGGTAGACTGATAGAGATGATGAAAATATGCAATAATCCTGAAAAGCGTTATATATTTGATCATAAACCAGAATTTGATAGGAAATTTTCTGGTTACCTTCAGAGAGACTATTTGGATTTCCAAAATGCGACTGAAGAAGATTTTAGAGTATTTCTTAAAAATAAAGAACATTTCTTTATAAAACAGCCAGATGGAATGTTTGGTATTGGTGTTAAAAAGGTTTATATAAAGGATATTTCTGATTTGACGGCTTTATTTAGAGATTATAAAAAGAAGAAATACCTGTGTGAAGAGACCTTAACTCAATGTAAAGAAATGGCAGAATTCAATAATACATCAATTAATACACTCCGCATAGTTACAATTAGAAAAGCTGATGGTGAAGTTAAAATTATGGGGGGATTAGTAAGAGTGGGGCGTAAAGGAAGGATAGCAGATAATTTCCATCATATGGGAATAGCGGCATTTCTTGATCCTTTAACAGGTATTATTAGCACAACCGGAATTGATAAAAATAATGTCCGATATGTTATACATCCGGATTCTGGGAAAAAAATTGTAGGATTTCAGATCCCGGTTTGGAATGATGTTGTAGATACTGTGACAAAAGCCGCTAATGTTGTACCAGATGTTCGTTATATTGGCTGGGATGTTGTGATTACCCAAGATTATAGAGTGGCTTTGGTGGAGGGCAATCCAGGAGCTGACCCGGATGCAGAACAAATCACTACGAAAGAAGGGCGTTGGCCACTATACTGGGAATATCTCAGGGAGATCAAGGATCTAAAAACAAAAACGTTTAGCAAATTTAGATAAATAGGTGAAGTAAAAATGATTAGTTTTGTAAATGATTATAGTGAAAATGCATGTCCTGAAATTTTGGATGCTTTAATAAAAACAAATTATGAAGGAAATCCAGCATATTCAAATGATGAGCATTCCCGCATTGCTTCAGATTATATTAAAAAGAAAATTCAATGTGTGAGTGCAGAGGTCCAGATTTTAATGGGCGGTACACAAACAAATCTAATTGCATCTGCTGCCTTTTTACGTCCTCATGAGGCAGTGATTGCAGTTCATACGGGGCATATCTGTGTTCATGAAACTGGCGCAATAGAGAGTACAGGCCATAAATGTATAGAAGTTAATGGCTATGAAGGGAAAGTTACTCCATTGGATGTTGAAAAAGTTTGTGGACCACAGCATTGGGATCATGCCGGAATTTTGACTGTAAAACCACGGATGGTTTATATCAGTCAAAGTACAGAAGTGGGGACCGTATATTCTGCAGCAGAACTTAGATCTTTAAGAGATATATGCGATAAATACGACCTACTATTATTTTGTGATGGTGCTAGATTAAGTAGTGCGTTAGATTGTTCGGACGTAACGATGCCTATCCTTGCGTCATTATGTGATGCTTTTTATATAGGAGGCACAAAAAATGGTGCATTATTTGGAGAAGCAATGGTCATTGTAAATACTGCACTACAGCAAGAATTTCGATTTATTGCAAAGCAACGGGGAGGTATGCTTGCAAAAGGATGGCTCCTTGGGCTTCAGTTTGAAATACTAATGAAGGATGGATTGTTTGAAAAGTGCGGTATTCATGCTAATCGCATGGCGCATATTTTAAAAAAAGAATTAACAAGAATCGGTATAAAGTTTACAATAGATAGTCCATCGAATCAACTGTTCCCGATATTGCCTAATGCTATTCTAGAATTGTTAAAATCTGATTTTGCATGGGAAGTTATAAGTACCATTGATGATAGTCATACAGAAATAAGATTGGTTACCAGTTGGGCGACTAAAGAAAAAGATGTTAGATTTTTTATTGAAAAATTGGAAGGATTGTATATTAATGTATGATAAATCAAGACATATGTTGAAAATTCGAATACCAACAATACAAACTCGATTACTGTTTATGTGGTTTTGTGAACTGTTTGTACTAACGGTAGTACGTTTTGTTTTATCACGAATGGGTATATATGAAGGACTTACACGGAGTTTAATATTAACTGCAGTCGCTTCTGTCCCCGTAATTATACTTTTATTTCAAATGATTATTAAAAAAATAAGAGACTGGTACCCGTTTCTTGTATTGTTTCTATTTATTATTGTGTCTATTGTTATTTCATTACTTGCAAACCCCAAGCTGATAGAGTATTTTACTAAAAGCAATTATGGGATTGACCGTATATTAAGACCTGATTGTGCTTTATATGCATTTTTGTTTTTTGTTATTTTTAGAAATCCGAAAGAACTGATTAAGGAGGTTAGTCTGTTTGCTTACTTGGATTTTGTTTATTTAATCATAGTTATGTTGGTCCCAGCATTATCAAGAGGATATTGGATCGATATCGGTGCAAAAGGCCAGGAAATACATTCTCAATATAGTTTAAGCTTTGGTTATTCAATGGTATTTCCAACTATCATTTTTATTTATCTGGGGTATAAGAAGAGAAAGATATCAGCACTTTTTTTGAGTTTGATTGGTCTGTGGAGTGTTTTTACCCAGGGAAATAGAGGTGCTCTTGTAATACCAATTATTTTTATCGGACTTTTAATTATCAGTGGAATTATTGATAGTAAAGATATTCCTAGAAAAGCGGTGAAGATTGGGGTTGTAATCGCTGTCTTGTTTTTGATCGCAGTGTTTGGAAATACATTTCTAAAATACATAGGAACATTCCTTCATTCTATGGGGATTTCTTCGCGTAGCATAGATATGCTTTTGCAGGGGGAATTTACAAATAATAACGGAAGAGATTTGATTTGGGTAACTGTTGTAAATGCTATCCGCAATGGAGGTGTTTTTGGATATGGTGTTTTAGGCGATCGACCATTTGTAGCTCCTATACATTATGTGGGATATTCACATAACATTTTTTTGGAGTTGATCTGTAGCTTTGGTATAATCGGGGTTGGATTTAGTTTATATATAATTATTGATGCAATCAGAATGATATTTTTTTGTAAAGACACTGAGTGGCGAGAGTTGTATATTATTCTCTTATCTGTTTCATGCCAATTATTTATATCAATGTCTTTCTGGTATGTTTGGGAGTTTTGGGCGGCCGTGGCAGTCGCATATAAGTATAAAAAACTTTATGGCATTAAAACGAGAATATAAAAGTGAATCGTGTCACGGAAGAATAACATCAAAATTATTGAACGTGGTACTATGGGCACTTGTGAGTGGTGATTGATATCAGATGTTCTTATTGTTTTATTTCGGCAAGGCTGACCATAGGTGCAATGTCAGGAATATCGATTATCATTCAAAAAAGTAAAATTCAATGGAAATTATTTAGGATGTCAAAATAAATAATTATTAAAATGATGCAAGAAGGTGTGCATATGGACAAAGATAAGGTATCACCTAAAATTGTGCTCAAGTCTGGTTTGTGGTATACAATAAGCAATTTTGCATTTCGTGCAGTTGCATTTATTACGACACCTATTTTTGCACGTATTCTTACTAAAGCAGAGTATGGAGAATTTAACAATATTTCTAGTTGGATCACTATACTATTAATCTTAGCGTCTTGTGATCTATACACATCTATTATAAGAGCTAAATTAGATTACGAAGATGATTTGAATCGATATGCGTTTTCCATGCTGACGCTAGAGTCTATTATTACTATTGTCATGTTTATAGTCTTTATGATATTTAGAACTGCCATTTCTAATTTAATGGGTATAGAAGAAAAATATTTTTATATAATTTTTGTATACATTTTGTTTGTACAAGGATACAATGTTTTTATTACAAATGAAAGAGCCCATTATAAGTATAAAGCATTTTCTATAATTACAGGGATTGGTATTATAGCCTCCAGTGCGTTGTCTGTTATTTTAGTACTTACTCTTCACAATAAATTAGATGCCAGGGTATATGGGCAATATATACCGTATGTTTTTATTGGGGCGGTGTTATATGTTCTGATTGCCCGTAAAGGAAAAAAAATATGCTTTGAGTATTATAAATATGGACTTTTACTTAGCTTACCTTTAGTTCCGCACCTTTTGTCGATGACGCTTCTGGGATCGTCTGATAGAATTATGATTACAAAATTACTGGGAGTTGAATATACAGCTCTGTACAGTATTGCTCACATAGTTGCAAGTATTGTGGCTATTTTAATTGATTCTATGAATAAGGCTTGGGCTCCATGGTTTTTGGACTCAATGAAGGAGAATGAACAAAAAAGTATTGCTAAAGTTTCAACGATATATTTTGGCGTATTCTTGGCCCTTATTTTAGGGATTATATTGATAGCACCAGAAGTCGTGCTGACTTTAGGCGGTAAAAGGTATATAGAAGGAGTTTCAGTATTACCACCATTAATTATTGGCTGTGTATTTCAATTTGCATATACAATGTATGTGCAGGTAGAATTTTATGAAAAAAAGATGCGAATGGTTGCAATTGGAACAACTATTGCAGCGGTACTTAATATTATTTTAAATTTTATCTTTATTCCTATTTGGGGGTATTGTGCAGCAGGGTATACGACGCTTGTTGGTTATGCAGTGTTGTTTTTGCTTCATTATATCGTGATAAGTCGGTTAGGATATAGGCATATTTTTAATAGAAAAGTAATATTTGGAGGCTTAGGGCTTTCTTTAGCAAGCATACCACTTGCATTGGTGTTGTATCAAGCTAGTATAGTTCGGTATAGTGCAATTGGTTTATATATTGCTATTATGCTGTTAGTCATATTTAGATACCGAGAATTAATTCATAATTTTATATCAAGTAAAAAGGGGGACTCATAAGTGAATAGTGAGAATTGTATCAAACTTTCTTTTTTGGGTGATGTTATTTGTGATCGCCACTGTTAAATGCGTCAAAGAACAAGAGTGGTGCATATGATTTTTTACCAGTGTTTTCTCAAGTAAAGAGTATCTTTCGTAACTCAGACTATGTGATTGCAAATTTTGAAAATGTTTGTGCTGGTAGTAGAAATGATTACAAAAATGAATATTTATTATATAACTGCCCTGATCAATTTGTAAAAGACATGAAATCATTAGGTATAGATTTTGTTACCACGGCAAATAATCATTGTCTGGATCAAGGGATAGAAGGGTTAAAAAGAACAATTAGAGTATTGGACTCAAATTCAGTCGAACATATAGGGACATATACTGATCAGAAGAGTCGTGATGCTTGTAAGATTGTTTTAATTAATGATATCAAGATTGCAATTCTTTCCTATACATATGGCACAAACGAATCGAACACGGGTGTGATATTGAATCAAGATACAGATAAAATTCAAGATCAAGATACAGCTAATTGATATCTGGATCAGATAGAAAAGGGCATTATAAAAGCGAAAAACCTTTCAGATGTTGTTGTCGCATGCCTTCATATCGGAGGACAGTTTAATGAAGAACCTGGAGGTTATTCTAAGTTTATAGTAGATTTTTTTGTAAAAAAGAGCGTTGATGTTATTGTTGGTAACCATCCACATGTGATTCAAAAAGCATAATATTGATTCAGCTGTCGTTGCATATTCATTGGGGGTATTTAATCTGTCTATTAGTGCGGATTATGTTGTTCACGAGCCGTTACCAGAAAGTAACATTTTCGATTTTAAAGATTGTAGAAGACGATTCTCATATGTGTATTGTGTATCCTGTTGATAAGCTTATAAATGAGCTATCTAACCAGAAAATATTAAAGTTGAATGATGAGATTACAAAGATATTTAATAGGGTGGCTGGAAAAAACTTGTCAAAGGTTCTGATTCAAAATGAATATAAGTTAAATTGTGAAAATAGCTGACAAAAGCATAATAATATTAACGAAGAATTAGGATTAAGGTTTAAGGAAAGTATATGTGACGGAAAAAAGAGATGAAATTTTTACTTATCAAGGTTCTGCTCATATGTAGTTGTTAGATGTTTGGAGTTGGAAAAGGCCAGGCTGTCCTCTCTGATTTTTTAAGATATAAAAATAAATAGAATTTGAAAGCAGGAGTATTGACAATTAAAACTGAAAAGTGATATATTTATCTCGTAAAGAGATAAATATATCACTAAAAGGAGGCTGTCATGAATAATAAATACTCCGCGGATCAAAAAACCATATTTACCAGAAAAGTCAGTCCGAAGATGGGGCTGTTAGGCTTTTTGGGTTATTGGGATTTCTGGGTTTTCTGCCCCAGTTTTTTCGTGAAGACGGTATTTTGCCTGTGCCGTTTCCGCTGATATTTTTCTGCTTTTTTGGATTTTTTGGTTTTTACTATGAGGGGAAGATGTCCGGTACGATGATTGATGAGCGTTATTTAGCCAACGAGAGCAGAGCCAGTGCCATGGCTAACAAAGTAGCCCTTACTCTGATTATCGCTGTGGCGCTTCTCTCTATGTCGGCATTTCGGATCAATAATCCATATGTAATGTTAAAGCTTTTAATTGCTGTTATCGGTTTTGCATTTGGCTTATCACTGTTTCTTCAACAGTACCTGTTGTACCGTTTTGAAAATGGTGAGTAGCCATGGGGGAATTTACGTGCAATCTTAAGAAGTATAGACAACTGAAGGAGATGACCCAGGAACAACTGGCTGAAAAAGTCGGTGTAAGACGGGAAACTATCATGCGCCTGGAAGCGGGCAGATACAATCCATCGCTGAAGCTGGCGATCGATATATCAAGAGAGGTGGAAACAGCAATCGAAGTTTTGTTTATTTTCGAGGGGAAATAGCCATATATACAGAAGAATTGTGATAGTAAGGCAGAAGATTCCTTGTGAATTATCAGGATAGTCACACTATAAAGCTATTTTGAAGTGTCGTAACGGTTACACAAATCCGGAATTAACATTGTGATGCAGCTAATCCCACATTGCCTCAGTGATTCCACCGCTGCCTCAACAGTCATCACATTATACCTGTTATACTATAACAAAAACGCGACATAGTTGCTACCAAACAGTAAAATCATGAACACTCGTCAAACAGGTGGTCATGATTTCGCGCATTAAGCGTTCAACCGGCTAAAGTCATAAGAAAAGCAGGCTGTACATCAGCCTGCCCACATGTAAAGAAAACCATTTTCACCCTCCTTGATCTAGGAAAATGTTGTTTCAATCCCTCATCTCCATTTTCTAAAGTTCTTAATCTTCAAGGTTTCAAGTCCTCAAGTTTTCAAGTCGTAGAAGCGGATAGAACGCTGTCACCAGTTTGCTCTTCCTAATGCCGCCCAAAACATGAATGCCCTGATATCAGTAAATATGTTTCCTAATTCTATCAAAATCATCTTCCCCAAAGTAGAGTTCCACGTTATGAGGTCCTTTCAGGCCTTTTTCTTCTGGTAAATCTAAGAGCCAGGCAAATTCCTGCTGAAAGGAATTTCGCATCGAAGCAGAACCTTAATTTCATAATCCTGAAACACTTTGCGCTCCAATCTCTTGCAGGCACTTGGCTTGATCGTTATCCCGCCTTTTTCTGTTCCTTCCAATCCCCAGAATAAAAATAATTAATCTCCGCTCCCAGAAACAAAATACAAATACACACATACAGCCACAGCATCAACAGCACAATCGCCGTAAGGCTGCCATACATAACGGAGAAATTACTAAAATTATTAAAGTAAATAGAAAATGCAAACGAAAATGCAATCCAGCCCAGTGTCGAAAAAACAGCGCCGGGCAGCTGCTTTTTGAAATGCTGCTTCTTTTCCGGTACATACGTATAGAGAAAGGTGAAGCAGATCGTCAGGATCAATAAGAGCACAGTCCGAAAGCTGATGACGTAATGGGTAATCTCTGCGATAACCGGAAAATGGTGTTCAACAAATCCCTGAATCGAACTTCCAAGAACCAGAAGTACCAGTGTCAAGATACAGATAAGCATAAACACAATCGTATAACCGGCGCATATCATCCGCGTCACCACATAATTTCTTTTTTTCTGTTTCCCGAATACCCGGTTCAGTCCGCGCTCTATACTCAGCATGCCGCGGGAGGCCGACCAGATGGCGGCGATTGCCGTAACGGATAAGACAGTGGCGGGAGAGTTGGTGTAGATATTTTCGACAATGCCAAAGACCAGGCTCTTTAGGTTGGCCGGTACGATATTTGTAATGACCATCAGCAGGTTGGACTTTGTTATCGTTGGTATCAACTGGATCATGGCCATCAGCAGCATGATGAACGGAAAGGCCGCGATGATGGTAAAAAAAGACGCCTGGGCCGCATAAACCGTCATTTCATCCCTGCTGAATTTGTCGTAAATCTGTTTGCCTCGCAGTATTAATCCAATCATGATATCCCCTTTTAGTTAATGATATAACTAAAATATTACCATGCCCGTAAAAAAATATCAAGCGTGACCCCAGATTTTCAAATAAGGGCGTAACAGTTCAGCCTTCACTTCCGGCTGCCGCTGTCTGGCCCGGGCTTTCGTTTCCCGAATCTTTCCAGTTCCGGTTTCGGGCATAAGCATTTCTAAATGTGCAGTATTTTTCTAAAAGCCAGTGAAAATCCCCAAACTCGCTTCGCTCAGCCAGGTGGGGATTTCCCCTGAACGAAAAATTCTGCGCATTAAGAACTGCTAAACACTCCGACGAATGACAATGAGGGGGACTCTCCGCTACCCTGCAAAGTCACAGGAAAGATCCGGGAAACGAAAGCCCGGGCCAGACAGCGGCAGCCGGAAGTGAAGGCTGAACTGTTATATAAGGGCTGTACTTTGCCTAAGTGCTTCCCACTAACAAACCAATTATTTTGAAAAACAAAGTAATTCTTTCGAAAATGAGTTGCCCAACATTGCGGCATTTGATAGAATGGTACTAATGGAAGCAATCAGAAAAGGAGCTCCTATGGAATATATACCTGCAAAAACCATTGTAACGAAGACGAAGAGCTCCGAATGGTTCGGCATCGATTATAATATGAATATTTATAAAGGGTGCTGCCATGGCTGCATATACTGCGACAGCCGTTCCTCCTGTTACCGGATCGAGCGGTTTGACACGGTACGGGCCAAGGAAGACGCCCTTCGGATCGTCCGGGATGATCTGCGGCGGAAGGTGAAGACCGGAGTGGTGGGCACCGGAGCCATGAGTGATCCCTATAATCCGTTTGAAAAGGAGCTGGAACTGACGAGACACGCTCTCGAACTGGTGGACACTTTCGGCTTCGGCGCGGGGATTGCGACGAAGAGCACCCTGTTAAAAAGGGATGCGGATATTTTAGAGAGCATAAAGGAGCATTCGCCCGTGATCCTGAAGGTGACGGTGACGACTGCGGATGACGAACTGGCAGGGAAGATTGAACCCGGCGTGCCGTCCTCAACGGAGCGGTTTGAACTGATTGATTATTTAAGCGGCAGAGGGCTGTTTACCGGAATCCTGCTGATGCCGGTCCTCCCGTTTCTGGAAGACAGTCCGGAAAATATTCGGGCTGTCGTGAGAAATGCTCATGAAGCTGGAGCTTCCTTCATCTATGCAGCTTTTGGGGTGACGCTCCGCGATAATCAGAGAGAGTGGTACTACGATAAGCTGGATCAGCTGTTTCCGGAACGGAAGCTGGCTGCGGAATACAGAAAAAGGTACGGAGAACGCTACGAATGCCGGAGTCCGGCGGCAAAACGGCTCTGGGCCATCTTTGCGGCAGAGTGTGAAAAATACGGGATACTGTACCGTATGGAGGATATTATTCACGGGTATAAGAAGAATTATGAAAGCAGTCAGATGAGCCTGTTTGATTTTTTGCAGTGAGAAGAGAGAAAGCGAAAGGAAACCTTACATGGAACAGGAGAAAAAAGAAAAGCTTACAAAAATGGAGATAGACTGGATTCTGTACGACGTGGGAAATTCCGCCTTCGTTCTGCTGGCAACGACTATTCTGCCTATTTACTTTAATTATCTGGCGGGACTGGCCGGTATTTCCGAGGTGGATTATCTGGCCTACTGGGGGTATGCGGCCTCTGTGGCCACGCTGCTGGTGGCTTTCATCGGTCCGGTCTGCGGAGCCATTGCCGACACGAAGGGCTATAAGAAACCTATATTTACGATCTGTATGCTGGTGGGCGTTGTGGGATGCGCTGCGCTTGCCATACCGAAATCCTGGATTGTATTTTTGGTGGTATTTGTCATTGCAAAGGTTGGCTACTCCGCGAGCCTGGTGTTTTATGACTCCATGCTGCCGGACATTACGACGCCGGAACGCATGGATGCGGTTTCTTCCCACGGCTTTGCATGGGGATATATTGGAAGCTGTGTGCCGTTTGTATTCAGCCTTGTGTTCGTACTGTTTTATGAGAAGATTGGTATTACCATGGTAACCGCCATGGTGATAGCACTTATCATCAACGCCCTGTGGTGGTTCCTGGTGACAGTGCCTCTGCTCCGCCATTACAGGCAGGTTCACTATACGAACCGTACGGAGACGGAGCGCGGAGTGGTGACGGAGAGTCTGCGCCGTCTGGGTCAAACACTTCTTGATTTAAAGAACCATAAGAAAATTTTCGTCTTCATGATTGCGTATTTCTTCTATATTGACGGTGTCTACACGATTATTGAGATGGCCACAGCCTACGGAAGCTCTTTGGGACTCGACTCCCAGGGACTGCTTCTGGCCCTTCTGTTAACCCAGATCGTGGCGTTCCCGTTTGCCCTGTTATTTGGAAAGGCGGCTAAGAAGTACAGGACGGAAAAGCTGATCCGCCTTTGTATTCTGGCATATCTGTGTATCGCACTCTATGCGATTCAGCTGGATAAACAGTACGAGTTCTGGGTGCTGGCCGTATGTGTTGGGATGTTCCAGGGCGCGATTCAGGCGCTGTCGCGGTCGTATTTTGCCAGAATTATTCCACCTGAGAAATCAGGAGAATTTTTTGGCATCTTCGACATTTGTGGAAAGGGCGCCTCTTTCATGGGAACGGCACTGATGGGATTGTTCGCCCAGATCACGGGGAAGAGCAACGGCGGCGTTGCAATTCTGGCCGTGATGTTCCTCATTGGCTTTTTCGTGTTTGGAAAGGCTGTGAAACTGAATGAGGATAAGGGAGATTATTGAGTGCCTGTCACATCAAAATAATTCACAAATTCTTTGGCTATGTTCGATACATAGCCATTTTTTTTGTATATGGCAGTCATTCGGGTAACGGTTTCCGGGGAATCGATGGTCCGGACCGTCAGCCCTTCCGCCGTTTTCATACTGCTGATGGATTCCGGTACCAGGGCCACGCCCAGGCCGGCGCCGGCCCACTGAAGGCACGTTCGTGCATCATCGTTGCGGCAGAAGATATCGGGCACCGCACCGATATTCTGGAATGCCATGGATATGATGGCGTCAAAGCGCCGATAATAGATGAGAGGTTTTCCGGCCAGATCCGTAAGGCGGATGCTGCCGTCCGGAAGCGCATCGAACCAGGAGGCTACTCCGACTGCCGTAAGCGGCTCCTCTGTTCCAAAGACGCAGTGTAAGCCCTCCGTATTGAACGGTGTGCGGACAACGGCGCATTCGATGATGCCGTTTTTCAGCTTCTCCAGAAGCTCATAGGTGTTCCCCTCGGAAATTTCGAAGCGGACATTCGGATGAAGGCGGCAGAAGCCCGGAAGGACGCGGTCTGCCAGATAGTCTCCGGAGGAGGAGATCGTTCCAAGCTTTAGGATTCCCTTCGCTGAGGAAGGGAAATTCTGAAGCTCGCTGGCGGCCGTATCCATCATGGAAAGGATATCCCTGGCCCGGGAATAGAGATAGGCGCCTGCCTCGGTCAGCTCGGCTTTTCTGGCACCGCGGTTCAGAAGGCGCACGCCTAAATCTTCCTCCAGCATCATAATCTGCTTGCTGAGCGGCGGCTGTGACAGCCCCAGCTTCTTTGCCGCCGCCGTAAAACTTCCTGTTTCCGCAATCACTGTAAAATAATACAGATGCCTTGAATTCATCTGTCCCATGGAACATACCCCTTCTATAAATTATTTTTATATCATTGATACTTGTAATATTATACCAGAATGATATAATATTACAATGAATTATTCTTAAAATATATGAATCCGGAGGAAGGATAAATGAAAAAACTCCTGAAATACTTAAGAGAATACCGGCTGGAAAGCTTCTTAGGGCCGTTATTTAAGCTTCTGGAGGCCAGCTTTGAGCTGATGGTGCCTCTTGTGATGGCAAAGGTAATCGATGTCGGAATCAGGACGCAGGATCTCCCCTACATTTTGAAAATGGGCGGGATTCTGGTGCTGCTGGGCGTTGTCGGTCTGATCTGTTCGATCACAGCCCAGTATTTTGCGGCGAAAGCTGCGGCGGGATTTGGAACGGCGCTGCGTAATGATTTATTTGCCCATATCGGCAGCCTTTCCTATGCGGAGCTTGACAAAGAGGGGACGGCCACACTGATTACCCGCATGACGAGCGACGCGAATCAGGTACAGTCAGGGGTTAATTTATTTTTACGCCTCTTTTTGCGGTCTCCGTTTATCGTGTTCGGAGCCATGGCCATGGCATTTACCATTGATGTGAAGGCAGCCCTGATTTTTGTTGTTGTGATACCGGTCCTTTCCCTTGTCGTGTTCGGCATCATGCTGATCAGTATGCCTCTCTATAAAAAGGTTCAGAGACAGCTGGACCGTGTGCTTCTGACTGCCCGGGAAAATTTAAGCGGAGTCCGCGTCATACGGGCTTTTAACCGGCAGGAGGATGAGAGCCGCCGCTTTGATGGAGAAAACGGGAAGCTGGTTACGATCCAGGTATTTGTCGGCAAGATTTCCTCTCTGCTTAATCCTCTTACCTATGTGATCATCAATCTGGGGATCATTGTGCTCATCCAGACCGGAGCAAGGGAGGTCAACCGCGGTGCAATCACGCAGGGAGAGGTGGTGGCACTGGTGAATTACATGTCCCAGATCCTGGTGGAGCTGGTGAAGCTGGCCAACTTAATCATCACCATCTCCAAAGCGCTGGCCTGTGCGAACCGGATCAGCGCCGTGTTCGAGCAGAAGCCGGGAATCACGGAGAAGAATCGTACGTGTCTGGAGGCCGGAGAGGACGCTCCGGCAGTGGAGTTTCGGGATATGAGCTTTACCTATGAGGGAGCGAGAGAACCGGCATTGAGCGGCATTTCATTTTCTGTGAAGCGGGGACAGACCGTGGGAATTATCGGCGGTACCGGTTCCGGTAAATCGACACTGGTCAATTTAATTCCCCGTTTTTACGATGTGACGGAGGGCGGCGTGTATGTGGACGGCCACGATGTCCGGGAGTATCCGCTGGATCAGCTGCGAGGCAAGACTGGCGTCGTCCCGCAGAAGGCGGTGCTGTTCCATGGGACGCTTCGGGAAAATATGCAGTGGGGCAAGAAACATGCATCAGACGGGGAAATATATGAAGCGCTTAAGACTGCTCAGGCTTTTGAGTTCGTGGAGGAAAAGGACGAGGGCCTGGAACTCTATATTCAGGCAGGAGGGAAAAACTTATCAGGCGGTCAGAGACAGCGACTCACCATAGCCAGAGCACTGGTCAGAAAGCCGGAGATCCTGATTATGGACGACAGTGCGTCAGCACTGGACTTTGCCACGGATGCCAGGCTTCGAAAGGCTATGAAAGAGAGAACACAGGACATGACGGTATTTATTGTATCCCAGCGTGCAACCACGGTTCGAAACGCGGATCAGATCGTCGTCCTGGATGACGGCGTTATGGCAGGATGCGGAACTCATAAGGAACTGTATGAAACCTGCGAGATTTACCGGGAGATCTGTCTGTCGCAGCTTTCAAAAGAGGAGGTGCAGTAGAATGAATATGAAAAAGCATAAAACCACCATCCGCCGGATACTCACCAGCATAGGCCGGTATAAATGGGGGGGACTGGCTTCTCTGGCCTGTGCGTTTGTTACGGTTGTACTGACTCTCTATGTGCCGATTTTAACCGGTAAAGCAATAGACTGTATCCTTGCTCCCGGAAATGTGGATTTTGCGCTGATGAGCAGAATTCTTTTAAAGATTGGCGTGATTATAGCGGTGACCGCGGTGGCCCAATGGCTTATGAGCCATATCAATAATACGATCACATACCGCGTGGTAAAGGATATCCGGGTCCGGGCATTTGCAAAGATGGAGAGTCTGCCGTTAAAATACATCGATTCCCATTCCCACGGCGATATCATCAGCCGTCTGATCGCTGATATCGACCAGTTTTCCGACGGGCTTCTCATGGGCCTTACCCAGCTGTTTACAGGCGTTCTTACGATTTTAGGAACACTGATATTCATGTTTACGATCAATCCCGCCATTGCCGTCGTCGTGATCCTGGTTACTCCGGTTTCGCTGTTTGTGGCGAGCTTCATTGCCAGAAGGACGTATACCATGTTCCGGAAGCAGTCACAGACGAGGGGAGAGCTCACTTCCCTTGTGGAAGAGATGCTTGGCAGCCAGAAGGTGGTTTTGGCATTTGGCCATGAGAAAGAGGCGCAGGCGCAGTTTGAAGAAATCAATGAACGCCTCAGAGTGTGGGGGCTTAAGGCTACGTTTTTCTCCTCCATCACCAACCCGGCGACTCGTTTTGTCAACAGCCTGGTATATGCCTGCGTGGGGATTGCCGGCGCGTTTGCGGCCATTTCAGGCTATTTAACAGTAGGTCAGCTTTCCAGCTTTTTAAGCTATGCAAACCAGTATACGAAGCCGTTTAACGAGATATCCGGTGTGGTGACGGAGCTTCAGAACGCGCTGGCCTCGGCGGCCCGTGTCTTTGAACTGATTGACGAGGAACCTCAGATTCCGGACGCGCCGGATGCCGCCGTTCTGACGGAGGTAAAGGGGGAAGTGTCTCTGAAAAATGTGAATTTCTCCTATGATCCGGAAGTGTCCCTGATCGAGAATATGAATCTGGAAGTGAAGCCCGGACAGCGGGTTGCCATCGTAGGGCCTACCGGCTGCGGAAAGAGTACTGTGATTAACCTGCTCATGCGGTTCTACGACGTGGACTCCGGCTCCATTAGGGTGGACGGAACCGATGTGAGGAAGATCACGAGAAAGAGCCTGAGAACGAGTTACGGCATGGTTCTCCAGGAAACATGGTTGAAATCCGGCACGATTCGTGATAATATCGCATATGGAAGGCCGGAAGCGTCGGAGGAGGAAGTGGTCCGGGCGGCGAAGGAGGCTCATGCCCACAGCTTTATCAAGCGAATGAAGGACGGATATGATACGGTTATCTCCGAGGACGGAAGCAATTTATCCCAGGGACAGAAACAGCTTCTGTGCATTGCCCGGGTCATGCTGTGTCTGCCGCCCATGCTGATTCTCGACGAGGCCACGTCTTCCATTGATACGAGAACCGAGATACGGATTCAAAAGGCGTTTTCCAAGATGATGGAAGGCAGGACCAGCTTTATTGTGGCCCACCGTCTCTCAACCATAAGGGAAGCAGATGTAATTCTGGTCATGCGGGACGGCCATATAATCGAGCAGGGGACTCATGAGAGCCTGCTTGAAAAGAACGGTTTCTATGCAGAACTGTATAACAGCCAGTTTGCCGTGTGATCGGATCAGACAGAACAGAGGTGATTGCACAAATGAAAAAAACAGGACACTACGCGGCTTTTATCGGACTTTTATCGGCTGTTGCGCTGTCCGTGACTGCCTGCGGCGCTCCGGCGAAAGCACCGGCGGCGGCTGGAGCAGCGGAGACAGATACAGCGGAGGCAGGTGCCGGGTCAGACACGGCAGGCGCACCGGAATCCGCCGGAACAGACACGAATAGGGAGAATGCAGCGGGCTTTCAGAAGATCGATACGGCTGACAGCGGCAGCTCCGGAGATACAGCTGCTGCAGGAAACGAGGCAGGACAGGTACAGGCTGTTACAGGTGCCGTTCCGGCCGACGGAGAGGTGCTTTCGGGTATACCGGTAGATGCTGAAAAGTCGGAGGCAGTTTCCATTTATTACGGCTCTGTGTGCTATTCGTTCTTCAGTGAGGACAGAGACAGGATTAAAGAGGTGGCTGATTTATTTACGGGGTTTTCTCTCGAGGAAGTTCCCAATGGACAGCTGGATGAGGCGACTACGTACCAGATTTACTTTTCGACGGATACAGAACAGATCGCAGCCATTAACGTGGATAAAAACGGGATATTCTATATTCCGGAGGAGAAGAAGTTTTATAAGGTAAAGGCAGGAACCTTCCACTTTGAAACTCTGGATCAGATTTATAAAGACAGTATGTATGCAGATGGTTTTGATGAGAATCAGTGTCTGATACAGTAGTAAGAAACAGGAGAAAAGGGATACGCCAGTCTTCCGGTTCGCAGGAAGACTGGCGTATCCTTTTTGTCTGCTGCCGATCTGACAGATGAGCCTTTGTCTGTCAGCGGATCATGACCCCATCCTTGAATACATGAACCGGTTTCTGATACATTGCAGTGATATCATTGACCGGGTCACCGTTAACAACGATGAGATCTGCGAATTTGCCGGCAGCGATGCTGCCGATCTTATCATCGACGCCCATCAAAATGGCGCTGTTAATGGTAGCCTGTTTCAGTAAGTCTATATTGGAGAAACCCAGACGGTCTTTTCTTGCCTTCCACTCGATATAAGGAGTTTTTTCCATGGTCATGATATCCATGTCTGTTCCCCAGCCCATAAGAATGTCATAATTTTCCCCGGCGTTGCGGATACAGGCGTCTCGTTCCGCGCTGATATTCTCAAACCGGTCGTAAACGGCGCCGCTTTCTCTCGTGATTCCCTGTGCCTCCGGCAGACTGCAGGAGATGGTGGGAACGAGACCGGCATCTTTGCGTCCATCCAGTTTCCTGCAGGTTTCATCCGATATGAAGCTGGCGTGTTCGATCGTACGGACACCCAGATCGACCATGACATCGCAGGCCTCTGCGCCATGGCAGTGAACCGCACAGTAGCTGCCTCTTAACCTGGCGACGGCGACAGCCTCGGAAATCTCATCCTCCAGCATGATCCGTCTGCCGGGCATGCTGTCTTCTACCAGCATGGAGCCGGTTCCGTAAAGCTTTAAGAAATCTGCTCCGTGATAGAACTGATTTCTGGCCTGACTGCGTATCTCTTCTTTATTGCCGTAGAATGCACACATGAACTCAAACGTGTTAAATCCTGCCGTCAAAGGGACGATGGTCATACCGGAACAGAATACCCTTGGTCCCACCACGATGCCTTCCTGGATGGCATTTCTCGTGGCGATTCCGCAGTAATTGGATTCGTCGCCGACATCTCTGATTGTCGTATATCCGTTGTCCAAAAACCATTTGGCAAAGGCATAGGCATCATAGGCCCACTGGCTGGGGGCCATATCCCGGTCTCCCAGGGTGAAACCGCCGGAACGCTTGCCGTTAAAAAGATGTACATGGGCATCAATCAGCCCCGGCAGCAGGGTGGCTCCATCTAAGTCAATCACTTCGTGGCCGTCTGCATCAGCACTGCCGCAGGGAACGACAGCCTCAATCAGACTGCCCTTTACGATCACGTCTGCCATAACGGGAGCATTGGCTTCCGTCAGTTCTGGAACCAGCTTACAATTTTTGAGAATCATGTTTTACTCCTCCTTTTGGTTTGCATTTTTATATGTTTTCTATAACTTGCTTTAATTGTTATGATTTCGCTGGATCGGCGGCCTCTTTTGCACGCTGCTTTTTCAGCTCAGCCTTCAGCCAGAAGGAGGCTAATACGAAGATGAACAGGCCGACTACCGCAATGCTGAAAATGTAATAGTAGGCATTACCGCCTTTCGTATCCATCCAGTGGCCGATCAGGGCCGGAAGGAACCAGTCGGAGCAGTAGCCAAAGAATAAGTACAAACCACCGACTACGCCCAGAATCTCCAGAGGTACCTTCAGCTCGGCAACCGGAATCTCACATAAGTTGTTGACCGAGCGGTATGTACAGGTGAGAAGGAGAGCGACAATTACGGCTGGAACCGTATAAGCTGCGCCTCTCGGGATGAACATAAATACAATGACAAGAATGATGGTGGGAATTCCAAGGGAAACGATCATCCTTGTGGTGTTATTGATCTTGTCACGGATCATACCGCCTAAAGGAGCGGCTACAATTTTGATACCGTAGCGAAGCAAGATGCCGAAAATGGAGGCAAATGCCGCACTCATGGCAAACTCGGAGACCATATAGGGATTGATGTAATTGAATGCGGTGGACGTAATGTATACGCCGAAGGACATCAGTGCAGTTATCCACATGGCCGGTATCTTAAGGCCGACCAGATAATTCTTAAGTCTTACCGGTTCACCGGTACTGATGACATACGTGGCGGCATATTTTTTGTAGTCGTAGGTGATGATAAAGCCAACGGTTCCGATTGCGTAGATGATGCCGAATACCAGAAAGAGGGTGCGCATGCCGGCCGGAGTTGCCAGCTTATCCCCTAAGAGTGCAACCAGACCAACCATCAGGCCAAGAGAAAGAATCCCGTCGATGCACTGGTAGATCCCGTTGATTGTCCCCTGCTCGCTGGCGTCGCCCAGCATACGGCGAAGCTTTGCCGTTGCAGACCAGAAGAGAAGCCCCAGCGTAATGGACAAAACGAAAAAGCATATCAGCAGAACTCTGTACGGCGGAATGGTCGCCATAATAAAGACCACCACGGTGGAGCTGATACAGGCGATGGACATCAGAAGCTTGGAATTAAATTTGTCCGCAATGATGCCGCTGACAAGATAGGCGGGAATTGCCAGGCTGGCATAAGCGGCAGTCAGGCTTCCGATCTGTGTGTTGGTAAGATGAAATACCTGTTGGAAGGCGGCATAGAACATTACGGGGAAAAAGATAACGTTCCCCACATTTGCGGCGATGGAGTAAAATACCAACGGCCAGAAGCGTTTACCTAGTTTTTTCATACAAGCACCCTTTCTTGAACATAAATAATTTGTTTAATTGAACATATTCAATTATAAGCAAAAAAAATACAGCCTGTCAAGCAATTTTATGAGTTGAAAGCAATTTACTCATAAAATTGTATGACACCAATGCAGAAAATCTGCTTTTCAGGCTGAGAATGAAGAATAACAAGGTTGAAGGAAGGGGCTGCCAAATGTCCTGCTACCGAAGATAGGCGTCGCTTCCATAGTAATTTGTCAGGAATTCCTTGCTCCTGGTGACGATGGAATAGATCTGTTCGTCATCAAGGCCCAGATTATAAAAGTAATTGGAGGTGGTAATATCCATGACGTCCTCCCGCGTAATGCCATACTGCCCTTTATGGTGGTGCAGCATCAGTTCTCTTGTTGCGCCGCGGTTTGCAATCATATACATGGTGTTCTCCGCGCTGCTCACTAAAAGTCCGTACTCCTCGATGATGTCATTTACCATTTTGAGATAGTTGGAACCATTTAAAACCTTCTGTCCCAGAGAGTTTTCATAATAACTGTAGTAGAAGCGGGAATAGGCGGGAACCTCGTCGATCTTCAGCCACTCCATATAGACCGTGATATAAAAACGCTCGCCGCTGGCCAGATTATGAAAATCAGTCTGTCCCAGCTCTTCGGCCACTTCATCCAGAAATCTGGAACACACTTCCGCAGCCAGATTCTCTTTAGAATCATAATAGTAGGAGATGAGACTGGAGGCCACGCCAGCTCTCTCTGCGATTTCCCGAAAGGTTACGCCGCTGTATCCCTTTTCCATAAAACACTCTTTTGCAGCCAGAAAGATGGCCTGCGCTGTCGCAGAATCGGCAACATCACACTTTTTCCTTTTTGCAGGTGCTTTCTTAAATCTCATAAAAATCAGTCTTCCTTTCTGAAAATGAAAGTATCTTGTCTTTTCATTGTAAAGGAGGTTCTCCTAAAAAGCAAGCGCATTCAAATAAAATATGATTGAAGTTCTAAGTTTCATACAGTAAAATACTAAACATATACATTAAATAAAATTGAACATGATTAACAAAAGGAGAGGTTAGTATGTTTACATCCGGATTAGGCCCTGTCGATATTGCCGTACTGATTCTGTATATCGCCGCTATTATTTCCATTGGTTTCATTGTATCCAGGCGGGTGAAAACCGTAAAAGATTTTACATCTGCCGGTCAGTCACTCAGCCCTTTAGTTATGATTGCCTCCTGCCTGGCTACCTTTTTCGGTGCATTTGCCGGATCGGGAGCCATGGAGATGATCGGCCAGTTCGGCCTTACGACGCTCACGATCCTGCTGGGAGCCAATGTCGGCTGGTTTGTGATGGCTCTCATGGCGGGGAAGATGAGGAAATCGGGGGCGCTGACCTACCCGGCCTATATCCGCAGACTGTTTGGGGCAAAGGCGCAGGCAGCGTCCTCCATGATCAGCGTTGTTTATCTGATGGGACAGATCGCCGGGCAGTTTGTAGCCTGCGGTACGATGGCGCACCTGCTGGGACTGTGTTCTTTTCAAACCGGTATTGTGGCGGGCGGTATCATTATGATTCTGCTTTCGGTCAGCGGCGGTCTGTCCAGCGTCACAATTACAGACAGCATTCAGCAGATCTTTATTACCATTATGTGTGTGATCGTTGTTCCGATTCTGGCCTTTTCTAATGCAGGGGGACTAAAGGCGGTGGCGGCAGCCACGGATCCGGTTAAAATGTCGCTGTTTCAGGGAGCGCCCTCCGGGTATGTCATAGGCACGTTCCTCTCGCTGGTGCTGGCGTATTCCTGTGAACCTTCCTTTGCACAGCGGATTTTTGCGGCAAAGGATGAGAAATCTGTAGTAAAAGAGACGATGTTCGCGTGCCTGCTGGGATTTCTCTTTACCGTTCCCATGTGGGGAGCTGCCCTGACGATGCCGATTCTGTTTCCGGGGGAATCGAGCCTGGTCTTTTTGCCGCTGGTGATGAAAGCTTTTCTTCCGCCGGTCTTAAGAGGACTTGGCATTGCAGCCTTTATCAGCCTTCTCCTGACAACCGGCAACGCGCTGCTTGTATCTGAAACCTCCGTCATTTCAAATGATATTCTTCCGCGAATCTGGCCGGATGCCGATGAGAGACAGGGACTTTTGATCAGCCGCGGCGTGGTGGTTGCCCTGGGGGGCCTGGCGGTAATCCTGGGGCTTTATTTCCAGAGTGTCTGCGCGGTGATGCTGCTCTTTGTCGGAATGTACGGCGCATCGATTTTCCCGCCGGTGCTTTTAAGCGTGGTGTTTCCGAAACGCGAACTCCGGTCTGAAACGGTGGCTCTCTGTATGGGGATCACCGCTGTTCTTACCTTGACGCTGGATTTGATTCCGGCGTTTCCTGCAGAGGCAATCTTTATTGGGGTGCCGGTTCATCTGATTTTACTGCTTGGTCTTTCTAAAGCGGAAAGCTGGAGGATAGAACCGGCGGGGGAAGAAGTGCAGGTTTAGGGTAAAGTTCTCTGAATTTGAAAAATTAAAAATAAATGGAAAATGATATTGACAGGCAGGGATAAGCTGTTTATAATAAACATAGAAATCGTTTTCTGTAGGAGCGTGCGATGTGAAAAATGTTACGATAAAAGAAGTGGCAGCCCATGCGGGGATGTCCATAACAACCGTGTCGCGGGCACTCAATAATAATTATCCGGTGAGCGCGGAAGCCAGGGAAAAGATTGAGAGAGCAGTATCGGAACTGGGATACAGGCCGAACCTGGTGGCCAGAAGCTTAAAGAGCAATAATACCGGTATCATAGGCCTGGTGGTGGCAGATATTTCGAACCGTTTCTTCATGAAAGCGGCAAGGAAGCTGGAAGACGTCGTTTCTGCTCAGGGATATCAGATTATTTATGCGAGCAGTGACGGAAACGTGGAGAAGGAACACCAGATTCTCTCCATGTTTGAGGAGCGCTGCGTGGATGCACTGGTGATCGCTTCCTCCGACAGCAGTTCTTCCCGCTTAAACAACATTGCCGCGAATGGAACGCCGGTTATTGCAATCGACCGTAAGGTTCCGGGGCTTCAGGCGGATATTGTAGTGGAGGACAACCGGGATTCCTCTTACCAGCTGGTGGAAGCGCTGATACAGAGAGGCCACAGGGAGATTGCAGTTAATAACGTATTGATGAATATCAGTTCCGGTAAGGAACGACTGGAGGGCGTCCGGATGGCCATGCAGGCCCATGGACTGCCTCTGAGAGAGGAATGGGTCAGCAAAGGTGGTTTCACAAGTGATGATGCCAGACAGTGGGTGAAGCAGATCTTTGACGGGGACGGATTAAAGCCAACAGCAGTATTCTGTGCCAATAATGTGATGACAGAAGGCACCATGCTGGCTTTGGAGGAACTGAATCTCCGGATTCCGGAAGACGTATCGGTTGTCTCGTTTGGGGAACTGCCGATGCACCAGCTGATTCAGCCGCGGATCGAATCTGTGGTTCAGGATCCATTTCGGATTGGACAGCTGGCAGGAGAGCTGGTCCTAATGAGGCTGAAAGGGCAAAATGAAGAGTTCTGCCATTATGAACTGCCTCTGAAATTAAAACATGGTCATTCAATTCGGAGCCTTGTCTGAGAGATGTCTGCAGATAGAGTATGACCGGAGCGTGGGAAGGAAAGAACGGAGCAGACGGAATTCAGCTGAATCCGGTTTTTCTTCCCGTAGAAACTCATTATTTTTTTAAATCAATAGAAAACGTTTTCTATAAAAGGAGGCAAATAATGATTGTTCAATTGGATCGACTATATGCGGATGCCATGAAACGCCGATATATTGTGGGAGCGTTTAATGTATTTAATTATGATAGTCTGTGTGCGGTGCTGGAGGCGGCGGAGGAAGAGCAGTCGCCTGTGATACTTCAGGTGTCTATGGGGGCACGAAACTACGTTCCGGACCTCAGGCAGTTTATAGAGGTCATGAAGATTGCCGCTTCAGGAGTATCCGTTCCTGTAGGAATCAATCACGACCACTGTCCGACGGCAGAAGCGGCTATGCAGGCGGTTGATGCAGGTGTGGGTGGCGTCATGTTTGATGGATCCCATCTTTCCTTTGAGGAGAATGTGCGGTTTACGGGAGAGGTTGTGGAGTATGCCCATACAAGGGGCGTTTGTGTGGAAGCGGAGCTGGGACGCCTGCCAGGATTTGAAGACGAGGTCTTTGCGGATCACGTGGAATTTACAAACCCGGGCGCGGCGAAGCGATTTGTTGCGCTGACTGGCTGTGACAGCCTGGCTGTGTCGGCGGGAACCTCGCACGGCGGAGTAAAGGCGGCAGAAAATCTTCCTCTGCATATGGAGGTTCTGGAACGGATTCAGGCTGAACTGCCGGGATTTCCACTGGTATTACACGGAGCGGCTTCTCTTCCCATGCACCTGATTGAAGCTGTAAATGAACAGGGCGGTCGTGTGGAGGTGATGAAAAACTGCAGTGAGAGCAGTATACGCCGGTCCGCAGAATACGGAGTTTGCAAGGCTAATATGGATGTGGACAATTTCCTTGCATTTACCGGCGCGGTGCGCAGAGTTCTGAATGAACAGCCCGATAAATACGATCCCCGTGTCTATTTAAAACAGGGAAAGAATGCATGGAAGAAAGAAGTCATGTGGAAGATGAGTCAGGTGACAGGGAGTTCCGGCCACAACTGGGTGAAAGAGGGGGTGAGGCAATGATACGGGCGATTTGTTTAAACCCGGTGATCGACCGGTCATATCATGTTAACGGCTTTGAACCGGGGAAAAAATATTTTCACCTGTTGAGAGAGGTATCCATAGGAGGGAAAGGGATTAATGTAGCCAAAGTATGCAAACAGTGCGGGGAGCCTGTGATGCTGTACGGATTTATCGCTGGCAGCAACGGAAAGATGATCCGGGCCTATATGGAAAAGGAAGGGATTGATGCCTGTCTGATCGAGATAAACGGAAATACGAGAGAGACAATTAATATCATCGATCTGGAACAGGGGAGGGAGTCCGAACTGGTTGAACAGGGGCCGACTGTAGAACTGAGACAGGTGGAGCAGCTGCTGTGCCGGCTTCGGGAGGATTTGCAGAGAGACGATATTGTGATCTGCTCCGGCATGACGATTGAAGGCGCGCCGGCTGACCTGTACAGTGAAATCAGCGCAATGTGCAGATGGAAGGAAGCCAGATGCTTTCTGGATACAAACAGCGTTACGGTAGAACAATTGAGAAAAGACGGTTATTATTTTTATAAGCCCAATCTTCAGGAATTATTTGAACTGTTTGGGCGGGAACCGGTGTCTGACCGAACGGCAGTCAGAAAGCTGGCTTTACAGCTTGTTCAGGATGGAGTGGCCTTTGTGTTGGTTTCCCTTGGGGCAGAGGGGGGAATCCTGGCTGGAAAGGATTGCTGCTGGGAAGCAAAAATCCCCAGTGTAGAGGTGACTTCCACGATAGGAAGCGGAGATTCGACGGTGGCAGGATTTGCCATAGGCTTGAGAATGGGCTGGAGCATGGAAGAGATATTTCGCTTTTCCATGGCCTGCGGCATCGCCAATGCCATGGAAAAGCAGGTGGGAAGAGTGGATCCGGAGCGGTTGGAAATGATAAAAAATAAGATAAATATAGAGAATATACCAAATAAGGAGGTTTCACATTTATGAAAAAACGAGGGTTAGCAATGGGGATTGCTGTAGTATTGGGGTGCATGTCACTGACTGGATGCGGCGGAAACAGCAACGAAGCAAAAAATGGGGAAACGGCAGCAGCGACGAGCAGGGCTGAGGCAAAAAATGAGGGAGAAATCGAGCTCACGATGATGGGAGGCGCCCATCTTGTATCGGTGGCAGAGATTGTACTCAGGGATTATTTGGCAGAACATCCAAATGTGAAGATTAATTTTGAAAAATACTCCTATGGGGAATATCCGACAAAAATGAAGCTTCAGCTGTCCAACGATGAAAGTACGCCGGATATTATGATTGTACATGATCTTTATGCGCCGCAGTTTGCCAAGGCGGGGTATCTGGTGGATCTCTCAGATATGTTTACAGAGGGAGAGGTTCTTCCGGTTATGGATCCGGTAACCATGGATGGAAAAGTATATGGAATTCCCAATCAGGTGACCAACCAATATGTATTTATGTACAGACAGGATATTTATGATGAACTGGGGCTGACGGTGCCCGAAACCTTTGATGATTATTTTAACCAGGCAGTAGCGTTGAAGGAAAACGGTTATTATGCAGGAGCATTTGATCCGGCGGACAGCGGCTGCAACGAGGTATTTCAGAATTTTATCTATATGCTGGGAGGCCAGGTCCTCGATTCAGAGGGCAATGTGTCTCTGGAGAAGGGGAAAGAAGCTCTGGAACTGATGAGAAAATGCTATGACGCCGGTATCTGGCATACGAGCCAGCAGGGCAACAGCGAAGCATACTGGACCGCTTTCAATGCAGGTAAGATCGCCGCGTTTCCATCCGTCGCAGCACACGCAGCTTACTATGTGACGAATGTGGATCCTAACGGCCAGGGCGGTTACGGTCATCTGGCGATTGCAAAGCCGATGAAATTTGCGGAAGATGGGAGAGAGACGTATATCAACAATACGGAGTACTATGCGATCAATAAGAATACGGAACACTTAGAGGCGGCAAAAGATGTAGTCCGTTATCTGGCGCTTACGAAAGATGCGGCCGAGAAGTTTTCTAATGTTAACGAAGACGGAGTTATGGCGCAGTATGCAACCGGGTGCATGGAAGGAATCCGCGCCATCGCGGCAAGCAGGGAGAACGGCTGGGAGGCGTTTGGCGGAGAACCTGTAGTTTCAGAGCTGGCAGAAATCCTCCTGAATACGGATCCTGATATTCCGTTCGTGGATGAGAGAAGCAACGAGATAAACAATGTGCTGTCTGAGATTATTGGAGAGATGTTCTTAAACGGGGCATACACACCAGAAACTGCAGTTGAGGTCATGAAAGAGAAATTAAATGACATCTGATAGGTTTGACCGGTTTGGAGGCTGATGAAATGACCAGTACATTAAAAGAAATGAAAAAATATAAACACTGTTATCTGTGGATCGCACCCTTTTTCATTCTGTTTGCAGTCTTTTATATTTATCCTGCCGTCAGCGGTTTTTTAATCAGCCTGACCAATTTCGATGGTCTGGGAACGGTGGCGGCCGCTGACCACATTGGATTTAAAAATTATGAAAAACTGCTGCGGGATGACAAATTCTGGAAGTCGTTGATGAATACAGTCTTAATCTGGCTCTATATCGTTCCGCTGCGTACATTTCTGGCCCTGATTCTGGCCGCGGTCCTGAATTCCTCCAGACTGACCGGCAAGCGAGTGTATTCGGTGATTGTCCTTTTGCCGTATATCACTGCCGTCGCTGTGGCAGCAATTATATTCCGGATTTTGCTCACCACAGAGGGAGGACTGATTAACGTACTGCTGGAACGCTGCCTGGGTATCGGTCCTGTCGGCTGGCTGGATACCACTGCTTTGTCGAAAGTCTCTGTGGCATTTATGAACATATGGCGAATGACCGGTTATTTCTCTCTGGTTCTGCTGGCTGGAATGCAGAAGATTCCAGGCTCTGTGGGGGAAGCCGCCAGCATTGACGGAGCCGGAGCGTTTACGAAATTTTTTAAAATTACACTTCCGCTTATGGTTCCGGAGATATTTTTCGTCGTGCTCATGTCAACCATCTGGATTTTCCAGAATGTAGGCGATGTGATGGTGCTGACTCAGGGAGGTCCGATGAATTCATCCACTACGCTGGTATACTACATGTACCAGAATGCATATGAATACTCAAAAATGGGGTATGCGGCGGCGATTACGTATGTTCTGTTTGCATTTCTCGTAATACTCAGTGTCTTTGTTGTAAAAAATTATTATGGAAGGACGGAGGAGTGACAATGAAGAAAGAGAAGGCTGAAAATATTTTAAAAAAGCTGTTTTCCCTGTTGATGCTGCTGATCGTGATCATTGTCACCTGTTTTCCGTTCCTGATGATGTTTATGGGAAGCTTTAAGGAAGATTATGAAATATTCTCGCTGTCTCCGAAGATCCTTCCGGCAGCCGGGTTCCAGCTTAAGATGTACCGCATGCTGTTTGCAAACTGGCCCTTTGTAACCAATATGATGAACAGTGTTATTGTCGCAGTCTCTACAACCGCACTGGCCTGTTTTTTCTGCACAGCAGCAGGATTTACCTTTGCAAAGTATCAGTTCCCGTTTAAAAATGTGCTCTTTATCATTACGCTGTCATCTTTGATGATACCGCTGGAGACGAGGCTGGTCCCCACGTACTTACTGGTAAAGCAGCTGGGAGGCGTCAATCACTTATGGTCCATGATTTTACCCAATGCGATACCTGCATTTGGAATCTTTATGATGAGGCAGTTTGCCTCCGGTACGGTTCCGCAGGAAACCATGGAGGCAGCCAGAATTGAGGGAGCCACGGAAAATCAGATTCTGATTCGGATCGGTTTTCCCATGCTGAAGCCGGCCATTGTATCTCTGGCTATTCTGACCTTTATGAATACCTGGAATGAATTCCTGTGGCCGATTATCATCACGACCAAAAAGGAAAAGCTGACAGTTACAGCTTTGCTGAGGTCGATTGGAGATGTCTCCATGAACGGCAATTACGGCGTGCTCCTTGCGGCGGCGGCACTCAGCGCTCTGCCGATTCTGGTTCTTTACCTGATTTTTCATAACCAGATGATTGATGGGATTGTGGAGGGAACAGGGAAGGAGTAGAGGCTGGGATTTTGAAATATGAAGACTGAGCAAAAGAAAGGAAAAGTGTACGATGAAATTACCGAAAGAACTGCTGGAAGTGGAGAGAAAGACGGTGGAGACCGTAAATCTGCCTTCAGATAATAACCACGATCCATCCAATATACTGTATGATCAGGGAACGTATTATTTGTGGTATACACAGCATGATAATGAGCGGCCCTATGATCATTTTGCCGATTGTAAGATCATGTGCTGTACTTCAAAAGACGGCATTCACTGGGAAGAGGGAAAAGATGCACTGCTTCCGGCGGAAAGCGGCTGGGACTGCGCGGGAGTCCTGACAGCCAATGTGATTTATGACAAAGGAAGATTTTATATGTTTTATACCGGTGTGGGAACTGATTTCGCTGAGGGGAAGACTACGAGAAGGTGCTGCGGCCTGGCCGCAGCCGATACACCGGACGGACCGTTTGAAAGGCTGGGAAATGAGCCTGTGCTCCAGTGGGAAGAGGAGGGAAGCTGGGATGACGAGGCTGTTGACGATATAAGTGCGATATTCTTTCAGAACAGATGGCTGGTTTATTTTAAGGGAAGCCGTTTGACGGAACCAGACGGGGATAAAACCATGCTGGGGCTGGCCTGGGCGGATACAATCACGGGCCCGTATCACAGATATGAAGGGAATCCGGTCATCCGTGGTCATGCATTTTCCATATGGCCGTATAAGGAGGGGCTCTGCCTGCTGTCCGGACTCAAGCACAGGGAGGGAGTGGGAAGGATATATGGAGATAACTGGAATGATCCGGAAGGGATACAGTATCTCTATTACAGTGAAGACGGGATCCATTTCGAGCCGTGTGCACCGTTTCCGAACCGGGCCTCCGGCATCTTTATACCGGAAGGAGAGGACCAAAAGGACATTACGAAATACTGGGGAGTCAGCGTGGCAACGGCTGATGCACATAAGAAGCGGTACATTGAACGTTTCGACTTTATAAAGAAAAATCCGCAAACCACTTGACATTTTCCCCCGCAATGGATAAAATGAATTCAGTTTTATCAGATAAATGCAGTGAAAGTGTCAGTAGAACCTTATTTTCTTCCAGAGAGAGGGAGTCACCGGCTGAAAGCCCCCTTAAGTTCAGATAAGTGTTTGAATTTCCCACTGAAGCAGCATGACAGAAACCGTCCTGTGAAGCGGCGGCGGGTAGGTCATGACGTTCATACACGTTACGTATGCCGAGTGCCTGCGCGTTCTGTGCGGGAATCAGGGTGGTACCGCGAACTTCAGCTTCGTCCCTAGCCAGGGGCGGAGCTTTTTTGTGTAATAGGAAAGTGCTCCTATTACATAAAAAATTCTATCATGGGAAAGTACTCCTGTGATATCAAAAAGCCCTCCGGCGTGGGAGCCGGGTCGGGGGGACTCTTTAGTTATTACAACCAATGATATTATAAAGAAGGAGAGTATGATGAAAGATCAATTAGACAAAATCAGAGAAGATGCATTGAAGCAGATCGAAGCGTCGGACGCACTGGAAAAGCTGAATGAGATCAGGGTCGCTTATTTGGGAAAAAAGGGTGAGCTGACCAGTGTGCTGAAGAGTATGAAGGACGTTCCGCCGGAGGAGAGGCCGAAGGTAGGACAGATGGTCAACGATGCCCGCGCCATCATCGAAAACAGGCTGGAGGAGGCCAAGGCATCTCTGGCAAAGAAGGCGAGAGAAGAGCAGATGAAGAGAGAAGTGATTGATGTGACTCTTCCTGCAAAGAGAAACAATGTAGGCCACAGCCATCCGAACACCATCGCGCTGGAAGAAGTAGAGCGCATCTTTGTCGGCATGGGCTACGAAGTGGTGGAAGGTCCGGAAGTGGAGTATGACTTATATAATTTTGAAAAACTGAACATTCCGAAGAACCATCCGGCCAGAGACGAGCAGGATACCTTCTATATTAACGATTCCATCGTGTTAAGAAGCCAGACATCTCCGGTACAGGTCCGCACCATGGAGCAGGGGAAGCTGCCGATCCGTATGATTGCGCCGGGACGCGTATTCCGCTCCGATGAGGTGGATGCGACCCATTCCCCATCCTTCCATCAGATTGAAGGCCTGGTGATCGACAAGAACATTACGTTTGCCGATTTAAAGGGAACGCTGGCAGAATTTGCAAAGGAACTGTTCGGACCGGAGACGAAAGTAAAATTCCGTCCCCATCATTTCCCGTTCACAGAGCCCAGCGCCGAAGTGGATGTCACCTGCTTTAAATGCGGCGGCAGCGGCTGCCGGTTCTGCAAAGGCTCCGGCTGGATCGAGATTTTAGGATGCGGCATGGTTCATCCCAATGTTCTGCGCATGAGCGGCATTGATCCGGATGAGTACTCAGGCTTCGCCTTCGGCGTCGGCCTCGAGCGTATTGCGCTTTTAAAGTATGAGATCGACGACATGAGACTGTTATATGAAAACGATATTCGGTTCTTAAGACAGTTCTAGGGAAAGGAAGGAAAAAAGAGATGAATACACCATTATCATGGATTAAAGCATATGTTCCGGACTTAGATGTCAGCGACCAGGAATATACAGATGCGATGACATTAAGCGGTACGAAAGTAGAAGGCTTCGAACGCCTTGACAAGAATTTAGAGAAGATCGTAGTCGGCCGGATCGACAAAATTGAACGTCACCCGGATGCGGATAAGCTGATCATCTGCCAGGTGAATATCGGCGGAGAAACCATACAGATTGTGACAGGTGCGCCCAATGTAAAGGAAGGCGATAAGGTTCCAGTTGTTTTAGACGGCGGAAAGGTAGCGGGAGGCCATGACGGCGGCCCCCTGCCGGAGAACGGCGTGGCGATTAAAAAGGGCAGGCTTCGCGGTATAGAGTCAAACGGCATGCTCTGTTCCATCGAGGAACTGGGTTCCTCTAAAGAAATGTATCCGGATGCCCCGGAGAGCGGTATCTACATTCTGCCGGAAGACGCAGAGACAGGCGCTGACGCCATCGAGGTGCTGGGCCTTCGCGACAGCGTATTCGAGTATGAGATCACCTCCAACCGCGTGGACTGCTACAGCGTAATCGGTATTGCCAGAGAAGCAGCGGCAACCTTTGACAAGCCGTTTCAGCCTCCTGTTGTTACGGCTACCGGAAATGATGAAGATATCAACAGCTATTTAAAAGTATCCGTGGAGGACAGTCATCTCTGCCCGCGTTACTGCGCGCGAATGGTGAAAAATATCAAACTTGCTCCGTCACCGTCATGGATGCAGCGGCGCCTGGCTGCATGTGGAATCCGCCCGATCAACAACATCGTGGATATTACAAACTACGTAATGGAAGAATATGGACAGCCCATGCATGCGTTTGACTATGACCTTCTGTCAGGCCATGAAATCATTGTGAAATGTGCGAAGGACGGGGATGTATTCCAGACGCTGGACGGTCAGGAGAGGAAACTGGACAGCTCCATCCTGATGATCAACGACGGAGAAAAGGAAGTCGGAATCGCGGGCATTATGGGCGGTGAAAACTCCAAGATCACCGATGACGTGAAAACCATGGTATTTGAATCCGCCTGCTTCGACGGAACGAATATCCGCCTCTCTGCAAAGAAGGTGGGACTCCGTACCGACGCTTCCGGAAAATACGAAAAGGGCCTTGATCCCAATAACGCGGAGGCAGCCGTAAACCGTGCATGCCAGCTGATCGAGGAGCTGGGAGCCGGAGAGGTAGTCGGCGGCATGATCGACATCTATCCGGAAAAGAGAGTGGAAAAGAGAATTCCGTTTGAGCCGGAGAAGATGAATAAGCTTCTGGGAACGGAGGTCTCCGAAGACACCATGCTGGGCTACTTTAAGAAGCTGGATCTGGGTTATGACGCCGATGCGCGTGAAATTATTGTGCCGACCTTCCGTCAGGATTTAAACTGTATGGCAGATATGGCAGAAGAGGTTGCCAGATTCTACGGCTATGACAAGATTCCGGTAACGCTTCCGTCAGGAGAAGCCACAACCGGCAAGCTGTCGTACAAGCTGCGCGTGGAAGAGGTGGCGAGAGAGGTTGCCGAATTCTGCGGATTCTCCCAGGGTATGACGTATTCCTTTGAGAGCCCCAGGGTCTTTGACAGACTGAAGCTTCCGGCTGACAGCCCGCTTCGTAAGACAGTGGGAATCTTAAATCCGCTGGGCGAGGATTTCAGCATCATGAGAACGTCTCCGCTGCACGGTATGTTAAGCTCCTTGTCGACGAACTATAACCGAAGAAATAAAAATGTCCGTTTATACGAACTGGCGAATATCTATCTTCCCAAATCCCTTCCGCTGACAGAACTTCCGGACGAGCGGATGCAGTTTACACTGGGAATGTACGGCGACGGTGATTTCTATGATATGAAGGGTGTGATTGAGGAATTCTTCGACAAAGCCGGTATGCATAAGAAACCGCATTATAATCCGGATGATAAAAAGAGTTACCTCCATCCGGGCAGACAGGCAGATATCGTTTACGACGGAGTTACGGTGGGGTATTTAGGCGAGGTCCATCCGGACGTAGCGGATAACTACAAAATCGGTGAGAGAACGTATGTGGCGGTAATTGACATGCCTTCTATGATTCCGTTCACCACGTTCGACCGCAAATATACAGGCATCGCGAAGTACCCGGCTGTATCCAGAGATATCAGCATGGTAGTACCCAAGGATGTACTGGTAGGCCAGATCGAGGATGTGATCGAGCAGCGAGGCGGAAAGCTTCTTGAGAGCTACCAGCTGTTCGATATCTACGAGGGAGCTCAGATTCTTGCGGGATTTAAGTCTGTGGCGTATTCCATCACCTTCCGCGCTAAGGATCACACGCTGGAGGACAAGGAAGCAGGTGCGGTTATGAATAAGATTCTGAACGGTCTGCAGGCACTTGGAATTGAACTGAGAGCATAAAACGAAACAGCATCGAAAATTGACGCCGTCCGGCGGGAGAATATCCTCTTGCCGGGCGGCGTTTCTTTCTGAAACTACAATTTTGAGCTGTTTCAGAGTCAGTTTTACGCAGCAGGTATAAAGTGACGGAGTTGTGTTCATCCTTACAGAAAATGGATTGTTTTTGTAAGGAGGAATGCAGAATGACAGAAGGTCTTGAAATTATAGAGGTAACCGGGAGGCGGCTGTTTGATTCGGAAGGACTGCCGGCCGTGGAGGCGGAAGTAGAACTGGAAAACGGAGCGAGAGGCCGGGCTATGGTGGCTCTCTGCGAAAACAGCGGGAACACGGATCAGATGATGGAGGTGCTGTCAGAGTGCGTACTGTTTGAGGATGCGTCGGATCAGAGAGGCGTTGACAAGATTCTGGAAGAGACCGCCTCTTCCGTCGGCACCGCAAAATGCGGCGGCTTTTTAACCGCGGTTTCCATGGCGGTTTCCCGGGCAGCCGCTGCAGGGCTTGGTATGCCTCTTTACCGGTATTTGGGAGGGACCGCGCCCGGCCGTCTGCCGGTTCCCATGATGACGATGATAAGCGGCGGCCGATACGGAAGAAATAACTCTCTCGACATGGAGTCCTATATGGTGGTTCCTGTGGGAGCGGCCTCCTTTCGGGAAGGCGCAGCGAGGTGTATGGAGGTTTATCAGGCGCTGAAACGGCTGCTTACGATCTCCGGACATCAGACCGGAGTGGGGGAAGACGGCGGCTTCGTGCCGGATTTGAGAAATTCGGAGGAGGCTCTGGAGTACGTGATGAAAGCCATGACTCTGTGCGGCTGCGAGCCGGGGAAAGATATGTGTATGGCAATCGGAGCCGGCGCGGGAGCACTCTATCACGAGGGAACCGGGTTCTATCAGTTTAAAGGGGAAAGCAGGATGACAGGCGTTCCCGTCGAACGGGACAGAAACGATATGATGGCATTCTATATCCGCCTGATGGACGGATTTCCGGTCTGTGCTGTCTTCGACGGCCTTGCCGAGTCGGATGCAGAGGGCTGGGGATTACTGACGAAGATCCTTGGAAACCGCGCTGTCTTCATCGGACAGCACCAATACCGGGAGCCCGGCGGCATAAATCCGTATGAAAGAGACTGGACCGGTCTTTCGGACTGGAACGGGGTGGAGGAAAATGCGGCCGGTATTTCCCTGTGCGGAGCAAAGAGTGTGACCGCAGCCATGGAGATGGCGGAGCTGGCGAAAAAAAACGGGCTTAAACTTGCGGTTTCCCAGGGGTACGGCGAGACAGAGGATCCCTATGCCGCCGATTTTGCTGCGGCCGTAAATGCAGACTGGATCAGGGCGGGGGCCCCGTGCCGGTCGGAACGGACCTCAAAGTATAATGAGCTTCTGAGGATTGAAGAATGGATGAGCGGATACCATTCCCTCCCTGCTTCCATCTGCTGCGATAAAATGTGAAAATTCAAAAAATGCAGTTGTATTTATGGAAAAAATATGATATGATTACCATGTTTGACTATAGGAGGTGGAAAAGGGACATGATCAGAACGATTTTATCAATCATATTTGTTATCATATGTATTGCATTATCTGCAATTATTTTGCTGCAGGAAGGGAAAACACAGGGCTTGGGTTCCATCGGCGGTATGGCGGATACTTACTGGGGAAGAAACAAAGGCCGTTCCATGGAAGGTAAACTGGAGAAATTTACAAGATACGGAGCGATTCTGTTTTTCGTTCTTGCATTAGTATTGAATCTGAATATACTGTAAAGATTAAACACTCTTGTGGTCAGGCGGCAAGGGTGTTTTTCATATCATGGGAAAGTGCTTCTATAATGAATGGGAAATGCCCTTCGGACGGGATTCTTTCCTGCATCTTTCGGGCATAATGATAAAGCAGAGTAAAACGCAGCGAAAAAACAGAAAACGAGGAAATTATGACAGAGGAACAATTGACACAGAGAAAGAGCATGATACTGAAGCTGGTGGAAGAACCGGCCTACGTTCCGATGAAGCTGAAGGAGATGGCGATTCTTTTGGATGTGCCGAAGGGGCAGAGAGAAGAACTGAAGGAAGTGCTGGATGCACTGCTGGCGGAGGGAAAGATCGGTATCTCTAAAAAAGGAAAGTACGGCAAGCCGGATATCGGCGCCATAACCGGAATATTCAGCGGCCATCCGAGGGGATTTGGTTTTGTGACCGTGGAAGGGCGGGACCAGGATGTCTTTATACCCGAGGATAAGACGGCTGACGCCATGAACGGTGATACCGTGCAGATTGCCGTCGAGGCAGAGGGCGAGGGCTCGAAACGGGCAGAGGGCCGTGTCCTGCGCGTTCTGGAGCATGCGAACCGGACGGTGATCGGATATTATCAGAAGAATAAGAATTTTGGATTTGTCATTCCGGACAACCAGAAGATCGGCAAAGATATATTCATTCCCCAGGGGAAAGACATGGGGGCCATGACCGGTCACAAGGTGGTGGCGGTGCTTACGGATTTTGGCGGAAGCCAGAAAAAGCCCGAGGGTGTGGTAACGGAGATCCTGGGACACGTAAACGATCCGGGAACGGATATCATATCCATCGTGAAAGCGTACGGTCTTCCGGAGGAATTTCCCGACGAGGTGATGCAGCAGGTGGAGAAAATTTCCGACGACGTCACCGACCGCGAGCGGGAAGGCAGACTGGACTTACGCGGCTTGCAGACGGTCACCATCGACGGCGAGGATGCGAAAGACCTGGATGACGCCATTTCCATATCGAAGGAGAATGGTGTATATACATTGGGCGTCCATATTGCGGATGTCAGCCATTACGTGACGGAGAACAGTGCGCTGGATGAGGAAGCGCTTAAGAGGGGAACCAGCGTCTATCTGGTAGACCGGGTGATTCCCATGCTTCCCCATAAGCTGTCCAACGGAATCTGCTCCCTGAACCAGGGGGAGGACCGTCTGGCGCTCAGCTGCATCATGGAGATCGATGAGGCGGGCAATGTGACCGGACACCGGATTGCAGAGACGCTTATCAACGTGGACCGGCGTATGACCTATACGGCAGTGAACGCAGTTGTGACAGACCGTGACGAGGCAGTGATGGAGGAGTACAGGGAATTCGTTCCCATGTTCCTTCTTATGAAGGAGCTGGCTGATATCCTGAGAGAGAAGAGAAAGAGCAGGGGATCGATCGATTTTGACTTCCCGGAGACGAAGGTGGTTCTGGATAAAAACGGAAAACCGCTGGAGATTAAGCCGTACGAGCGGAATGCGGCGACGAAGATCATCGAAGATTTCATGCTGATTGCTAATGAGACCGTGGCGGAGGACTATTTCTGGCAGGAGCTTCCATTCCTGTACAGAACCCATGATAATCCTGATCCGGAGAAGATGAAGAGCCTGGCTACGTTTATCAATAACTTTGGCTATTCCATCCGGTTCCATAACGGAGAGGTTTATCCGAAGGAAGTCCAGAAGCTGCTGGTGAAGGCGGAAGACACACCGGAGGAGGCGCTGATCAGCCGCCTGGCGCTTCGTTCCATGAAGCAGGCTAAGTATACGGTGGTGAACACGGGGCATTTTGGACTGGCGGCGAAGTACTATACCCACTTTACCTCTCCCATCCGGCGGTATCCGGATTTGCAGATTCACCGGATCATCAAGGAGAATTTAAGAGGCGGACTGAGCGAAAAGAGAACGGCCCACTACGATAAGATTCTGACCGGCGTTTCAGTCCAGACCTCCGCCATGGAGCGGCGGGCGGATGAGGCGGAACGCGAGACTGTGAAGATGAAGAAATGTGAGTATATGGCGGGCCATATCGGCGAGGAATTTGACGGCGTCGTATCGGGAGTAACAAACTGGGGGCTCTATGTGGAGCTTCCGAACACGGTGGAAGGTCTGATCCGGGTAGGTGAGTTAAAGGACGATTATTACCGTTTTGATGAAGAACATTATGAACTGGTCGGCGAGATGACGAGAAAGGTATACAAACTCGGACAGCCGATCCGCGTCATGGTCACGGGAACCGATAAGCTGGCCAGGACGATCGACTTTATTCCCGCGAGAACTTTTACAGAGGAATAACAGGAGGAAAAAAGGATGGGGAAAGAGAGCTTTAAGCTGGTTGCCAATAACAAGAAGGCATACCATGATTACTTTATCGATGAGAAATACGAGACCGGCATTGAACTGGCCGGCACGGAAGTGAAGTCCATCCGGATGGGCAAATGCAGCATTAAGGAAGCCTTTGTGAGAATCGACAAGGGGGAAGTATGGGTATACGGCATGAATATCAATCCGTACGAGAAGGGCAATATCTTCAATAAAGACCCCTTAAGACCGAGGAAACTGCTGATGCACCGAGCGGAGATCAGTAAGCTGGATTCCAAGATCGCGGTGAAGGGCTATACGATTGTGCCCCTCCAGGTTTATTTTAAGGGAAGCCTGGTGAAGCTGGAGATCGGTCTGGCACGAGGTAAGAAGCTCTATGATAAGAGGGAAGATATCGCGAAAAAGGATCAGAAACGGGAACTGGAACGTGACTTTAAGATAAGAAATCTATAATATGACGCAGTCTGCGTCCCTGGGAAGCTATGGCAGTAAGCGTGGATTCCCGGGGACTGGACTGTGTTTTTTTGTCTTTGGGAATCCGTGTCCAAACATGGAATGAGGTCTTTCACGAATTACGTGTTTGTGGTATACTGTAAAAGACGAACATACAATAAGAGGAAAACTGAGAGGAGAATCGGTTATGGCGCTTTATGACTATTCAGGTGCTTTGAAAAAAGGAAGAAAACAGTATCAGGTTTCCGTGGCAAAGGGAGAGTATCCTTATCTTCCTGTGCTGGACGATATCCTTTCCTACACGGATATCATTTCAGAAGTGAATCTGGGACTGATGGATGTCCCGCTGGATAAGATCGTTGGAACAAAAACAAAAGGCAGAACAAGTGCCTTTGCCAATAATTTTATGCCTCTGCTGGCAGAGAAGTCGGAGTTTGGGGCGAAATGGGCGTATTTATACGACCATCAGATAGAAGAGGGGATCCATGATCCCATCGTTGCGTATGAATTTATGAATCAATATTACGTGCAGGAGGGCAATAAGCGTGTCAGCGTGCTCAAATATGTGGGTGCATTCAGCATCACGGCCTCGGTGACCCGTCTGATCCCGAAGAGAACGGATGATCTCGACAACCGCCTCTATTATGAATTCCTGGAGTTTTACCAGGTGTCCTTTAACTGTGATGTCTGGTTCAGCCAGGAGGGCTGCTACGACCGCCTGTTAAAGGCTATGGGAAAGGCCCCGGAAGAGGTGTGGAGCGAGGACGACAGGATCTATTTCAAATCCGCCTACGACCAGTTTTCCAAGGCGTTCCGCGCATTTGGAGGGAGTTCCTATGAGATGACGTGCTCTGACGCCTTCCTTGTCTATGTCGAACTGTTCGGCTATGATGTGGTGAAGTTAAAGACTGAAGGGGAGATCACAAAGGATCTGGCGAAGATTAAGGATGAACTCCTGCTGGCATCCAGAGGCAGCAAGATTGCCCTGGTAGAGCAGCCGGAAGAGGTGGAAGAGCAGGATAACGGCCCGTTGAAGATCATTAACTGGCTCCGCCCATCCCAGAACATCGAACCTGAGATGCTGAAGATTGCATTTATCCACGCGAAGACCGCTGAGACGTCCAGCTGGACCTACGGCCATGAGCTGGGACGCATGTATCTGGAGCAGGCCTTTGAGGGCCGGTTAAAGACGGTTGCGTTCTTCGAGGCCGACACGGATGCAGAGATTGCGAACGCCATCGATCTGGCGATAGCGGCCAGGTGCAACATGATCTTTACGACGGCCTCCCAGATGATTGGTTTAAGCGTCAAGGCTGCCATCGAGCATCCGGAGGTGAAGATTTTCAACTGTTCCGTAAACATGTCGTATTCATCCGTCTGCACCTATTATGCCAGAATGTATGAGTCGAAATTCCTGATGGGCGCGCTGGCCGCTTCCATGGCGCAGTGTGATAAGCTGGGATATATTGCGGATTATCCGATCTACGGAACCATCGCCAACATCAACGCATTTGCCCTGGGCGCGCGTATGATCAACCCATACGTCAAGGTTCATTTGGAGTGGGCGAGGGTAAAAGGCAGAAATGCCCGGGAGGAACTGGAGAAGGAAGGAATCGCGTTTATCTCCGGAGAAGACATGATCACGCCGAAGACCGCGTCGAGAGAGTACGGTTTATATAAAATAGAGTCCGACGGAGAATTCCGGAATCTGGCGACGCCGATCTGGCACTGGGGAAAATTCTACGAGAGAATCGTGAATATCACCTGCCGCGGCGGCTCCGATGTGAAGGAGATGAAGGGAAAGCAGGCCATCAACTACTGGTGGGGAATGTCGGCGGATGTGATCGATGTCATCTGTTCCCAGAATCTGCCTCACGGCACCAACCGGCTGATTACGTTCCTGAAGAATTCGATCCGAAGCGGAAGCTTCCAGCCGTTTGTAGGGACCATCTACTCACAGGATGGGACGATTCAGTGTGAAGAGGAACAGAGGCTTTCTCCGGAAGAGATCATCACGATGAACTGGCTGGCTGACAACGTGGTTGGAAAGCTTCCTGAATTTGATGAACTGACAGAGGAGGCACAGTCGCTGGTAAGGCTTCAGGGACTGACGATATACGACAATGCGGTGATGGAGGAATAATGGTTTGAAGATTCTGGTACTGGCTGATGAGGAGTCAAAATCCCTTTACGAGTACTTCTCACCCGAGAAGATCAAAGGGGTGGACTTAATTATTTCATGCGGAGATTTAAAGGCTTCCTATCTGACGTTTTTTGCCACCTTCTCCCATGCGCCGCTTCTGTATGTAAAAGGCAATCACGACGGACATTACGAAGACCGGCCGCCGGAAGGCTGCGTCTGCATCGAGGATGATATCTTTGTATTCCGCGGCGTGCGGATTCTGGGCCTGGGAGGTTCCATGGAGTATATTCCGGGAGCCGATAACCAGTATACGGAGAGAGGGATGGAGCGGAGAATTAAAAAGCTCTGGTGGAAGTTAAAGAAGAACAAAGGGTTTGACATTCTGGTGTCTCACGCGCCTGCATATCAGATTAACGATATGCAGGATCTGCCCCACCGGGGGTTTGCGTGTTTTAAAGACCTGATGGACAAGTATATGCCTAAATATTTTATCCATGGCCATGTCCACGCCAACTACGGCGGCGGTTTCAAACGCGAGGATACATACGGGGAAACCAGAATTGTCAATGCATATGAATATTATATCTTTGATTATCCGGAAAACGGAGAACAAACGACATCATAATTCCGGAAAAGGGGGATGATCCCATGGACGTGTTTTACCGGCCTGAACTTTCTGTTCAGACGCTTTTGATGGATGCAAATACCGTACAGGAAACAGCAGAGAATCTGGCTGATTATATCAATCATCTGATGAGCGCCGATTCGGTACTCCTGGTTCGTCTGGACAATCAGATGCGTTACAAGGAATCTGGTTCCTGGAAAGCCGGAAATGACGGGGAGAACGGCGTGGAGGCAGTCATGAGGCAGTGGCTTCCGCGGCTGGTGGAAAGCTGGAATAAGAGAGAAAAGCTGTCCTGCGGGGAACTGAAGGACTTTTGCCAGGCACTCACACCTTACACCGTGCCGGGCGGTTATCTGACGATTCTGCCGATCTGCAATCATATACGGTTTGTAGGATTTGCGGTATTCGGGAAAAGGGCCGAGGAGGGCGACTGGACGGATAAGGAGCTGCCTGTTCTCCGGTTCCTGCTGTCGATTATCGCGGTGACATTTGCAAACAAGAATCTGTATGAAGACTATATGCTGCAGAACTGGGTATATAATACCATGATGGGACGCATGCAGGCGAACTTATATGTGACGGATATTCACACGGACCAGATTCTGTTCATGAATAAAACCATGCAGGAGGCATTCGGCCTTGAGAATCCGGTGGGAAAGGTCTGCTGGCAGGTTCTCCAGAAGGGAATCAAAGGCAGATGCCCGGGCTGTCCTGTTACGAGGCTTACGGAGTCGGGGGAAGATGGCGTCTACAGACGTTGGGAAGAATACAACACTGTGACGGGCCGCTACTACGATAATTACGACAGTCTGATGAAATGGACAGACGGCTCCACCGTTCATTTTCAGCATTCGCTGGATATCACGGCTTCCAAAAAACTGTCGAAGGAGGCCAGCACGGATGAGCTGACGGGACTTCTCAACCGGAGAGGCGGGAAGAACCGGCTGGCGGAGATGCTGAATATGGCCAGACATCAGGAGGAGGTTCTGACGGTCTGCATGTACGATGTCAATTCCTTAAAAAAGGTCAATGATACATTCGGACACCGGGAGGGGGATAACCTTCTGCGGGTCATTGCCAACATGGTAAAGAGCGTTTTGACCGAACGGGATTTTGCATGCCGTTTAAGCGGAGATGAATTTCTGATTACGTTTGCAGGAAAGACGGAGCAGGAAGCAGATGAACTGATTAAGCTGGTGGAAGAGCGGCTGCTGGCAGTGCGCAGACAGGACAGGATTCCTTACGAACTGAGCTTCTGTACAGGAATTTTAGAATTGAAGCCGGAGCACACCATGAGTGTGACGGATATTCTGCGGGAAGTGGACGAGCGCATGTATGACCAGAAGCGCCAGTATCATATGCGGCAGGGAAAAGAGTCGGTTCTGGCGGCGTCCGAAGCCTAATGGCGCCTTTTAAAACCGGAGGCGTTTGACTACGACCAGCAGTATCTGTATGATGCGCTGGTAGAGAGTACGGATGATTATCTGTACGTATGCGATATGGCGACCAATACCTTCCGGTACAGCAGGAAGCTGGTGGAAGAGTTTGCTTTTCCGGGTGAGGTGATTCAAAATGCCGCAGATATCTGGCGCTCCATTATCCATCCGGCAGACTGGGAACGGTTCTGGGAATCGAACCAGGCGGTCAGCGACGGGCGGACCGTGAGCCATGAGGTCGAATACAGGGCGAGAAACCGGAAGGGGCAGTGGATAAAGCTTCACTGCCGCGGTCACGTGGCTCAGAACTCTGCGGGAGAGCCGCGGGTATTTGCCGGATTTATAGCGAATGAAGGCCAGTGGTTTCCGGAGTGGACCGAATAGAACGACAGGAGTAAGGCGATGGATTACAGAACGAAGCTGTGTTTCTGCAGGGATATCTATGATCAGAGAGCGAGTGACAGAACTTTTATGGAGGCAGTCCGCAGGAATGTGGACTGCCATCTCTTAAAATGCAAAGATTACAGGCGGATTTTAGAGAGCCGGGGATTTTCGCGGAGCTATGGCCAAAGGGTTATGAACGCCGGGGAGGTGCCCTGCATTCCGACTTTGTTTTTTAAATACCACGATCTGTATTCCGTGCCGGAAGCTTCGATGGTGATAAAGGCCACCTCCTCTGGCACCGGGGGAGTGAAGAGCAGGATTGGATTTGATAAAAAGAGTCTTTTCTTTGCCGGAGTCGCTGCAGGACGAGTCATTGCACGCCATGGACTGTTTTCCGTGCGTCCGGTGCACTATGTGATTCTGGGATTTCCGCCAGGAAAAGAAAATCAGACGGCGATCAGCAGGACGCAGCGGCTCAGCACGATGTTTGCGCCTGCGCTCAGCCGGAAGTATGCGCTGCGAAAAGGAAAACACGGATACCGCCCTGATTTTAACGGACTGCTGGAGGCCCTCCGGCGTTACGGAAGGGGAAATGCCCCGGTCCGGATCATTGGTTTTCCTGCATACCTCTATTTCCTTTTAAAGGAGATGGAGCGAAACAGAATCTTTATCCGTCTGCCAAAGCATTCCATGATTATGGCCGGCGGCGGCTGGAAGCAGTTTTATAAAGAGACGGTGGACAAACGGGAATTGTACAGGCTTGGAGAGAGGCATCTCGGTATCCCGGAGAGCCATTTCCGGGAGTTTTTCGGTGCGGTGGAGCATCCGGGCGTATACTGTGACTGTCCGAACCACCATTTTCATATTCCTGTGACGAGCCGCGTTGTAATCCGTGACGTGGATACGCTGGAGCCGGTCGGATACGGAACGACCGGACTGGTGAACTTAATTAGCCCGCTGGTGGAAAGTATGCCTCTTGTGAGTATACTGACCGATGATCTGGGCGTCCTGCACCGCGGCTGTGAATGCGGCTGCGGAATCGAAGCACCATACCTGGAGATCATTGGCAGGACCGGTGTCCCCGAGATCCGGACGTGTGCGGCCGGAGCGGAAGAAGTGTTAAAGGAGGCTGGACGGAGTGCGTTACGATGAACTGGAACAAAAGACAACAGCCCTGCTGGAACAGCCCCCTCTTTCCAGAACTGTGGTTATCGAAGCCTGCAGCCGCTTCTCGGAGCTTTTAAATTGCGGCGCCTATGATGAGAAGATTCGGGAATACGGAATGGAGAAGCTTCTGACGGGAGAAATGATATCCAGGGCAGCCTCGTTACTCAGAGCAGATGCGTTAAAGAAACGGGTGGAAACAGAGCTTTCCGGTTTTCAGAATCAGTTTCTCATGCCTTTGGGCGTCCTTATGCATGTGACTGCCGGCAATATGACCGGTATCGGAGCGTACAGCGTGCTGGAGGGGCTCCTGGCCGGCAATATTAATCTGCTGAAGCTCTCGTCTGCGGACGACGGCCTCTCGGTATTCCTGCTCCGGGAACTGATTCGTATCGAACCTGTGCTGGCAGACTATATCTACACCTTCCGGATACCCTCCGGAGACAGGGAGCGGCTTTTGAAGCTTTTAACGCTTTCCGACGGTGTATGCACGTGGGGCGGCGACGAGGCTGTCCGGGGAATCCGGAGTCTGGCGCCTGCGGGGACGAAGCTGATCGAGTGGGGGCACCGGATCAGCTTTGCCTGCGTCACCAGGGCGTGTACAGAACGTGAGGAAGCGCTTCAGGCAATCGCAGATCACATGATCCGGACAAATCAGCTGCTGTGCAGCTCCTGTCAGGGGATCTATGTGGAGGCGGAAGAAAGGGAGGCAGAGGAATTCTGCCGCCGCTTCCTGAAGCTGCTGGAATATTCCTGTGAGAAATATGGGAATAAAGAAGCCGGATTCCGTGGCTTAAGTACCATCCGGATGTACCGGAAGGAACTGGAGACTGCCATGACAGGAGAACACATGTTCCGGGGCGACGGGGTCAGTGTTACCCTGGCGGAAGATCCGAAGCTTCAGCTGTCACTGATGTATGGAAGCTGCTGGGTGAAACCGGTGAACCGGGAGAGACTCGTGGAAATCCTGAGAAAAGACAGGGGAAAGCTCCAGACCGCGAGACTGGTCTGCCTGGAGGAAGAAGAGCAGGAGATGGTCCGGATACTGGCCAGGGCAGGAGTCAACCGGATTCTGACAGGACGGGAACCGGATTCAGAAGTGTATTTTGACAGCCACGACGGAGAGTATCCGCTGATCCGGTATTCCAGGATCATTGCGGCCGACATTCGGCGTTAAGACAAGGAGGATAAGATATGAATGAAACAATTAAGAATCTGATCGACAGAAGAAGCGTCCGTGCTTACACGGAGAAGGCCATCCCGGAGGAGGCGATGGAACTGATCTTAAAGGCTGGAACGTATGCTCCTTCAGGCATGGGAAGACAGCCGGTTGTCTTTGTGGCAGTGGAGAAGAAGGAGGTGCGTGACAGGCTGTCCAGGATGAATGCCGCGATCATGGGAACCGATTCCGATCCGTTTTACGGTGCTCCGGCCGTAATCGTGGTTCTGGCGGACCGAAGTGTCCCCACCTGTCTGTATGACGGATCACTGGCTATGGGGAACCTGATGACGGCAGCACATTCGCTGGGAATCGATTCCTGCTGGATTCACCGGGCAAAGGAGGAATTTGACAGCCCAGAGGGAAAAGCACTCCTGGAGGAGTGGGGGATTCACGGAGATTACGAGGGAATCGGCCACTGTATACTTGGATACAGGAGCTGTGAATATCCCGAGGCAAAGCCCAGAAAAGAAGGAACTGTGATACGAATCTAAAAATAATTTAGGCGATCTAAAATATTTTTGTGCAATGTGATGATTTTTTATATGGATGTTGGGCTACAATGTCCATTGAAGTGTGCATTTTTTCATGTTATGATAAAATAACAAAAAAATTTAGAAGATAAAAATAATTTTTAGGAGAAATGCGCGCATGGATCATCACGTGATAATGAAAAAGTACCGGATGTTTTTGTATGGAATGATTGTGGCCGCTTTAGGGATCAGCATGATTACAAAGGCGGAGCTTGGGACGTCTCCGATCACGAGTCCGTCTTATGTCCTGACGTTTATCTTTCCTTACAGCCTGGGTGCTTTTGTACTGGCGGTGAACAGTACTCTGTTTCTGCTTGAATGTCTCGTTCTGGGACGCGGCTTTAAAAAGATTCAGCTGCTCCAGCTTCCGGCAACACTGATCTTTTCCGCCTGCATTGACGGCTGGATGTGGGTTTTGTCATTCTGGACACCGGTGTTCTATCTGCAGAAGGTCCTTTTGCTTCTCGCTGGCTGTGCAGCGCTGGGGCTGGGCGTGGCTTTGGAAGTGGTGCCGGATGTGCTGATTCTTCCGGGAGAGGGGCTTGTCCGCGCGATATCACGCAGGAAAGGCTGGGATTTCGGTCTTGTAAAGACGTGCTTTGATCTCAGTCTTGTGCTTGCAGCCATTCTCCTTTCAGTTTTCTGTCTGGGTCATGTGGAAGGAATCCGGGAAGGCACTGTGGCGGCTGCGTTTCTGGTAGGCGGTATTTCCAAATTCTTTATCCGCCATATCACGGAATTTGACAGAAATCACAGAGCACTGTTCGTGCGTGAGGAGGAGGAAAGACTTCTGGTGACGGAAGAATAGGGGAGGGCGGAAGCTTAAGAATGAAAGGTGGAAAGTCCGACCCTGGCAAACGCAGACAAACATGAAGCGTTCGCCAGGGTTGGACTTTTTGTTCCGGCCCGCATTGATGACTAAATACCACCCGAATCATGAAGTATAACCTGAATTTATAATACACATTACTTTTATGTAGTTGACAAATAGAAGCAAGGTTGTTATCATTAAAATTACTATACAAAAAGGCGGGGATATGAATGGAAAGAATCGTATTATCGTTGCTGGTTGACAATACTTCCGGTGTTTTAAGCCGTGTGGCAGGGCTGTTCAGCCGCCGTGGCTACAACATTGAGAGCCTTACCGTGGGTGTCACCGCGGATGAGAGATATTCCAGGATGACAGTGGTTTCCATCGGAGACCAGGAAATTCTGGACCAGATCGAGAAGCAGCTTCGCAAGCTGGAGGATGTGCGCGACATTAAGGAACTGAAGCCGGGGCATTCCGTATACAGGGAGCTGATCTTAGTCAAGGTTCGGGCCAATGCCAGTGAACGGCAGGCGGTCAGTGCCATTGCGGATATATTCCGCGCTACTATTGTCGATGTCGGCAAAGATTCTCTGACAGTCATGCTGACAGGCGACCAGTCGAAGCTGGATGCGCTTATCAATCTTCTGGAAGACTATGAGATTCTGGAACTGGCAAGAACAGGCCTTACGGGACTTTCCAGAGGTTCCGACGACGTCCGTTACTTACCGTAGTTTTATGAAGTTAGCTAGAGGTGTTGCCAAAGGCGGACAGAGAGTCGTCGGCACAGTTCCTTTAACAATAATAATATGAATACATATATGAGGAGGAAATAAAAAGATGGCAAAGATTTATTATCAGGAAGACTGTAACTTATCCTTATTAGAAGGAAAGACCATTGCAGTCATCGGATACGGCAGCCAGGGACATGCACATGCATTAAACTTAAAGGAATCCGGCTGTAACGTAATTGTAGGACTTTATGAGGGCAGCAAGTCATGGGCCAAGGCAGAGGCACAGGGCTTAACCGTTTATACAGCAGCAGAGGCGGCAAAGAAGGCAGATATCATCATGATCTTAATCAACGATGAGAAGCAGGCCGCCATGTACAAGGAATCTGTAGAACCGAATCTGGAAGAGGGCAACATGCTGATGTTTGCACACGGCTTCGCGATTCATTTTGGACAGATCGTACCTCCAAAGAATGTAGACGTTACCATGATCGCACCGAAGGCACCGGGCCACACTGTGAGAAATGAGTATGTGGTTGGCAGAGGAACACCGTGTCTCGTAGCGGTTCATCAGGATTACACAGGCAAGGCAAAAGATATGGCACTGGCTTACGCGCTGGCATTAGGCGGAGCAAGAGCAGGCGTCTTAGAGACCACCTTTAAGGTAGAGACAGAGACAGACCTTTTCGGCGAGCAGGCTGTATTATGCGGCGGTGTATGCGCACTGATGAAGGCCGGTTTCGAGACTCTGGTAGAGGCCGGATATGCACCTGAGAACGCTTATTTCGAATGTATCCATGAGATGAAGCTGATCGTAGACTTAATCTTCGAGAGCGGATTTGCCGGCATGAGATATTCCATCTCCAATACAGCTGAGTACGGCGATTACATCACCGGACCGAAGATCGTAACAGACGAGACCAAGAAGGCTATGAAGAAGGTTCTGACAGATATTCAGGACGGTACCTTTGCAAAGGACTGGCTGCTTGAGAATCAGGTGGGCTGTTCTCACTTCAACGCGATGAGAAGAAAAGAAGCAGAGCATCCGGCTGAGAAGGTTGGTGCAGAGTTGAGAAAGCTTTACAGCTGGAATGACGGCGGCAAGCTGATCGACAACTAAACAGAATACAGAGAATATTTTCTCCTCCCAGGGGAAGAAATGACAGGGAGACGGGAGATGGAGGGTTGCCGCCATCTCCCGTCTCTATTTATGCTATAGGTACCAAAAAGATACTAATGGGAATTTCCTGAGGACAAAGCAGTCGATGAAGCAGGGAAAGGAAAAGGCTATGGAAAAGACATTGCCGGCATGTCCGGTTGAGACGACGCTGATGCTGATCAGCGACAGATGGAAAGTATTGATTATCCGGGATCTGATGGATGGAACGAAGCGTTTTGGAGAACTGAAGAAGTCCATCGGTTCCATTTCACAGAAGGTGCTGACTTCCAATCTGCGGGAGATGGAGGCAGACGGGCTGGTGAACAGAAAGGTCTATGCGGAAGTGCCTCCCAGAGTGGAGTACACACTTACGGATACAGGATACAGCTTGAAACCGATTCTGGATGCAATGGTTGAATGGGGACTGGAATATAAGAGAAAGCAGAACTGAACAGGATGCAGGATACAGGAGGCATGAGACCAGTACAGAAGCAAGAAGCAGACAAGCGGGACCGCCCGGGAAAGCAGATCACTGCCGTCTCGTGCGGTCCCCAATTTTGTGGTGTTATCTTATTTGCCGCGTTTATGAAATCGGAAAGCTGCCGCAGAAGGAGAGAAAGTCTTCCAGCGCTCTGGAGGTTCCTCCGGGGTTATAGGCAAAACCGATGGTGCGTTTTTTGATCGGCCATTTCATGGGAATCGTAACCAGCATCTGCTTATCCAGTTCCTCCTGAACGAATTCCCGGATCACACAGCCGATTCCAAGACCGATTTTGGCGAATTCAATGAGGATATCCATGGTGTTTACCTCCAGTACCTGGCTGGGGACGATCTGATGCTCACTCAGATACTCGTCGATGTACTTTCTCGTCATGTTGTTCCGGTCCAGAAGCAGGATATTGCCGGTCTGGAAGATATCTGTATTCCGGCCCTCACGGAGATATAAGTTGTCCAGATACGGTTTGGTAGAGACAAAGATATCCTGAATATCCATTACCGGAACGAAGATCAGCGGTTTCCTGCTGGACGGTTCGGCGATCAGTCCCAGATCAATGTGCTGCTGTTCCAGCATGGCGATGGTGTGTGTGGTGGACTGGCTTTCAATGGTGATCTTCACATGCGGATACTTTTCTATGAACCCCTTTAAGTAAGGAAGCAGGATATATTTGCAGAGCGTATTGCTCACGCCGATGCGGAGATGGCCGATATTAAAATCCTTGATCCGCTTCAGCTCATTCTCCCCGCGGCTCAGTGCCTCGAAGGCGGATTCCGTGTGATGAAAGAGCAGTTCGCCCTCGCTGGTCAGCTGAACCCCTCTGGAATTCCGGGTAAATAAGGAGACACCTAAACTGTCCTCCAGTTTGCTGATGGATTTACTGATGGCGGGCTGACTGATGTAGAGCTCCTTGGCGGCCTTGGAGATATTCCCGGCCTTTGCCACTTCGTAGAAAATCTTATATTGCGAAAGGTTTTGTTCCATGTATGCCTCTTTTCTTGATATAACTGACTATTATAGTAAGTATTCATATTATGTATTTCTATTATATCAATAAGTATGTTAGAATGTAAAGCAGAAAATGAGAACAGGTTTTGAAGGAGGATATAGATTATGGGAATGACTATGACCCAGAAAATTTTAGCGGCTCATGCCGGACTTTCGGAAGTGAAAGCCGGACAGTTAATTGAGGCGGACTTGGATCTCGTATTGGGGAATGATATCACCTCGCCGGTGGCTATCAATGAGATGAAAAAATTCGACACGCAGACAGTTTTCGACAAGGACAAGATTGCTCTCGTCATGGACCATTTTATCCCGAACAAGGATATCAAATCTGCGGAAAACTGCAAGTGCTGCCGTGATTTTGCATGCAGACATGAGATCAGCAACTACTTTGACGTGGGGCAGATGGGAATTGAACACGCACTGCTTCCGGAAAAAGGGCTTGTGGTGGCAGGCGACGCAGTGATCGGTGCCGACTCTCATACGTGTACATACGGCGCCCTCGGTGCATTTTCCACCGGTGTGGGAAGTACGGACATGGCGGCCGGTATGGTGACGGGGAAAGCCTGGTTTAAAGTACCGTCTGCACTGAAGTTTGAACTGGTAGGAAAACCGAACGGCTGGGTCAGCGGAAAAGACGTTATTTTACATATTATCGGCATGATTGGCGTCGATGGCGCCCTCTATAAATCCATGGAGTTCACCGGTGACGGGATTAAGAATTTGACCATGGACGACCGTTTTACCATCTGTAACATGGCCATCGAGGCAGGCGGAAAGAACGGAATTTTCCCTGTGGATGATCTGGCGGTTCAGTACATGAAGGACCATTCCAAGCGGGATTTCACCGTCTATGAGGCGGATCCTGATGCAGAGTATGACGAGGTCTATACCATTGATTTATCGGAACTGAAACCGACGGTGGCATTCCCGCATCTTCCGGAGAATACGAAGACCATCGGCTCCTTCGGGGATATCCCTGTGGACCAGTCCGTGATCGGCTCCTGTACCAACGGCCGGATCGATGATATGAGAATCGCCGCCAGGGTCATGAAGGGCAGAAAAGTGGCGAAGAACGTCCGCTGTATCGTAATACCGGCGACGCAGGAGATCTATCTGCAGGCCATGAGAGAAGGGCTTCTGGAGATATTTATCGAGGCGGGAGCGATCGTGAGCACGCCGACCTGCGGACCGTGTCTGGGCGGTTACATGGGAATTCTGGCAGCAGGAGAACGCTGTATCTCCACGACGAACAGGAATTTTGTAGGCCGTATGGGGCATGTAGATTCTGAGGTGTATCTGGCAAGTCCTGCCATTGCGGCAGCCAGCGCCATCACGGGAAAGATTTCAGCGCCGGAAGAACTCGGCTTATAGATAGAAGAGATAAGGAGGACAGATTCATGAAAGCGACAGGTTCCGTTTTTAAGTATGGGGACAATGTGGATACAGATGTCATCATTCCGGCCAGATATTTAAACATCACGGATGGATATGAGCTTGCCAGGCACTGCATGGAAGACATCGACAAAGACTTTGTGAAAAATGTAAAAAAAGGCGATATTATCGTAGCAAATAAGAATTTTGGCTGCGGCTCTTCCAGAGAGCATGCGCCACTGGTAATCAAGTGTGCGGGGATCAGCTGTGTCATAGCGGAGACCTTTGCAAGGATTTTCTACCGCAACGCCATCAATATCGGTCTGCCGATCATCGAATGCCCGGAGGCCGCTAAGGCCATCTCCGCCGGTGACGAGGTGGAAGTCGATTTTGACAGCGGCATCATTACGAATAAGACGACGGGAGAGTCATATGAAGGCCAGGCATTCCCGCCGTTTATGCAGAAGATTATTTCTGCAGGGGGATTGATTCCATATATAAATCAGAAGTAGGGTACCGTCCTGAAAACGGGAGCAGGAGGAGTCCGATAGACCAGAGACAGCATGCTGGCATATCCGGGCTCCTCTGTGATTTTTACTGATGACAGGCAATGTGATATGATTTATATTATATAGAAGAAACACATCAAAAACTGTCGAAAGGGAGGAAGAGCCGTATGACGATTCAATTTGCCGCGGAGGAGGACACGGGGCTGATCCTGCGATTTATAAAGGAACTTGCCGATTATGAGGGAATGCTTTCCGAGGTGGAGGCGACGGAACCGCTGCTGCGGGAATGGATTTTTGAGAAGAAAAAGGCTGAGGTGCTGATTGGACTGGAGGGTGGAGAACCGGTGGGATTTGCCCTGTTTTTCCATAACTTTTCCACATTTCTGGGCAGAGCCGGAATTTACTTAGAGGACCTTTACGTCAGACCGGAATACCGTGGAAGAGGCTGCGGTACCGCATTCTTGAAGCGCCTGGCAAAGATCGCAGTGGAACGGGGCTGCGGGCGTCTGGAGTGGTGGTGTCTCGACTGGAATAAGCCGAGTATTGAGTTCTACCGGTCGATGGGAGCTGTTCCCATGGATGACTGGACGGTATACCGGATCGCCGGAGACCAGCTTAAGATGCTTTCGGAACGGGATGAATCACCGGGGTATGGGAAGTAGATAATCAGAAAGGAGTTTATCAGATGGTAAAGACAAATGCCATGCGTATGCTGGACAAGGCAAAAATTGAATACAGAACAAAGGAATACGAGGTGGATGAGAGCGACTTATCGGGAAGCCATGCTGCGGACATGATGGGAGTGGATCACGGAAGCGTGTTTAAGACTCTGGTGCTGAAAGGGGAGAAGACGGGGTACTTAGTCTGCTGCATTCCTGTGGATGCGGAACTGGATCTGAAGAAAACGGCCAGGGCTGCAGGCGATAAGAAGGTGGAAATGATCCCCATGAAGGATCTTCTGGCCGTTACGGGGTACATCAGAGGGGGATGTTCTCCCATCGGGATGAAGAAGCAATTCCCCACTTTTGTCGAAGAAAGTGCTGTTTTGTATGATGAGATCGCCATAAGCGCCGGATTAAGAGGCCAGCAGATCCTGATCGCCCCACAAACACTGGTGACTTTCATCCGGGGGAATTTTGCTTCTTTGGCCTTTGAATAGTTTACATAAAACAAAAAGGCAAAAAAGTACAAAAATTGCAGCTTTAAATAAGTAACAGAAATGTAACATATTTGTAAAAAGTAAATAACAAATATAGATAAATAATGAGGCGAAAATGGAAAATAAAATGTGATAAATATACAAAAAATACAAAAAGTCAGAAAAGCGGCAAAGGAAAATATCACAAAGATGTTAAATAAGTATTGACTTTATTGACAAGACTCCTCTATAATACGCTCGTCACCCGGAAACGGCTGCAAAAGTCTGCGGCTTAGATGTAAGAG